>Ga0222712_10000110_pt1 | contig 110502 bp, 91 predicted proteins | sample C33_657DmetaG_FD_165043 | JGI IMG/M metagenome (GOLD analysis project Ga0222712, IMG submission 165043) | Estuarine water microbial communities from San Francisco Bay, California, United States - C33_657D | ecosystem: Environmental > Aquatic > Marine > Unclassified | place: USA: California... | reverse complement strand
GGGGACCGGGATATTGGTGCGGCGGGGCCGCCGCAAACCCTACCCGCGGGCGGAGCCCGCCCTTGCCAGCGAGCCAGCGAGTCCCCTATTGATGGGCCAAGCCCATGTTCACGCTCCTCAAGACTGACACGCAGACGGCCGCCCGCTTGGGCGTGCTGAAGACGCCGCATGGCGAGGTCAAGACGCCGGTCTTCATGCCCGTGGGCACGCAGGCGACGGTCAAAGGCATGTCCCCGCAACAGGTCGAGGAGACGGGTGCGCAGATCCTGCTCAGCAACACCTACCACCTGAACCTCCGTCCGGGCCGCGAGATCGTCCGCGCGGCGGGCGGGCTCCATAAGTTCATGCATTGGGACAAGCCGATCCTCACGGACAGCGGTGGTTTCCAGGTCTTCTCGCTGGCGAAGCTGCGCACGATCACCGACGAAGGTATCCACTTCAGCTCGCACCTCGACGGCAACAAGCTGTTCCTGGACGTGAAGGACTGCTTCGACATCCAAGACGCGCTGGGGTCGGACATCGCCATGGTGCTCGACGAATGCCCGCCCTACCCGTGCGAACGCGCGGCCTGCGAAATCGCGGTCAACCGCTCCATCCGCTGGGCCAAGGAGATGCTCGCGCTGGCGAAGTCGCGCGGGTTCTTCGATTCCGGCCGCCTGCTCTTCTGCATCAATCAGGGCTCGGTTTACGATGACCTCCGGATCCGCTGTGCCGAAGAGCTCGGTGGCCTCGACTTCCCCGGGCATGCCATCGGCGGCGTCAGCGTCGGCGAACCCGAAGAGAACATGCTGCATCAGGTCGGACTCGTCGCCCCGTTGCTGCCCGCGCACAAGCCGCGCTACGTCATGGGCGTCGGCACGCCGCCGCAGCTCCTGCGCATGGTCGCGCTCGGTGCGGATATGTTCGACTGCACCATGCCGACGCGCATCGGCCGCCACGGTGGCGCGTTCACGCCCGATGGCCCGGTCAGCGTGAAGCACCTCCGCTACCGCGATGACCATCGTCCGCTGGTCGAAGGCATGAACAACTACACCTGCCGCCACTTCACCCGCGCGTACCTGCGGCACCTGCACCACGCCGGCGAACAACTCGGCGGCACCTTGCTGGCATTGCACAACATCCACTTCCTGCAAGACCTCATGGAGCAGGCCCGCGCGCACATCGCCGCCGGTGATTTCGCGTCGTGGTCCAAGGCTTGGTGCGAACGTTACGAAGCCGGCGCGAAGGACGAAATCCCGGCGGATTGAGCGCGGGGGAGCTGCGAGGGGACACGGGGGATAGGGGATAGGGGATAGGGGATAGGGGATGGGGGATTGGGGATGGGGTTGTGAGCCGCGATGCAGCGGCGGCAATGAGGTAGGGACGCCACTGCGTGGCGTCCTAGAGGCATCTATACAGGGGGGGATAGCGGTTGGGGGATGGGGGATGGGGGATGGGAATAACCAAGATACAGTTGCGCACCCTACCCGCGGGCGAAGCCCGCGAAATGCAGCTAGGTTGGCACGCAGTGCCAACCCTACCTAGAGTCAGTACCAACCCTACCCGATACAGTGTGAAAAGGGGGACCGGGGACCGGGAAGTTGTTAGGCGGGCGGAGCCCGCGGCACAACCGAGACCCGCAACCCTCAACCCGATACCCTAATTTCATAGATGCAGCTAGGTTGGCACGCAGTGCCAACCCTACCTCGATACAGAGTGCCAACCCTACCTCGATACAGCTAGGACCGCACGTGGTGCGGTCCCTACCAAACTAAAGCGAGAAGCTTTCCCCGCAGGAGCAGCTGGCCTTGGCGTTGGGGTTCGAGAACTTGAAGCCGCCGCCGATCATCTTGTCGGAGTAATCCAGGACGGTGCCACGGAGGTAGAGGGCGGACTTGGGGTCGACAAGGACTTCAACCGCTTGGGAATGGACGAGGATATCGCCGGTCTTGAAGGCGCCCACGAAACGGAGTTTGTAAGACAGCCCATTGCAGCCGCCCCCGGAGATGGCCACGCGGAGGTACCGGCCCTCGGCCTCGCGGGTCGCCAACGCCTGAACCTTGGTCCCTGCCGACGGGGTCAGCTGGATCAGGCGCTCGTCAGCGACGCGAGGGGCGGCGGGTGGGGCGGAAACTTCCATTCCAGCCAATTTAGGACCACCCCGCCCCTACGCAAGCCCCACGGCCAAATCAGGCTTGCCCGCCCTCTCCCCCTTCCCCATCTAGGAAGACCTACGGTTGGTACGGTTGCGTAGCTCAGTTGGTTAGAGCGCTACATTCACATTGTAGATGTCACAGGTTCGAGTCCTGTCGCGACCACCACCGTGGATTTTCCGCCCTCCCAGGCCCCTCCGGCCGGGGAGGGCATGGGTTATTATTCGGGCCTTACTTTATAATTTTATAATTTTACTGACAGTCGTTAAATAAGTGTTCACATCCGACTGTCTGTTACTAAATGTAGGGAAACCGTCCCCCCTGCGTCCCTTTCCCGACCGTCCTGAAAATGTCCGAAAACCCGAAGAATTCTGAGTTAATCAAGGAAACCCTCGAGAAAATCCACGGGATTTACGGGAAAAAGTGCAATTGTACGATGGCCCTGCGGGCCGAGCTTTGGCTGCGCCATACCAGCGAGGAGCTCGAGCTCACCCCGTCGAATTTCCACGATGCCCTGGCCGAATGGCTGGCCAATACCGGCATGACCAAGGATGGCCGCAAAGAGGACGTCGCCGCGGCGCTCTACTGCCTGGGCGTGACGAATTCCAACAACCTCTTCCAGAAGGTCCAGCAAGGCAAGATGAGCCCCTTTGGCATCGGCAAGAACGGTCGCCGCAACGGCAATACCGGGAAGAAGAAGTAGGCGCGAGGCGCCATCGGGATCAGGGCTGGGGGTTGAGGGTTGGGGTAAGTGTCGCCGCTTTGCGGGCGTTGCATTGTTTGAGGTAGGGGCAGCACTGCGTGAGCGAAGCTCACGAGGGGGCACGTGGACACGGTGACAAGGGGTTGTGAGCCGCGATGCAGCGGCGGCCTTTCCTAGGTAGGGACAGCACTGCGTGCTGTCCTAGCGGAGTCTTAAGGTAGGGACGTGGCTTCGCCGAGTCCTCCTCTACTGGGAGTGCAAGGCAAAGCCTTGCCCCTACCCGCGGGCGAAGCCCGCGAAATGCAGCTAGGTTGGCACGCAGTGCCAACCCTACCCGATACAAGGGACGACGCGGAGCGGAGGTACAAGCAGCTAGGACAGCACGTGGTGCTGTCCCTACCCAATACAATTTGGTCGGGGTGCGCGCCCAACCAGCCAAGCCCGCGTTGACATCCCCCATCATAAGTCAGATATTCTGGGGATGAGCCGACAGCAGGAACGTCGCCGACAGGAAACGGCACGCGCTCGTTCCTTCTTGGAGCGGCGGATGCAGGATATCCGCGATAAATTGGGCCTTAAAAAGGCCACCCTGCCCCTGCCCGGTGAGACGACCTATGAGGAGACCGAAATTGGTCGCGCCCCAGGGGAGCTCCCGTCCGCGTCTCCGTTCGAATCCAGCGGTCCCGGCAAGTTCCGGGTGATCTCCTACGACGAGGCCAACTACAAGGTGGAGGAGTTTTCGGACCTCGACGCCGTCGGCCGCTTTGCCGGTCGGCCCGGGATGGTCTGGGTGCAGGTCCTTGGCATCACCGACCCGCAGGTCGTCCACATCGTCGGCACGCTCTTTGAAGTCCCGGTGCTGGCGCAGGAAGACATCCTCACCAGCACTTCCCGGCCCAAGTTCGAAGAACACGGTGACAAGATCTTGGCCATCGCCCGCGCCGTCCGCATCGGCGTCGAAGAAGACACCCCACGCGGACAACAAATCTCGGTCGTCGCCGGCCCGGGGGCCGTCGTCTCGTTCCACGAAAACGACGAACGCGTCTTCGAGGCCGTCGAAAAGCGTATCGCCGACAACAAGAGCAATTTCCGCCGCTGGGGCGCCGGTTACCTCCTCTACGCCCTGCTCGATACGCTCGTCGACCGTCTGCTCTTCCAGACCGAAGAAATTGAGGACGCCACCACCGAGCTCGAGGACTCCATCCTCAAAGGCACCGATGACTGGGACCTCAACGAAGTCTACCGCCTGAAGCGCATGGTCGTGCGCCTCAGCCGCCTGGCCCAACCGCTCAAGGACATGGTGAGCGTGCTCGAGCACTACGAGCACCCGCTGCTGCCGAGCACCTTGGACATGTACCTGCGCGATCTGTACGACCACGCCATCCGCGCGGCCGACCGCATCGAGCATGCCCGCATGATCCTGCAGGACCTCCAGGAGTACCACCACACCCAGCAGGAACGGAAGAACAACGAGATCATGCGCGTCCTCACGGTCATGAGCTCGGTCTTCATCCCGCTGACGTTCTTGGTGGGCCTCTGGGGCATGAACTTCAAGTACCTCCCCGAAATGCACAGCGAGTGGGGCGAAAAGTACGGGTACCTCTTCGCTTGGGCCGTCATCCTCCTCACCGCCGGCGGCATCATCTTCTGGATGCGCCGGAAGAAGTGGCTGTGAAGCGTCGGCAGGGGCGAACGCTTCAGAGGGGACAAGTGGACAAGGGGACACGGGGACAAGGGGTTGTGTCGACGCTTCGCGGCGTGGTATTGTTTGAGGTAGGGACAGCACTGCGTGCTGTCCTAGTTGCATCTATACAGGGGGGATGGGGGATGGGGGTTGGGGGTTGGGGGTTGGGGGTTGGGGGTTGGGGGTTGGGGAAGTGTCGCCGCTTTGCGGCGTAACATTGTCTGAGGTAGGGTCGGGACTGCGTACCGACCTAGCTGCATCACCCCTTGTCACCGTGTCCCCATACCCACGTGTCCCTGATTGTTCAGAGGCAGCTAGGTTGGCACGCAGTGCCAACCCTACCTCGAGGCAGGGCCAACCCTAATTCGATACCCGGGTGAGCTCTGCTCGCTTTAGCCACAATCCTGGGCGTCGACGTCGAGGACGTCGATGACGTCGTCGTCGCCGAGGATCTTCGCGCGTAGGGGCAAGGCGGCCGCAAGGAAGGACTTCACGCCGTGCACGAAATACCAGATGTGCACGCGGTGCTGATCCTGGACGCGCTCAAAAGGACAAGGGGCCGGGCCGCGGATCTCCGCGAGGCCAGGATGGAGGCGTTCGAGCTCCTTCACCCAGGCATCGGCGACGAAGTTCACCTTCTCGGCATTACGCCCGCGGAAGACGTGGCGGATGAGGTGACGTTCCGGCGGGTAGCCGAATTCGGATCGCTTGACCAACTCCGCCGCGGCGAAGCCCTGGAAATCGAGCCGCTTGGCGAACTGCACCGGATCCGACGCCGGCTGGAAGGTCTGCACGACGACCGCGCCCTCGAGCTGGCCACGACCCGCGCGGCCGGCGACCTGCGTGAGCAGCTGGAACGTGCGCTCCGCGGCACGGAAGTCGGGCAGCTGCAGCGACAAGTCGGCGTCGATGATGCCCACCAACGTCACGCGGGGAAAATCGAGCCCCTTGGCGATCATCTGGGTGCCCAGCAGCATATCGTAACGGCCAGCCCGGAAATCTGAAAGCACCTTACGGAAGAGGTCCTTCTTCCCCATGGTATCCGCATCGATGCGGGCCACGCGGGCGCGAGGGAACATCCGGTGGATGACCTCTTCGACCTTCTGGGTACCGTAGCCCTTCCAGCGGACCTTCGGCGAGCGGCACTTCGGGCAAACCGCGGGGGCGGGCTCGCGGTGATCGCAGAGGTGGCAGCGGGCCGTGTGGTCGGTCGAGTGGAGCGTCAGCGAAACCGAACAGCGTGGGCATTGCACCGCTTCACCGCAATCGGGGCAGACTAGCGAACGTGAGTGCCCGCGACGGTTGAGGAACAAGATGGCCTGCTCGCCCTTACGGAGGCGTTCGTGGATGCCATCGACCAATTCACGCGAAAGCACGTTCTGGCCCTTGGAATGAAGCACCTCGCGGCGCATGTCGACGATGCGGAAGGCCGGCATCGGACGGTCGTCGACGCGCTTGGGCATCGGGTTGAGCACGTAGCGGCCGGCCGTGGCGTTCTTCCACGTCTCCAGCGAAGGCGTCGCCGAGCCGAGCACACAGGCCGCGCCGAGGACCGAAGCGCGCATGACCGCGACATCGCGGCCGTGGTACATGGGCGTCTCACCCTGTTTGAAGGAAGGCTCGTGCTCCTCGTCGACCACGATGAGCCGGAGGTTGGGCAGCGGGGCGAAGACCGCGGAACGCGCGCCCACGACCACGCGGGCTTGGCCGAGGGACATCGCCATCCAGGCATCGAAACGCTCGCCGGCGGACAGGTGGCTATGCCAGACCACGACCTTGGCGCCGAGGTCGGTGAGGCGGGAACGGAGTCGGCCGACCGTCTGAGGCGTCAGGGCCACTTCGGGGACCAGGAAGATCGCGGAGCCGCCCTCGGCGACGACCTTGCGGATCAGGGCGACGTAGACCTCGGTCTTCCCCGAGCCCGTGACCCCATGCAGCAAGTGAGCCTTGAAGGCCTTGCTGTCCAAACTCTGCGAGACCGACGCCACCGCGGCGAGTTGGTCCACATTGAGCGTGTGCCCGGCGGCGGGGACGGATTCCGCTTCAGCGAAAGGATCGTTGTAGGCCACGCGCCAGAGCACGCTGGCGTCTTCCTTGATCACCCCGGCACGGAGCAGCCCATCCACCGCCTGCTGCGAAATCCCTAGACCCGTGACGAGCTTCGCGCGATCCGCCGGTTCTGTTTGGGCGGCGAGGTAGTCGAGGACCTGGGCTTGGCGTGGGGCCTTGCGACGGAGCTTGGCGAGCGCCTCCGCATCGGGCGGGGCAATCAAGGTGAGCAAACGACGCAGCACGGGACGGACCCCCTTGCGCACCGCGGCGGGCAAGACCGTCTCGAGGACCGAGTTAAGTCCGCAACCATAATAGCCGGCCATCCACTCGGCGAGTTTGCAGACATCGGGCGTCAGCACCGGCTGCTCGTGCTCGAGCAAAATGATGCTACGCAGCTTGGCGGCGGGCGGCGCTTCGGCGGGGTATTTCCAGACCACCCCGAGGCTTGTGCGACCGCCGAGCGGGACGCGGACCAGCTGACCGACCTGCAAGGTATCCTTGAGCGCCGCCGGGACCGAGTACGAGTAGGCCCGTGCCCCGCCATCAAACGGGACCACCTCGGCAACGCCGGGTTCGATTTCACCGAAAAGATCGGGCACGGGGAGGAAGCCTCGCCGAGCGGGGACCAGGTTTCAAGCCGAGGCCGTGCCCGAACGAATCATTTCCCTTCGGGCTTGTCGGCCTTGACCCAAGGACTCGCGGGAATGGCCAACTGCGCCGGGTCGTCGGGGTGAGACGGGTCAAAAGGCTGCACGGATGGGGCCAGGAAGGCCGCCAACTCCGGAACCCCTTGGCGGATGCCTTCCGTGACGCAACGGGCCATCTCATAGGCACCGTAGGCGCTGAAATGCGTGTCATCGCGGAGCGGCTCGGTCTGCCCCGGGAAAGTCCCCGCCGGGTAGTGCAGGAGGGCCAACTTGCTCTTTTCGACCCCGAGGGCTTGGTAGACCTGCTTGGAGGACGCGTTAAGGTCGATCAAGGGAATCGAGCGTTCCTTGGCCACGCGCCGGACCGCCTCGGGGAAGTCGCCGAGCGACTCGACCACCTGGCCCTGGGCGTCAAAGCGCCGACGGGCGACCGCGGTGATCAGCACCGGCTTACCGCCCTTCGCCTGAACCGCATCGATGTAAGCGCCGAGACGCTGGGCGTAGGTCGTGAAAGCCCCGACCCCTTCGCCCTTCTCTTTCTGGTCGTTATGGCCGAACTGGATGAGCACGAAGTCATCCTTACGCAGCTGCGCGAGGATCTTGTCGAGCCGATGCTCCGCTTGGAACGAACGCAGGGCGCGGCCGGACTCCGCGTGGTTGGCGACCACGGCGCGTTCGCCGACGAAGAGCGGGAACGCCTGGCCCCAGCCCACGTAGGGCTCGTTGGCTTGGTCGGTCATCGTCGAATCGCCCGCGAGGAAGAGACGCACCGTCGTGGCGGGCGCCGGGCGCACGGACAGCACCTTGGCCCGGGCCGTGGCGCCCAGGAACTCCAACGAAAGTTGGGCATCCCAAGTCGGATTGCCGGACTCACGGGTTTTCAGGGATACGCGGCCACCGGCGTATTCCGGGCGACGCACATCGACCAGGAAACGGCGCGTCACCGTCTGGCCTTGGGGCACGGCGACGTTGAGGGCGAGCAAACGACGCGCCTCGGCCTTCACGGTCGTCACGGAAGCGATGTCGGCGGCACCGAACGCGATGGTCACCTCGTACATCCCCTCCGGTGCGGGCTGGCTGACGACCGCGGAGACTTGGGTGGCCGAACCACGGAATTCCGCGATGGGGTCAGCGGCGAGGGCCAAAAGCGGAAGCAGGCAGACGAGACGAAGCATGGGGGAGAGATTAGGGGGCAAGGGGACACGGTGACAAGGGGACATGGGGTTGTGTCGCCGCTTCGCGGCGTGGCATTGTTTGAGGTAGGGACAGCACTGCGTGCAGTCCTAGTTGCATCTATACAGGGGGATGGGGGATGGGGGATGGGGGATGGCAGGAAGGTGCAAAGGTACAAATCGGAGCGGAGCTCCTGTGCAAAGGTGCAAACGTGGATGACAAAAACAGGTAGGCTGAAACGGGGGACGGGGAACCGGGAAGTTGGTGGGCGGGCGGAGCCCGCGGCATAACCCCTTGTCACCGTGTCACCTTGTCCACGTGTCCCCTATAACCGCCATCCCCTCCTACCTCTTCACTCCGGAATGGGTGGCGATGCGCACGCACATGAGGGCCCAGAAACAACCGATACAGTTGGCGACGGGGAGCTGGAGCTCCGCTGGCATGCTGTAGAAAATGATGTTACCGGGGAACCAGACCAAGAAGTTCGGCAGGAGGTTCGGCAGGACCAAGCGGCGGTACCAACCCGGGCCCATCGCCGCGCGGAGTTTGGCGGTATCCCAGTTCGAGTCCTTCCAAAGGTGGGAAATCGCGTTGAACGGCGCGCCGCAGAAAACGGTGAAACCCAACTGGTCGACAAAGACCTTCTTGGCGACGACTTCGACGGAGGGGTCGGTCCCGAAGAGGTGGCCCTGCAACGCGTAGAAGTAACGGACGATGACGCCGAGGAACATCCACCAGACCACGCTGTGGAGGAGATCCAGGCCGGGACGCGCGGGGCGCAAGCTCGGGAACGCCATGCGGAAGCACCACGGGATGAAGCCCGCCGTGAAGCCCGTGCAGAGCATCGCAAAGAGCGTGGGGTTCTCCGCGTTGACCTTGCCGATGACATCGAGCCAGACCTTGACCGCCGGCACCTGGTAGTAGCACACGACCAAGCCGGCGGCCGCCGCCAGGATCAGCAGCGAAGGCAGCAGGTTGTCACGCGCGGCCTTGACGCCTGCGGACCAAGGAGACTCCACCGCGGACACTTCGCTCATCCGAGAGCCTTCCGGAGCAACTGGTCGATGAGGCCAGGGTTGGCCTTGCCCTGCGTGCGCTTCATGATGGGACCCTTGAGCGCATTGATGGCCTTCTCGTTGCCCGCGCGGTATTCCGCGATGGACTTGGCGACGGCCGGGTCGGCGATGACCTCCTGGACGATCTTCTCGAGTTCACCCGTGTCGCTGTTCTGACGGAGACCCTTGGCGTCGACGATGGCGGCGGCGTCTTGGCCGGACTTGAACATCTCGGCGAAGACCTCCTTGGCCTGCTGCTTGGAGATGACGCCTTCGTCGGTGAGCTTCACCAAGCCGGCGAGCTGCGCGGGCTTGATCGGACAGGAAGCGAGGGAGACCGGCGCGGGGGCGGCTTCTTCAAACCCCGTGGGCGCGCCGGAGGTGGCGGCCAGTTCGCGGAGGAGGTCGTTGGCGACCAAGTTGGCGAGGCCCTGCGGGTTGGCGGGGTGCGCGGCGACGGCGGCCTCGAACCACTCGGCCAGTTCGCGGTTGGCGACGAGCACCGAGGCGGCCGTGAACGGCAGCCCCAGCGTATCCATGTAACGACGCTGACGGTCGTAGAGGTTTTCGGGGACCTGCTTGGCCAGACGCTCGACCGTCGCGCGGGAGAGCTCGAGCGTGGGAATATCCGGGTCCGGGAAATAGCGGTAGTCGTGGGCGTCTTCCTTGTCGCGCAGCACGTAACCACGGCCGAGCTCGGCGTTCCAACCGCGCGTCTCCTGCGTGATGGCACGGCCGGCTTCCAGTTCGCGGATCTGCCGGGCCGTCTCGTAGATGACCGTGTCGCGGACGCTCGAGATGGAATTCAGGTTCTTGGTCTCCGTGCGCGTGCCGAGCGGGGCGCCCGGGCGGCGGATGGAGACGTTGCAGTCGCAACGCAGCTGACCCTTTTCCATATCGCAATCGGCCACACCGGCTTGGGTGAGCATGGCCACGAGCGAACGCAGGAACGCTTCGGCCTCGGCGGCCGAACGGAGGTCCGGCTCGGTGACGATCTCGAGCAGGGGGACCCCCGCGCGGTTGTAGTCGACCAAAGAGCCGCTACCCGCGTGGCTCAGTTTACCCACATCTTCTTCGAGGTGGGCGTGGTGAATGCGGACATGCTTATGCTCGCCCATCACGTTGCGGGACGGACCCGGGAGCTCGATTTCGACGGAGCCACCGATGACGACCGGGAAGTCCTTCTGGGTGAGCTGGTAGTTCTTCGGGTTGTCCGGGTAGAAATAGTTCTTCCGATCCCACGCGCAGCGGGCGGGGATTTCGGCGCCGACCACCAAACCGAAGAGGATGGATTTCTCCACCGCCTCGCGGTTCACCACCGGCAACGTACCCGGCAGGCCGAGGACGACCGGGTCGACCTGTTCGTTCGGTTCTTGGCCAAAACCCCAGGAGGAAGAAGCGAAGACCTTGGCGCGCGTGTGCAGTTGGACGTGCACCTCGAGACCGATGACGACTTCCCAGGCGGAGGCGGAACTCATAGCGCGGCTTGTTGGTGGGCGAAGCCATGGGCGGCCTCGAAGAGGCGACCCGCGGCGAGCAGTTTGGCTTCGGAGAGCGGAGCGCCCACGAGGTGGAAGCCCACCGGCAGGTGACCGGACTTACCGCAAGGCACGGAGAGCGCGGGAAGACCAGCCAGGTTCGCCGGAATCGTGAAGATGTCTTCCAAGTACAGTTGCAGCGGGTCGGACGCCTTTTCACCGACCTTGAACGCTGGGGTCGGGACCGTGGGCGTCAGCAGCACGTCCACCTGCGAAAGAGCGGCCAGGTATTCGGCGCGGATCTTGGCGCGGGCGCGGAGCGCGCGGTTGTAATACGCGTCGGCGTAACCGGCGCTCAGCACGAACGTCCCCAGCAAGATGCGGCGCTTCACCTCGGCGCCGAAACCTTCGGAGCGGCTATTCGTCATCATCTCGACCGGCGTACCGGCCTGCGCGGAACGATGGCCGTAACGGACGCCGTCGTAGCGGCCCAAGTTGGAGGAAGCCTCGGCCGTCGCCACCACGTAGTAGGTCGGCACCGCGAGGTCCGCCGAAGGCAGCTCGACCTCGGAGACCGTGCAACCCTGCGCCCGGTAGAAAGCGACCGCCGCCTCAACCGCCGCGGCGACCTCGGGAGCGACGCCCTTGCCGAGAAAACCCTTCGGGATGCCGATGCGGAGCTTCTTGGCCTCACCGGCGGACGTCAGCGCGCGCTCGTCCGGGCCAAAGCATGTCATATCCCGCGCGTCGGCCGAGGCCAACGCCGCGAGCAGCAGTTCGCAGTCTTCGACGCTACGGGCCATCGGGCCGATCTGATCGAGCGACGAAGCGAAGGCCACGAGACCGAAGCGGGAAATCAGGCCGTAGGTCGGCTTGAGGCCCACCACGCCGCAGTGCGAAGCCGGCTGGCGGATGGAGCCACCCGTGTCGGAGCCGAGGGAAAGCGGGACGAGACCGGCCGCGAGGGCGGCGGCGCTGCCACCGGAGGAACCACCCGGAATGCGGGCGAGGTCCCAAGGGTTGTACGTCTTGCGGAGCGCGGAGTTCTCGGTGGACGAACCCATCGCGAACTCATCCATGTTGAGGCGCCCGTAGAGGATGGCGCCGGCGGCGCGCAACCTTTCGGCCACGTGGGAATCGTAGGGCGACACCAACGAAGCGAGCATCTTGCTCGAACACGTCAGGGGCTGCCCCTGGACCGCGATGTTGTCCTTGATGGCGACCGGGATGCCCTCGAGCGGGCCCCGACCCTGTCCGGCCCGACGGCGGGCATCGGAAGCATCGGCCTGGGCGAGCACATCGGCGCGGTCGAGGTGCGTGAACGCCCCGACCTTGTCGTTGACCGCGTCGTAACGGGCGATGAGCGCCGCGCAGAGCGCGCGGGACGTCAGCGAGCCAGCGGCAAGGCGGCGGCCCAGTTCGGCGGCGGAAAGCGTGTGGAGAGCGTCGGCCATGGCTTAGGCTTCGTCGTCCACCACGCGCGGGACGGAAATTTGCCCATCCCGGGAAGCCGGGGCGATGCGCGTGACCGCGGCGGCGCCGAGGGACGGACCGGGCACATCGGAGCGTAGGGCGGATTCACGGACCACGCGGGCATCATCGATGGTCGCGGGCAGGTCGGCCTGGGCCAGCGCCTGGAAGTGACCCAAGATCGAATTCAACTGCGACGAATAGAGCGCCTTCTCCTCGGCCGTGAGGCTGAGGCGGGCGAGCTTCGCGAGGTGGTCGATGTCAAAACCTTCGGCCATGGCGATCAGCTGCGGATGGTCCAGCCGGCGCCCTTCTCGAGCGCGGCGATGACGGCGGCCATGGCGCGGTTCGCCTCTTCGTCGGTGAGCGTGCGGGCGGCGTGGCGCCAGCGGATCTCGAAGGCCACGCTGCGCGTGCCTTCGGGCAGACCCGGGCCGCTGAAGACATCGAAGCAGTTCACCGACTCCAGGGCGAACTCCTTGCCGGCGGCCTTGGCGGCGGCCTGTTGGACGCGGTTGAGCACTTCGCCGGCGGCGGTCGCGGTGGGCACGATCACGGCGACATCGCGCGTGGCGGGCGGGAAGGAGGAGAACGCCTCGAAGCGCGGGATGCGGAGCGCTTCGGCGAAGGCGGCGCGCGGAAGCAGGAACTCGCCGGCCACGATGGAGCCCTTGAGTCCGAGCGAACGCGTCCAGCGGAGGTCGAGGACGCCGCAAGCGCCATCGGCCGAGCGGCCGCGGTCGACCAAGGAAGAAGCATGGCCGGTCTGCCAGAGACCACCCGTGGCGACGCCGAACGACAAGCGGGCGGCCGTCACCCCGGCGAGCGTGGCGACATCGGACAGCAGGCGCTTGGCGCGGAGGACGTCGAAGGCCTCGCGCGACTTCCAGGAACGCACGAGCGATTCGGCCGGGGCGGCGAAGGCCACCGCCAGGAATTCGCGCACCGTGCCATCGGCCTGCGGGCGGAAGACCACGCCGACCTCGAAGAGACCACGCGGATCGGCGTGCACCGACACGTTGAGCGCGAGGGCGGCGGCGAGGCCGGGGACGAGCGATGCGCGGACGTGCGTTTGGTCGGCCGTGAGCGGGTTCTCGAGGGCCAGCTGCGGGGCGGCGGCGGCGCCGAGCGTGCGGGCGACCTCGGCGGCATCGCGCAAGGTGTAGTGACAGCACTCGGTGAAACCGGCGCCGGCGAGACGACCCGCCACCTCACGGGTGAAACCAGACGAACGCGTATCCTCGTCGCCCGGCAGCGGGGCGATCGGGCGGCCCGCGGGCACCTTATCGGTCCCGTGGATGCGGATGAATTCCTCGACCAGGTCGATGGGGCGCGTCACGTCGGAACGGAACGACGGCACCAGCACGGAGAAACCCGTGGCGGTCGGTGAGACCGTGAAGCCCAGGCGCTGGAAGGCCTTGGTCACATCGGCATCGGCGATGGCCGTGCCCAACTTCGCGGCCACGTAGCCGGATGGCAGGGCGATGTTCGCGTCGGCGCGCGGCGGTTGGCCCACGACGACGGCGGGGCCGACCACTTCGGCACCGGTCAGTTCGATGAGCAAGTCCGTCGCGAGACGCGAAGCCAGTTCGACGCCGGCGGGATCGACATCACGCGCGAAGCGGTGGGAAGAATCGGTCGACACGCCGAGACGGCGGGCCACGCGGCGGATTTCGCCGGGCTTGAACCAAGCCGCTTCGAGCAGGACCGTGGTCGTCGTGTTGGTCACGCCGCTTTCGGCGCCGCCCATGACGCCGGCGACGACGAGCGGACGCTGGGCATCGGCGATGACGCAGATCCCCGGCTCCAATTTCACCTTCTTGCCGTCGAGCAGCACGAGCTCCTCGCCCTCGCGGGCGGGGCGGGCTTCGATGCCACCGGCGACCTTGGCCGCATCGAACGCGTGGAGCGGCTGGCCCAGTTCGAGCAGCACCCAGTTGGTGATGTCGACCACGTTGTTGATCGGACGCAGACCCGCGGCTTCGAGGTCACGACGGAGCCAATCGGGGCTCGGACCCACCTTCACGTTCTTCAACGTGCGCAGCGTGTAGTAAGGACAGAACTCGGAGGACGAGCGCACGAAACCGAACGCATCGTGGGCGGTGGGCGCGGCGGCGAGCCCGGCGGCCGCCTTCACCGTCAGCGGCTTCAACGGCAGGTTGAGGGCGGCGGCCACATCGCGGGCGACGCCGCGCAGACCGAGGCAATCGCCGCGGTTCGGCGTCACGGAAATCTCGAGCACCGTATCGGGCGCGCCGAACAATTGGTTCAGCGGCGTCCCGAGCGCCGGCTTTTGCGACGTCAGGATGAGCAGACCATCCTCGCCCTTGCCGAGGCCCAGCTCTTCGGACGAGCACAGCATGCCGGCCGAGTCGACGTCGCGCAGCTTCGAGACCTTGATCTCGAAACCACCCGGCATCACCGTGCCCGGCAGCGCGACCGGCACGCGGTCGCCGGCCTTGAAGTTCTTGGCGCCGCAGACGATCTGGCGCGGTTGGCCATCGCCCACGTCGACGCGGCAGACGCTGAGCCGATCGGCGGACGGATGCTTCTCGAACGACACGATTTCGCCGACCACCACCAGGGGCAGCGGGGCGAGGCCGAACGTGTGGACCGACTCCACCTCGAGCCCCAGCATCGGGAGCACTTCGGCGAGACGATCGGTCGTGACCCCGGAAAGGTCGACGTGGCGGGAGAGCGCTTGGAAGGAAACTTTCATGGCTTAGGCGAACTGGCGCAGGAAGCGCAGGTCGTTGTTGTAGAAATGGCGGATGTCATCGATGCCGTGGACCAGCATCGCGATGCGTTCGAGCCCGAGCCCGAAGGCCAGGCCGGAGAATTCCTCGGGGTCGAGCCCGCAGAGCTCGAGCACCTTCGGGTCGACCAGACCGCAGCCCATGATCTCGAGCCAGCGGTTGGACAGACGGCCGAGGTTGGGCGAGCGCAGGTCCATCTCGAAGGACGGCTCGGTGAACGGGAAGAACGACGGACGCAGGCGGATTTCGGCGTCGGGCCCGAACGTCTCCTTCACGAAGAAATCGAGCACCCCGCGCAGATCGGCGAGCGTGACGTTGCGGTCGATCCAAAGACCCTCGACCTGGTGGAAGTTGGCGGAGTGCGTCGCGTCGACCGCATCGCGGCGGAAGCAACGGCCCGGAGCCACGATGCGGAACGGCGGCTTGCGGGAAAGCATCGTGCGCACCTGCACGCTGGACGTGTGCGTGCGGAGGACGAGCGCCTCCTCGCCTTTGCGCGGGGCATCGGCGGAGCGGAAGGCCTTCGGCAGGTAGAGCGTATCCTGCATGTCGCGGGCCGGGTGATCGGCCGGCGTGTTGAGCGCGTCGAAGCAGTGCCACTCCGTTTCGATCTCGGGACCCTCGGCGACCGTGAAGCCCAACTTACGGAACGAAGCCAAGATGCGCTCGCGGGTGCGCGTGAGCGGGTGGAGCGAGCCGGCGGGGGCATCGGGGCCGGTGAGCGTCGCATCCCAGGGCGTGCCGAGGGCGGCGGCGATTTCGGCGTCCTCGACCTTGAGGAGCAGGGCGGCGAGCAACTCCTCGACGGACTTCTTCGCCTCGTTGATGAGCTTGCCCACGACCGGGCGTTCTTCCTTGGACAACGTGGCCATCCCCTTCATCACCGCGGTGAGGGAGCCGTTGGGGCCGACCACGCGCGCCTTGAAGGCCTCCAGCTCGGCACGGGACGTGACGGCGAGGGCCTCCTGCTGGGCGGTGGCGACGAGCTGGGCGAGCTGCTGCTGCATGCCGTTGATTTGTGCGGGGGCGGGGCCAATCGGCAAGCGAAAGCACCCCTCCGAAAACAAAAAGGCCCCGGGTGACCGGGGCCTTCGGGAGACGCTGGGCAGCGCGCTTACTTCAGCGCGGCCTTGGCCTTCGTCACGATGGACTCGAACGCCGGAGCGTCGTGGATCGCGAGCTCGCTGAGGTTCTTGCGGTCGATCGTGATGTTCGCCTTCTTGAGACCGTTGACCAGGCGGCTGTAGCTGATGCCGAGGGGACGGCAGGCAGCGTTCAGACGCACGATCCACAGCTGGCGGAAAGTGGACTTGTTCTTGCGACGATCGCGGTATGCGAACTTCTGCGCGCGCTGGACGGCTTCGAGAGCGTAGACGTACAGGCGGGATTTGTTTCCGAAGTAGCCCTTAGCGGCACGAATGGCGCGACGTTTGCGCGCCTTAGTGGCTGGACCGTTGGTTGCACGAGGCATGTTGGTATGGTATTTTTATTGGTTTATAAGAGGCCGCGGGGTCGCCTTAAGAACACCCTTTTGGCCAGAGGGGAACGCCGGTTTAGGCGAAAGGCATCGAAGCCAGCATCTTCTTCTCGAAGCCGGAGTCGACGCGCTTGGACTTGTTGGCACGACGGCGCTGCTTGCGGGACTTGGAGCTGAGCAGGTGGCGCGTGTTCGCGGAACGACGCATCACTTTGCCGGTGCCGGTCACTTTGAAGCGCTTGGAGACTGACTTGCGGGTCTTTTGCATGGCGGAAAGGGTCGGAACAAAGAAGACCGGGGGTGGTTTGTAAAGGGGAAAGGGCGAGGAAGCCTGCAGGCGGAGCAGTTATTTGCGAAAACCGAGCCCCGTTTGACAAAGCGACCCGATCGCCTCCCCTCCATCCTTACACCCTTCGCCCTCCCCTCGCCATGCTTACCCCCGGTAAAAAGCCTAAATTATCCTTTAAAATCGATGCTTTGGTCGACGGGAAGCCCGTCAACGGCCCTTTTGCCAAGCTGATCGAGGGTCCGACCGTCGTTTCGGTCTACATGCGCAATAACACCTCGGCCTGCGATAAACAGACCGCAGACCTCGCTAAACACGAGAAAGCCCTTGGTAAGCAAGGGTTTACGATTATTGGCGTATCCCGGGATACCTGCGCCTCCCATGCCAAGTACGCCACCAAGCACGGCTTCAAGTACACCTTGGTCGCAGACCCCGAGGACCAGTTCTCCCAGGCCATGGATGCGATCGTCGAAAAATCCATGTACGGCAAAAAGTACCTGGGCCCACTGCGGGCGGCTTACCTCTTCGATGGCGACGGCAAACTCTTGGCCGTGATTCCGAAAGTCGAAGCCGCCGAGCACGGCAGCCAAGTCCTCGCCGCCATCGCCGCCTTGAAATAAGGCCAAGGGCTGGGCCGACGTTAAGCGGGCTTCCGTGTAATCGGTGCTTGAACCCAACCGCATTCAAGCGGAGTTTAGGCAAGTAACGACACGCACGAAGATACCTAATGCCACCGCCCTATCGCCCGAACGGCCCCCGGCCGAGTTCCTCCTCCAGCAGCTCTGGTCAACAACGCGGAAACTTCCGCAGCCGGGAGGACAAAGGTCCCAAGCGTAACGACCGCATTCGTGCGACCGAGATCCGCGTCATCTCGCCCAAGGGCGAAATGCTCGGCGTCATGCAGACCGCCAAGGCGCTCGAGTTGGCCCGTGAATTCGGCGTCGACCTGATCGAGATCGCCGCCACGGCCACGCCGCCGGTGTGCAAGCTGATGGAGTACGGCAAGTACCTCTACGAAGAAGCCAAGAAGCACAAGCACCAGAAGACCGCGACCAAGGTCAAGGAGATCAAGCTCCGCCCGCGCATCGACGTGCATGACCTTTTCATCAAGGTCCGCCGCGCCGAAAACTTCCTGTACCACGGCCACAAGGTGAAGCTGCTCCTGCAGTACCGTTACCGCGAACTCGAGCACCCGGAAATCGGCCTCGAGACCATGAAGCGCGCCATCGAAGCCTTGATCCACATCGCCACGCGCGACAACGAGCCCAAGCGCAGCGGCCGCGCCATCGTCGTCGGCATGACCCCTTTGCAGGCCAATCGTCGCAAGCTCATCCACAACGCCGAACCGGCGGCGGACGACCTCGAAGACGACTCCGAAGTCGACAACGGCGAAAACGATCCGGAATGAGGTCGTGCGTGGTCGCCTGAGCATCTGCGCCTCCCTTATCGCCCTGATGGGCGGCACGATGCTGGCCTATGCGGCGGGCCAAGACATCTACCTCAGCGACTCCGTCCGACTCCTCGGACTCCAGGAAGTCGCGCAGAAGGGCGACCCCGCCTCGGTGGAGCGCTTCAGCGCCAAAGGCTGGCCGGACCTTTACGCCGAAAAGAACCGCGACCACGTCCTCGTCGGCGGCGTGAAAGTCTTCCTCGAAGACAACATCGACGAGAAGAAAACGAAACTCACCGTCACGCGGCGCGACTACGACAAAGTCCTCGTCCCGCTGCTCTGGCGCTTGCCGCCGCAACTCCCGGGGACCAAGCGTATCTTGCTCGACCCGGGGCATGGCGGCAAGGACCCCGGCATCGTCAGCGCGACGCTCGGCTACACCGAGAAGGCGGCCACCCTCGACACCGCCTTGCGGATCAAGCTCCTGCTCGAGAAACGCGGCTTTGAAGTCATCCTGACCCGCGAGAAGGACACCTTCGTCGACCTCGACGACCGCCCCGCCGCCGCCAACAAACTCAAAGCCGACCTCTTCGTAAGCCTGCACTACAATGGCGGCGCCAAGGGAGACGCGAGCAGCTCGGGGATCGAAACCTACTGCCTGACCCCGGCGGGGCAGTACTCGACGAACAAGGTCTCCGCGCGGGCGGACATCACCGCCGAACCCGCCAACCGCTTCGACACGTTCAACCTCCTCCTCGCCTGGAACGTGCAACGTTCGCTGCTGAAAGCGACGGGGGCCGAGGATCGGGGCGTCCGCCGGTCGCGCTTCGCCGTGCTCCGTCCCTTGAACTGCCCAGGCATCCTCGTGGAAGGCGGGTTCATCTCCAGCCGCGCCGAAGGGGCCCAGATCGCCAACGCGGCCTACCGCCAGAAGCTCGCCGAAGCCATCGCCGAAGGCATCACCGCGTACGCCGTGCGCGTGCGCGGGAAGCAATAAAGGCTGTTTACGCTTTCGTGGCGGACGCGGGGCGTTAAGTTCGAGGGATGGCTCGGGTCTTCTTGCTGCTCCTGATTCTCGCGTGCGCCGCCGGCGGACGCGCGGAGCTCACGCCTGCCACGACGGTCGTCGTCGCCAACGGCAAAGTCCCGGCGGGCGTCGAACTGGCGAAGGCCTTCATGCGCCATCGCGGCATCCCGGACCAGAATCTGATCGTCCTGGACCTTTCGACGGAAGAAGCGATCACGTGGCCGCAATACAGCGAGACGTTGCTGAACCCGCTCCGCGCCCAGCTCCTCGCCGCCGGGCTACTCGCCGGCCAATCATCGGGACAGCTCGCCGCCGGCCAGGACCAGCGTGGCCGCCGCGAGTACCTGCCGACCGCGGTGCCCAAGCTCGGTTGGATCGTGCTCGTGCACGGTGTGCCGCTGAAGATCCAGCCCAGCGGCATCAAGGCTCCAGGCGCCTCCAAGCAAGGCCTCCAGGGCGACCAAGCCTGCGTGGACAGCGAGTTGGCGTTGCTCGCCACCGTGAACCTCGACCCCGAAGGCGCGAAGGCCAACCCATGGTTTCAGCAGCGCACCTTGGCCCCGACGGACGCGGCGGAAGTCATCCGCACCGCGCGACTCGATGGGCCCGCGCCGGCCGATGTGCTGCGCGCGCTCCAAGGGGCTTGGCGGGCGGAAGCCCAAGGCCTGCGGGGACGCGCCTATGTGGACGTCGGCGGGCCGTATCCGGACGGCGATACTTGGTTCAAGAACGCGGCGGAGTTGACGCGCCAGCTGGGCTTTCCGACGGACATCGAAAGCACGCGGCAACAGTTCGGGGCGAAGGCCCGCTCCGATGCGCCTGCCTTTTACCTCGGCTGGTATAGCCAGAAAGCCGAAGGACGCTTCGCCTTGCCGGCGGTCAAATTGGCCCCCGGGGCGATCGCCTTGCACTTGCACAGCTATTCCGCGGGCACGTTGCGCTTCGATAGCGCCGGCTGGACGCCTTGGTTGGTGAAGCAAGGCGCCGCGCACACCTCGGGCAACGTCTACGAACCCTACCTCGCGCTCACCTTGCGGCCCGACCTGCTGGTCCAAGGCCTGCAGCAAGGCATGACCGTCGGGGAAGCCGCTTGGTACGCCACCCCTGCCGTGAGCTGGCAGGGCACGATCTTGGGCGACCCCTTTTATCGCCCCTTTGCCCGGGCGCTTCCGGAGCAGTTGGCGGACTTCCAGAAGAAGCCCGACGAACTGGGCGCCTATGCCGTGATCCGCGCCGCCCAGCTCCGCCCGAAGGACGAAAGCGCCAAGGCCTTGGCCGACCTCGATGCCGCCCAACGCCGGACCCCTTCCCTGCCTCTGGCCTATGCCTTAGCCCAAGCCCGGCAGGACCAGGCCCTGCCCCTCGTCTGGAATCCCCAAGTCTGGGCCGGTCTGGACAAGGTTGACGACGGCCTCCTCTGGGAAATTGCCCTCTTTTTTGATAAAAAAGGCCTCAAAGAGCCCGCCAAGAAGGCCCTGCAAGGCCTACAAGCACGCCCCGGCTGGAAAGAAGACCCCGAGTTCAAGGCCCACTGGGAAGCCGTCGCCCGATAAACGGGCTTGCCACCCCTCTCGGCAGCAGGTTCTTTCGGACCTCCTTTCGGCCCGCTGGCATCAGCCCGTGGAATCTCCGGAGGGAAAACCAAAAACAAACCAAACCCTGGAAACGTCCTCCGCGACGACCAGGACAAACAGTCAAAACACAATGAGCCTCATGGAAAAACTGCTCGCCGATTCCAATTTCGGCGCGCTCAAAGCACACTCGGTCATCAAGGCCACCGTTACGGAAATCCGTAGCGACAAGGATGTCATCGTCGACATCAACGGCAAGTCCGAGGGTTTCATCCCGCAAGCCGAATTCCCCGACATGGCCGAAGTCCAGGTCGGCATGGAAATCGAAGTCTACCTCGAACGCCTTGAAAACAAGGACGGCACCCCGACCGTCTCCTACGATCGCGCCCTCCAGATCCGGAAGTGGGAAAGCATCGAAGCCAATTGCCAGGAAGGCTCCATCGTCCAGGGCCGCGTGAAGTCCGTCGTCAAGGGCGGCCTCATCGTCTCCGTCGGCGTCGACGCCTTCATGCCTTCGTCGCAGATCGACGTCAACCCCCCGAAGAACCTCGAAGGCTTCGTGGGCCAGACCTTCGACTTCAAGATCATCAAGATCAACAAGGAGAAGAAGAACCTCGTCGTTTCCCGTCGCGAACTCATCGAAGAACAGCGTGGCGAAAGCCGCCGCAAGCTCCTCGAAGAGGTCAAGCCCGGCGTCATCCGTCGCGGTATCGTCAAGAACATCACCGACTACGGCGCGTTCGTCGATCTCGACGGTCTCGATGGTCTCCTCCACGTCACCGACATGTCCTGGGGCCGCATCGGTCACCCGAGCGAAGTCGTCAAGGTCGGTGAAGAAATCACCGTCATGGTCGTCGAAGTCGATCGCGAGCGCGAACGCGTCTCCCTCGGCCTCAAGCAGACCCAGTCCAACCCATGGGAAGGCATCGAGAAGCGTTACCCGGTCGGCACCAAGGTGCACGGCAAGGTCGTCAACCTCGTGGCTTACGGCGCGTTCATCGAGATCGAAGGCGGCGTCGAAGGCCTCGTCCACGTCTCCGAACTCTCCTGGACCAAGCGCGTCCAGAAGCCGTCCGACATCCTCAAGGTCGGCCAGGAAGTCGACGCGGTCATCCTCAACGTCAACAAGGAGGAGCAGAAGATCTCCCTCGGCATCCGCCAGCTCGAAACCAATCCGTGGGAAAAGGTCCGCCACAGCTACCCGGTGGGCGCTCGCGTCCGCGGCAAGGTGCGCAACCTCACCAACTACGGTGCCTTCGTCGAACTCGAAGACGGCATCGACGGCATGGTGCACGTGTCCGACATGAGCTGGACGCGCCGCATCAACAACCCGGCCGAAGTCATGAAGAAGGGCGACGACGTCGAAGCCATCGTCCTCGACGTGGATGTCGACCAGCAGCGCATCTCGCTCGGCGTCAAGCAGACCCAGCAGGATCCGTGGAGCGAAATCGACCGCAAGTACCGCATCGGCGACCTCGTCAACGGCAAGGTCTCCAAGGTGGCCAACTTCGGTGCCTTCATCGAGCTCTCCGACGAAATCGACGGTCTCGTGCACGTTTCCCAGCTCGCCGAACAGCGCGTTGAGAACGTCAAGGACATCGTCAAGGTCGGCCAGGAAGTCACGGCTCGCGTCATCAAGATCGACAAGGAAGACCGTCGCATCGGTCTCTCGATCAAGGCCGCGAACTACGACCCCGAGCGCCTGCAGGCCGAAATCAGCTCCTACGAGCGCATCAAGGGCCCGTCCACGGGCGGCGCTCCGGCTCCGTCGGCTGGCGGTTCGTCCTCGTCCTCCTCGGGCAGCGGCGACTTCAACAGCCTCGGCGACCTCCTCGACAAGGCCGGCAACTAAGCGCTCACCGCGCTCCCAACAAGACCCCGGGCAACCGGGGTCTTTTTTTGTGCCCAAAGCCCGCGGCGGCCATTAAGTTGGCGTCATGTTGGCCTGGACCAATCCCCTGCCCTTCGCGCTCGAGGCCGAGCACGTCTGGCTGGGACTGCGTCTGGTCGCCGGCCTCTTTGTCGTCATCCGAGTCGTCCGCGCGCGCGTTACGCTGAGCTACGCGTTGCTCTGGGTGCCAGCGGTGATCTTCTTCCCGCTCATCACGGCCACGGTGCTTTTCCTCTTCGGGGGCCGCAAGCACAGCGCCCTGGCGGAAGCGAAGCAACGCATCCAGGCATCGGCCCGGCGGCTGGCGGGCCCGGCGACGCAGGCGGGCAATGCGTTCCGCATGCTGGGCGACCGCGCCGGTCGCGACACCCTAGCGGCCTTGGAACAGGAGATCCTCGCCGCTCGGCACCGGATCCATATCTCCACGTACATCCTCTCCCCTGACGCCGTGGGTCGCGAAATCATGAGCCTACTCGTGCGCCGCGCGCGGGAAGGCATCGAAGTGCGCTTGCTGGTGGACGCCGTCGGCAGCTGGGGTACGCCGATGCGCCTTGGCCGGACGCTGGTCAAGGCAGGTGGACAAGTGGAGCGGTTCAACCCCGTCCTGCCGATGCAAGGCAAGGGCTCGGCTAATTGGCGCAACCATCGGAAGATTGCGGTCTTCGACGGTCAGGTCGCCATCATCGGCGGGCAGAACCTCGGACTCGCCTACATGGGTCGTGAGCCCTCCAACCGGCGCTTCCGGGACTGCTCCTTCCGACTAGCCGGCCCGGCCGCCGCGACGCTCGAGCAGGTCTTCATCGCGGATTGGTGCCAAGCCACCGACACCGACCCGGCGACGTTCGCGGACCTCCTCCACAACCGCCCCGCCCCCCAAGGCGAAGCCGACGTCGACGTCATCGCCTCGGGACCCGACTGCGTGAACGACCCGCTCTGGGAGAAATACGTCGCGTTGATCGAGAACGCCCGCGTCTCGCTCACCATCGTGACGCCTTACTTCGTGCCCGACAAAGCGCTCTTCCGCCTACTCGTCGCCGCCGCCGCCAAAGGCCGGCGCGTCCGCGTGCTGGTCCCGCGCCGCTCCGACCATCGCCTGCTCGACTTCGCGCGCCGCTGGTACCTGCGGCAGCTCAAGGAAGCCGGGGCGGAGATCCTCTTCTTCAAGCCCGACGTCCTGCACGCCAAGCTCTTCATCGCCGACGACGAGAGCCTCGTCATCGGCTCCGCGAACCTCGACATGCGTTCGCTCTTCCTGAACTACGAGATCGCGGCCGTCGTGCGCGACCCCGTGGCCTTGACCGCGGTGAAAGGTTTCGTGACGAGCCTGGAGGCGGAGTCTTCCCCGTATTCGGAAGACCTCTACCGCCGCAGCCGCACGTGGAGAGGCCGCATGACCGAAGCCATCTCGAAGACCTTGGCCCCGCTGCTTTGACTCAGCCCAAGAAGGCGTGCAGGCGAACGCTCAAGCCCGTATCGGGGAGCAGGAAGCCGTCATGGCCCGCATCGGTGACCACTTCCAAGTAGGCTGCATTGACGCCCACCGCGGTCGCCGCCGCGACCACCATGCGCAGCTCGCTCGTGGGGTAGAGCCAGTCACTGGAGAAGCCGACGGCGAGGACCTCGGGGCCATCTTGCTGGAACAAGCGGCCCGCGGCCGCGCGGGCGGTCAGGTCGAAACGGTCGACGGCGCGCGTGATGCGCAGCCAGCTGTTGGCATCAAAGCGCTTCACGAAAGCCTGCCCTTGATGGTTCAGGTAACTCTCGACCTGCCAGAAGACGGGATCCTTGGGCTGGGCGCCGGGGACGCGGGTGCGGCCGAACTTCTGGTCGAACGCCGCGGAAGACAGGTAGCTGATGTGGCTGATCATGCGGCCGACGGCCAAGCCGGAATCCGGCCCTTCGCCGGGGGTATAATGGCCACCGCGGAAATTGGGATCCGTCTCCACGCAAGCCCGGGAGGCGGCGTTGAGCGCGATCGCCATCGGCGACTGACTCAGCCCGGCGGCCAAGATCGCGATGCGGCCGACCTCGGTCGGATAGTCGCCGGACCACAGCAAAGCCTGCATGCCGCCCATGGAGCCGCCGACGACCGCGTGGAGTTTGGTGATGCCGAGATGGCGGACCACCATGCGTTGCCCGCGGACGATGTCCCCCAGCGTGATCTCCGGAAAATAGCCGCCGAAGCGTTGGCCGGTGCGAGGGTCGATGGAGAGGGGGCCCGTGGAGCCGCGGCAGCCACCGATGCAATTGACGCCGATGACGAAGAAACGGTCGGTGTCGATGGCCTTACCGGGACCGACGAAATGATCCCACCAACCCGCCTTGGGGTCCGTGGGCGCATACCGTCCGGCCAAATGGTGGTCACCGCTCAGCGCGTGCGGCACCAGGATGGCATTCGACTTATCGGGGAGCAGTTTCCCGTAGGTCTCGTAGCGGAGCGTCAGGCCCGGCAGTTCGCCCCCCAGCTCGAGCGGAAAGGGCTCGGTCGAAACGAAGTCCTGAAAGGACGTAGGGCCGAGCTCACGCGGGGCCGCAGACTGGACCGAACGGTCGGACATGCGTGACACGAGAGAAACCAGACCGGGACGGCTGGCAAGTGGCCATTCGGTGTTGCCACGTCATAAGGCTCAGCAAACTACCCCCATGGCCCAGGGACATCGACACGACGACCAATGTTGCGGGGGCAGCCCCCTGCCCCGGGTCGAAGCGGCCATCGTCCGGATGAAGGAGCGCGCCCTCCGGGTCACCGCCCCCCGTTTGGCGATGCTGAACATCTTGGCGGGAGCCACCCGGCCCCTGAGCGCCGAGGAGATCCATGCCGCCGCCGGCGATGGCGCCTTGGACCTCGTCACCGTCTACCGGAGCCTCGGCGCCTTGGACGAGGCCGGCATCGTGCAACGGCACCCGCTGGAGCGCGGCCGCAGCCTCTACGCCCTCGTGGCCCCGGGCCATCATCACCACCACGTGATCTGTCGCCGCTGCGGCAGCATCGAACGCCTCCCCGGGTGCGACACCAGTCGCCTCGAAGCCGCGGCCCGCGGCAAAGGCTTTTCCGACCTGACCCACATCATGGAGATCTACGGCATCTGCCCGACCTGCTCCACCAAGACCCCTTCCCATGCCTGATTTTCCCAAGACTGCTTTCATCCTCGGTGCCGGCCTCGGCACGCGCCTGCGTCCGCTGACGGAGCATTGCCCGAAACCCCTGCTCCCGCTGGGCGGCAAGCCGATGGTGGAGCGCGCGATCGCCCAACTGTACGCCGCCGGCACGCGCCGTTTCCTGATCAACACGCACCACTGTCCGGAAGCCTGGACGCAGGCGTTCCCGACGGGCCGCTGGCAGGATGCCGAACTCCAGTTCGTGCACGAACCTGTCCTCCTCGAAACCGGCGGCGGCTTGGCGAACATCACGCAGTTCCTGGGCGCCGACGATGCGCACCTCGTCGTCTGGAACGGGGACATCCTCTCGGGCGTCAACCTAGCCGAAGCGTATGCGCACCATACCACCAACGGGGCCGAAGCCACGCTCGTCGTGCGCGAAAAAGGCCCGAACGCCAACGTCCGCATCACCGACGACGGCTTCGTGACCGACCTCCGCGACCGCCTCGGCAAGACCGACCCCTCCTATCAGTACACCGGCATCTGCTTCGTCACCCGCGCCTTCGCGGCCGGCGTCCCGCCGGCGAGCGTCTCGCTCGTCGAACACTTCCTCACCCGCGTGCAAGCCACGCCTGGTTCCGTGCAGGGTTACCTCGACACCTCGGCCCATTGGCACGACCTCGGGACCGTGGAAGAATACCAACAGGTGAAGGCCGAAATCGAAAAGCCCGTCCGCGGGGCGATCGCCACGGCCGACGCCGCCAAGCTCTTTGGTTACACCCTCACGGCCGGCGAAGCCCCGCTCAAAGGTGGCTCGGGCCGACGCTTCCATCGCGTGGCGAAGCCCGACGGCAGCACGGCCATGCTGTGCATCTATGACGATGCGCGGCCGGAGAACCTCGGCTACGGTCGCCTCGGCCACACGCTCTTCGCTGCGGGCATCAACGTCCCGCAGATCCTCGCTGAAGATACGGACGCGGGCGTCCTCGTGATGGAAGACCTCGGTGACACCGACCTCTGGTCGCTCTCCCAGCAGCCCACCTTCCCTTGGCCCGCCGTCGCTTCCGCCTTGGAACAGGTCGCCCATCTCCATCGCCTCGGCGCCGAAGCCGTGCAGACCGCGGGCGTGCCCTTGATGGAGCCGTTTGGCGACAAACTCTACGCGTGGGAGCGCCAGTACTTCACGGACAACGTCCTCGCCGGCCGTAAGCCCGACCGCGACCTCCAGAATGAAATGGCCACGCTCGCCAAGGAACTGAACGCCCGCCCGCCGGTGCTCGTGCACCGCGACTTCCAATCCCAGAACCTCCTCGTCCGGGACGGCCAGACCTACCTGATCGACTTCCAAGGCGCCCGCCTCGGTTGCGCATTCTACGACTACGCCTCGCTCGCCTTCGACCCGTACCTGACCTGCAAGGACATGGACCTCTGGCGCATCGAAATCGAAGACCACGCCCGCGAAGTCGCCGACTGGAAAGGCTCGCTCGACGAGTTCTCGCACCTCCTGCACATCGCCGCGACCCAGCGGCTCCTGCAGGCCTGCGGCGCCTACGCCTTCCTCGGCCGCAAGCAAGGCCGCGCGGACTTCCTCGCCCACCTCCCGCAAGGCCTGCGCAACCTCACGATCGCCGCCTCCCTCTGCGGGAAGCGACGCATCGCGCGGCTTGCGGAAGAACTCGCGGGCGCGACGGCGGTCAGCCGTTGACCTGCTCGTCGAGGAAGCGGACGACCTCGTCCTCCGTCATCCGGACCTGCTCCAGCGTATCGCGGTTGCGGACCGTCACGCCGGCGTCCTTCTCGATCGTGTCGAAGTCGATGGTGATGCCGAAGGGCGTGCCGATTTCGTCCTGGCGACGGTAGCGGCGGCCGATGTTGCCGGACTCGTCGTAGAAGACGTTGAAGCGCTTCTTGAGGCGGCGATAGAGGGCTTCGGCCCGCTCCACGAGGGCGGGCTTGTTCTTCAGCAGCGGGAAGACCGCGGCCTTGAACGGGGCCACGCGGGCCGGCAGGCGCAGGACGACGCGCTTTTCGCCTTCGACCTCGTCCTCATGGTAGGCCGTGGTGAGCAAGGCGAGGAACACGCGGTCGACGCCGACGGACGGCTCGATGACGTGCGGGATGAAGCGGGCCTTGGCGGCCTCGTCGAACCAATCGAGCTTGGTGCCGGACACATCGCTGTGCTGCGTGAGGTCGAAGTCGCCGCGGGCGGCGACGCCCTGCAGTTCCTGGACGCCGAAGGGGAACTCGAACATGATGTCCGTGGTGCCCTTGGAGTAGTGGGCGAGCTTTTCGGTCGGGTGCGGGTAGAGCGAGAGCTTGGCGCGCGGGATGCCGATGGACTCGAACCAAGCGAGGCAACCCTCGATCCAGCCTTGGTGGGCGGTCTGCCAATCGGCGGACGGGGCGATGAAGTATTCGATCTCCATCTGCTCGAACTCGCGGGAGCGGAAGATGAAGTTGCGCGGGTTGATCTCGTTGCGGAAGGCCTTGCCGACCTGGGCGATGCCGAAGGGCAGCTTCACGCGGCCCGTGTCGACGACGTTCTTGAAGTTGATGAAGATGCCCTGCGCCGTTTCGGGGCGGAGGTAGGCCGTCGCGGAAGCGTCCTGCATGGCGCCCACGTAGGTCTGGAACATCATGTTGAACGAGCGCGGAGGCGTCAGGGAGCCCGGCTTGCCGGTGGCCGGCGACGGGATGAGGGCGTGCTCCTCGGGCTTCGCTTCGGTGTAGTCCTTGAGCGTCAGCGGCTCGAGCGCACCCTGCTTGGCCTGCTTGCGCTTCATCTCATTGGCCATCTCCTCGGCCTTGGCCTGCATCGTCTCGTCTTCGAGGACGGAAACATAACCGATGGTCTCGCCGGCCACGCGGACCGGGGCGAAGAACAGCTGGTCGGCGCGGTAGCGCATCTTGGACTCCTTGCAGTCGACCAGCGGGTCGGTGAAGTTGTCGATGTGGCCCGAAGCCTTCCAGGTCGTCGGGTGGTGGATGATCGAAGAATCCAGGCCCACGATGTCGTCGCGGCGGTGGACGAAGTCCTGCCACCAAGCCTGCTTGATGTTGTTCTTCAGCTCGACGCCGAGGGGCCCGTAGTCGAAGAAGCCGTTGAAACCGCCGTAGATATCGGAGGAAGGGAAGACGAACCCGCGGCGCTTGCACAGGTTGATGATGTTTTCCATCTTGTCGGTCGGGTCGGCCATGGTCGGGTAAAACCTTTGCTTACCCCTTGGGACGGCAGCCCCGCAAGCCTCTTCCCTCAGCGAGGCTGGGGTTCGGTCGTCAAACCACGCGCTTTCTTGGTCCAAGTGCGGGCGGCGGCGGACACCGCCTTGAACAGTTCCGCGACCTCGGCGGCGGTGCCGTTCATCTTGGCCTCGGTGCCTTCCATGGAAACCGTGAAGGCCTCGAGGGCGGCCCGGGCATCGGCGAGGCGCACCTGCAGCTGACCGATGGTTTCGCCGTCCAACCGACGGTCGGCGGCTTCGGCGGCGGCGCGCAAGGCGGCGCAACTCTCCGTCAGCCGGCGGGCCTTCGCCCCGAGGTTATCGGGCGAGGTCACCTCGGCGAACGCGGCGGTCGAGGCTTCCAGCCGCGCCGAAAAAACCGCGGCGTGGGTGGGGTCGGTCTTTTCGTGATACCTGTCGAGGTCCGCTTCGAGCTCGCGGGCAATCAAAGCCAAGTCGCGGCTCGTGGCCCGCTCGAGTTCCTTCACCACGCGCTCGATGGCGCGCTGGGTCGTGACCCCGGAGGCCGGAATCTCATCGCGGTCCAGCTTGGCGGGGAGCGGGTCTTGCGCGTCCCAGAACAGTTCGACCTGGAGCATCCCCGATGCCGGACTCACCGCGACGAGGTGGGCCCGCAAGCCGCGTTCCACCTCTTCCTGCAGCCGCGCCCCACGCAGGCGGTCGGCGAAACCCCGATCCTCCAACGTATCGGGGTCGAGGCTGAGGACGACATCCGGACGCAAGCGCTGGTCCGGATCCACGAAGAGTCCGATGGCGGTGACTTGCCCGACCACCACGCCCTGGACGCGCACGGGCGTGCCGGTCGAGATGCCGTGCACCGAGAAGGCTGGCCGGAAAACCACGCGGACCAACGGGGCATTCCAAGCCCGCCACCAAGACCAAAGCGCACCGCCGCCCGTCACCACGAGGACGGCGAGCAACACGCCGCCCAGGGCGCGACGGCTCATCCGGCGGACTGCGGGTAGCTGCCCAACCACTTGACGATTTCGCAGCGCCCCTTGAGCGCGGCGACGGCCTCTTGGACGGCAGGCGTGTCCCAGTGGCCCGGGAAATCGATGAAGAAGAGGTACTCCCAAGCCCGACGGCGGCTCGGGCGCGACTCGATGCGGATCAAGTTGATCCCGCGGTCGGAAAAGGAACTGAGGGCGGCCTGGAGGGCGCCGGGCTCATGCTTCAACGTGAGGACGACGCTCGTCACCTCTTCCTTCGCGCCGGTGGCGTTGGCCGTGAGGCCGATGACGAAGAACCGCGTGGCGTTGTCGCGGCGATCCTGGATGCCGCGGGCGAGGATGGGGACGCCGCGGGATTCGGCCGCCGTGGCGGAAGCGACGGCCGCGGCCCCTTGCGGTTCACGGGCCACCTGTTCGACGGCGGCCGCGGTGCTGTCGGTCTCGACGAGGGCGGCGTTGGGCGCATGGCGCGACAACCAGCCGCGGCACTGGGCGAGGGCGATGTCCTTGGACAGGACGCGCGTCACGGCATCGAGGGTGCCGAAGCCCACGAGGCATTGCTCGACGGACAACGTCACCTGGGCGACGACCTTGAGTTCGGATTCGGCGAGCAAGTCGAGCGAGTGGCTCACCACGCCCTCGGTGGAATTCTCGACCGGGACGACGCCGTAGGAAGCCTCGCCCGATTCGACGGCGGCGAAGACATCGCCGATCGAACGCAGCGGCAGGGACGGCACGCTGGAGCCGAAGGCCCGCAGCTGGGCCTGTTGCGTGAAGGAACCTTCGGGGCCGAGGTAAGCGACCGGCTTGGCCATCTGGGCGCCGATCGAGAGCGAGATCACCTCGCGGAAGACCGAACGGACACCGGAGGCCGGGATATTCGGGGCGGCCTCGACGAGGGAACTCAGGACCTGCTCTTCACGCTGCGGCGCGTAGACGGGAGCGCCCGTCTTCAATTTGGCTTCGCCGATCGCCCGGGCGACCTCGAGGCGCTCGCCCAGCAGGCGCAGGATCTCGCGGTCGATACGGTCAACCTCGCGGCGATGTTGGTCGAGGCTCATGCGGTCGGTTCGGAAGACGCGGCGTCGGCCGGCGGGGTTTCGAGCGCGACGTTGGCGGAAGTATCCGCGGCCGGCAGGCCCATGTCGGCATCGGTGACGGCCACGGGCGTCGTGGCGCGCGCGATCCACTCGGAAATCTGGGCCGGCGACAGGACGTCGGAAGCAGGCAGCTCGCCTAGGGTGCGCAGGCCCGTGAAATCGAGGAACTTGTCGGTCGTCCCGTATTGGATCGGGCGGCCCGGCAGGTCGGCGCGGCCGGTGACGGCGACGAGCTCGAGTTCCATCAAACGGTTCAAGGCGCTGTCGACGGAAACGCCGCGGATGGCTTCCATTTCCGGACGCGTGACGGGCTGGCGGTAGGCAACGATGGAAAGCGTTTCGAGGGCGGCGGGGCTGAGGCGTTGCGGACGGGGCTCGCCGCGGAGCAAACGGACCCAGTCGGCGTAGACCGGTGAAATCACCAAGCGGAAACCCTCCGGCCCTTGGAGGATGCGGCAGGAATCGTTGGCGTCGCGCATCTCGACTTCGAGCGCATCGACCGCCTCGCGGATCTGCGTCGCGGTCAGCAACGTCGGCACCTGATCGATGATATCCTGGATCACCTCTTGCACGGGCTGAGCGACGGCCGGGGCGGGCTCGGTGCCCGGTTCGGAAGCGGGACGCTCTTCCGTCGTCTCGGAGGCCGCCTGGGCATGGTAACGCTGGACGACCTTTTGGATGTCCTTGATGGAGACGGCCTCGGAGGTCGAAAGCAGGAGCGCCTTGATGATTTTCTTAAGGTTGAATTCCACGGGAAAGGGGGACGTAAAATTGGATTGTCGGAAAAGGAGGCGGACGGCAGAGTCGGCCCTTCCCACTTATTAGGGGGGTCCCCCCTACTGACAACCGCAGACTTTTCACACCCTCATGAGCTCCCCTGATTGCACCCGCCAGCACTCCTCCATCGTCGTGGACGGCGCCGACCGCGCCCCCAGCCGCGCCATGCTCCGGGCCGTCGGCTTCACCGATGCCGACTTCCAGAAGCCCGTGGTGGGCGTGGCCTCGACCTGGTCGATGGTGACCCCTTGCAACATGCATATCGACCGACTGGCCGTCGAAGCCTCCAAGGGGGCCGACCAAGCGGGCGGCAAGGGCGTGATTTTCGGCACCATCACCGTCTCGGACGGCATCTCCATGGGCACCCCGGGCATGCGTTACTCCCTGGTTTCCCGCGAGATCATCGCCGACTCCATCGAAGCGGTCGCGGGCGCCGAAGGCTTTGACGGCCTCGTCACCATCGGCGGTTGCGACAAGAACATGCCCGGCTGCGTGATGGCCATGGCCCGCCTCAACCGTCCGTCCGTCTTCGTCTACGGCGGCACCATCGTCCCGGGCCTGCACCGCGGGCAGGCCGCCGACATCGTCACCGTCTTCGAAGCCGTCGGCAAGCATGCCGGCAAGCAGATCGACGATGCCGAGCTCAAGGAAATCGAAAAATGCTCGATTCCCGGCGAAGGCTCCTGTGGCGGCATGTACACCGCCAACACCATGGCCTCGGCCATCGAAGCCCTCGGCCTCAGCCTCCCCGACAGTTCCGCCCAGCTCGCCAACTCCAAGGACAAGCTCGCCGACTGCGAGCGCGCCGGCAAAGCGGTGCTCGAACTCCTGAAGAAGAACATCCGTCCGTCGGATATCCTCTCCAAGAAGGCCTTCGAGAACGCCATCACCGTCGTCATCGCCCTCGGCGGCTCGACGAACGCCGTGCTCCACCTCATCGCGATGGCCCATACCGCGGGCATCAAACTGACCCTCGAGGACTTCGAACGCGTCGGCCGCAAGGTCCCCGTGCTCGCGGACCTCAAGCCCAGCGGCAAGTACAACATGGCCCACTTCGTCCGCATCGGCGGCCTCCAGCCGTTGCTGAAGATGCTGCTCGATAAGGGCCTCCTGCATGGCGATTGCCTGACCGTCACCGGCAAGACCGTGGCGGAAAACCTGGCGAACGTCGGCAACTACGCCGCCGACCAGGACGTCGTCCGTCCCTTCGCCAACCCCATCAAGGCCGATAGCCACCTGCGTATCCTCCGCGGCAACCTCGCGCCCGAAGGCTCGGTCGCGAAGATCTCCGGCAAGGAAGGCAACGCCTTCACCGGCAAGGCCATCGTCTACGAGTCGGAAGAAGACTCCCTCAAGGGCATCCTCAGCGGCGAAGTCAAAGATGGTCACGTCATCGTGATCCGCAACGAAGGCCCCAAGGGCGGCCCGGGCATGCGCGAAATGCTCGGACCGACCAGCGCCGTCATGGGCAAGGGCCTCGGCAAGACCATCGCGCTCATCACCGATGGACGTTTCTCGGGCGGCAGCCACGGCTTCGTCGTCGGCCACATCACCCCGGAAGCGGTCGTCGGTGGCGTGCTCGCCATCGTCCAGAACGGCGACACCATCATCATCGATGCGGTGAAGAACGAGATCAACCTCGCGGTCCCCGCGGAAGAAATCGCCCGTCGCCTGCAGGCTTGGAAGCCCGCTCCGTGCAAGGAAAAGCGCGGCACCTTGGCCAAGTATGCGAAGCTCGTGTCCTCGGCCTCCGATGGCGCGGTGACCGACGCCGACTAAGCGCCGGGAACAGGCCAGCCAGCAGGCGAGGCTCCGGCCTCGCCTGCTTTGTTTTTGCCTAACTTCGGCGACGCGGCAACCTGACCGCATGCCCCGCCCCACCCTGCTCGTCCTTGCCTGCCTCGGCGCGGGCGTCCTCAGCGCCGCCACGGAACCGAATTTCGCGCGGCGCACCCTGACCACGGACTTCTTCACCGAAGGCTGCGCGGTTGGTGACCTCAACGGTGACGGCCAGCCGGACATCGTGGCCGGCCCGCATTGGTTCGAAGGACCCGACTTCCGCGTCCGCCACACCTTGGCGGAAAACCCGGGCCGTCCCTATGACCCCCTTGGCTACTCGGAATCTTTCGTGCAGCTCGTCGGCGACCTCAATGGCGACGGCAAACCCGACGTCATCACCGTCGGCTTCCCCGGGAAGGAAACTTATTGGTACGAGAACCCGGGGGTAAAAACGACGACTCCCTGGAAGCGCCATCTCTTCCTCGCCAAGACCGACAACGAGTCCCCGCACCTCAGCGACCTCGATGGCGACGGCAAACCCGAGCTCGTCTGCATGTCCGAGGGCGCCGTCGGCTTCGTCAAGCTCGCCGCCGACCCCACGCAGCCCGCGAAGTTCACGGCGATCAGCGCCGCCGACCCCAAGAAATATGCGCGTTTCACGCATGGCCTCGGTGTGGGTGACCTGAACGACGACGGCCAACTGGATATCCTGGAACGCAACGGCTGGTGGGAAAACCCCGGCCAGAAAGTCCCCGCCGGGACGCTTTGGACCTTTCACCCCGTCGCCTTTTCGGCGGGCCGTAATGGCGGCGCCCAGATGATCGTCACGGACGTCGATGGCGACGGCTTGGCCGACGTGCTCACCTCGCTCGACGCGCACCGCTTCGGCCTCTCTTGGTTCCAGCAACGCCGCGGACCGAACGGCGACCGCACCTTCATCGAGCACCGCATCCTCGACGACAAACCGGCGAACTCCGTCGGTGGCTTGGCCTTGGGCCAGATGCATGCCTTGGTGCTGAGCAAGCAAGCCGCGGATGGGCGCCCAATCCTCTTCACCGGCAAGCGTTATTGGGCGCACGGACCGAAAGGGGATGCCAATCCCCTCGCCGCGCCCTTGGTGATCGGCCTGACCTGGGCGAAGGACGCCGCCGGCAAGATCGTCTTCACACCGCAAGTCGCGGATGACGACTCCGGCATCGGCACGCAATTTACCGTCGCGGACCTGAATGGCGATGGCCGCGCCGAAATCGTGACGGCCAACAAAAAAGGCGTCCACATCCTGTCGCCACGCCCGTAAGCGGGGGAACGGGATTGCCTCCCGCCCCTGAAGCGGACATCAACGGGGCGATGGCCTCCACCTTCGCCGCTTACTGCAGCCAACTCATCCACTACCCTGAGTTGGGCTTCGCCCTCGACTTGAGCCGCGCGCCGGCTCCGGCTGGTTTCGCGGAACGCCTCGCGCCCGCGATGCGCCAAGCCTTGGCGGACATGGCGGCCCTCGAAAAAGGGGCGATCGCGAATCCGGACGAAAAGCGGATGGTCGGACACTACTGGCTGCGCGCGCCGGAGTTGGCCCCGAACGCCGCGCTCACCGCCGAGATCCAAGCGGCCGTGCAAGCCATCCACGCCTTTGCCCGCAAAGTACGCGCGGGCGAAGTCCGCGGTCAGGCCGGCAAGTTCACCGACCTCCTCTGCATCGGCATCGGTGGCTCGGCCCTCGGCCCGCAATTCGTGGCGGATGCCCTCGGCACCGCGCAGGACGCCTTGCGCGTGCACTTCATCGACAACACGGACCCCGACGGGATTGATCGGGTCTTTGATGCCCTCGGCCAGCGCCTTGGCAGCACCCTCGTCCTGGTCACCTCGAAGTCGGGCAGCACGCCCGAACCGCGCAACGGCCAGATCGAAGCAGCCCTGCGCTGGAAGCAGGCGGGCCTATCCTTCGCGGCCCACGCGGTCGCCGTCACCGGTGAAGGCAGCCAGCTGGACAAGGTCGCCGTCGCCGACCAGTGGCTCGCCCGCTTCCCGATGTGGGATTGGGTCGGCGGCCGCACCAGCGAACTCGGACCCGTCGGGCTTCTGCCTGCCGCATTACAAGGCCTCGACATCGACGGCCTCTTGGCGGGGGCCAAGGCCATGGATGTGCTCACGCGCAATCCAGAGGCGGCCAAGAATCCCGCCGCCCAACTGGCGCTGGCTTGGCATCACCTCACCGAAGGCCGTGGCACCAAGGCCATGGTGGTTTTACCGTACAAAGACCGCCTCCTCCTCTTCTCCCGCTACCTGCAGCAACTCGTCATGGAGTCGCTGGGCAAGGAACACGACCTTGCGGGTCGGCAGGTCTTCCAGGGCCTCACCGTGTACGGCAACAAAGGCTCCACCGACCAGCACGCCTATGTCCAACAGCTGCGCGATGGCGTAAACAACTTCTTCGCCGTTTTCATCGAAGTGCTTCAAGACCGCCGGGGCCCGTCTCCGGAAGTCGAACCCGGCGTCACCTCGGGGGATTACCTCCAAGCCTTTCTCCTGGGCTCCCGCGAAGCCCTCTCGGGCAGCGGCCGTGCCAACCTCACCATCACCATCGAAAAGATCGACGCCCACTCGGTCGGCATGCTGATTGCGCTCTTCGAACGGGCGGTAGGACTTTACGCTAACCTGTTGTCTATCAACGCTTACCACCAACCTGGCGTTGAGGCGGGCAAGAAAGCCGCCTCCGAAACCCTTAAGATTCGCGCTCAGGCCCTCGCTGGCTTGGCGAAGGCACCCGGTAAATGGCTAACGACAACCCAGCTCTGCGAGCAAATTGGACTTGTCGGGTCAGAAGAACTGGTGTTCAAAGTTCTCCTGCACGTTTCCTCCAACCCAGGACCTGTTAAACGACAGGAAGCGGGGGACCCCGAGAAAACGACGTTTAGCCATTCCTAACCCCTTTACTCCCCCAAAATCCCCATGAATAAGTCTGCAAATCTGGTCCTCCGCATCGTCGGCGTCATCGCCGCGATTGCTGCCTGCGTCTTCGCCTACCTGCTCAAGGGCAAGGTCGACACCGCTATGGCGAACACCGCTTGGACCACGACCGACACCGAAATCTTGGCGAACAAGCAGTTCGACCTCCGCATGGTGGACATCAACACCAAGGCCAAGAGCCTCCTCGAAGCCAAGCGCACCAAGATCACCGAACTTGAAGGCAACGTGAAGGACCTCAACGCTGACGTCGCCGACAAGAAGCAGAAGATCGAAGGCCTCACCGCCAACGTCACCACCCTCGAAGGCGAACGCGCCGAGCTCACCCGCAAGCGCGACGAGCTCAACGCCCAGCTCACCGAAGCCAACAGCAAGAAGGACTCCCTCACCGCTGAACTGAACTCCGCCAAGGAAGAACTCGCCAAGGACAAGGAGAAGATCGCTTCCCTCTTCACCAAGGAACAGCTCGACGGCGAAATCGCCAAGGCCAACAAGGCTGAAGAAAACCGCAACACCGCCACCCAGAAGTACGTCCAGCTCTACAACTGGACCGTGGCCACCACCGGCAACAAGCCTCCCTACCCCCGCGACCCTCTCCTCGAAGAAAAGGCTGACACCGTCCAGATCGAGTTCGGTCCGGAAACCATCAAGACCCGCATCGTGGTCATCGACCCTTCCAAGGGCCTCGTCTCCTTCTCCGTCGGCGAACTCAACGGCATCAAGCCCCAGGCTGGTTTCTACGTTCGCATCAACAACGAGAACGTCGGCACGATCCGCGTCGAAGCCGTCCAGGCCGCCCTCTCCACCGCGCAGATCCTGCCTGGTGCGAAGCTCGACCAGTTCACCCGCGGTGGCGTGGTGACCTTGGTGCCTTTCACCGGTAAGATCGCCAACAACTAAGCCGTCCATGCGCCTGCTCCCTGTTTTCGCCGCTGCCGTCGCCCTCTTGGGCCTCGTAGGTTGCGAGACCACGGAGAAGCCCATCGACTCGACCTTGCCCCAAGCCCAACCGGCCTCCTGGCAAGGTGGCCTCCCCGGCCTGAATGCCGGGGGCGGCTCGGGTTTCCGCTAAGATGCCTTCGGCCTCCGCAGACGCACACGGGTCGCCTCGTGGAGCGTCCGGCAGGCTTTGGGTCGTGGCGACTCCGCTCGGCAACCTCGGTGACATCACCGAGCGCGCCAAGGTGGAGTTGGCGGCGTGCGACCTCGTCGCTTGCGAGGACACGCGCGTCACGGGCGGACTGCTCCGGCACCTCGGCCTCAACAAGCCGATGCTGGCCTACCACGAGCACAACGAAAAGGAAGTCGCGGTCGAACTTGCCGACAAGATCGAGCGTGGCGCCGTCGTCGCCCTCATCACCGATGCGGGCACGCCCGGCATCAGCGACCCGGGCTTCCGCGTCACGCGTGAATGCCGCCGCCGCAAGCTCATCGTGACACCCCTGCCTGGTCCGTGCGCCATCGTCACGCTCCTCTCCGCGTCCGGCCTGCCGACCAATGCCTTCCGTTTCGTCGGCTTCCTGGCGCCGAAAACCGCCGCCCGCCGCCGTTTCCTCGAGGGCGCCAAGACCGCCGACGAAACCATCGTGCTGCATGAATCCTGCCACCGCATCGGCGACTTTGCCGATGAGATGCTGGAGATCCTCGGGCCCGATCGGGTCGTCTGCATCGGCCGCGAATTGACCAAGCTGCACGAGACGATCCGCACGGCGCCCTTGGCCGAGCTCGTCCCGGCGCTGAAGGCCGGCTCGCTCAAAGGCGAGTTCACCGTGGCCATCGCGCCCGCGGGCTTCACGCTGTGACCGCATAGCGGGTTGACCTACCTAGCCCTCCGGCTGCATCCTAGCGGCCATGGCGGGTTTCGACGACAGTCTGGTCCGCGAGTTCTTCGAGGTGAACGGCTTCTTCGTACGCCAATCGCGCAAGGCCCCTATGGCCGGAAAACGCAAGCGCCCGGAAGCGGAGGGCGAAGTGTTTTTCCATAATCCCAGGACCGCGACGCCGGGCGAACGGGCGTTCCAACTCTTTGGCGCGGATTTGGTCGGGTTGGGCGATGGCGTGGCCGTCGTCCGCGACTGGCATGGCCAGAAGGCGGTAACGGCCACCACCATCCGGCGCGGGGACTTCCTCGACTTCATCCGGAAAGATGCCTGCGAGACGGCGCAAGAAGCCTGGGCGACCCTCCCCGAGGGCGAGGCGGCGGCGCTGATCAAGATTCTCATCCTGCCCGGCCTGCCCTCCCAGGAGCCTGCCCGCTCGGAAAGCATCCGACTCCTCAAGGAAGCGGGCGTGGACCACGTCATCTCCCTTCGCACGATCGTCGAAAACCTCGTGCAACATGCGGAGACCCCCACCAGCCGCGAGTCGCCGACCTTGGCCTTGCTTCGCCTGCTCCGGGTCTACGATATGGTGCGTACCACCCAACTGGAACTCTTCGGTGGCTCCTCCTCTTCCTCCCGGTGATTCACTCCAGCGCCCAAGTCCATCCCACCGCCCAGCTCGCCCCGGACGTCGAGGTCGGCCCGTTTGCGATCATTGAGGCCGGCGCGCGGGTCGGGGCCGGGTGCGTCATCGCCGCGCACGCCATCATCAAGACCGGGGCCATCCTCGGCCATCAGGTCCGCGTCGACCACTTTGCGGTCATCGGCGGCGACCCGCAGGACCTCTCTTTCGACCGCGCCCTCGTTTCCGGCGTACGCGTCGGTGACCGCACGGTGTTCCGCGAACACGTCACCGTGCACCGGGCCACGAAAGCCGGCGTCGACACGATCATCGGAGCGGACGGCTTGCTCATGGCGGGGGCGCACGTCGCCCACGACTGCGTGCTCGGCGACCACGTGATCCTCGCGAATGGCTGCATGTTGGGCGGGCACGTGCTGGTCGGCGACCGCGCCTTCATCAGCGGCGGCGTGGCCGTGCATCAGTTCTGCCGCATCGGGGGCGGCTCGCTCACCTCGGGCAACGCGGTCATCACGGAAGACGTCCCGCCCAACGCCTTGGCTTACGGGCGCAACGATTGCGCCGGCCTCAATCTCATCGGCCTCCGCCGCCGCGGTTTACCCGTGGAGACCATCGCCGAACTCAAGAAAGCCTATCACCTGGTCTACACCGCCGGCGGCAATTGCGCGGCCCTCGCGCAAGCGGGCGTGACGAGCGGCGAGTACCACAGCACCGAGGCCCTGGCGTTCCTGAACTTTTTCCTCGGCGGCCGACGCGGCCGTTTCATCCAACCCGCATGAGCCGTTTGCCCCTAGCCCTGACGTGTGGTGATCCCGCGGGCGTGGGCCCGGAGCTCATCGCGTCGTGGCTGCGCGCCCACCCGGAGCTTGCCGCCACGGTCACACCCATCGGTCCGGCGAAATGGATCGCCGGCCTCGGCCAAGGCCAAGCCGTCGGCCCGGCGGATTACGAAGCGCGCCCAGGGCAGCCCGATGAAACCGGGCAGCACATCGCCCTCGAAGCCATGGAACTCGCCGCGCGCGGTACCACCGGCGGACGCTTCAGCGGAGTCGTGACTGGGCCCATCAACAAGAAAGGCCTGGCCGACGTCGGGTACACCTTCCCGGGGCAGACCGAGTTCTTCGCGCATCGTTGGGGCGGCGCGCCCGTCATGGCGTTCGCCGGGGGACGCCTCACGGTCGGACTCGTCACCTGGCACATTCCCTTACGGACGGTCGCCGCCACGCTCACCGGCGAAGACGTCCGCCGGACGGTCCTCGCCTTGGTTGACCTGCGGAAGAAGCTCGGCGACGCCCGTCCGCGGATCGCGGTCTGCGGCCTCAACCCGCACGCCGGCGAAGGTGGCCTACTCGGCACCGAAGACGACGCGGTCATCAAGCCCGCCGTGGAACGCCTGCGGGCGGAAGGGCACGACGTCACCGGGCCGCTGCCGGGCGATACCGTTTTCCATCGGCACCTCCAAGGGGAGTTCGATGCCGTCGCCGCGATCTACCATGACCAAGGCTTGGCGCCGTTGAAGACCGTGGATTTCAGCACGGCCGCGAACCTATCGCTGGGCCTCCGCCACATCCGCACGAGCCCCGACCACGGCACGGCCTACGGTTTGGCGGGTCAGGGGATCGCCGATCGCGGGAGCTTCGACGCGGCCATACGCCTGGCCTTCGCCTTGATCGCCTGATGCGCTGGCTCTGGTTCTTGTGTTGCGGTTACTGCGCGGTGGTGAGCGGGGCGGAACCGCCGCAACGCATCGCCAGCTATAGCCCCGGGGCGACGCAGACCCTCTGGGATCTCGGTTGCGGGCCGCAGTTGGTCGCGGCGACGCGGTGGTGTCCGCTCCCGCCCACGCATCCCGCCGTCCGGAACTGCGATGCCTTCAACCCTGACCTGGAAACCTTGCTACAGACCAAACCTGATTTGGTCATCGTGCCGCGCTTGGCGAATCCGTTATGGGCCGAACGCTGCAGCCGAGCTGGCTTGAAAGTGTTGGTCCTAAGCGCCGAAGGCCCGGACTCCATCGTACGCGACCTCGAGCGCCTCGGAGAAGCCACCCAGCAGCAGGCCAAAGCGAAGGCCTTGAGGAGTCAGTTGAGTCGAGTGGCCGCAATTAGACCGAGGACCCTCTTGGTCATCTGGGACGGCATGATGGCGGGTCCAGATGCCTACACGGCCTCAGCACTCCGGCAGGCGGGCTTTAAATCCCCACTCCAGGCGGGCACGTGGGTCAAACTCGACTGGGAAATCTTGGTACAGGCTAACCCCGATGCCATCCTTTGGGTTGAGTCCAAGCCAGAGAACACCCCGATAGCCCCAGCGCAAAACCGCCGCAAAGAGTTATCAGAAATCGTTGTAGTAAAAGAACTTAAGTTCATCAAGGCCTCACAAGTCTACGGCACGACCAGCGGGAGCCATTGGCTACCCGGGACCGGCCTAATTCTGGCCGCCGAGAAACTAGCCGAACTACACAAAAGCCTCCCATAGACTAGGGGGTTAATTTGCCGTGCGGTCATTGACAGTTGTCAGGAACCTTCCATTTTAAAGGTCTCTCCTATGAACTCCAAGTTCCTCAAGCTCATCCTCACCTCCGCCAGCGTCCTTGCCCTCGCTGCCGTTGTTTCCTTCGCCGAAGAACCCGCCAAGAAGGACGGCGAAAAGAAGTGCCCTGGCTGCCCTGATGCTCCTGCACCTAAGGCCCTGATCGTCTCCGAAGACGCCCCGGCCAAGAAGGATTGCGACAAGTGCCCTTCCGAAAAGCCCAAGCCCACCGCCCTCGTCTGTGCCGACGAGTGCCCCAAGAAGTGTGACAAGGATAAGAAGGACGCTCCGGCTGCTCCTGCCACCGCGGAAGACGCCCCGGCCAAGAAGGACGGCGAAAAGTGCCCCTGCCCTTCCGAAAAGCCTAAGGCTTCCTACGACCTCTGCGGCGACGAGTGCCCCAAGAAGTGCGACAAGGATAAGAAGGACGCTCCGGCTGCTCCCGCCACCGCGGAAGAGGCCCCGGCCAAGAAGGACGGCGAAAAGTGCCCCTGCCCTTCCGAAAAGCCTAAGGCCTAATTTCCTTAGGGAATTCAACAAAAGGACGAACCTTCGGGTTCGTCCTTTTTTGTTTTCAGCACTTCAAGCCCAGATCCAGCCGGACGAATTCAGGGAAGTCCGCCCGAATCGCGAATCCCTGACTCTCGGCGTAGGCGAAATCCGCGGGACGACCCGCCCCACTGCGCACCGCGCAAGACCGAATGCCCGCGTTCTTACCGGCATCCCAATCGGTGATACGATCGCCGATCATCCAGCAGCGGGCTGGGTCTAGCTGATACTTGGCGACCATCTCCCGGATAAACTGCGGGCTGGGCTTACGGTAGACGGAAGGCTCGTCGGGGCGCTCGGGGGCGGCCTTGATTTCCAAAATACCTGGCGTCGGCAAATCCAGTAGCTCCAGCATCCGGCGGTTACAGGCGTGGTATTGGGCCCAAGTGAACTTCCCCCGATTAATCCCGCTCTGGTTCGTCAGCACAAAGAGACGATACCCTGCCTGCAAACAGGCCTCCAAAGCCTCTTTGACCCCCGAAATTGGGGTGATTTGGTGGACCTCACAGGTGTGATGGTGATCCACGATGAGATTTCCGTCCCGATCGAGAAAAAGCGCAGGGGCTAAAGCCATGAAAAGAGCCAATCCCACCCTAGTCTGGGTGCAAGCCCATGAAAGGGGGCTTGACCGAGGGGGGTGGAGGAGTAGAACCGACCCTCATCCCAGCGTAGAACCATGGCAAATCCGAAACGTAAACAGTCCAAGCGTCGCAGCCGCCTCCGTCGTGGCGCCAACCAGTTCCGCGCTCCCAAGCTCGTGCGTGACGCTGAATCCGGCGCTCTCCGCCGCTCCCACCGCGTCGACCCCACCACGGGGAAGTACCGCGGTCGTCAGGTCCTCGACACCGAGGCCTAAGCCTCTTTTCCGGGCTCACGCCCGTAGCACATGAGCGAAGTCACCCCGCCTGTCGGCCATAAGATTGCCTTAGACTGCATGGGCGGTGACCTCGGTCCCGCCGAAGCCGTCGCTGCGGCGGCCTTGGCTATTCGCGAAGGCATCGTCGGGCCGGAGGACACGCTCATCCTCGTCGGGCATGAAGACAACCTGCGCCTGTTGGCGATGGATAACCGCATCCTCAACCATAAGCGCATCCAATTCCGTCACGCGCCTGGCGTCGTCAATCCCGACGATGCGGCGATGACGGTGATCAAGTCCAAGCGCGACTCCTCGATGGTGATTGCCTTGGAAATGTTGAAGGCGGGCGAAGTCGAAGCGGTCGTTTCGACCGGCAATACCAAGGCCCTCGTCGCCGCCGGCACCATCAAGGTTCGCCCGATGGAAGGGGCCGAACGTCCGGCGCTCGCGGCGATCATGCCACGACGCGAAGGCCACTTCGTCCTGCTCGACGTCGGGGCCAACCCTGAAGCCAAGCCTGAGCACCTCCTGCACAACGCCGTGCTCGGCTCCATCTATGCGCAGAGCGCCCTCGGCATCGCCAGCCCGCGCGTCGGCCTCCTGACCGTCGGGACCGAAGAAGGCAAAGGTGGCGCCCGCATCAACCGCACCCACGCCCTACTGAAGGCGATGGGTGATAAGATCAATTACATCGGCCCCGTCGAAGGCTTCGACGTCTTTGGCGATGCCTGCGACGTCGTCGTCACCGATGGCTTCACGGGCAACGTCATCCTCAAGACCTTGGAAGGCTTGGTTTACATGGTCCGGGACCTGATCGGCAGCAAAGTGAAGCGCAACCCGGTCTACCTGGCCGGCGGCATCGCGATGTTCCCCTTGCTCCGCGACCTGAAGGGTAAGCTCAAGCCCGAACGGTACGGCGGAGCCCCCCTGCTCGGCTTGGGCGGCCTCGTCATGAAGGCGCACGGCTCCAGCAATCGCCAAGGCATCTCCAGCGCCATCCGCTTGGGCTTTGAAGCCCTGGGCCACGGCACGGGCCACCGCATGCAGGCAGGGTTAGCCGAGGCAAACGCGGTGATTTCGGCCAACCCCGAGGTCGTCTAAGGTTTTAGTGTTCCCTTCCCGCCCCGGGGGGTCTTTTCTCACAGGCCTTGATGAGCACTGCCGCGCTATCAGTCTTCATCCGCTCCGTCGGAGTCCATGCTCCCGAGCGGAAGCTGACCAACGATGATTTGTCCAAAATCGTCGATACCAACGACGAGTGGATCAAGACCCGCTCGGGGATATCCGAACGCCGCATCGCTGGGCCGAACGAAAACCCCTCGGACATGGGTGCCAAGGCCGCGGCGCATGCCTTGCAGAACGCGGGCCTGAATCCCGCGGACATCGACCTGCTCATCGTGGCGACGATGACGCCGGACGTCCCCTTCCCTTCCACGGCATGCCTCCTGCAGGCGAAGCTGGGGCTCCGCCGCGACATCCCCGCCTTCGATGTCTCCGCCGCATGTTCGGGCTTCGTCTTCGCCCTGCAGGTCGGCACCGACATGTTGCGCTCGGGACGTTACCGCCGCGCGCTCGTCGTCGGCGCGGAAAAACTTTCCAACGTCATCGACTGGCAAGACCGCACCACGTGCGTGCTTTTCGGGGACGGGGCGGGGGCGGCGGTCATTGAGGCCACGGAGACGCCGGGGGTCGGCATCCTCGGCAACCTGCTGGGCTCCGACGGCGTCAATGCCGAGCTCATCCACTGCGTGGCCGGCGGTTCCGCCAAGCCGGCCACCGCCCAGACCATGGCCGACCGCGAGCACTGCCTCCGCATGAACGGCAAGGAAGTCTTCAAGCTCGCCGTCCGGGTGATGTCGGAATCCTGCCAACGCGTGCTCGCGCAGTGCGGCGTGAGCTCCGACGAAGTCGCGTGGTTCATCCCGCACCAAGCCAATTACCGCATCTTGGAAGCCGTCGCGAGCCAACTGAACGTGGGCCTCGATCGCTTCCCCTCGAACCTCGATCGCTACGGCAACACCTCCGCCGCCTCGATCCCGCTCGCCCTCGAAGAGGCATGGCGCAACGGCAAGATCAAGCACGGCGACCTCGTCCTGCTGGTCGCGTTCGGCTCCGGCCTCACTTGGGGCGCAACCCTTCTCCGCTGGCATGAACCTCGTCGCTAAACCTTTCCTCGCAGCCTGCTGCCTGCTGAGCCTTTCGGTTTCAGCCGAACTCATCCATCAAAACGGCGGCTGGGTCCTCAAGCCCGGGAGCGCCTCGGATACCCGGCCCACGAGCCGCACGGAGGCCGTCCTCAAGACGATCGACCAAGCGGAGAACTTGGCGATCATGCGCGAAGACCGCGCGGCCCTCACGCTCTGGAACCGGCTGATCGAAGCGGAAGCCGGCACCGACGCCGAAGCGGTCGCCCTCCTCGGACGCGCGCGCCTCTATGCGAAGTCGGGCCAGTTCGACAACGCGGAGGCCGACCTCGACACCCTCTTCAAGAGCCATGCGAACTTTTCCGGCTTCGGCTTGGCCGTCCAGCTCGCCTTCGACTTGGCCGGTCAATACGAACGCGGCGAACGGCGCTACCTCGGTGGCTGGTTTCCGTGGTTCAAGGATCCCCTCCACGCCCTGAGCATCTACGACAAGATCCTGAAAGTCGCGCCCAACGGGCCCGTCGCCGAAGAGAGCCTCATCAAAGCGGCCCGCCTGGCCGAGCGCGAAGACCGCAAGGAAATCTACAATGAGATGTTGGAGCGCATCGTGAGCGACTACGCCACCTCGAAGCATGCGCCGGAAGCGTTGGAGCGCCTCGCCAAGCTGCGCGGCTCCGAGTCGTTGGGACCGGACTTCGACCAAGCCTCCACGCTGGAATCCGCCGACCACTGGCGCACGCTGGCGGACCAATTCCCCGGGAACCGGCGCGCCCAACAATCCGCCGAACAGATCAAGGAACTCCGCGACCGCGCGGCCCGCGGTCGCCTCAACCTCGGAAAGTTCTATTGGTTCAAGCGCAACAACCCGGAAGCCGCCAAGTTGATGGCCAACGCGTGCCGCAGCCTGGCGCCGGAATCGGAAGCCGCCAAGGAGGCGGAAACCTTGCTCGCCGAAATCCAAGCGAACCCCACGCCGCCGAAGACCGTCGCCGACCGCCTGCTCGGCGTCTATCCGCGTCCGCGCACGAACACCGACGCCAAGCCCACGGCCGTCGGCGACGAACTCGATGCGCTCGGTTTCCGCAAGGAAGCGACCAAACCTGCCACCGAAACCGAACGCCGCTGATGCGCCTCCTCGCCCTCCTCACCGCCGCCGTCCTGACGGGTTGCTCCGCATACCAACTCGGCGGGCCGAAGCCGGCCTTCTCCCGGATCGAGGTGCTGCCGATCCGCAACACCACGGCGCGACCCGGGCTGCAGGCCATCTTCCGGGAAAAACTCGTCGAAGACCTCGGCCGCGACCCGCGCATCAAGGTCGGCACCGGTGGCGCCAAGCTCGACGTCGAAGTCGTCACCTACCGCCGGGAAGGCCTGACGACGAAGTCGACCGATGCTTACAGCTATTCGAGCTACCGCGTGACGGTGGTCGCGCGCTGCACGCTCACCACCGACGCCGGCCAGAAGGTCCTGTTCAAGGACCGCCACTTCACCGCGGTGACGACGCTCCAAGTCACCGGCGATGCCGCCTCGGAAGAGCGCAGCCTCGCGCCCGGCCTGCTGGGCGATCTCGCCGCGCAGATTCGCGAAGCCGCCACCACCGCTTGGTAACATGCCCACCCCGGTCGTCGCTCCCTCCCTCCTCGCCGCCAACCACGGGGAATTCATCGCGGGCCTGCGCGCGATCGAAGAGGCCGGGCTGACCTGGGTCCACCTCGACATCATGGATGGGCATTTCGTGCCCAACATCAGCTTCGGTCCGCAGGTCGTCGCCGATCTCCGGCCCCGGTCCAAACTTCATTTCGACGTGCACCTGATGCTCACGCATCCGGACCGCTTCGTCACCGCCTTCGCCCAAGCCGGCGCCGAGCGCCTCACCGTGCACATCGAAGCCGCGCATGACATGGGGCAAACGCTGGCGGCGATCAAAGCAGCCGGACTCAAGGCCGGCATCGCCATGAATCCCGACGGCGATCCGCGACGCCTCCTGCCCTACCTCGCATCCGTCGACCTCGTGCTTTGCATGACCGTCTTCCCCGGCTTCGGCGGCCAGGCCTTCATCCCGAGCGTCCTCGACAGCATCCGCTTCCTCGCGGCCGAACGGCACGCGCGCGGTCTGGACTTCCGTCTGGAGGTGGATGGGGGCGTGAACGCCGAGACCGGTCTCCTTTGCCGTGCCGCGGGTGCGGATACACTCGTGGCGGGCACCGCGTTCTTCAAGGCGCCGGACCGCAAGGCCTTCGTCGCCGGGCTGACCGCTTAAGCGGCGGCGGGCGGCGAGGGATCCGCGCCCAAGGCCTTTTCCTTCTGCAGGCGCAGCTGACCGCAGGCCGCATCGATGTCGTGGCCCTTCTCCCGACGCAGCGTCGCGGTGACGCCCAGCGCACGGAGCTCCTTCACGAACCGGTCTTGGCGGGTGATGGATGGACGGACCCACGGCAAGCCCTGCACGGTATTGTAGGGAATGAGGTTCACGTGGGCGTGGAGTTCGCGGGCGATGGCCGCCAACTTGCGGGCTTGATCGAGCGAATCATTGATGTCCTCGATCAAGATGAACTCCAACGTGAGCATGCGCCCATGGGTGCGGGCGAAAATCTTGGCGGCGGGAATGAGCTGCTCGAGCGGATACTTGCGGTTCACCGGCATGATCTGTTCGCGCACCTCGTTGGTCGCGCCGTGGAGGCTGATGGCGAGGCGGAAGCCAAGGTCCTCTTCGGCGAGCTTCAGGATCTTGGGGACAACCCCCGAAGTGGAGATGGTCACCCGACGGGCACCGAAGCCGAAGCCCCAAGCCGCATTCACCGTCTTGAGCGCGGCCAGCAGGTTATCGTAGTTGGCGAGCGGCTCACCCATGCCCATGACCACGATGTTATCGAAAGACGCCAACCCCTCGGCGGCCCGGGCCGGGTCGGCTTGGTCCTCGATGCGGCAGACCTGGACCAACTGGGAGACGATTTCGCCGACGGACAGGTCGCGTTTCCAGCCCTCGAGGCCGGAAGCGCAGAACTTGCAGCCGTAGGCACAGCCCACTTGGGTCGAAATACAGATCGTCCGACGGGACTTGTCTTGCCCCACCCCCTCCATCGGGGCCCGGATGATGACGGTCTCGATGAGGGACCCGTCGCGGAGACGCTGGAGGAGCTTCTGGGTGACGTCCGAGGCCGTTTTCTTGCCCAATACCTCCGTGCCAGAAAAGTCGTAATTATCTGTCAGCCAAGACCTTAAGTTGGCTGGCAGGTTAGTCATGACCTCGGCGCTTTCGGCCCGCTTAGGGTAGAGCCAGGCAAAGACCTGACCAGCCCGGTAGCGAGGGTGGCCAGCCTCGGCGAGGCGGGCACCGAGGCTATCGGGCGTCTCCCCATGAATGGAGGGTTTTTCGGGCTTAAAAGCCATGATTGAGCGCGTCGGAGTGGCTGGCGATCGGGCAGGGTCCGAGACGGACCCGCCTTCCTGCTTGCAAGTGCGATTTGTTATGCCCAAAACCACTTTTTGCAATGAGCAACAAGGCCCCCAACCCACAAGGTGGAAAAATCAACGCTCTGGAGAATACCAAGACCAAGGTATCCGAAGGACAGACCGGATTCTGCCTCCATCAAGCTTGGGGCATCGGCGTCATCCGCGCCTTCGACGCCGCGACCAACCGGTTCACCGTCGACTTCCCCGAACAGGCCAAGAAAGGCCATGTCATCGATGCCGCGTTCTTCGCCGGAAAGATCGACATCATCGACTCCACCTCCCTGATCGCCCAGGCTTACTCCGATGAAGGCAAGGCCAAGGTGGCTGCCCTTGTCTCCGACGATCCCGCCGGTCTCGTGAAGGCCCTCCTCGCCGAACTCCCGACGGGGGAATGCTCCTCTTACGCCCTCGAAGCCAACCTCGAACGCGTCCACTTCGCTTCCCTCGCCTCCGGCAAGGATCGCGCCGCCGCCTTCAAGGCCTGGTGGACCAAGGGTCGCGCCGCCCTCCGCAAGGACCGCGCCATCCTCATCCCTGAGCGCAAGGGCGGCAACTACGCCCTCCTCGAAGCCCCGGTCGACCTCGGCGAAGACCTCTTCGCCCAGTACGAACTGGCCCCCAATTTCGAGCGCAAGCTGGCCCTCCTCGAAGAACTCGCCGAGAGCTCTTCCGCCGAGACCCGCTCCGCGGCTACCGAAGCCAACCTCGCCAAAGTTTCGAGCGACCTCGCCAAGGCCGTCGCTGGCCTGACCGGTTCGCGCCGCTCGGCCAACCTCCCGAAGGTGCTCTGCGCCATCTGGAACCGCGACAAGTTCTTCCGCACCGCGGTGGAAACCGTCGAAACCTTCAGCCCGACGGCCTCGGACATCATCGCCCTCTGCGACGAAAACGACCTCGCGCACGTGGCCCTGAGCATCCCGCACACGACCGAGAAGATCCGCAGCCTCCTCGACCTCGTCCGCGCGCACCACGGCGACAACTGGTCCGACCGCGCCTTCGACCTCCTCCGCAACCGCGACATCGGCGGCACCAAGAGCGGCTCCGCCAAGCTCGTCTCGGAGTGCATCTCCTACCTCTGCGACGCCGGCCTCAGCGCCCACGTCGGCCAGCGCTTCGCGCAGTGGCTCGAAACCCGCGAACTCCGTCCGCCGGTCATCATCTGGGTCATCAAGAACCGCGACTCCAAGAAGTACGCCGAAATCGTCGCCCCGCTCATCGTCCCGAGCTTCCTCGGTTCCATCCTGGCGAGCATCGACACCGAAGCCCTGGAATCGAACTCGACCGCCCGCATCCCGCTGGCCAACGAGCTCATCAAGGACAAGGCCCTCATCTCCGACATCATCGCCCCGGCCGGCGGCAAGCAGGCCGACAGCGAAACCATCTTCGACCTGGCTCGCATCATGCTGCGCAACCAGGGCTTCGACAAGATGACGAAGAACTCGCTCCTCGCGCGCCTCGCCAAGATCGAGCCGCACGTCCAGCGCCTCGTCCAGTCCCGTCAGGATGATTCCACCGTCGAAAAGGAACTGGTGGTCTCCAAGCACAGCAAGGAAGCCCGCGAAGCCGAACTCACCGACATCGTGCAGGTCAAACTGCCGGCCGTGAAGGAAGCGATCCAGATCGCCAAGGAACACGGCGACTTGCGCGAGAACTCCGAGTACAAGATGGCCCGCCAGGACCATGACACCCTTTCCGGTCGCCGCGCCGAGCTCGATGCGATGCTCAAGAAGGCCCGCGTGACCGACTTCACCGAAGCCACCACCGCGCTCGTTTCCATCGGCTCGACCGTCAAGCTGCTGCGCGAATCGGACAAGACCGAGGTGACCTACGATATCCTCGGAGCTTGGGACGGCCAACCGGAGGTCAACATCTTGGCCTACGTCTCGCCGCTGGCCAAGCAGTTCCTCAACCGCAAGCCGGACGAGTCCTTCACGACCAACATCAACGGCAAGACCGAGAACTGGAAAGTCCTCTCGATCCGCCGCTGGGTGGAGAAGAAGTAAGCTCCCGCTGAGCGCCCCGACGAAGCCCCGGTTTTCCGGGGCTTCCTCTTTTGACATGGACGCGAAGGGCCTCCAAGGTGTGCCCATGCCCGACCCTTGGGAATCCCTGCGCCTGCTCGCCGACCCTACCCGGGCGCGGATTCTTTTCCTCCTGGCCAAGGGCGAACTGTCCGTCGGCGAACTGCAGGAAATCCTCGGCATGCGCCAGTCGCGCATCTCCACGCACCTATCGTTGCTCCGCAAGGCTGGCTTGGCCGCCGATCGCCGCGACGGGAAGCACTCCTACTATGCCCTCACGCCGAACTTACCGAGTGGCGTGAACCAAATCCTGGAGGCGGCGCTCGCCGCGACGGCCAAGGACCCCACGACCTCAGCGGACCAACGGGCCTTCAAACGACTCGCCGAGAAGCGCCGCCGCAAATCGGAGCAGCACTTCAACCTCGTGGCCGATCGATTGGGACGGAACTACTGCCCAGGCCGCTCCTGGGAGTCGATTGGCCAGATGCTCCTCCTCCTGGCCCCTAAGGTCCGCATCGCTGACCTCGGTGCGGGCGACGGCACCGTTTCCCGACTGCTGGCCCGGCAGGCCGAATTCGTCCATTGCGTCGATAACTCGCCCAAGATGGTCGCGCTTGGAAGGGAACTCGCTGATAAAGAAGAACTTAAGAACGTAGACTACGTCCTTGGTGACATCGAAAAAGTGCCTCTTAAGGACCGCAGCGTTGACCTCGCCCTCCTCAGCCAAGCCCTCCACCATGCGGAAAATCCCCGCAAAGCCCTATCGGAGGCTTTCCGTATCCTGAAACCTGGAGGTCGGCTGCTCATTTTAGACCTTCGGGCCCACCGTTTTGAGAAGGCGCGCGAGCTCTATGCCGACCGATGGCTGGGCTTTAAGGAAAACGACCTGCACGATTGGATCGAGGAAGCAGGCTTTACGCACTCCGAGGTCCGGGTCGTCGCGAAGGAGGTCCAAGAGCCTCATTTTGAAACCCTCCTTGGCAGCGCGTTGAAGCCTAACCGCTGATTATTTAGTCTCAGTACTAGGTAGGTGCCATTAAGGACCAAGTTGGGAATAAAATCGGGGGGATAGTGCTTGGCAGTATCCGCCCCAAAGGGCTATTTTTAGTCCCTCCCCCATTGAGGCCTCCCCGCCTCACCTAATCTCCGATGGTTACCCAAGAGTCTCGCACCTACAAGTTGGCCAAAGCTGCCATCCTTGCCGTTCTTATCGCCGTCCTCCCGGCAACGACCGCCCTTCGTGCCCAGGGAGCCCCTGCCGCGGCCAAGCCCCAAGAGGACCCGTTGACCGCGCAGTACAACAAGACGATGGGGGAGATCGACAAGAAGCAGTTCACCGCCGCCCTGAAGAACCTCGAGGACCTCGACAAGAAAGTCGCGAACATGGGCCCCGCCATGCAGGCGACCGTCTGCTTCCATCGCGCCCGCACCTATTACCTGATGAAGGACTGGGTCAAGGCCGACACCGAGATCAACACCTTCCTGACGAAATACCCCGAAGGCACGGGCAGGATCATCGACGAAAACGACAACATGCGCGGCGTCGCGCAGCTGACGCTCGTCGAAGTGTACGCCAACCAGTCCAAGTGGGACCCGGCCCTCGACCTGCTCAAGATGCTCCGCACCAACCCGCTGGTGCAGCCCAAGGATCGCGTCAACGCCTACACCCTTTCCGCCCGCGTCGTCGAAGAAAAGTCGAAGAGCGGCTCCGAGGAGGAGAAGAAGCAAGCCCTCGGGCAGGCCGTGGGCCTGCTCAAGCAGGCGACCGCCGGCGGCTTGGGCACCCCGGAAGCCCGCGAAGGCGGCATGCGCTTGGTCGAGGTCTACACCAAACTCGGCCTCGTGAAGGAAGCCGAACAGCTGAAGGCCGAAATCGACGCCAAGGGGACGGGTTCGCCGGCGGAAATCGTCCGCTCGAACTTCCAGCGCATCGAAATCGGCGACGCCCGCTTCGAGGCGGGCGAAAACGCCTCCGAAGCGAAGGCCAAGGAAGAACTCTACCGCCAGGCGCTCGCCAGCTACCAAGGCGCCCTGCGCCGCGCCACCGTCAATCGCTCGGTCACCAAGGCCGTCGAGATGAAGCAGGTGGACTTGGATAAGATCGTGAAGGACAACCCCAAGCCGACGCCGGAGGCCACCGAGAAGATCGAAAAGGCCCGCGCGGAGCTGGAAAGCTTCAAGACCATCCAGAGCGACTTCGAGAAGAACAAGGACTACGACGCCTTCATCTCGTACCGCATCGGCCTCTGCCTCCTCGAGCTCAAGCGCCCGTGGGAAGCGTTCGTCGCCTTCCGCGACATCTTCGAGAACAACCCGGGGTTCTCCAAGGTCTCCGGCGCCTACTACTACTACATCCTCGCCCTCCGCGAAATCGGCCGCAACAGCGAGGCTCAGGCCAAGTGCAAGGAGTTCCTCTCCAAGTACCCGGACGCCGAAGAAGTCTCCATGGTGGCCGTCATCCTCGGCTCCATCTCCCAGGATCGGGAAGAGTTCGAAGAAGCCATCGGCCACTACAACTGGGCGAAGACGAACGTGAAGAAGATGGACCCCTCCACCCTGGAGGAAATCGACTTCCGCATCGCCTGCTGCCACTTCGCCCACGTGGATTGGGATAAGGCCCGCATCGCCCTGGACGAGTTCCTGAACAAGTACCAGCGCTCCTTCGCCAAGGAACAGGCGATGTACATGCGCGCCCTGTGCTGGTTCTACCAAGGCAAGTACAAGGAAACCAAGGTCGGCTTCGACGAGTACCAAAAGGCCTACCCCAAGGGTGAGTACCTCGCGGACGTCCGCTACCGCCAAGCCATCGTCAAGTTCGGCGTCAACCCGCCCGAAATCGAAGCGACCATCGCCCTCTGCAACGAGTGGCTCCGGGACTACGGCGTCAGCAAGGTCGAAAGCATCGTCAACCAGGTGCCCGAGGTCCACACCCTCATCGGGGATGCGGCGATCCGCATCGCGACGGAATTGGACAAGGACATCTCGACGGCGGACAAGAACCTGCGCACGAACGCCGAGCCCGCCCTGAAGGCCAAGTACAAGGCCGAGAAGGAGCGCCTGGAGAAGGAAAAGGAAACCCAAACCGTCAAGGCCATCGAGGCCTACATCGCGGCCGCCCGTTCGGGCCGGACCAACCCCAACGCTCTGGACTTCGTCCTCCGCGAACTCGGCAAACTCCTCCCCGGCCGCGGCGAACACGCGCGCATGCGCGACCTCTACAAGGAAGTCTACGATTGGGACCATGCCGACCCGAAGTCGCTCAACTACCTCTACGAAGTCATCAAGGCCACCGAACGCATGGGCGACAAACCCGAGTTCGCCCAGCAGTCCGACGCCGTGCAGAAGCGCTTCAGCGCCCAGCTCGCCGCCGCCCGCAAGAAGGTCGATGAGCTCGTGAAGTCCGACGGTACGCCCGATGCGGTCGCCGCCGCCAAGGCCGCCGTGGCCAAGCTCTCCACCGAACTCGCGGCCGAACTCGACGTCGTCGAGAAGGCCCGCCAAGCCAGCATCCTCGCCTCCAAGACGGAAGCCCTCGGCATCCTTTCCGGCGCGGTTGCCGAATCCATCAACGACCGCAAGCAGGAGGGTTCCGAAAAACTCATCCTCTTCCTGGCCGAAAAGCTCGCCCGCAAGGTGAAGCGCGTGAAGCCGGGGGCGGTGGTCGACCCGAATGCCTACACCGCGGCCAACGCCGAGGACGAAATCACGAAGCTGCTGCGCCTCGAGGAAAACAAGGACTCGCTCATCGCCCAGGCCCGTGGCTTCTTCGCGAAGGGCCAGTTGGCGACCTTCCTGCGCGATCCGGCCAAGGCGGACACCTACTTCAAGAAGATCTCCGCGAACTACAAGGCGGAGGAGCTCAGCCCCACCATCCTCGCGATCGTCGGCGACCACATGCTCGGCAAGGGTGAGACCAAGAACTCCGAGGGCTACTTCCAGTACATCATGGAGCATCACCGCTCCTCGGAATACGCCGACTACGGCTTCGCCGGCCTGGCGGAAATCCGCCTGACCCAGAAGAAGTACAAGGAAGCCCTCGAACTCTGCGCCGAAGCCATCGACAACAACGTCGTGATGTCGAAGGAGAAGGACATCCGCTTCATCAAGGCCCGCGCCCTCGCGGAAACCCAGAAGTACGCCGAGGCCAAGGCCGAGTTCGAAGAAATCGCCAAGACCAAGGAATGGAAGGGCGAGACCACCGCCGGTTGCCTCTACTGGCTGGGCCTCATGGAAGAACGCCAAGGCAACCATGCCGAAGCCGTCGCCTACTACCGCCGCACCTACCAAGCCTGGAAGAAGTACGAGGTTTGGTCGGCCAAGGCCTACTTGGGCGCCGCCCGTCTCTTCGCCACCAAGCTCGACCAAAAGAAGGACGCGAAGGAAATCATCAACGAGATGCTTTCCAAGGACCGCATCAAGGACACCCCAGAGGCCAGCGAGGCCCGCATCCTTTCGACCAAACTCTAATCGACCATGCGTCCCGCCGTCCGCTCCTTCCTGACCGTCGCGCTTCTCTGCGCGGCCTCCCAGACCTTTGGCCAAACCCTCATCTTCAAGGGGGGCGAACGCTGGGAAGTGAACGACCCCTTCAAGTTGGACAATTCCGTGCCGCCCAAGCAGGTGGTCGACCCCAAGAAGGGCACGATCAGCAGCCTCAAGGGCACCGTGGTCCGCACCGTCAATTCCGGCGGCACCGACATCGAGTCGACCCGCAAACTCGCCGAAGTCGAACGCATCATCTGGCCCACCGTCGACAAGCTCACGGAGGCCCAGCTCTTCGTCAGCCGCGGCGAGCCGAGCAAGGCCCTCGATAGCGTCGAACCCATCATCAAGTTCTTCGATGCGTTCAAGAAGACCCCCGGCTCCCTCTGGCTGAAGGCCTCCATGGTGAAGCTGGATGCGCTGGATCGCCTCGAAAACGACGCGGTCATCGGCGCCTTCCTCGATAACCTCGAAAAGAACGACGACGGCTCCAACCCCGAATTGCAGAGCAAGATCAAGTTGGCCCGCCTCATGCAACGCGCCCGCCGCGGCGAGCATGACACGGTCATCACCGAGGCCGCGGACCTCATCTCCAAACTGGATGATCCGGACGTCCTCGCCCGCCTGCACCTCGTCAAAGGCGGTTCGCTCCTCGCCACCAAGAAATACGAGGCGGCCATGAATACCTACCTCCGCGTGCCGGTCTTCTACGGCGCGCAGGCCGAGCACCTCCCCAAGGCGTTGCTCGGGGCCGCCCGGGCCTTCCGCGGCATGGATAGCCCCGCCACCAAGGAGCAGCGCCTGGAAGAGATCTCCAACCGCTACCTCCGCGACCTGATCGCCACGTTCCCGGTCTCGAAAGAAGCCGAGGAAGCGAAGAAGCTCCTCCCCAAGGAAGACCGCCTCGCGGCCGAAGCCGATGCCGCCAAGATCAAAGATGCCGCCGTCATCCCCGACGCGACGGCCAAGCCCGATGCCCCGAAGGCCGACAACGCCAACAGCAACGAGGGCAATAAGTGAGACCTTGCTCCTTTTCTAATCCCAAACTAAACCATCCCCACACCCGCAGCGTTCCCATGAAGAAACTCCGCTCCTCCCTATTCACCTTGGGCCTCCTCGGCCTCATGACCGTCGTCGCCTCCGCGGCCGAAGGCGGCGTCAAGGAAAAGACCCTCCTCGACCTCTTCGAAGAAGGCGGTTGGGTCATGTACCCGATCACCATCGCCTCCGTGGCCATGATCTGGTTCATCGTCGACGGCTGGATCCGCACGAGCGAAAAGAAGCTCTACCCGGCCGGCCACGTCACCCAGCTCCGCGAGCTCTTCCAGCGCGGCGACTACCCGGGCGCCTACAACTTCGCCAAGAACGCGGGCTCCCCGGTCGCCGAAGTCGTCCGCGCCGGCGTCGCCTTCACTCCAGATGGCAAGGTGATGACCGAAGAGGCCATCATCTCCGAAGTCACGCGTATCCAAGGCGAGCTCATGGGCCGCGCGTCCTACCTCTCCGTCATCGGCGTCTGCACCCCGATGATCGGCCTCACCGGCACGGTGACGGGCATGATGAAGGCGTTCGACAAGCTCGGCTCCTCCGGCGTGGGTGACCCGTCCCAGCTCGCCGGCGCCATCGGCGAAGTGCTCGTGGCCACCGCTTCGGGTCTGTTCATCGCGATCCCGGCGTTCATCTGCTACTACCTCCTCCGCAACCGCATCACCAAGGGCATCCATGACATCCAAGAGATCGTCACCGGCCTCTTCCGCGCCTTCCCCTACGACGAAGTCGCTGGCCACGCCATCGGCGATGAAGTGATCTACGCGGCGAAGCCCGACTGGAATGCCGCCCCGGCGGAAGTCGCCCCTGAAGCCCCCAAGGCCTAAGGTTCCCTCCACCCCTTAAACCCACACACGAACCATGGCAGGCGGAGGCGGAGGCGGAGACGGGGAACCCGAGTTCCAGGTGGCGCCGATGATCGACGTCCTCCTGGTGCTGCTGATCTTCTTCATGTCGATCACCTCGGCCCAGGTGCTCAAGGTCGACAAGAACATCGCGCTGCCCGTGGCTTCGCACGGCGTGAAGCGCGACGACAAGGCCGCCGCCGGCCTGATCAACATCTCCTGGGACAAGAACACCGGCCAGGCGAAGTACAAACTCGACGACCGCGAGCTGGACATCAACGACAAGGATGGCATCGCCAAGGAATTGGCGGCCCGCAAGGGCACGAACGAGAAGTTCCGCCTGCTCATCCGCGCCGATCGCCAGTGCCACGCCAAGTACATCTCCAAGGCCCTCGAATGGGGCGCCGAAGCGGGGATCGACAACATCGCCTTCTCTGGCCTCAACCGCGAGGAATAAGCCATGAAACAAGCCCCCCAAGAAATGCCGTCCGACGCCGGCTTCCAGATCGCCCCGATGATCGACGTGGTCTTCGTGATCATGCTCTTCTTCATGGTGATGGCCGGCGCCGTCAAGGTGGAGCACGAGCTCAAGACGACCCTCCCCGGCAACGCCGAGACGGCCAAGGAAACCGAGATGCCCGATGAAATCACCATCGGCGTTTCGGAGAACGGCACCATCACGATCAACGAGGACCCCGTCGGCCAGCCCAACGACAAGACCTTGGATAACCTCTACAACGAGATGTCGAAGATGGCGACGGCGGCCAAACAATCGAAGACGAAGTTGCTCATCACGGTGCAAGCCGAGGAAGCGGCCAAGTACGAGAGGGTGATCAACGTCCTCGATGTGCTGGCCCGCGCCGACATCACCAACGTGACGTTCGCAGTCGCGGAGCCGGAATAAGCCCGCTTTGCCCATCGCCTAAAGGTCGTCTTCTGAGGTAACCACCTCAATCAGGCAGACTTGCCAAGTCGGCCGACGACCTTTTCATAGCACGTATGAAATTCGCCGCCCTCCTCCTCGTCCTCAGCCTCGGTCTCTCTGGTTGCATCATCGTCATCGAGCAGGCCAAGGAAAAGAAGGAAGCCCCAGCTCCGGCCGTAAAGTCCGAAGCCAAGTAAACTAAGGCTGGCGACCGCTTAGGCGAAGCCTTGCGTCGAATCGATGACTCGGCGGACGGCTTCGTAATCGTTGCCGATACTCAGCGGCACGGGCTTGGGAAGGTCGTACGGGAAAGTCGCTGCCTGGCTATCGCCAAAGGCGGCCGCTAAGACATCAGGGAACTTGGCCGGATGGGCCGTCCCGAACACCACGACGTCTAGGTCGCTGTTGCCTGGCTGCGCCAACAGGTCTTCCGCAGCCTTCCAGCCAACGGCGGTATGCGGGCAAAGGACATAACCACCAGCCGCGCGCACACGGCGCATGGTATCCAGCGTCGCGGCATCGTCGACCGTGACCGCCGAGACGGCGGGGCCGCCTTGTTGCCATGCGAGCAAGCGATCGAGGTTATTCGGCGCGCCGATGTCCATGGCGTTCGACGCGGTGGGCGTCGAACGGCGCGGCTGATACTTCCCGGTGGCGAAGAGCTCCGGCAACGGTGAGTTGATGTTCGTCGCCGCGACCAGGATGTCCACGGGGAGGCCCATGCGACGGGCGAGCTGCACGGCGCCGACGTTGCCCAAATTACCCGAGGGGACGACGATGCCGAGACGGCGGCCGGTGGCCAGCTGACGGCGGACATGGAACGCAAACGGTACTTGGGCGATGAGGCGGATCGGGTTGATGGAATTCGCCGTGAGCAGTGGGCCCATGCGACGCAACGAGTCATCCGCCAAGGCACGCTTCACCAAGGCCTGACAGTCGTCGAACGTGCCGTCCACGGATAGCGCGACAACGCCTGGACGGGCCCGGGCAATCTGCGACTCCTGCACTGGGCTGACGCCGATGCGCGGGTAAAGGACCACGGCCCGCACGCCCGGTACGCCCGCACAGGCTTCGGTGACGGCGCCACCGGTGTCACCCGAGGTAGCCGCGACGATGGTGAACCGTGGGTACTCGGCGCTGAGCACATGAGCGGTGACGCGCACCAACAAGCGGACGGCGAAATCCTTGAACGCGGCCGAGGGGCCCTGGAATAGCTCGAGGACCCGGATACGGTCCGCTGCCTGCCCTGCGAAGCCTGACGGATGCACCAACGGGACGGGAAAGTTAAATGCCTCTTGGCAAAGGCGGCGGAAGACGTCGGCACCGAGTTCTTCGCGGAGGAACGGAGCGATGACGGCTTCGGCGAGGTCAGCGTAAGTGTCGGCCTGATGGGCAGCGACAAAGCCCACTGGAATCTGCGGAATCACCGACGGGACCCAGAGGCCTCCCTTGCCAGGCATCGAAGCCAAGAGCACCTCACGCAGGCTGGCTCGCTGCGCGGCGTCGGCGGTCGAGACGAACTCGAGCTTACTTCTGGGAGAGGACATGGACGCCCTGAGGATTGATGCGCGAAACGTACTGCGTAGCCTTGATCGGCACGGACTCAAACACGGTAGCTACCGTCGCCGCGACCTGGCGGGCCGTGGCTTCGCCTTCGCATAAGGCGAAGACGCTGGGGCCGGCACCGGAGATGGAGAAGCCCAAGGCCCCGGCAGCGAGCGCCTCGCGCTTGGCCCGATAGAACTCAGGAATCAGCCGCTGGCGGTGGGGCTCAGCGATGAGGTCAACCACCGAACGGCCGATGAGCGCGTAATCGCTCTGATACAGGCCACAGATGAGGCCACCGAGGTTTCCGCTCTGCTGGGTTGCCGTCTCCAGCTGAATGTGCCGCGGCATAATCTCCCGCGCAACCTTGGTCAGCACGACGATATCAGGATGGACGACGGCCGCCCACAGGTTCTGTGGAATCGGGATGTTATGTACGTCGAGCTCGGCGTTGGAACGGATCAATGTGATGCCGCCGAGGAGGCAAGGCCCGACGTTGTCGGCATGCCAAGCGCCATCCGCAGCAGCTTCGCCGGCCACCACGAAAGGCAGGAGTTGGCGGCGGGTCAAAGGTTCGCCGAGCAACTGATTCACGGCAAAGGCACCACCCACCGCACTCGCCGCACTGGAACCCAAGCCGCTGCCGAACGGCATCTGCTTGTGGATTTCCATTTCGATACCGAGGTCAGCCCGACCCAAGTGACGCAACAGATCCAAGGCGGCCACACCGGCGGTGTTCAACTTGGGATCCAGGGGGAGGCGACCGTCGTCCCCCGTGATTTTCGTGATGCGAAAGCCAGGCTTGGGCGAAGTGCGAACGATGATCTCGTCGCCCGGGAGTTCGATGGCGAAACCGAGCACATCGAAGCCGCAAGCCACGTTGGCCACGGTGGCGGGCGAGAAAACCCTGACTTCCTGTAGTAATTGTTTAGTCATATCGGCCCCTAAATCGGTGGAGAAAGACCTTTCGGGTTGCCTCCCCACGGGTCAACGGTGAACATGAGCGTTAACGAGCCTAAAAATGCCTAAAAGGACTCACCAGTTCGGGTTTGTGACCGTCGCGGCCGCCTCCCCCTCCCTCCGCTTAGGCGACCCTGCGGCCAATGCTCTGTTGGTGATCCAAGCGCTCGAGAAGGCTTCGGCCGAAGGGGCCGAGATCGTCGTCCTTCCTGAACTTTGCCTCACTGGCTATAGCTGCGGCGACCTGTTCGGCCAACGCACCCTCCTGCAAGGCGCCCTAAAGGGCTTGGGCCAAGTCACCGAGGCCACGGCTCGCCTCGGCGTCACCGCCCTCGTTGGGCTGCCCCTGGAGGTCTCTGGGCGCCTCTTCAACGCCGCCGCCTTCATCTCTCGCGGCAAGATCCTCGGCATCGTCCCCAAGACGCACCTGCCGAACACCGGCGAGTTCTACGAGCAACGCTGGTTCGCCTCCGCCCGCGTCGCCCCGGTCAAGGAAATCGATCTCCTCGGCCAGACCGTCCCCTTCGGCACCGACCTCCTCTTCCAAGCCTCCGACCTCCCAGACTGCGTGGTCGGCATCGAGATCTGCGAAGACCTCTGGGCCGTCGAACCCCCCAGCGGGGCCCAAGCCCTCGCCGGCGCCACCCTCCTCTGCAACCTCTCGGCCAGCGACGAGCTGCTGACCAAGGCGGCTTATCGTCGCGACCTCGTCCGCGCCCAGTCCGCCCGCTGCCTCGCGGCCTACGTCTACGCCGCGGCGGGGGCCGGCGAATCGAGCACCGACATCGTCTACAGCGGCCACGGCCTCATCTCCGAGAACGGCGGCGTCCTGGGGGAATCCGAACGTTTTCGCTTCGAGCTCTCGCTCGTCGTCTCGCAGATCGACGTCGATAAGCTGCAGGCGGAACGCCGCCGCAACAGCACGTTCTTCGGGGCGCCCGCGACGCTCCAACCCCGGGTCCGTTCGTTCGAACTGGGTCACCCGACCGGCACGACGCCCAAGCTGCGCCGCCGTTTCAGCCAGCATCCTTTCGTCCCCTCGGACGCGCATCGCCGCGACGAACACAGCCAGGAAATCTTCGCCATCCAGTCGACCGGCCTCGCCCGCCGCCTGCGCCACACCGGCGCCCGCCACGTCGTGATCGGCGTCTCGGGCGGGCTCGACTCCACGCTCGCCTTGTTGGTGCTGCTCGAAGCCTTCGGCCGCCTCGGGCTGGACCGCAAGGGCATCATCGGCGTGACCATGCCCGGCCCGGGCACGACGGTCCGCACGCGCATGAACGCGCTCAAGTTGATGGAGGCCCTCGGCGTCACCGCGCGCGAGATCCCCATCGGCGCCGCCGTCGAACAGCACCTCGCCGACATCCAGCATCCGCCCGGCAAGCACGACGTCACCTTCGAGAACGCCCAAGCCCGCGAGCGCACGCAGGTGCTCATGGACGTCGCCAATCAGGCCGGCGGCTTCGTCGTCGGCACCGGCGACCTTTCCGAAGCCGCGCTCGGCTGGTGCACCTTCAACGCGGACCACATCTCGATGTACCACGTGAACATCGGCGTCCCCAAGACGCTGGTCCGTCACTTGGTCTCCTGGGCCGCGCACGCCCGCCACGTCGGGCATGAACGCGCCTTGCTCGAGGATATCGTCGCCACCCCGGTCAGCCCGGAACTGCTGCCCCCGGGCGGCGACGGCGAAATCGCCCAACAGACGGAAATGCTCGTGGGCCCCTACGAGCTGCACGACTTCTTCCTGTACCACGTGATCCGCAACGGCTTCCGCCCGGCCAAGGTGCTGTGGCTGGCCGAGCATGCCTTCCCGGGCAAATACGACCAGACGGAGATCCGCCACTGGCTGCGCACGTTCCTGACCCGTTTCTTCAGCCAACAGTACAAGCGTTCGGTGATGCCCGATGGCCCGAAGGTCGGCTCGGTCGCCCTCTCGCCCCGCGGGGATTGGCGCATGCCGTCCGACGCCGAGGCCACGGCGTGGCTTGCGGAAATCGCCTAAGGGTGTTTGTTAGGGGGCGTGACGACTCCCGTACGCACCCATCCTGCCGCCACGCAGGCGCTGCTCGCCCGCCTGGGCGCCGCCAAGGTCAAGACCGACGAGGCCACGTGCTTCGCGGCTTCCTTCGACAACATGCGCCTGTCCTTCATGCCCGAGGCGGTCATCCGTCCGGAAGTCGAAGACGATATCGGCGTCGTCCTGCAGCTCGCCAACGAACACAAGATCCCCGTCACCGTCCGCGGCCGCGGCACCGGCAACACCGGCGGGAGCTCGCCGATCCGCGGTGGCTGGGTCATCCACCTCGACCACTGGGATAAGATCGAGATCGACCCGATCTCGGCGATGGCGACGGTCCAGCCGGGCGCCATCACGGCCCGCATCAACGAGCTCGCCGCCGAACACGGGCTCTTCTTCCCGCCCGATCCGTCTTCGCTGAAATACTGCAGCATCGGCGGCAACATCGCCACGAACGCCGGTGGCCTCCGCGCCGCCAAGTACGGCGTGGTCCGCGACCACGTCTACGCGCTCGAAGGATTCCTCCCGACGGGCGAGAAGGTCACCTGGGGGGCGCCGCTCCGTAAGTTCGTCAGCGGGCTCAACATCCGGGACCTCTGGATCGGCTCGGAGGGGACCCTCGGCGTCATCACCAAGGCCACGCTCAAGCTCGTCAACAAGCCCAAGGCCCGCCGCACGTTCCTGCTGGCCTGCCGGACCGATGAGGGCGCGCTCGAAGCCGCGGCCGCCTTGATGGGCGCGCGCGTGAACCCGGCGGTCTTCGAGTTCCTCGACACGCAGACGGTCGAGGCCGCCGAAAAGCGCCGCGGGAGCCGCGTCTTCTCCACGGCCGAACTGCACGGCGTGGAAGAGACCCACGCCATCCTGCTCGTCGAAATCGACGGCCACCCCGCCGCCCTCGCCGAAGACGCGGTGAAGGTCCGCGCGTGGATCGCCCAGTATGCCGTGGCTTTCCGCGAGACCGACGTCGAAGCCGAGGCTGAAGCGCTCTGGGACATCCGCCGGACGTGCTCGCAGGCGATGTACGCCTTGGGCAACGCCAAGCTGAACGAGGACATCGTGGTGCCGTTCCGCAGCTACGTGGAGCTGATCCGCTACACCCGCGAGGTCCGCGACCGCGTCGGCCTCGCGACGCCGACCTTCGGTCACGCGGCCGATGGGAACTTCCACGTGCACATCATGTACGACCGCGACAATCCCGAGCACTGCCGCAAGGCCGAGCAGGCGATCTACGAGGTCATGCGCAAGGTCGTCGAACTGGGCGGCGCCATCACCGGCGAACACGGCATCGGCATCGCGAAGTCGCCCTTCCTGCGGCTGCAGCACTCGCCCGCGGAAATCGGCGCGATGCTGGCGGTCAAGCACGCCCTCGACCCGAACAACATCCTGGCCCCGGGCCAGATCTTCGAACCGCTCAACGTCTGGGAGCATCGCCCGGTCAAGGTCACCCTCGCCTGGGACAAGCACTGAGCCATGGGCCGCACCGTCGCCGTCTTTGATTGGGATGGGGTCGTCGTCGACTCCGCCGTCGCGCACGAACGCTCCTGGGAGCAGCTCGCCGTCGAGGAGAAGCTCCCCTTGCCGGCTGACCATTTCGTCCGCGGCTTCGGCAAGCGGAACGAACTCATCATCCCCGACATCCTGCAGTGGACGCGCGACCCGGCGGAGGTCCGCCGCCTGTCCTACCGCAAGGAAGAGCTCTACCGCGTCATCGCCCGCCAAGGCCACATCCGGGTCCTGCCCGGCGTCTTCGACCTGCTCCGCGCCCTCCAGGCCGCCGGCATCCCGTGCGTCATCGGCACGTCGACCCAGAAGGAGAACCTCGCGCTGGCGTTCGAGCTCTTCGGGCTGGGCGTCTTCTTCCAAGGCGCCGTCAGCAGCGAAGACGTCACGCGCGGCAAGCCCGACCCCGAGGTCTTCCTCAAGGCCTGCGCCTTGGCCAACGGCGACCCCGCGGCTTCGTTCGTGTTCGAGGATTCTTTCTCGGGCATCCAAGCCGGCCTCGCCGGCGGGTTCATCACCATCGCCTTGGCGACCACGAATACGCGGGAAGCCCTCCTCCCGCAGAAGGCGCATCGCATCGTGCAGGACCTCTCGGAGGTCGACGCAGGCTGGCTCGTGCGCGGTCGGCTCGACTAAGCGGCATGGAGTTTCGCCTGCATTCCGATTACCAACCGATGGGCGACCAGCCATCGGCCATCGCGGCCTTGGATGCGTCCCTCACGGCGGGGAACGCGCGCCAGACGCTGCTCGGGGTGACGGGGTCGGGCAAGACGTTCACGATGGCGAACCTGATCGCCCGCCAGCAACGGCCGGCGCTGATCATCTCGCACAACAAGACGTTGGCGGCCCAGCTCTACTCGGAGTTCAAGCACTTCTTCCCCGAGAACGCGGTCGAATACTTCGTCAGCTACTACGACTACTACCAGCCCGAGGCCTACGTCCCGCAGACGGACACGTTCATCGAGAAGGACTCCGCCATCAACGAGGACATCGAGCGCATGCGCATCAGCGCCAGCAGCGCCCTGCTCTCCCGGCGCGACGTGATCGTGATCGCCTCGGTCTCCTGCATCTACGGCTTGGGCTCGCCCGAAGACTTCCTGGCGCTGATGATCCCGCTGCGCCAAGGCTTGGTCATCAAGCGGGACGAGCTCCTGACCCGCCTGGTCGCCAACCAATACTCGCGCAACGACGCCATCCTCGAGCGTTGCACCTTCCGCGCCCGCGGTGAGACCATCGACATCTGGCCGGCCTACATGGAATCGGCCATCCGGCTGGAGTTCTGGGGCGATACGCTGGAGCAGATCCGGGAACTGGACGCGGTCACCGTGCGCCCGGGCAAGACGCTCGACAAGTTCGACCTCTACCCGGCGAACCAATACGTGACCTCGGCGGCCCGCGTGAAGACGGCGGCGGAGGCCATCCGGGCGGAGCTCGAGGAGCGGGTCGCGTTCTTCGAGAAATCCAACCGGCTCATCGAAGCCCAACGGATCCGCATGCGCGTCGAACACGACCTCGAGATGCTGCGCGAAACGGGCTTCTGCTCGGGCATCGAAAACTACTCGATGCACATGGCCGGACGGCGGCCCGGCGAGCGTCCCCATTGTCTCCTGGACTTCTTCCCCGAAGACCGGCTGGTCTTCATCGACGAAAGCCACGTCTCGGTCTCGCAGATCGGCGGGATGTACCACGGCGACCGCGCCCGCAAAGAAAAGCTCGTCGATTTCGGCTTCCGCCTGCCCTCCGCCATGGAGAACCGCCCGCTGCGGCCCGAAGAGTTCGATGCGATTTCCGGCCAGACGGTCTACGTCTCGGCCACGCCGGCGCCGCATGAATACAAGGTCTCCAGCGTCATCGCCGAACAGGTCATCCGCCCGACCGGCCTGCTCGACCCCATCATGGAGGTCCGGCCCATCCGCGGGCAGGTCGAAGACATCATCGGCGAAGCCAAGCGCGTCGCCGGCCTCGGGTGGCGCACGCTGGTCACGACGCTCACGAAGCGGATGTCCGAGGACCTTTCCCAGTTCATGCGCGAGCATGGGCTGAAGGTCGAATACCTCCACTCCGACATCGACGCCATCGAGCGCGTGGAGATCCTGCGCCGCCTCCGGGCCGGCAAGTTCGACGTCCTCGTCGGGGTCAACCTGCTCCGCGAAGGCCTCGACCTGCCTGAAGTGGCCTTGGTCGGCATCCTCGACGCGGACAAGGAAGGCTTCCTGCGCAGCGAGACGAGCCTCATCCAGACCTCCGGCCGCGCGGCCCGTCACGTCGATGGCAAGGTGCTGCTCTACGCCGATGTGATGACGAAGTCGTTGACGCGGGCGCTGACCATCTGCGGCGATCGTCGCAAGCGCCAGCAGGCCTATAACGTGAAGCACGGCATCACGCCCAAGAGCACGGTCCGAGCCATCGAGGAAAGCCTCGTCGACGAAGAAGAAGCGCTGCTCGCAGTGGCCGAAGGCACCGATGACCGCGATGTAGCGCGCGTCTTAGCTGACCTTGAAACCGAGATGCTCGAGGCGGCGGATGAATTACAATTCGAGAAGGCGGCGATGTTGCGCGACCAGATCGAAGCATTGCGGACCGGCAAGCCGGCGCCCGCGAAGCAACGCCGCAAAGGCGGCCGCCGCTGATCAGCCGAAACGCCGGCCAAGGTCGGCGTCCGTCCACTCCACGAACGTCCGGCGGCCCTTGGGGTCCGTCCCCGGCTGCGCGGTGCGGAAGAGCGCTTGGACGAGCTCCAGCAGCTCGCCATCGGCCAAGGCATCGCCCTTCCGGCGGGCCTTGTTGACCGCTAGGCGGGCCAAGGCGTCGTAAGCCAAGGCGGGGCGACCAAAGTCCCCTTCCCGCCGGGCCATCTCGGCCAGCAGGTCGCGTAGGAAGCCCAGCGCGTCGGCCGGATCCAGCCAGATCGGCAAAGCACCCACGCGCCAGAAGTTGCGTCCGTATTCCTCGAAATCGAAGCCCGCATCCTGCAGCAGCCCCATGCGTTCCTTCAGCACCGCCGCCGGCAGCGGCTCGAGTTCGATGGTCAAGGGCACCAGCAAGGGCTGGCTGATAGGCTTACGCTCCGAGAACTGCCGAAGGATATCTTCGTAGAGCACGCGCTGGTGGGCGGCGCCGATATCGAGGATGGCCAGGCCCGTCGGGGTTTCGAAGGCCGCGCGCTCTTCGCGCAAGCGCGCCAGCAGACGCCAGCCGAGGCGCAGCGAACTGCCGGAGGCAGGCGCCGCCGCGGGCGGCATCGAAACGGGGGGCACATACGCCGCGGTCGGCGCTGGGCTGACCACCGAAGTTGCCCCAGGGGCAGCCAGCGGGGCAACGGTCGACGGCGCCGACGGCGGCGTGATGGCCGGAATCGTCGTCGCGGGCAAACCGTCGTCCATGCGGGCCTGCAGCACCGAGAGGACCGACTGGATGAGGAAACCCCGGACGCGCGCCTCGTCGCGGAAACGCACCTCGCGTTTGGCGGGATGCACGTTCACGTCGACCCAAGCCGGGTCGATCTCGAGGAAAGCGAAAGCCAAAGGGTAGCGACCCTTCGGAATGAGCGTGTGGTAGCTCTCCGTCAGCGCGAAGGCCATCGTCCGGCTATCGACGGGACGGCCGTTGACCACGGTGACGAGGTCCTGGCGCGTGCCACGGCTCACGCCGGGCTTGCCCAACAACCCGCTCAGGCGCATTCCGTCGCGCTCGAAGACCGGCATCAGGCTGACTTCATCGGCGACCTGGCGGCCCCAGATTTCCCGGACGCGGTCCTGCAACGGGACGTTGCCCGGAGAACGGAAAATTTCGCGGCCGTCTTCACGCAGCAGGAAACCCACCTGCGGATGTGAGACCGCATATAGCCGCACCAAGCGGATGATATGCGCGGCCTCGGTCTCATCGGACTTCAGGAACTTCAGGCGCGCCGGGACGGGATGGAAAAGATTGGCGACTTCGATGCGCGTGCCGGGCGCCATGCCATGCTCGCGCTGGTGGACCACCCGGCCGCCATTGATCAGCAATTCGGTGCCGGAAGGGGCGGACGCCGGCCGCGTCTGCAGGGTGAACCGCGCCACGCTGGCGATGGAAGGCAGGGCTTCGCCACGGAAGCCAAAGGTCGCGATGCGGTCGAGGTCGGCGGCGAGGCGGATCTTGCTGGTCGCGTGCCGCTCGACGCTCAGCAAAGCCTCTGCCGGCGTCATGCCCTTGCCGTTGTCCTCGACGACCGTCAGCGCCTTCCCCCCGCGGGAGAAATCCACGACCACCCGGGTCGCCCCCGCATCGAGGGCGTTCTCGAGGAGCTCCTTGACCACCGCGGCGGGGCGCTCGACCACTTCGCCCGCGGCGATTTGGTTGGCGACCGTCGGGTCGAGTACGCGGATCGTCGACATGCTTACTTCGTCTTGGCGGGCACGACCGCGGCCCAGGTCTCATCGATCGTCTGGCCGCAGTGCTCGGACCAGACCTTCTCGACATCCCCACCGGACACGCCGGCGAGGTGCAGTTTCTTGACCAAGCCGGGATGGCGTTTCTCGGCCTGGAGAATCAGGTAACCCGTCACACGGTAGGAATCGCGGGGCTTGTTCTTGGTCGGGTCGATGCGGATCCCGAACTTCCCTTCCTCGGCGATACCGAAGCGGACGTAGTCGGCGAGGCCCTCGGTCATCCAGCTGGGGATCTTGCGGTAGCCCTGCAGGACATGCGTCAGTTCATGCACGATCAACATGACATCATCCGGATGCTTCGAGGCATAGCGGGTCGAAACCGTGATGGCCTTGCCATCCCAAAAGGCCACCCCGTCCATGTCCTTGAAGCGGACCGTCAGTTGCTTGGGACGCTTGGCCTCGGCCGTCCCGAGGACCACGGCGATCTTGGGCTCCCATTCCTTGATGAGTTCCCTGGAGCGGGCGCCGAAGGCCTTCAGCTTCTCCTCGTCGGCCTGATCGTCGAAGACCAGCTGCACCTCGACGGCCTGCACGGCCGCCGTGGCGAGAAAAAGGGCAAGGAGGAGGCGCCGCATGGGGAGAACGAGGATTAAGCCCACCCCCTGCCCCTGCAAGACGAACAGGCCAAAACCTCGAGGGTTGCACCCGGCCAAAGAGCCGCAACCTTGCGGGGGTGTCCAACCGTCTGGCCCAAGAGCAGTCCCTCTACCTGAAACAGCATGCGGCTAACCCCGTCCATTGGTGGCCGTGGGGGACGGACGCCTTTGCCGCGGCCCAAGCCCAAGGTAAGCCCGTGCTCGTCTCGGTCGGCTACTCTTCCTGCCACTGGTGCCACGTCATGGCCCGCGAGTCCTTCGAGCAGCCCTACATCGCGGAGCTGATGAACCAGCACTTCATCTGCATCAAGGTCGACCGGGAGGAACGCCCCGAGGTCGACAAACTCATGATGGACGCGGTCCAGATGATCAACGGGCACGGCGGCTGGCCCCTCAATTGCTTCTGCCTCCCCGACGGACGTCCCTTCTTCGGCGGCACCTACTTCCCGCCCGAAGACCGCGGACAGGGCCAAGTCCCTTGGCCGCAGCTGCTGATGCGGGTGGCCGACTTCTTCCACCGGAACAAGGACGAACTCGCCGCGAACGCCGATGCCATCGCCCAGAACCTGACGCACCTGACGCGCGCGCCCGATGCGGATGGGAGCTCGCCGCAGCCGGCTGACCTCTTGGCGGCGGCGAAGCGCCTCTGCGAGCAGCACGACGACACCTACGGTGGCTTTGGCGGCGCGCCGAAATTCCCCTCGCCGCCGACGGTGGATTTCCTCCTCGCCATCCGTGGCACCGCGGCGGTCGAACAAGACCGCGCCTTGGCCACGCGACTCGACGCCGTGCTCACGGTCACGCTGGGCGGGATGGCCCGCGGCGGGCTCTTCGATCAGATCGGCGGCGGCTTCCACCGCTACTGCGTCGACCGCGACTGGACCGTGCCGCACTTCGAGAAGATGCTGTACGACAATGCCCAGCTGCTCGGGACTTATGCCGAGGCTTGGGCCCGCTACCGCGACCCGCTCTACGCCCGCATCTGCGAGGAGACCATCGGCTGGCTCCAACGGGAGATGCGCCTACCCAACGGTCTCTACGCCAGTGCGCTCGACGCGGATACCCACCACGAGGAAGGGACGACGTACGTCTGGAAGCCGGTGGAGATCGTGGCCTTGCTCGGCGCCGAAGCCCTGCCCTTCGCCGCCGCCTACGGCCTGACCGACCAAGGCAACTTCGAAGGCGCCAACATCCCAAAGCTCCGGGCCAAGATCGGGGAACGCGACCGCCTCGCCGGCGCCCGCGCGACCTTACTGGCGGCCCGCAACCTGCGTCCGCAACCCGAGCGCGACGACAAGGCCTTGCTCGGCTGGAACGCCCTGCTGATCCGGGCGCTGGCGAAGGCCGCGTGGATCTTCGGCCGGAAGGACTGGTTCGAGCTCGCGGCCGACATCGAAGCCAGCGCATGGCGGCTCTTCGCCGAGGCGGGCGCATCGCCCACGCTTCGCTCGGTCGCGCACGGCGACCATGCCACGTTGACGGGCAACCTCACCGACTACGCCTGGTTCGCCCAGGCCGAGCTCACGCTCGCCGCTTACGCGTCGTGGGGACTGCCCGGCGAATCCCCGCGCTTCGCCACCCGGGCCCGCGCGCTCATGCAGGCCACGGCCGACCGCTTCGCCGACCCGCACGCCGTCGGCTTCTTCTTCGCGCCGGCGGGCCGCGATGACCTTTCCGTCCGGCAGAAAGACTGGTTCGATAATGCCGTGCCCGCCGGCAACTCCGCCATGGTCCATGCCTGCGCGGAAGCCTACACGCTGACGGGCGAAGACCGCTGGCGCCAGACGCTCGAAGACCTGGCGCAAGCCTACGGCGGCATGGCCCGCAACGTGCCGAATGGCGTCGCCCACGCCTTGGAGGGACTGACCCGGTATGCGCTGGGCCATGCGGCACTCAAACACGGGCCCACGGCGAACCTCGTGGCCTTACAAGCCGCCCTCGGCGGACAGGTAAATACCTCAGCCCACGCCCGCCCCCATCGTCCACTGCTGCTCGTCGCCTCACCGGAAACCCAAGGTTTTCAGCTTTGCGTGGGCACCACCTGCCAGCCGCCCACGGATAACGTGGACGAAATCGCCGCCGCGCTCTGAGTCGGGGCACTCCGCACTTGCCCGTAAAGCAGGTCGGAGATTGATTGGGTGCAGCGATGGCCGACGATCCCACTTACGTCTATGGTCAGGGTCCGGGCAGCAAACGGACCCGCCGGATGCTGCTGGGGTTGGTGCTGGTGGAGCAGAAAGGCTACCACGACCTGAGCTATCGCCCCAATTGGCCCCGCTTGGCCTGGGTGCTGCCCGTCACGGCTCTGGCGACGTGGCTCCTCGGCGCGGAAGCCTACTATTTCAAGGAACGCTACATGAGCGGCATCACGACGACCCGCCGCGGGGATATGTACCTCTACTTCCCGGACTCCGTGGGCAACTGGTTCGCCAACCTCCCGCTCACGAAGGAAGAAGTCCGGCAACGCGAACGAGCGAACATCCTGAAGAGCCGTGAAGAATACGGGCGCGTCGCTCACCTCCAACACAAAGGCGAATACTTCGTGACCGTCGCCAAGGCCGCGTTGGCCCGCCAAGACTACGCCGAATTCTCTAAATACATCGGTACCGGCGCGAACCTCGCCCCCAAGAACCTCGAAGCGCAACGTCTCTGCGCGGACCTTTATTTCGCTTTTGGCCGCCCGCTGGACGCCTATCAGATCCTCGAGGAGTCCTTGGAGTTCTCCTTGGAGGACCAACCGCACTTCCGCTCCTTCCTCTACCGCAGCTTCATGCTGGACCAGGACCAGCGCATCATCGACTGCGCGAAGAAGTACCTGCCGATGCCCGGCCTCAATGCGGGCATCAAGAGCGACCTGGAGATCGCCCAAGCACAGGCCAACTTCCTCCGCGGCAATTACGCCGAGACTTCGCGGTTGATCCAGGCCTACCAACTCGACCGGACTCCGGAGGGCTTCCTGCTCAAGTGCCAAGTCCTCTGGGAGACCAACGAACGGGCCGAAGCGCTCAAGCTGCTGGACGCCGCCACCACCGCCTATCCGGGGGTTAGCCGGCTGCTCGAACTCAAGGCGAAATGGCTCAAGGACAACGGCAACCTCGCGGGGGCCAAGGATTGCCTCGACCTGCTGTTCATCAAGGACCCGTCCAACCCGGGCCCGACCATCCAATCGCTCTTCCTGATGCCCGGCCCCGAGAACGCCGCCAAGCGCGAGGGCATCATCGACAAGCTCATCCGCGAGCACGGCCGCAACGATCGGGTCATGCTCGAACTCGCCCAGTACGCCAACGATAGCGTCCAGCCTGCGCTGACCGGTCGCCTGCTCAAGTGGTCCGAAGAACGCCGCTTCCCCAACCGCCTGAAGTTCGCGCTCACCCACGCGGAGTGCCTCCTCAACTCCCAGCAACCCCACGCGGCGGTCATGCTCATCGAGGAACTCATCCGCCAGAGCGACCGCGAGCAGTGGATGAGCGAGACCCGGATCGCCTTCGACGCGCTCCGCACGATCGGCTACTTCGCCGATGGCCAGCCGGAGATCGCCCTCATCAACCTGCAGCGGCTGATGCAGAACAAGAACGTGCCGCCGCAACTGCTCGTGGCCTCCGGCCGCAAGCTCATCGCCGCCAAGCGCTACGTCGAGGCCAACAACATGCTCATCGCGGCGCACCTGCAGAACGAGACCAACCAGTCCATCCTCCTGCAGATCGTGCAGCTCAAACTGGCCCACCCGCAAATCGCCGGCGACCTGGAGACCTACCTCCGTCGGCTCATGGCCACCCGCAAGCCGCCGCGTGACGTCCTGGAGTCCGCGCTCCGCTCCGTCGGTGCGGACACCTTCCTCTTCTCCGGCGACCGCGAGCAGCTGCTCACGGACCTCGAGCAGCTGCTCAAGTAGCCTCGGTCGTCGGCGTCGGCGTCGGCGCCGGGCGATCGGTGAGTTCGAAGTTCATCGCCGCTCCGAGGCACATGCCGTCGGGCAACCAAGCGCCGCGGCTGCAGCCTTGGCGGATGAGCTCCTCGGCTTCGGACGGAGACTGGACCGCCACGGCCATCGCGATACCCGACGCCTCAAGGGCGCCGGAGGCCAGCGTCCGCACGGGCGCCGCCAGCGTGACGCATTGGCCCGTACGCGGGTCGATGAACTGGGTGGCCTGACGTTCGTTGGATTTGCTCGCCATGGCGAAGCGGCAAAGGTTGAGCTCCTTGTCCTTGCCGATGCCGATGCGCCAGCCGTTGGCATCCCCAGGCGGATCGAGGGCCAAGACCACCCCGCCGCCGCCCATGATGAGGGCGCGGTGGATGCCCCAACTGTTCTCGAGCATGTCCGAGATGCGGTCGACGGCGAGTCCACGGATGATCGCGCCGAAATCGACGATGCCACCCGACTTCACGCAAGAGAACTCGGTGCCCTCGAGTTTGAACTCCGCTCCGCGGAAATCATTGTAGGCCTTGTTCCAGTCGGCGTCGTCGGGATTGAACGACGGCGTGCCGCGAGCCTCCCAATAACGGAAGAGCGTGCCGGCGGTGACGTCGAAGGCGCCCGCAGACTCCTCCTTCAGGGCCTGGGAGAAATTCCAGAGCGACTGGAAATGGTCGCCCGCGGCCACGAGGGCGCCATCGGGCATGCCGTTGACCCCGGCGAGCGGACCGCTGTCGTGGCGGGCATCGACCTGGAAATCCAGTTCGTCGATGGCGTAGAAGATCGATTCCGCGGCGCGCTCGGCATACGAACGATCCTCATCGGCGATGCGGATCCAAAAACGCGTGCCCATGGCTTCATGGGAGAAATTATGGATGACGTTGCGTTCGCTCATGGAAAAGGGGGTAGGTCAGGAATGTGCTGGGACGACTGCGATTACTTAGGTGCGACGGAAGCATCCACAAGCATCCAATAGGGCTCATCGGAGCGTAAGTGAATGAAGTAGTTCGCGTAACCCGGCACTTTGGGCTCAGGGCGATTGAGCGCGGGCAGAAACCTGATCGCCGCCTTTTCGGAGCCCGCAAACTCCCCATAACCTACCTGGTACTTGCGCAGATAGTAAGGTAGCGGCCAATAATGACCGCCTTCGACGGCGATGTAAAAAGGCCGACTGGGGTACTGCTTTTCCCAAGCGGCCCGGATCTCGGCGATTTCATCTAAACGTTGATACAGCTGCGAATGCGTGGCGCTGTGACGCTGCAGTATTTCACAGGACGCCAATACGAACAGATTGGCGCCCGCAAAGCAGGCGGCCCAAGTCCAGACACGACCTTCCGCTAGGACCGGCCAGACCATCGCCAGACTCAGGCAGACCGGCAGGAAGAGCAGCCAGGGGGTCTTATAGGGCAATGCCAGATGAAACAGGAAACACCCGACGGCGAGCGCCAGCGGGACGTCGTCGGCCGAACGCGGGCCTCCGCGGATCAGCCGAATCCCCACCAACGCGGCCAACCAAAGTCCGACCGTCCACCAGTAGCCGGGATTGGTCAGCGTCAGGGTATCGTCGTTGCCTGAGGCGACCGCGAAAGACCTCCAGAACTGGTGCCCCCACGCGACCATCCCAGCCCAGTCCGTGAACAGCACCGTCTGAAGGCTGACCCAGATAAAGACGGCACCCAGCGTCGCCCAACCGACCCGACGCCACGACAGCGTCTCACGGGCGAAGATGAGCAACGCCAGCAAGAGGATACCAAGATAGGCCGCAGCCGTGACCTTACAGGCCAAGGACAAGCCGAATGCCGCGCCGGAGAACAGCGCCCACCAAGCCGGGCGCTCGCCCCCCGCCGATTGCAGCCACAACAGCACGCCCCACACGAAGCCTGCGACGAGTAAAGGCTCTTGGATGAAATAGTGACCGAAATAGCAACCCGCTGAACTCAGGAGGAGCAGAGTGAAAGCCAAGAAACGCCCCGTCTTGGATACGCCACGCAAGCAGAGCGGAGCCGCACAGATAAGCAGGTAAAACAAGAACGGCACGAGCTGCAAATCCGCCTGGGTCGCGTCATCGAACGACACACTGCGCACAGCCAATACCGCCTTGGCTGCGACGGCCAAGGCCGGACCATGGAACTTGTCTTGGTTGTCGCTGTAAGAAATACCTGCCTCGGAATCCTTGGCCAAGGACCACTGCACCGCCTCGTCGGCATGCAGTTTAGGCGGAATGTCCTGGAGGTAGCTCGTATCCCTGAAGGGCGCGTGCGCCGGGGACGAACATACCGTCAGCACAAACAACCAAGGCACAAACCCAACCAAGAGGAGTATATGCCAGCGGCTCATACCTCAGACCTCGCCGAAGTGGCGCTGCAAGGCTTGCTTGATCTCGAGGGGGACCAAGGCGGCGGACATCGGGCCCTGACCGTCGCGCCAAGCGTAGACGGTCGTGAGCTTGCCCTTGGCGACGGCGCGTTCGCCGACGTGGGCGTCGAAGAGCCAGACGAGTTTCTTGTCGCCGATCTCGGCCGGGGTGAGCGTCAGCTTCACGACATCCTCGCGGTAGATGGGTGCAAGGTAATCGCACTCCACGCGGACCCGCGGGAAGCCCGAGAGCTTGGCGCCATCGCTCTTCAGGAATGGGAGTTGGAGATGACGGAAGACCGCCTCCTCGGTGGCCTCGACCCAGAAGAAGATGGTCGAGAAATGCACGATCCCGGCGGCGTCGGTGTCCGAGAAATGCGCGCGGTATTCGGCCGTGTAGGTCACCATGCCCCTATGCAACCAAACTCCCTCGACGGTGCAACCGCCAAGGCATCACGGCGCCTGCCGGCCAGACCGCAGCCAGCGGACGTTGATGGAGGCCCCGCCGGAGGCCTCAACGCAGCGCTGCAGAAAGCCCTGGGGCTCTCCTTGGATGGAGAACAGGTACAACCTAGGCCCCTGCCCCCGTTCGGCCTGCCGGAAGGCCTGGAGCCACTGCTCTTGCCAACGCCCCGGCGGCAAGGTCCGGCCGACCGGGTGGTAAGAACTATCCGAATAGACCAAGGACGGATGACCCTTGCGCTTCTCGTCGTAGACGCGGATCCCGTCTTGGAAGTCAGAGAATACGACCAACGCATCGTACTTCTCGGCCAGCAGCCGATCGATCCACGCACCCAAGGAGCCCTTCTCGCACGACAGACGCAGGCGGGCCAGGAGCTGACGACCGGCGGGCGTGAGGGTGGACTCGACAGTCGGTGAGAGCGCCTCGGTCAGCCGCGGGGCCTCGCCGCGGAAGGTACGACCGTACACGATGTGGTCTTCGACCGCCACGATGCGGGCCCCATCGAAGAGGAAGACATCGGCGTCCGCGTACTGCTTGCGGATCTCCGCGGTCACCCGTTCGAGGTATGGCTTCATCGAGCCCGAGCAGTCCAGGTAAACGGCCACGTGCTGGGCGCGGATGGTCGCGCCCATGACCGGCTTGCCGACGAAGTGCCGGGCCGTGCCGTTGGCTCCGCCGAAGCCCATCCCCTTCCCCGACCCATGGCTGGCGGACGCCAAGCCCTTGGCCCCGCCCGTGGGTCCAGTCAGTGCGCCACCGACCGGTGGCAGGCTGGGCAGCGAGATGCTCGCGTTCGCATTATTGACCGCCAAGCGCTGCCGTGGCTGGAAGTTCGCCTTCGGCCGGGCCTTCACCGCGTGCTCGGCGGAGCCTCTGGCCGTTGCCCCCGACGCCGCGACGAAGACGGACGGGCCATCGTCGCGGGGCCGGGGCGACGGCGAACGGAACACGACCCAGCAGGCCGCCACGATCAACGCCGCGTGGACCAACAAGGATGCCAAGAGGCTGCGCCAGGAACGCGCCTGTCGACGCTCGCGAGTAAAGGAGAGGTGATCCACTCCCTTGACTTGGCGAACTCACCGACCAGCGACAAGCAGACGAACCTATGGTCATCCCCTGAAGCTTAGACCGGAGAGGCGCCTGGGGCCTTAGCGCGCGGGCTTGTAAGCCTTGGCCGCCGGCGGCTGAGCCGCAGGGTCGGTGGGCATCGCCTTATCACCCGCAGCGGCGGGATCGACGGGATCGGGCGGCGGCTGGCCACCCGTGCGCAGCCAAGTCACCATCTTGATCTGGCCGCCCGAACCGGTGGCGCATTTCGTGAGGAGTTCCTGGGGCTCGACCTGGGTCGAGAACAAGTAGAGACGCGGACCACGGCCATCGCGGGCATCGTTGAACGCCTTGAGCCATTCCTGCTCCCAGCGCTTTTCGTCCGCTTTGCGGTTATCCGTTCCGCGGGCGATGTCGGTGCGGATGCCGTCGTAGTAAACAATCGGGTAGCCGCCCCCTTGGACGTTGGCGTCCGCCTTCTCGCCCTTGATGCGGTACTGCGTCACGCCATCCTGGAAGTCGGAGAACAAGACCAAGGCGTCGTAGCCCTTCTCGTCCTTCATGATGTCGAGCCAAGCGCCGGCGGAGCCCTGCTTGAAGTTATCGTCGTACTTCTTGAAGATGGTCTTACCCGAGCCGGTCAGCTTCTTCTGGTCGGTCTCGCGGGCGCCCGTGCCGAAGGAACGGATGGGCTGGCCCTTGAAGCGCTTGCCGCCCGTGACGAAACCGTCCTGGGCGTAGATGAACAGGCCGTTGTACATGTAGACGTCGGCGTCCGGGAACTGCTTGCGGATCTCCGCTTCGACGCGCTCCAGGTAGGGCGTCATCGAGCCCGAGGAATCCATGTAGACCGCGATGCGCTGCGCGAAGATCTTGGCGCCCATGACGGGGCGACCGACGAAGTTGCGGCCATTGCCGACGCCGACGCCCATGCCGGAACCGATACCGCCACCCGAACCGCCACCGAAGCCCTTGGACGAACCACCGGCCATCATCCCCGAGATCATCGAGGCGCTGCTGGAGGTCGGGAGGTCAGGGAGGGAAATCGTCGCGGTGGTGCTCTTGGAAGTGATGCGCGCGGCATTCTTGGCCAAGGCCTTCACGTTCTTCGGCTTAATCTTGGTCTCGTAATTCTTAGCCTTATCGCCTGCGGAGCCACCGCCCGCGCCGGTCGCGAAGGCATTCGGGTCTTTCTTCGAGGACTCCTTGGTGACGGAGATGATCAAGAAGGCCGCGATCAGCACCAAGATGGCGTGGATCCCGACGGAAACGATGAAACCTTCCCCGCCGAAGCGGCGCCAGAATGGCAGCTTGCGGCGCCCCGAGCCCAAGGTCGGATCTTCCAACGGCAACTCCTCCGCCGGAGGCAGGGGCGGAGGCATGGACGGAGGCAAAGGGGCATTGCTCTCCTCGGGGGGCGGAGGTGGGGGGGTATCGTCACTCATGGCCTACTTCGAAACACTCGGACGCTAAGACCCTATCTTCAAACCCTTTTTCAGGCAGTCTGGCGGTCGCACCGTCTTTCCGCGAATGCCCGAAAAAAGGGCTTGCGACTGCCCCTCACTGCCCTTCTCCTTCGCCTCCCACTGATTGCAGGGTGGAGCAGCCCGGTTAGCTCGTCAGGCTCATAACCTGAAGGTCGTAGGTTCAAATCCTACCCCTGCACCCAATTTTAAGTCGTTCTTGGTCAGTATATTGCCAAACAGGTATAAATACCTAGTTTTTTGTCCTTGTCAGACCAGGGACTAAATGAATGATATCTCGTATTAACTTTGTCCTACGGGGCAATGGGGTAAGTAAGATAAAGCAGTAAAAAACAGCCGGCTTGCATAGGGGTATGCAAGCCGGCTCCTTTTTTGGGGGACGCGAACGGCCACCCCCTCGCCAACGAAACGGCCCAGACACCTTGCGGTGGCTGGGCCGTTTCGTGTCCAGCTCCTAAAACTTAGCCACCACCGGTCATCTTCGTGATGAGCGCGATCAGCGGGAGGAACATCGCGAGCACGATCGTACCGACGACGACGGCGAGGAACACGATGAGCACCGGCTCGATGATCGAGGTCAGCGCGGTCACGGCGTTGTCGACTTCTTCGTCGTAGATGTCGGCGACGCGGTTGAGCATCTCCGGCAACTGGCCCGTCTCTTCGCCGACCTGGATCATGGACGTCACCATCTGCGGGAAGACGCCGCTCTGTTCCAGCGGGACGGACAAGGGCTCACCGTCGCGCACGCGGTCATGCACGCGCTCGAGGGACTTCGCGATGACGACGTTGTCCAGGGTGTCGCGGGTGATGGTGATCGACTGCAGGATCGGCACGCCCGAGGCCATCAAGGTACCGAAGGTACGCGCGAAGCGGGACACCGAAACGATCTGCACGAAGCCACCGACCTTCGGCAGCTTGAAGATGATGCGGTCGAAGATCTCCTTACCCTTCGCCGTGCTCAACCAGTACTTGAGACCCGTATAGATACCGAAGATCGCCACCGGGGTCACGTACCAGTACTCGGTCAGCGCCTTGGAGATCCCGACGACGAACTGGGTCAGGGCCGGCATGTTGGTCTTCTGGCCATCCAGCAGCTTCTGGAAGGAAGGGACGACCTTCACCATGAGGATGTACACGATGACGACGGCCACCGTCACGACGACGCCCGGGTAGACCATCGCGGACTTGACCTTCTTCTGGATGCGCTGGGCCTTTTCGCGGAACTTGGCGAGACGGTCGAGGACCTTGTCGAGAACGCCGCCCGCTTCGCCGGCCTTCACCATGTTGACGAACAGACGGTCGAAGACCTTCGGGTGCGCCTGGAGGGCTTCGGAGAAATTGTTACCTTGGGAGACGCTCTCCGCGATGTTGCCGAGCACTTCCTTGAAGTGCGGGTTGCGCTCCTGCTTGTGGATGAGTTCGAGGGCGCGGAGCAAGGGCAAGCCGGCGACGATGAGCGTGGCCAACTGGCGCGTCATGATCGTGACATCCTCGTCGGAAACCTTGGCGCCGAAGGTGAAGCTGGACTTCTTCGGGGCGCTGCTGGCGACGACGGACTTGGCGGCGCCGCCATCGCTGGCGAGGGTCGTCACCATGAGGCCGCGGGCCATGAGCTTTTGGCGGGCCTGCTCATCGCTGGCGGCTTCGATCTTACCGGAGGTCTGCGCACCATTGCGGTCGATGGCGCTGTACTTGTATTCGGGCATGGGAGTGGGGTTTGGTTAAAGGTTAGGTGTACTTCAGGACTTCTTCGATCGTCGTGTGGCCGTCGAAGATGCAGCGGAGGCCGTCTTCGCGGAGGGGACGCATCCCGACCTCGATGGCCTTCTGCTTCAGGACAAGGGTGGGCGCGCGCTGGGAGATCATGGTCCGGAGGGAATCGCTGATCGTCATCAGTTCGAAAAGGCCTTGGCGGCCGCGGTAGCCGGAGCGGCTGCACTCGGCGCAACCCTTGCCGAAGTAGAACTTCTTGTTCGTGATCTCGAGGGCGTCGACATCGAGCATGTTGATGACTTCCTTGTCCGGCTCGTAGGCCGTACGGCAGCCCTTGCAAATGCGGCGCAAGAGACGCTGGGCGAGGACGCCTTCCAACGAGGCGGAAATCAGGAACGGCTCCAGCCCCATGTCGATGAGTCGCGTCACGGCGCCCGGGGCGTCGTTGGTGTGGAGCGTGGAAAGCACGACGTGACCCGTGAGCGAGGCCTGCACGGCGATCTGGGCGGTCTCGAGATCTCGGATTTCACCGACCATGATGGTGTCGGGATCTTGACGCAGGAACGAACGCAGCGCCGCGGCGAAGGTCAGGCCGACCTGGTGGTTGATCGGCACCTGCATGATGCCTTCGACTTCGTATTCGACGGGGTCTTCGGCGGTGAGGATCTTCACGTCCTCGGTGTTCACTTCGCGCAAGGCGGAGTACAGGGTGGTCGTCTTGCCGGAACCGGTCGGGCCGGTGACGATGAAGATGCCGTTCGGGCGATTCACCATCGCGCGGATGCCTTCCTTGATGTCATCCTGCATCGACAGGGCTTCGAGGCTCAGGTTGACGACGGTCTTGTCCAAGATACGCAACACCACGGACTCGCCGAACTGGGTCGGGAGCGTGGAGACACGCAAATCGATGGCGCGGCCGCCGATGGTGGTCTTGATGCGACCGTCTTGCGGGATGCGGCGTTCGGCGATGTTCAGCGCGGAGAGCACCTTGACGCGGGCGATGACGGCCGAGGCGAGGTTCTTGGGCGGGGGCGCCATTTCGTACAACGAACCGTCGATGCGGTAACGGATGCGGAATTGGTCCTCGAACGGCTCGAAGTGGATGTCGGAGGCCTTGGCCTTGACGGCTTCCTGCAACACGAGGTCGACGAAGCGGATGATCGGGGCCTGGCTCGCGGCGGCGACCACGTCCTCGTCGTTGGTGGCGGCGACGGCGCCCTCTTCGAACTCGCCGAGAAGGTCCTCCATCGACGTCGCGGAGGCTTCCCCGTAGACGCGCACGACGGCCGATTCGACGGCATCCGGGTCGGCCACGGCCAACTCGATGTCGCGCTTCAGGATGAACGTCAGCTCATTGATGGCGCCGGAATTAAAGGCGTCCTTGGCGACGAGGGTCAGCTTGCCGGCTTCGTCGGCGACCGGGACGACCATGTACTTATGGGCCTGGGCCGGCTTCAGCGTGCGGGTCAACTCTTCGCCGAGGTCGGCCGGGATCGCCGAATAATACTGGACCTGGAGGTGGTCGGCGACGGCCTGCAGCAGGGTCGGACGGTCGGCGAGGCCGGCGTCGATCAGGCTGTCGGCGAAGGATTTTCCGGTGGTCGCATGCGACTCCCAGAGCTCGTCGGACTGGGTTTGGTCGACGAGGCCGGCTTCGAGCGCGATATCGCGGATGACGTCACTATGGTCTTCAAACATGGGGAATGGTCGGGTAAGGGGTTATTTCTTGGCGGCTCCGGGATTGAGGCGGGCGCGCATCATCTCGGAATCCTGGCAGTAGTTCATGACCTCCTCTTCGGACACCTTGCCTTGGTTGAACAAGGCGAGGAGATCGGAATCCAGCGTGCGCATGCCGCGCCCGCCACCGGTTTCGATGTCGGAGGTGATCTGGAAAGTCTTGTTCTCGCGGATCTTCGCGGCGATGCCGTCCGTCCGGATCATGATCTCGTAGGCGGCGACGCGCTTTTCGTCCACGGTGCGCAGGAGGCACTGGGAGATGACCGCGACGATGGAGGAGGAAAGCTGCACGCGGATCTGGTCGCGGGCCCCGGCGGGGAAAGCATCGAGGATGCGGTCGACCGTGCGGGCGGCCCCGGTGGTGTGGAGCGTGCCGAACACGAGGTGGCCGGTCTCCGCGGCGGAGACGGCGGCCTCGATGGTCTCGAGGTCGCGCATTTCGCCGATGAGGATGACGTCGGGGTCCTGCCGGAGCGCGGCCCGGACGCCTTCGGCGAAGGTGGGCACGTCGTTGTGGACTTCGCGCTGCGTGACCACGCAACCCTTGTGGGCGTGGTAATACTCGATGGGGTCCTCGATGGTGACGATGTGACCATCCTCGTTTTCGTTGATCCAATTGATCATCGAAGCCAAGGTCGTGGACTTGCCGGAACCGGTCGGTCCGGTGACGAGGATGAGCCCGCGCGGACGGCGCAGGAGGTCCTTGATCATCGGCGGCAAACGCAGCTGCTCGAGGGTGTAGATCGCCGTCGGGATGAGGCGCAGGACCATGCCCAGCACGCCTTTGCCGCGGTAGACGTTGACGCGGAAACGCGCCTTCTTGTGGAACGAGAAACCGAAGTCGCACCCGCCGTCGCGCTTGAGGCGTTCGACCTGCTCGGCCGGCGTGATGGAGTTCACCAAGGCCTGGGTGTCCTCGCTGGTCAGCGCGGCCCCTTCGATCGAGACGACGCTGCCGCTGACGCGGAGACTGGGGGCGCGGCCGACATGCAGGTGCAGGTCGGAGGCGCCATTCTCGATCATGGCTTCCAGCAGCTGATTGATCTCGTACGCCATGACGGACTTAGATGACGTCGTCGGCGACGGTGGCGCCCATGACTTCCTCGATCGTGGTCATGCCCGAAGCGACCTTGCGCTGGCCGTCCTCGCGCATGGTCCGCATGCCGGCTTCACGGGCCTTGCGACGCAGGTCGACGAGGTTGGAGCCGGAGTAGATCATCTCCTGGATTTCCTCGGTGATGACGAAAAGTTCGAAGACGCCGCGGCGACCCTTGTAGCCGCGCTCGCCGCACTTGGCGCAACCGGCGCCCTTCATCGGGGTCGCCCCGGCGATGTCCTGCTCGGTCATGCCGATGGTGTAGAGTTCCTTCGCGGTGGGCTTGTACGGCTGGGCGCACGACTGGCAAACGCGGCGGACGAGGCGTTGGGCGAGGGCCCCGCGCAAAGCGGCGGAAACGAGGAACGGCTTGACGCCGATGTCGACGAGTCGGGTCACCGCGCTGACGGAGTCGTTGGTGTGGAGGGTCGAGAACACCATGTGACCGGTGAGGGCCGCGTTGATCGCGATTTCGGCGGTTTCCAAATCGCGGATTTCACCGATCATGACGATGTTCGGCGCCTGACGCAGCATGGCGCGGAGGGCGGCGGCGAAGGTCATGCCGACGTCGCGCTTCACCTGCACCTGATTGATGCCCGCCATCTGGTACTCGACCGGGTCTTCGACGGTGATGATCTTGCGGTCGGGCTTGTTGATGTAATTCAACGCCGAGTACAAGGTGGTCGACTTACCGGAACCGGTCGGACCGGTGACGAGGAAGACGCCGTCGGAGCCGGAAATGAGGCCCTGGAACTTCGCCTGGTCGTCCGCAAAGAAACCGAGCTCAGGAAGACCGAGCTTGAGGCCTTCCTTGTCGAGGATTCGCATGACGATCGACTCGCCGTAGACGGTCGGGAGGACGGAGACGCGCAAGTCGATGTCGCGACCGCCGGTGCGGGCCTGAATGCGACCGTCCTGCGGGATGCGCTTTTCGGCGAGCGAGACTTCCGCCATCAGTTTGAGGCGGGAAATCACGGAGGCCTGGAGGCGCTTGGGCGGGCCCTTCATCTCCTGCAGCACGCCGTCGATACGGAAGCGCACGCGGAACCGTTTTTCCAAGGGTTCCAAGTGAATATCCGAAGCCTTGCGGCGGATGGCGTCGACGATGAGCGAGTTGACGTAACGGATGATCGGGGCGTCGTCTTCCTTGGCTTCCCCACCCTGCGGGAGCTCGACGGAGAGACCATCTTCCGAGGCCTTGCCGAAGACATCCTCGTAGGAAACATTGACCTGACCGCCGCTGTAGCAACGCGCGATGGCGGCCCGGAGTTCGTCCGGCGGCGCCAACTTCGGGTTGAGCGTGAGCTTCAGCACACGCGCCAAGGAATCGAGGCTTTCGGTGTCCAGCGGATCCGCGATGGCCACGAGGAGCTCCACCCCGTCCATCTGCAAGGGAAGGATGTTGGAACGCTCCGCTTGGTCGCGGCTGATGAGCTTCAACAATTCGTCGGCGGGCGAAACCTGCGAAAGGTCGACGACTTCCATGTCGAACTCGACGCCGAGGGCTTCGGTGATCTTCGCCCAAGTGACCTTGCCGTTCTCGACCAGGTTGGCCAAGGCGAGGGTATCGGGATTGCCATCCGGGGTCGCAGCCACGGCCGCGCGGGCCTCGGCGACGTCACCCGCGGTCACGAGGGCTTTGTCCTGAATGAATTGAATGACGAAATCGTCGGCGGTCGTCACAGTAGGGGTATCCTTGGCGGAAGGTGGGGTGATTGATGCCGCTCCTTGGGGTAGAGCAGCACGGGAGCCTTGAAACCTAAATCCCACCCCCTCCTCGGCAATCGCAAAAGCGGTCAAAAAGTGGACTTCTCGGTGGCCGTGAGCCGACCGACCAATCGCTTGACCTGGGATTCGAGGGCAGGCAGGTCCCCGTCGTTCCAAAGGACGTAACTAGACTTCATAACCTTCTGTCCTATAGGTATTTGAGAATTTATTCTCGCCTGGGCATCTAATCGAGCAAGGCCCCTTGCCTCCAAACGCGCCAGTCGGACGTCATCCGAGCAAGCCACACAGATGACGCAATCGTACTCGGCCTCCAATCCTTTCTCAAAAAGCAAAGGGATTTCGACCACATGGTGCTTGGTTGCATCGGCCACGGCCGCTTGGCGCAGCCGAGCCACCTCCGGGTGCACCAGGGCTTCGAGGAAGGCGAGTTCAGCGGGCACGCCGAAGACCTTGCGGCCAATCCAAGCCCGATCCGGCAACCCATCCGCGCCCAACGCTTCCTGCCCCCAGCGAGCGACCAGTTGCCGGGAGATATCCGGCCGGGCCAACACCGCGCGCGCCAGCTGGTCCGCATCGACGACATTAAAGCCGAGGCGAGCAAACATGGCTAAGGCTGCGGACTTACCGCAACCAATGCCACCCGTGAGCCCTAGGACCATGCCGAGACCCTACGCTGCTTGCGCCCAAGGGCAAACCTCAAGCAGGGGTCGGTGAAGCCTGCGTACCGGTTTCCGGCGCCGGACCTGCGGGGGTGGCCTCACGGACGGGATTGCCCACGGGGCTACCCACCACCGGGGTCTGAATCGCGCCTGTCTTCAGGATTTCCATGATATGGATCCCGTCCAAGGTTTCGTGCTCCAAGAGGGCTTCCGCGATCTTGCGATGGGCGTCGGCATGCTCGGCGATGATCTTCTCGGCCATGGCGAACTGCTCGTTGACGATCTGCGCGACGGCGACGTCGATGCGGCGGGCGGTTTCATCGCTGTGCCCTTGGGTGCGCGAGATTTCGCGTCCGAGGAACACGGTGTCCGTATTCTCGTTGTAGGAGATGGGGCCCAAGTCGCTCATGCCCCAATCGCAGACCATCTGCCGGGCCATGCGGGTCGCCTGCTTGATGTCCTGCGAGGCACCGCTGGAGATGTCCCCCGTGATGACACGCTCACCGACGCGGCCAGCCATGGCGGTGCAGATGAAGCGCGTCAGCCAGGTCTTCGAGCTGCCGAAGGAATCCTTGGTGGGCATGAACATGGCCATGCCGAGGGCGCGGCCCCGCGGAATGATCGTGACCTTGTGCACCGGCAACGTGCCGTCATCGAGCACGGCCTGCACGAGGGCGTGGCCGGCTTCATGGTAAGCGGTCTTACGGAGGTCCTCCTGGTCCGCACCCTTACGGCGCTCGCGGCCATGAGCGATCTTGTCGCGGGCCTCTTCGACGTCGCACATCTCGACCTTGTCGCGGTTGCGGCGGCCGGCATGGAGCGCGGCTTCGTTGAGGAGGTTGGCGAGGTCGGCGCCGGACATGCCCGTGGTGATGCGCGCGATGCGCAGCAAGTCGACGGAGGGGGCCAACTGGAAACGCTTGGCATGGACGGCCAAGACGGCCTCGCGGCCACGGAGATCGGGCAGGTCGACGAAGACCTGGCGGTCAAAACGACCCGGTCGCAGCAGCGCCGCATCGAGGACGTCGGAGCGGTTGGTCGCGGCGATCACGATCACGCCGGCTTGACCATCGAAGCCGTCCATCTCGACGAGCAAGGAATTGAGGGTCTGCTCGCGCTCATCGTTGCCGCCACCCAGGCCGGCGCCGCGCTGCCGACCGACCGCATCGATCTCATCGATGAAGATGATGCAGGGAGCGAGCTTGCGGGCTTGGTCAAAGGTATCGCGGACGCGGGCCGCACCGACGCCGACGAACATCTCGACGAAGTCGGAGCCGCTGATGCTGAGGAAGGGCACCTTGGCTTCGCCAGCGACCGCGCGGGCGAGGAGCGTCTTGCCGGTACCGGGCGGGCCGACCATCAGGATGCCCTTGGGAATCGAGGCGCCCATCTTGGTGAAACGCTTGGGCTCACGGAGGAAGTCGACGATCTCCTTCACTTCTTCTTTGGCCTCATCGCAACCCGCGACATCCTTGAAAGTCGTCGTCTCCCGGTCGGTGGAATTCAGGCGAGCCCGGCTCTTGGCGAACTGCATCGCGCCCTTCTGGGAGTTCTTCAGGAAGCGGTACATCATGTACAAGACCACGCCCGACACCAGCAAGGTGGGCAGGACGTTGTACAGGAACATGGTCAGACCGGTCTGGGCCGGAGACTCCTTGAAGTTCTCCTTGGGGACCGACGCACGCAGGGCTTCAAATTCCTTGTCGGTCAGGCGGCCAGCCGCGGTGAAACGGGTCTTATCATCGGCCGCTTCGCTTTTGACCAGGAGTTCGCCTTCGACTTGGTACCAGCTATCGGAGCCCGCGGCGGGGTCCGGCTTCACGTTGAGGGTCTTGAGTTTGCCTTCCTTGGCCAAGGAGAGCACTTGGGTGACGCCCAGTTTCTGGACCGGAGCAGGACTCGGGGCGCTGTAATTGACCAGCAGGGCGACCGCCGCGATGAGGACGACCCAGACCAACAGGGATCGTCCATTCACGCGGCTACCGTTCTTATCATCCTCGTTGTTGTCTTGGCTCATCGGGGGAGGTCTGAACTTAAGCAGGCACTAAGCCAAGTCAACCGGAGAGCCCCCTTCTGTGGTCCAGTGAGGCGAGCCGTTTGCGCAGGTGGCAGGCCGGGAACCCAATGAACTGTATTATCAACCAGCACGACCGGTACCGATTCCCTCAGTTCCACGGGGATTTTTCGGTTAATGAAGAGGTCGGAAAGTTTCGCGGTCCCGGGCGCTCCTAGAGGCTGGTAACGGTCGCCCTCCACGCGGCCACGCCAGGCCAAGTCGGCGCCGGGTGGGACATTCAGGTAAGTCACTGCGTCAGCGGAAATCTCCCCCCGAGACAACTTTGCCCAAAGGGCGTCGTCCACGTCCACCCTTTCCACCAAGAGCCCGCACTCGTCGTCGAGTTGTTCGAGGACCAAGGGACGCAACACGGGTCCATAGGCGACCAGTGCCGACTTCGGCAAAAAGAGTCGTCCGCCCTCATGGACGACGATCTGGGCCAACAAAGTCGCCTGGGTATCGCGGCCGGAGACGAGGGCGGCGACCAACGGCTCTAGCGACGGACCACTGGCCAACGCCAAGCCCTGTTCAGCCAGGAAACGGCTCAAAACGGCGTGAGCCAAGGCCGGCGGGCGCCCGCGCAAAGCCGCCGTGGCCACCGAGCCATCGGGTTGACGGCCGCAGCCCAACTCATCGGCCCAGGCATTCAGGGCGTTTTGCGACTCGGCGAGAATGCGCGCCGAAGCCCCAAAGCCTTGCGCAAAGGCGGGGCCCAACGCCGTCGCCCCACCCCGCCCCACCCAAGCCCGGACGCGATTGCGGACGGCGATGGGTTGCTGGTTGGTCGCATCTTCGCGCCAAGGTAACGCAGCCGCCGCCAAAGCCGTAAGGAGCGCCGATTTCGTCAGGCGCGCCCCAATCAAGGGCCGCCAATGTGCGTGTCCATCGCGGAAGGTCTGCCACTCCCGCGGCGCCGCCAAGCCCGCCAGGCCGGCGCCGCGCGCCAAGCGCATGAGCATCGATTCGACGAGGTCATCCAAATGGTGCGCGGTCGCGATCACGCGGAGGCCCAGCGCCGTTCGTTGTTGCGCGAAGAACTCAAGGCGCGCCGAACGGAGTTCGGCTTCGGTCGCGAGGCCGGCAAGGTCCCGAGCGCCGATGACGCAGGTGAGGCCCAGCGCCGCCGCCAAGGCCTGCACGAAAGTCGCGTCGCCGTCGGCGGCTTCGCCCCGCACCCGATGGTTGAAGTGCAGGACACGCAAGCGTCGGCGCAGCGCTTCGTCCGCCCATAAGGCCAAGAGCAGATAAACGGAATCCGCCCCACCGGAAACGGCGACGCCGATGGGCTCGGTCGACGAAAGCCCGGCCGTCGCCAAACGCGGCCACGCCGCAACGGACGCGCGCAAGGCAGGGAGGGAAGGAAGCGCCGGACTCACCGGGCGACCATAGCCGAACGCCCTGCCCTGCCAACCTAAAGCGACCTCAGAACGACAAGGTTTCCTTGCCGTACCAGCGACGCAAGGCCTCGGGGATGCGCACGGTGCCGTCCGGCTGCAGGTTGTTCTCGAGAATCGCCGCCAAGACGCGCGGCAAGCCGAGACCGGAGCCATTGAGGGTGTGCACGAACTCCGGCTTCCCGTCCTTCGGGCGGAATCGTATCCCCGCGCGGCGGGCCTGGAAGTCGGTGAAGTTGGAGCAGCTCGAGACTTCGAGCCAGCGCTTCTGGCCGCCGGCCCAGACTTCAAGGTCATACTGCTTGCTGTGCGAGAAACCGATGTCACCCGCGCAGATGAGGAGCACGCGGTAAGGCAGGTTGAGCTTCTGCAGGAGGCGTTCCGCATCGCCGCGCAGGAGCTCGAGTTCGGCGAAGGACTGGTCCGGGTGGACCCACTTCACGAGTTCGACCTTGTCGAACTGGTGCAGGCGGTTGAGACCACGCACGTGGGCGCCCCAGCTGCCGGCTTCGCGACGGAAGCAAGGCGTGTAGCCGCAGCGCTTCACGGGCAAGGCCGCCTCGTCGAGGATCTCGTCGCGGAAGAAATTCGTGACCGGCACCTCCGCCGTCGGGATCATGTAGAAATCATCCGTCTGCGCGTGGTACATCTGGCCTTCCTTGTCCGGCAACTGACCGGTCGCGGTCGCGCTGGCGGCGTTCACCATCAAGGGGGCGTGGACTTCCGTGTAGCCGTTGCTGCCGGCCTCCTCGAGGAAGTACTGGATGAGCGCGCGTACGAGGCGGGCCATGTCGCCCACGTAGAACGGGAAGCCGGCACCGGTCACCTTCACGCCGCGCTCGAAGTCGATGGCCTTGCTGAACCAAGCGATATCCCAGTGGGGCTTGGCGGCGGCGGAAACGAGTTGGGCTTGGTCACCCCACGTGGCGACGACCTGGTTGTCGGCCTCGGTACGGCCTTCGGGCACGGAGTCGTGCGGGATATTGGGGACGGAAAGCGCGACCGCCTTCATCTGCTCCTCGACTTCGGAGACCTTCTTCTCGAGTTCCTTCACCTTGGCGGAAGCGGTCTTCATCTCGACGACCTTGGCCTGGAACTCCGGCGAGCCCTTCGGCAAGGCGGCCATCTCCTTGTTCGCGGCGTTCTGCGCCGAGCGGGCCACCTCGAACTCGGCCACCGCATGGCGGCGGGCCTCATCGGCGGCCAAGACGGCGTCGAGGTCGACCTGGAACTTCTTCCGGGCAACGCCCTTGCGGACGAGGTCGATGTTTTCGCGAAGGAACTTAGGATCCAGCATGCCCCGACTTTGCCCAATTCACCCGCCCGAGGGCAACGGGGAAGTCATCGGCGCAGGTAAATTCGTCCGGCCAAGTAGCGGGCCAACCACGCGGCCTGCTCCCGGTCCGCGCCGGTATCGATCTCGAAGGGGGGGCCTTGCCGCCGCTGCAAGACGCACGCATAGCTGATGGTATAACTCCCTTTTCGACGTTTGGTTTCCTCTACGACCTCGGCCGAAACAACGTCCATCCACGCCGTCGACTTCGTCCAATAAAGCCCAAGCCCACCCTTCCGGATGCGCAGGAGACCATCTTGGCCGGACTCGACGATGACCCGGCCAAAGGTCGACATGAAGGCGATGCCGAAAAGGAAGACGGATCCGGCCAAGAACGGGAGACCGAACAGCGACAGCATCCAATTGAACTGCCCGGACTTGATCTGCGTGCCGTAAATACCGCCCAGCGAGCCGCCGGCCCAGACCAGCATAAACGGCCAAACAATCAACGCGACCCAGCTCGCGGTCGAGAGTACGACCCGAAACCCCGTTAGGTTTTCCGTGAACTGGAGGCCCTTGGGCGGAGTCTCCAATGATGCGGGTCGCTGCGCCAAAGGCTTCGCCGCCCGGCATGCCTCCACGGTCGCCGTGCGCTCGCAGAGACGACAATACGCCAGATCACCTGCTGGGGTGATTTCCGTCGGCAAAATCGGCAGACCACACGCGGGACAGTGAATCGTCACAGCGGGAAACTACACTTTCAAGTGTGCCGGGCAAGCCTGCGACCTCCCCCAAAGAAACAGCCCACCAAGCCGAAGCTGGTGGGCTGCCAACGATACGATCCAGGGAAAATTAGGCGCGGACGGCGGACGGCGCAAAGACCTCTTCGGCGCGGAAGAAGCGACGGATTTCGGCCGCCGATGCTTCTGGGCTGTCGGAAGCGTGGCAAATATTGCGCATCATCTCGGTGCCGAAGTCGCCACGGATCGTGCCCTTCGGGGCGACCTTGGAGTTTGTCGGACCCAGGAGCTCGCGGACGCGGGCAATGACGTTATCGCCGCTGAGGACGGCGATGATGACCGGACGGGAGGACATGAAGGCCTCGATTTCGGGATAGAACGGCTTGTCGGCCACGTGAGCGTAATGCTCGCGGAGCTGGGCAGAGGTCAACTGGGCCAACTTGCAGGCTTGGACATTGAAGCCGGCGGCTTCAAAACGAGCCAAGACGGTCCCGCAAAGGCGGAGTTCCATGCAGTCAGGCTTTAAGATGATGAGGGTCTGTTCCATAGTGTCTCCTCTCCGAGGAGAGGGTCGTTCACTCTTCGGATTTAAGGCCTAGATGACAAGCCTGAAAGCCATAAAACCCCCTATTTACCCCCATTTACCCCCTATAAAGGAGGCAAATGGCATGAACCGCCAAGCCCTTACCCTGCCCTAAGGCGTCCATCCCTTCGTTGGTCGTGGCCTTGATGCCCACCTGGGTAGGCTCGACCCCGAGGATACTGGCCACGCTTGCGCGGATCGCGGGTACATGAGCCATGATTTTGGGGCGCTCCCCAATCAGTACGAGATCGACGTTGCCCACTTTCCAGCCCAACGCGGCCGCCTCGGCGACCGCCCGCCGGGCGATGATCGCCGAATCCATCCCCGCCAGGGCGGCGTCGTTGTTGGGAAAATAGTGCCCGATATCACGCAGGCCCGCCGCGCCCAAAATCGCATCCGCCACGGCATGCAGCAGGACATCCGCATCGGAATGCCCGTCCGGACCGACTTCCGACGGAATCCTGACCCCACCTAAAATACAGGGGCGACCGGCCACCAAAGGGTGGATGTCGTAACCGAGGCCGACGCGAAAAGGTGGCTGGGACATGCCTCCTTCTAGGCCAAGTTTCGGGGAAAGGGAAGCCCACGCACAAAAACCCTTGAAAGGCGGGCACCTTCGGACAGCGTTAGGGCTTCAGTCTGTTAGGCGCGGTAGCCAAGTGGTAAGGCCGGGCTCTGCAAAAGCCCCATGCGTCGGTTCAATTCCGACCCGCGCCTCCAATTTAAAACAAGCAGGGCGTCCCGAGTGGGACGCCCTGCTGTCTTTGCCTCGCGGCCAGCCTTAACGGACCGTCTTGCTGAGGTTGGCGACGCCGTTCACCTTGGAGTTCACGCGCAGGCGGAGGCCGTTGAGGCGGATGAAACCCGTGGCGTCGTCCTGGTTGTAGGCCTTGGTCGGATCCGCTTCCATCGTGGCGATGTGCGGGTTGTAGAGCGATCGCGGGCTCTTACGGCCGGCGACGTAGGTGCTGCCCTTGTAGAGCTTCACGCGGACGGTGCCGGTGACGTTGCGCTGCGACTCGGTGATGAGGGCCTGGAGGGCGAGGCGCTCCGGGGCATACCAGAAGCCATTGTAGACGAGGGTCGCGTAGCGGGGCACGAGGGAATCGCGCAGGTGCATGACCTCGCGGTCCATGGTGAGCGACTCGATCTGGCGGTGGGCGAAGTGGAGGATGGTGCCGCCCGGGGTCTCATAGACGCCGCGGCTCTTCATGCCGACGAAGCGGTTCTCGACCATGTCGACGCGGCCGACGCCATGACGGCCGCCGAGCTTGTTGAGGGTGCGCATGACGCCGAGGGGATCGAGCTTCTTGCCGTTGACGGCGATGCAATCGCCTTGGCGGAACTCGAGCTCGACGTACTCCGGCTTGTCCGGGGCGTCCTCAGGCGAGACCGAAAGCTTGAACATGGCCTTGTTGGCGGGAGCGAAAGCGTCCATCCAAGGATCCTCGAGGATACCCGCTTCGTACGAGATGTGCAGGAGGTTACGGTCGGAGGAGTAGGGCTTCTTGGCGCTGGCCTCGACCGGGATCTTGTTGTCGGCGCAATAGGCGATCATCTCGGCGCGGCCCGGGAAGTCCTTGCGGAAGGCCTCGTTGCGCCAAGGGGCGATGATTTCGAGGTCCGGGGCGAGGGCGGCGCAGGTCAGTTCGAAGCGGACCTGGTCATTGCCCTTGCCGGTGGCGCCGTGGGCGATGGCGGTCGCGCCTTCCTTGCGGGCGATTTCCACCATGCGCTTGGCGATGAGCGGGCGCGCGATGGAGGTGCCGAGGTAGTACTGGCCTTCGTAGATGGCGCCGGCCTGCATCATCGGATAGATGAAGTCGCGGGCGAATTCCGCCTGCAGGTCGTCGACGTACAGCTTGGAAGCGCCGGTCTTCATGGCCTTCTGCTTGAGACCCTTGAGTTCGTCTTCCTGGCCGATGTCGGCGCAGAACGCGATCATCTCGGCGTTGTGCTTGTCCTTGATCCAGGAAAGGAGGACGGAGGTGTCGAGGCCGCCGGAATAGGCGAGGACGATTTTCTTCTGCTTGCTCATGATGTTTTGGGTAAAAGGGGATCAGCCGCGGTGGGCGGCGAGGTGCGCGAGGATGGCCTTCTGCACGTGCAGGCGGTTCTCGGCTTGATCGAAGATGATGCTCTGCGGGCTCGCCAGGACGTCGGCGGAGACTTCCTCGCCGGGGTGCGCGGGCAGGCAGTGCATGAAATAGGCGCTGGGCTTGGCCAAGGCCATGAGCCGGGCGTTCACCTGGTAAGGCTGCATGAGCTTCAGGCGCTCGGCCTTCTCGGCCTCCATGCCCATGCTCACCCAGACGTCGGTGTACACCATGTCGGCCCCCCGGACGGCGGCGGCGGCATCGGTCGTGAAGGTGAAGGTTTCCTTGAGGCCGTCGGCCTTGAGCTGCGCGCGGATCTCGGCACCGGGCTCGTAGCCGGCCGGACCGGCCAAGGCGATTTCCACGCCGAGCGCGGCGCCGCCGAGCACGAACGAGTTCGCCATGTTGCAGGCGGTGTCGCCGAGGAACGCGACCTTCTTGCCCTTGAGCGAAGCGGCGTACTGTTCCGGCCGACCGGGCGCATAGCGCTCGGCCAGCGTGAACATGTCCGTCATGAACTGGCAGGGGTGCAGGAAGTCGGAAAGCGCGTTGACGATCGGCATCGTGCCGCACCGGGCGAACTCCTCCAGGAGCGCATGCTCATGGCAACGGATGACCATGCCGTGCAAGTAGCGCGAGAGGACCTTGGCGGTATCGGCGACGGTCTCGCCGCGCGAGAGCTGCAGGTCGTCGGCATTGAGCATGACCGGCTGGCCGCCGAGCTCATGGACGCCGACCTGGAAGGACACGCGGGTGCGGGTGCTCTTCTTGAAGAACATCAGCCCCCACGACTGGCGGGCGAGGTCGGCCGCGGTCGCACGACCACGCGTGGCCTTCAGCGCGGCGGCTTGGGCGAACACCGTCGCGATTTCGGCGGCGGCAAGGTCGGTCTCCTTCAGGAAGTGACGCATCTCGGAAAGCGTTCGAAGATAGGTGGGGAAACCCGTTTGGACAGCGGAAAATGGGTGACGAAAGGGCTTAAGCGACCTTCCAGTCGCGCAACACCTTGGTCAGGATCGCCACGGACTCCGCCAACTCCGCCTCGGTGGCCACCAACGGCGGCAACAAACGGACGGCCACGCCACCGGCCGGGGCCGTGAGGAGGCCCGCTTCGCGGAGGGCCGTGACCACCGGGACCGGGTCGATGGTCAGGATGACGCCGACCATGTAACCCGCGCCCCGGACTTCCTTCACGAGGTCGGGACGGAGGGCCACGAGACCCCGCAAGGCCGCATGCCAAGCGGGCGCTTGGGCCGTGACCTTAGCCAAGAGGTGCTCCGACTCGATGACTTCCAGCACCGCCAAGCCGGCGGTCGCCGCCAAGGCACCACCCCCGAAGGTCGTCCCATGCGAGCCAGCCTGAAAGAGGTCGTCATGCGGCGGCGCCATCCAGATGGCGCCGATGGGGAAACCGCCCCCGAGGCCCTTCGCCATGGCGATCGCGTCCGGCTTCACGCCGGCGCGTTCAAACGCAAAGAAAGCGCCCGTGCGACCGATGCCGCACTGGATTTCGTCGATCATCAGCAGGACGTTCCGTTCCGTGCAAAGTTTGCGCAGGCCTTGGAGGAACTCAACCGTCGCGGGGAACACCCCGCCCTCCCCTTGGATGGTCTCGACCAAGACCGCCGCGGTGGTCTTCGCCTCGATGGCCTTATCCCAAGCCGCCAAGTCATTGAGCGGCGCGGCGGTGAAACCGGACAGCAAGGGACGGAAACCCTTTTGGATCTTCTCCTGCGGCGTGGCCGACATGCCACCGAAGGTACGGCCGTGGAAGGCCTTCTCGGCGACGACGACGCCGATGCAGGCACCTTCGGCACCCGACTTGCGCAGGCCATGCAGACGCGCGAGCTTCAGGAGGCCTTCGTTGGCTTCCGCACCGCTATTGCAGAAGATGGCCCGCCCGGGGCCGCAATAACGGCTCAGCGCGGCGGCCAGACGGCCTTGGGGCTCATTGCGGTAGAGATTGCTGACATGCACCAGCTTCGCGGCCTGCTCGCTCACGCGCTGGACCCAAACCGGATGGGCATGCCCCAAGGCGTTGACGGCGATACCCGTCGCAAAGTCCAGGTAAGGCTTGCCGTTGGCGTCCCAGACGCGGACGCCGGCGCCGCGAACCAACGTCACGGGAGGGGCCCCGTAATTACGGGCCAAGTGCTGCTCGTAGAGGGCGGCGGTCGGGTCTGCGGATTCCGCGCTCATCAGCCGTGGACGATTTCGGTCCCGATACCCTTGTCCGTGAAGACTTCGAGCAACAGGGCGTGCGGCACGCGGCCATCGATGAAATGCACGCGACGGACACCTTCCTTCAGGGCCTTCACGGCGCTGTCGACCTTCGGAATCATGCCGCCGGCGATGACGCCCTTGCGCTTGAGTTCGTCGACTTCACTGACCTTGAGCGTGGTGATGAGCGTGGAAGGGTCCTTCGGGTCGGCCAACAGGCCGGGGACGTCGCTCATGAAGATCAAGCGGCGGGCCCGGAGCGAATTCGCCACGGCGGCGGCGGCGACGTCGGCGTTGGTGTTGTACGCCTGGTCATCAGCGTCCAAAGCGATGGGCGAAACGACCGGCAAGTGGCCATCGGCGAGGGCCTTCTTGATGAGCTTCGTCTTCACGAACTTGATGTCGCCGACGAAACCGATGTCGCAAGGCTTCCCCTGCTCGTCGGTGCCCATGAGCTTCTCGCAAAGGTTGACGTGGTTGCCGGGCATCCCGAGCGGGTTGGCGCCGCGAGCTTTCAGCGATTCGCAGATCTGGCCGTTGATCTCCCCGTTGAGGGTCTCTTCGACGATCTTCACGGTGGCGGCATCGGTGACGCGCATCCCGCCGCGGAACTCGGACTTGATGCCGGCCTTATCCATGGCGCGGGTGATGGCCTTGCCACCGCCGTGCACGACGACGACTTGGATGCCGACGGCCGCCAGGAAGGCGATGTCGGTGGCCACGCGGTCGCGGCCTTCGGGATTCGGGTCATCCATGAAGCTGCCGCCGTACTTCACCACGAAGGTGGAGCCACGGAACTTCTGGATGTAAGGGAGGGCTTCGAGAAGGACCTCGGATTTATTGTGCGCGGCTTGCGTGCTCATCAGACGGACGGGAAGTGTCAGCGGACTGGCGGGGCGAGCAAACGGAAAATGGCCCTTACTCGCTCTTGTTGTAGTTCACGTAACCATCCGTGAGGTCCGAAGCCAGCAGACGGAACTGCGCCTCGCCCAAGTGCAGGTTCAGACGTACCCGGAACTGGCGGGCCTTCACGACTTCCTTCCACTTCGGCTTGTTCTCGGGCAGCGGACGGCCACCGATGACGGCGGGCACGTCCTCGTAATGAATATCGAGCTTGGTCTCATCGAGACCGGTACGGGCATAACCCGCCGCATCGGCCAAACGCCCCCAGTTCGGGTCTTCGCCGAACCAGGACGACTTCACGAGCAGGGAGTTGCCGATGGCCCGGGCGATCTTCTCGGCATCGGCCCGGTTGCGGGCCCCCGCCACCTCGACGGAAACGACCTTGGTGATCTTCTCGCCATCACCGACGATCTTCTCCGCGAGGGAGAAGCAGACGCGGTCGAGGGCCTCCTGGAAGAGGCGGGTGAGTTCGGCCGGAGCACCCGGGCCGACCTGCACCTGGGCGACGCCCGAAGCCATCAGGATGACGGTGTCGTTGGTGGACATGTCGCCATCGACGCTGACGCAGTTGAAGGATTGGTCCGACGAGGCCTTCAGGGCCGTCTTCAGGAAAGCCGGGTCGGCGACCGCGTCGGTGCAGACGAAGGCCAACATCGTGGCCATGTTGGGCTCGATCATGCCGGCGCCCTTCGCGAAGCCAGCGATGGTGACGGTCTGCCCCTGCCAAGCGAAACGGGCCGTGCAGGTCTTCGGACGCGTGTCGGAAGTCAGGATCGCGTTGGCGGCGCGCACGCCTTCGGCCGAGTCGCGCGAGAGGCGCGCGGCGGCGGCCTGCGCGCCAGCGGCCACCTTCGCCATCGGGAGGAGTTCACCGATCCGTCCGGTCGAGCAAACCAGGAAGGGTTCGCCGGCATGGCCCGCGGCCGCGGCCCCGAGTTGGGCCATGCGGACCGCGTCCGCATCCCCTTGGGTCGAGGTACAGGCGTTCGCGTTGCCGCTGTTGGCGATGACGCCACGGACGCGGCCCTGCGTGGAGAGCAAGGTGGCCTGCGAGATGCGGACGGGGCCGGCCTTCACGTCGTTCGTGGTGAACACGCCGGCGGCGGCGCATAGGTGGTCCGCCACGATCATGGCGAGGTCGAGGCGGTCTTGGCCTTTGTTGCGGATATCGCAGCCGGCGGCGCCGACGCGGAAGCCCGGGACGTCCGAAACGCCGGGGGAATCGTTCGTGAATACGATGGACATGGAAAGCTTAGCGAAGGCCGGCGGTCTCGGACCAACCCATGAGGAGATTCAAGGCCTGCACGGCTTGGCCGCCGGCGCCCTTCAGGAGGTTGTCGATCACCGAGGTGATGATGAGGTTGCCCGTGCGCGCGTCGGCGACGACCGACATGGCTACGCGGTTGGTGTTGGCCACGTGGGCGGTATCGGGGAAGTCGCCCGACTTCAGCACGGAAACGAACGGGCGGCCGGCGTAGGCCTGCTGCCACACGGCTTCGACCTGCGCGGCGGTGACGCCGGCGGCGGGCACGACGATCGTCGTGGCGATGCCCCGATGCATCGGCGCGAGGTGCGGGTTGAACTGCACGACGACGGGCTGACCGGCGGCGACGCCGAACTGCTCTTCGATCTCGGCGATGTGGCGGTGACCCGGGATGCCGTAGGCCTTGATGGAGCTGTCGCGCTCGCAGAAGAGGTAGCCGACATCGGCCTTCTTGCCCGCGCCGGAGACGCCGCTGTAGGAATTGATGATGAGCCGACCAGGCTCCGGCTTCACGAGGCCGGCGCGCAGCAGCGGCACCAACGGCACCTGGATGCTCGTCGGGTAGCAACCCGGGCAAGCGATGAGCTGGGCCTGCTTCCACGTGTCGTCGAGCTGGAGTTCCGGAACGACGTAACGGGCCGCGGCGGCGAGCGCCGGAGCCGGATGGTCATGACCGTAGTACTTCTTGTAGAGCCCAAGGTCGCGGAGGCGGAAGTCGGCGGAGAGGTCGAGCACGCGCTTGCCGGCGGCGATGAGCGGCTGGGCATATTCCGCGGCGACGCCGTGGGGCAACGCCAGGAACCAGACCGCGACATCGGAAGCGGCGCATTCGGCGGGCGAGGACGCCGAGAAGAGCAAGCCGGCGTCGACGATGCCGCGCAGGCGCGGAATCTCGTCAGCCACGGCCTTACCGGCCAAGGTGCGGGAGCAGACAGCGGCGAGCTGCACATGCGGGTGGCGGGCAAGGACGCGGACGAGCTCTTCCCCGGTGTACCCGGAGGCGCCGACGATGCCGACTTTGGTCAGAGACTGCGACATAACGGTATTATCAGATGATTAGACGACGTTTAGGTGCTTGGACACAGAAAACTAGGCAACAAAAAGGCCCCGGAGTCCGGGGCCTGATGTTTTCCTGTCTCGGGGCGGTTTAGCGCTTGGAGAACTGGAAGCGCTTGCGGGCACCAGGACGGCCGGGCTTCTTACGTTCGCGCATACGACCATCGCGGGTCAGCAGGCCTTCCTTCTTGAGGGGGGCGCGGAGCTCGGGGTTCATCTTCTGGATCGCACGGGCAAGACCATGGGAGATGGCACCGGCTTGGCCGTTGGGGCCGCCACCGATGACATTGACCGTCACGTCGACCTGGCCTTCGAGACCCGCGGTGCGGATCGGGGCGGTGGCGGACTTAACGAGGGCCTCGGTGTAGAGGTACTCTTCGAGGGGCTTACCGTTGATGGAGATGGAGCCGGTACCGGTCGTGAGACGGATACGAGCCGAGGCGGTCTTGCGACGGCCGACGGCGGTGATGGCGGTGGACTTGGTGGCGCTCATTTAGAAAGAAATTAGGCGATTAGACCTTCTTGAACTCGGGGAAAGGAACCGGGTTCGAGGCGGCGTGCTCATGCTTGTCGCCGGCGTAGACGCGCAGCTTGGTGAGCATGTCGTTGGCGAGGCGGTTCTTGGGGAGCATGCCCTTGACGGCATGGGTGACCAGGAACTCCGGACGACGCTCGCGCATGGCGGCGGCGGTGCGGCGGTAAGCGGTACCGACCCAGCCGGTGTAGAACATGTACGTCTTGTCCGTTTCCTTGGAACCGGTGAGGCGCACCTTGTCGGCGTTGATCACGATGACGTAGTCACCCGTGTCGACGTGGGGGGTGTAGGTGGGCTTGTGGCGGCCGCGGAGGACGTTGGCGATTTTGACGGCGAGACGGCCGAGGACCTGATCCTTGGCGTCGATGACGTACCAGGTCTTGTCCTTGAGCTGCACGTTCTTGGCTAGCGTGGTCTTCATAAAGAGGGAAAGTCGGAAAATGAGAAGTCACCCCCCTCCGTCAACACTCGAATATGGGATTTGAGGGGAAAGTGGCACCTGGGGGTGGTCAGAGGCCAAAAACAAGAAAGGCGCGACCTAAGTCGCGCCTTTCGGGGGAAAGTCCTAAGCTAGGGGCTTAGAACTTGAAGTTGGCGTAAGCCTTGAGCCAAGCGACCGAGCCGGAGGTCTTGGTCTGGCCGTCGGTGTTGTAGGCCCAGTTGACGCCGAGACCGACCTTGGCACCGGTGCCGATGGCACGGGTCACGTCAGCCGAAGCACCGAGGTAGACGTAGGAGTTGGCGACGTCGTAGGTCGAAACCTTGGAGTCAGCCAGACCGAGGTAAGCCTTGGTTTCGAGGTCGAAGCCCGGGACGCCCAGGGTCTTGCCTTCGAAATCCTTGGAGGCAGCCACCACGAAGTTGGTCTGCTTGAGGTCGGTGTTATAGTAGAGGAAGGCGGAGGCCTTGACGAAGGAACCGGCCTTCTGGACGACGCCGACGTAGAGTTCGCGGCTGTTGTCGATGCGGGTGAAGCCTTGGCCGGCGAGGGTCGCCGTCACGGAGTTGACGCTCAGGGTGCGGGACACGCCGAAGTCGATCGTGCCAACGCCATTGAGGTCGGTGCGGCCACCGATGTTGAGCGTGCGCTCAAAGCTGTCGGCGTTGAAGTAGCTGACGTAAGCGGAGACGCCGGCGAAGCCCGGGATGGCGGACTCGACGGTGACGGTGGACTGGATCAGGCCAGCGGTGCTGGAGCGCTCCTTGCCACGGAACACGTTCTTGGCTTCCCAGGAGAAGCGGCCGCTGACGGAGATGTCAGAGGTAGGAGCCGCGACGACGGGGGTCGGGGCGGTTTGGGCGTGAGCGATACCCGCGGTGAAAACAGCGAGGGCGAGGGCGGTGAGGGTGTTCTTCATGGTTTGGTCAGGAGTGCGTTTTGTAGCCTAAAAATAAGCGATGGCAAGCCCCTTTCGGAGCGTGCCATCGCTGGTTCAACTGAAGATATCGAAGCGCCGGAGTTACATCGACGCGATGATCGCGTCGCCGAACTCGGAGCACTTGATTTCCGTCGCGCCCTGCATCTGGCGAGCGAAGTCATAGGTCACGCGGCCGCCACCGATGGCGCCGTTGAGTCCCTTCAGGACGAGGTCAGCGGCTTCGGTCCAACCCATGTAACGGAGCATCATCTCGCCGGAGAGGACCACCGAGCCAGGGTTGACGACATCCTTGTTCGCATACTTCGGCGCCGTGCCGTGGGTCGCTTCGAAGATGGCGTGGCCGGTGAGGTAATTGATGTTGCCGCCAGGAGCGATGCCGATGCCGCCGACCTGCGCCGCCAAGGCGTCGGAGAGGTAGTCGCCATTGAGGTTAAGCGTGGCGATGACGTCGAAATCGGTCGGGCGCGTGAGCACCTGCTGAAGGGTGATGTCGGCGATCGCGTCCTTGATGATGAGGCCGGCGCCGGGCTTCCCTTCCGGGATCTTGCACCACGGGCCGCCGTCGATCTCGACCGCGCCGAACTCGCTCTTGGCGAGGTCGTAGCCCCACTTCATGAAGGCGCCTTCGGTGTACTTCATGATGTTGCCCTTGTGGACCAAGGTCAGCGACTTGCGCTTGTTGGCGATGGCGTACTGGATGGCCGAGCGGATGAGGCGCTCGGAACCCGGGCGCGACACGGGCTTGATGCCGATGCCGACCGTAGCGGGCTGCTCGGCGCCGAAGCGGATCTTCTTAAACTCCTTCGGGAAGTTGGTCTGGATGAACTCCAGGGTCTTGAGGGCGATTTCGGAACCGGCCTCAAAATCGATGCCCGCGTAGATGTCTTCGGTGTTCTCGCGGAAGATGACCATGTCGACCTTGCCCGGGTTCTTGACCGGGGAAGGCACGCCGGTGAACCACTGCACGGGACGGAGGCAGACATAGAGGTCGAGCTGCTGACGCAGGGCGACGTTCAAGGAGCGGATGCCGCCACCGGTCGGAGTCGTGAGGGGACCTTTGATGCCGACGAGGTAATCACGGAAAGCGGTGAGGGTCTCCTCCGGGAGCCAGTTCTGCGTCTTGTTGTAGGCCTTCTCGCCGGCGAGGACTTCGAGCCACTGGATCTGCCGCTTGCCGGCGTAAGCCTTGGCGACGGCCGCATCGAGCACGCGGACCGAAGCGCGCCAGATGTCAGGACCCGTGCCGTCACCTTCGATGAAAGGGATGATCGGGCGATCGGGAACCGTCAGTTTGCCGTGGGCGATGGTGATGCGGCCGGCGTTGTCAGGAGGGGTGCTCATTGGGAAGGGTTAGTGGGAGAAACAAAGCCTGCGGAGGGGTATTTTCAAGCCAACACCGCCCGCGACGCCCATAAACAGAAAAGGACCCTCTTTCGAGGGTCCTTGTTATAACCGGGAGTGCCGGCGCCATCCGCCCCGAAGGACGGAAAAGACTAGGAAGAATTACTTCTTCTTAGCTTTGGTGGCCTTCTTGGCGCTCTTCTTAGCAGCAGCCTTTTTCTTTGCCATAGTTTTTTCCTTATTTTGGATCGTTGTTGGGTTAGAGGGCAGCGCCTGAAGCGCCACCCTGACGATTCGCCCCACGCTTACCCGGGCGTTGCGCGCCTGACGGGTGATGCGAGTACGGAGCTCCGACGGTACGCGGAAAGAAACTTGGCGGGATCGAGTAGACTCGAGGGCCGGACGAGCATCGTCATAGCAGTCGAGCGCATGACGGATGACTTCACTGAGAGTCGCGAGACCGGCCCGATGCTGAAAGGCGACCGCATCAGAGTGGAGCTTCGGGGGAAGCGACACGGTGATCAGGCTTTCGCTGGGGGTTTCGGTTCGGTTCGTCACGTTGCGGTTAACTCTGGGTTAAGGTGTAGGCATTTGTCGCGACTGCGCAAGAGGAATTTTTGCGATCGACGTCGAACGACTTCCGGCGCTCGCGAATTCATCCGCGCCGAAATCGTAAACGCAGATTCACTACATCGATTTTACCTCGTATTCATCGTAGCAAGATTGACGCGTGCAAATTCCGAGCGTAGAAGAATCCCATGCACGACGAAGCTCCCGGCGAATGGAAAAAAATTGCGGTCTTGGCGACGACCTGCGGAGTTTTGGGTCTCGCGGCGCTCGCGTGCGGTCACTTTTTGGCGCCGGCCGGCGCGTGGGCCTGGTGTGCGCCAACGCTCCTCGCGCTCGCATGCCTCGCCGGCGGTTGGGATGCCGCCGTCGACGCCTTCGCGGCGCTCCGCGAGCGACGCGTCGACGTCCACCTGCTCATGTTGCTCGCCGCCGGTGGCGCCTGGAGCGTCGGTCACCCGGAGGAGGGCGTCCTCCTGCTCTTCCTCTTCAGCACCGCCGGCGCCATCGAGCATTACGCGATGGATCGGACGCGGGGAGCCATCGACGCCCTCCTCGATAAAGCCCCTAAACAGGCCCGTTTACTGGGTCCAGACGGCCTCGAGCGGGTCGTCGCGGTCTCCGCCCTGCAGCCGGGCCAGGTTGTCCTGGTGCTGCCCGGCGAACTCGTTCCCGCGGACGGCGTCGTCGCCGAAGGCGAGAGCGGCATCGACGAATCCAACCTCACCGGCGAAGCCAAGCCCGTGGAGAAGCGCGCGGGGGCGAGCGTCTCCAGCGGAACCCTCAACGGCTGGGGTCGGCTCGTGATCCGCGTCACGAAAGCGGAGAAGGATAGCGCCCTCCACCGCATCGTCGCCCTCATCCGCGAGGCCCAAGAGAGCAAGGCCCCGGCCCAACGCGCCATCGACCGATGGGGCGATACCTACGCCCTCTTCACCTTAGGCGCCTCGGCGGCCTTCTTCGGCCTGCAACTCCTGCTGGGGCGGGCCGCGATGGGCAGCGAAGACTCGGCCCTCTACCGTGCCATGACCTTGCTGGTCGTGCTCAGCCCCTGCGCCTTGGTGCTATCCGTGCCCTCCGCGGTCCTCGCCGCGATCGCCAGCGGCGCTCGCCATGGCATCCTCTTCCGCGGAGGTGCGGCCGTGGAACGACTGGCGGACGTGGACTGCGTCTGTTTCGACAAGACGGGGACTTTGACGGCCGGAGAGCCTGCCGTCGCCGCCCTGGAGGTCTTCCCCGCGAACGCGGATCGCCGGAGAGCGCTGAATGCCCTGCTCTCCATCGAGGCGAACTCGACCCACCCCTTCGCCCTCGGCATCGTGAAAGCCTGCCAAGCGGAAGGTGCCACCGCCCAAGCCGTCGCCGGACTCTCCAATGCGCCCGGGCAAGGCATCGCCGGCACCGTCGAGGGCACGCGTTGGAGCGTGGGCTCCCGTGAATTCGTCGGCGGGCACGACCTACCGGGCGCCCCCGTCGCCGCCGGCGCCATCGTCAGCGAGGTCTGGGCTTCCGATGGCTCCGTCCAAGTGCGGGCGACGCTCGTCGACGCCATCCGCCCAGCCAGCCCCCCCACCCTCGCCGCCCTCCACCATCAAGGGATCCGGACCGTCATGCTGACCGGAGACCGTGAAGAAGCGGCGGCCGTCGCGGCCCAGCAGGTGGGCATCCAAAGCTACCGAGCGGCCCTCACGCCGGACGCCAAGATGCAGGCCATCCGCAAACTTTCGGCCGAAGGCCATGTCGTCGCGATGGTCGGGGATGGCGTCAACGATGCCCCCAGCTTGGCCGCCGCCGACGTCGCCATCGGCATGGGCGGACGCGGGAGCGACGCGGCGCTGGAATCCAGCGACGTCGTCCTGACGGATGACCGCATCGAACGGCTGCTGACGGCCATCGACCTCAGCCAAGCGGCCCGGCGGGCGATCCGCGTGAACATCGTGATTTCGGTCGGCGCCGCCTTCACCATGGCCGCCATCGTCATCTTCAAAGGGGCCCCGCTCACCCTGGGCGTAGCCGTCCACGAGGGCAGCACGGTGATCGTCTGCCTCAATGGACTGCGGCTCCTCGCCCACCGGGCCCGCCGGGGCATCTGACGCCCCGACCGGCGCCGGCTTAGCGGAAGTCGTTACCCGCCTCATCCATCAGCTTGAACGTCTCCACGTGGAACGTGGCGTCGTGCTTGAAGAGGAGGCGGACGTTGCAGGACTTCTCGAGGTCGATGAAGAACTCCTTATCCTCGAGCTTGATGCGGTCGAGGTTGATGGGGTGGAGGACGATGCGGATGACGATCTCGCCGGCGACCTTGCGCTCGGTGCGGAGGCGACGGATCAAGCCCAAGAGCTTGCGCTGGACCTCCACGGAGACCGTCCGGGGGTTCTTGACGATGCCGCGGCCTTGGCAATGCGGGCAAGCGGTGTACATCGAAGTCGTGTTCGACTCGGTGTGACGCTGGCGGGTCATCTGCAGGACGCCGAGCTGCGAGATCGGGAGGATCTGGTGCTTCGCGCGGTCGTTCTCCATCGCTTCGCGCAAGGTATCGAAGACCTTCTTGCGGTCCTTGGCGTTCTTCATGTCGATCGTGTCGATCATGATGAGGCCGCCCAAGTTACGGAGCTGGATCTGGCGGGCGGCCTCGGTCACGGCCTCCAAGTTGGCTTGGGTGATGAAGCTGCCATCCTTGCCTTCCTTGCCGCGGTGGGAGCCGGTATTGACGTCGATGGCCGTGAGGGCCTCGGTTTCGTCGATGACGATTTCGCCGCCGCTCGGGAGCGGGACGCGCCGCTGGAAAAGCTGCTCGATTTGACGCTCGATGTTGTAGCGTTCAAAAACCGGGATGGGGTCGCTGTAGAGCTCGACGCGGGAACGGGAGCGCGGGGAAATCTCCCCGACGAGGTCCTGGACCAGCTTGAAGTCGCCGGGGTTGTCGACGAGGATGCGGTCGACCTCCTCGGTCAGGAAGTCGCGAACCGTGCGCTCGATCAGGCCGGGCTCTTGGTAGAGGAGCACGGGCTTGCGGTCGGGCGCGTTGATCTTTTCGACGATGGCCTGCCAGCGCTTGAGCAGCATGTGCAGGTCGCGCACGAACCAGCGGGCCTGCTTGCCTTCGCCGGCGGTGCGGATGATCACGCCCATGCCCTCGGGAATCGTCAGCGAACGGAGGATGTCCTTCAGGCGGTCGCGCTCGGCGTTGTCCTCGATCTTCCGGGAAACACCGCACGCACCGCTGAACGGCATCAACACGAGGTAGCGACCGGGCAAGGCGATGTTCGTCGTCGAGCGCGGGCCCTTGGTGCCGATCTGGTCCTTGACCACCTGGATGACGATGTCGGACCCGCCGGGGAAGAGCTGGGGGATGTCCTTGGCCTGATAGCGGGCCTTGCGCTGCTTCTGCTCGGCGGATTCGTTGTCGCGGATGAACTCCACCTGCGAATCGTTGGCGGCCGGGAGCATGTCCCAGTAGTGCAGGAACGCGTTCTTCGGCTGGCCGATGTCGACGAAGGCCGCCTTGAGGCCCGACTCGAGGTTCTGCACGCGGCCCTTGAAGATCGCGCCGACCATGCGGTTCTCGCCCTTGTGCTCGATCTCGAACTTGTCGAGGACGCCGTTCGTCAGGAGCGCGACACGCTTCTCCAACGTCTCGGCGTTTATGACGAGCTCGCGGTACGTGTTGCGATCCTTGGAGAAGTGTTTGACGATCCGCTGCAGCAACGGGAGTTCCTTGCGGCGGCGCGCGGCCTCTTCGGCGAGCTTCTGCTGATCCACCCCACCAGTCGGCGTCGTGCCTTCTTCGGGGGAATCTTCGGTGTGATCTTCGGGTTCGGTGTTTTCGGACATCTCGGAATTAGGCGGTAAGGCCGGTTGCCGGAGAGCCTTCATGTTCGCCGCCACCAGCCGAATGGCGGTGGACGCTCTGGACTAATCCAAGGAGCAGGAAGCAGCTGAGCACGAAAGACCCCCCGTAGCTGAGGAAAGGTAGTGGAACGCCTGTGACAGGCATCAAATCGATGTTCATCCCGAGGTTGATCACGACGTGCGTGCCCAGGATGGCGGCCGCACCGAGGGCCAACAGGGAACCAAAACGGTCGGCCGCGTGCACCGCGGTGCGGACGACGCGCCAAAAGAGCAAGGCGAAGGCGGAAATCACCAGGAAGCCGCCCGCGAAACCGATCTCCTCGGCCATGCCGGAAAAGAGGAAGTCGTTATGCGCGGCCGCTTCCGGCAGGTAACCGAAACGCGCCTGCGTCCCCTGGCCGACACCCTGCCCGGTCAAGCCACCACGACCCACGGCGATGACGGCTTGCTTGACGTTCCAAGTGGCGCCGAGGCCCTTCGGATCGACGACGGCGGGGGCGACGAAAGACATCAAGCGCTCGCGCTGGTAATCCTTCAGCAGGACGAACCAAGCGGTGGCTTCGTGCTTGCCGCGAACGGCTTTGGCGGGATCGCGGTCCTCGGGATTGGCCTTGGAATACTCGGTGACTTTTCCCGAGTACTCCACGAGGTCAACCGCCACGACCGCCGCCAACAGGAGAGATGCTAACCCCGCCACCATGAAGAACCTGGAACTCAGGCCGGCGACGAATAGGAGGGCGAATGACAGCGGCAGGTAGATGAGTGCTGACCCTAGGTCAGGTTGCACAAAAATCAAGCCAAAGGGCAGTAGCGCGGCCCCTGCCACCTTGAGGACGGTCGGCCAGGTCGCCCGGAAAGAGCCGATGGGGTCGCGCGCCAACAATGCCGCGATGAAGACCAAGGCGGAGACCTTGGCGAACTCGGAGGGTTGAATCGAAAACGGCCCGAAATCCATCCAACGCCTGGCCCCATTGATGCTCCGGATGAAGCTTCCAATGTCTTGCTTGAGGAGGGCGCTCACCGCGACCGGCAAGAGCAGCAAAATCCCCACGATATAGACCAAACGGGCATGGACCCGGAGCCGGCGATAATCGAGGGAAGACACCACCCAGTAAGCGATCCACCCGACCACCAGGAAGACGACCTGGGACCGGGCATAGGACGTCTGCCGATAGCTCCCTGCAGAATCGATCGCGATGACCCCCAGCGTGCTCAAAAGCGCGATGACCACCACCTGCGTCCAGTCGGTCCGCCATGAGAAATTGGCAAATTTATCCCACCAGAGGGAGGCCGCAGAGCCTTCTTCTTGGGTACGGAGTGACATACCTCCCAAACAACCGCCTAAACCCCAAGGTGCAAGGCGAACCTCCCGAAAGGGCTTGCGGACAAGGGACTGGACGCAAGGGTAACCGCCCGTGGGCTTCCCGCCCGCACCGCAACCATGGCCGAGGCCGCCGACCAAAGTATCCTTGCCGCCGTGGCGTTCTCGTCGGGCGCCATCGTCGCCTACGCGGTCGCCAAATGGCGCGAATCGACCTTGGGCGCCCTCCGGGAGACGCGCTTGCGGAACGAAATCGAACTGGCGCGCCGCGAAGCGACGGTCGAAGCCGCCGAGCTCCACGCCCAGGCCCAAGCCGAGCAACGCGAGGCGCACCGACTGCTCGCGGAGGCGAAGGCCGAAACCCAAGTCGCCGAAAACCTGAAGGCCGCGAGCCTCCGCCAACGCGACTTCCTCTCCAAGGAAACGCTCCGGCTTTCCGGGCTGACGCCGGAAGACGCGAAGCGCCAAGCGATGGCCGACCTGCAGAAGCAGTACGAAGCCGAAGCCCGCCGCCTGCGCCACGAGGTGCTCGACCGACCCGAGCAGGACGTCGCCGACGAAGCCCGCCGCATCTTGCTCGCGGCCATGCAGCGCCTCACGACCCAGACGACGCAAGACGCGACGGCCGTGTCCGTCGACATCCCTTCCGAAGACATGAAGGGGCGCCTCATCGGCCGCGAGGGTCGCAACATCCGCACGTTCGAACAAGCCACGGGCGCGACGCTGATGATCGACGAAACCCCCGGCATGGTGCTGGTTTCGTGCTTCGACCCCGTACGCCGGGAAATCGCGCGCATCGCCCTCGACCGCATCATCAAGAACGGCAATGTCGCGCCGAGCCTCATCGAAGACCTCGTCCGCAAAGCTTCCGACGAAGTCGTCCGCCACGCCCAACGCCTCGGCCGCGACGCCGTCCGGGACCTCGGCCTCCCGCCCATGGATGGTCGCGTGGAGGAATTGCTGGGGCGCCTCCATTTCCGCCTGTCCTCCAACCAGAACACCCTCGCGCATTCCATCGAGGTCGCGCAGCTCTGCGCGGTGTTGGCCGGCGAACTGGGGCTCGACCCGATTCCGGCCAAGCGCGCCGGCCTCCTGCATGATTTAGGTAAAGCCATGGAAGCGGAAGACGGCGGGAGCCATGCCCTCATCGGCGCCGCCCTGCTCCGCCGCTTGGGCGAAGAACCGCGCGTGGTCAATGCGGTCGCCGCCCACCACCGCGAGGTCGAAGCCGAGAGCCTCTACGCTCCCTTGGTCATCATCGCCGACGCCGCCTCGGGCTCGCGTCCCGGCGCCCGTTCCTCGACGCTCGAAAGCTATGTCCAGCGGGTCAAGCACCTGGAAACCCTCGCCCTCGGCTTCGAAGGAATCCGCGAGGCCTACGCCTTCCAATCCGGCCGCGAACTCCGGGTCATCGTCGATCCAGGCCTGGTGGATGACTTTGGGGCGACCGAACTGCTCCGCCGCCTGCGCATCGCCATCGAGGAAAAGCTTTCCTACCAAGGGACGGTCAAAATCATCCTCATCCGGGAACAGCGGTTCACGGACGAGGCCCGCTGACCGGCGATTGGGCCCGGGGCTGGGCCGGGCGGTCGCTTCGGTGAACATAGTTTCACCTTTTTGGGCCGGGCGGGGACTTTCTTATTGTTAACTGGGAAGGGATGTTTTATTCACAGCGGTTCTGAGACACCCGTCTCGGCTACCAACCGGACCTCCCCGCCTTCCTTCGAAGCGACGGGGATTTACCGGAGACCCGGCCTTTCTGCCACAACGGCGGAAACGGCCTTCACCAGGCGACCGAACATCCGGTCGCCACACCAAGAGAAACCATGAGCCAAGAAAACCCCGGGAAGGACGACACGTCCACCCACACCCCCGCCCCTACGGCGGAACAGAACACGACCCCCGCCGCCCCGGCGCCTCGCATCACCGAATCCAAGCTGGAATCCGCCCATGCGGAACTTCCTCCCCTTTCCGTGATCGGCGCTTCCAGCGAACCCGCCGCCAAGCCTGGCACCATCGTCGCCCCGAAGCAGTTCGGTCGTCGTGGCGTCCCGCAGAATGTCGCCCCTGGCGGCAAGGGCGAGAACGCCCGCCCGTCGATCGGCGTGATCGCCAATCCGGCCGAAGTCTCCGAGAACCTCTCGGGCGAACTCGCCAAGCAGCCGGCCCAAAGCCAGCAGCCGCGCGAACGTCGCGAACCGCGTGCCGAAGGCGACCGCCCGCGTCGCGAAGAGCGTCCCGAAGGCGCCGCCCCCGAAGAAGGCCGCCAGCCCGGCATCCCCAGCGACCGCCCGCGTCGCGAACCGCGTGAACCGCGCCCGGAAGGTGCCGCCGGTCCTCGTCGCGAACCGCGCGAACCCCGCGCCGAAGGCGACCGCCCGCGTCGCGAAGACCGCCCGCGTCGCGATGAGCGACCGCGCATCCAGATTGAACCCGTCGTCATCCCCGTCCAGGCACCGATTGGTTTCTGGGCGACGCTGAAGCGCAAGCTCGCCACCTTGTTCGGCATCCCGACCAAGGCGGTCTTTGTGCCGACCGCCGGTGGCGAACAAGCCCGCGGCGAACACCGCGGCGACCGCGGTGGTTTCCGTGGCGAACATCGCGGTGACCGCGGCGGCGACCGTGGTGGTCGTGGTCGTGGCGACCGTGGTGGCCG
>Ga0222712_10000109_pt1 | contig 110684 bp, 91 predicted proteins | sample C33_657DmetaG_FD_165043 | JGI IMG/M metagenome (GOLD analysis project Ga0222712, IMG submission 165043) | Estuarine water microbial communities from San Francisco Bay, California, United States - C33_657D | ecosystem: Environmental > Aquatic > Marine > Unclassified | place: USA: California... | reverse complement strand
ATAAAATATATTCTCGATATCTTCTTTACTATATCCTCTTTTTTGTAAGAGTCCTTCTAGATTTTGTAAATCACTAATGGTGTCTAAGTCCATCGGTGACTGCTCTGTACCATAAGTACCATCTAAATCACTTCCAATAGCACAATGAAGTGAGTTGCCAGCCATTTGACAAATGTGATCGTAATGATTAATGATGGTTTCAATTTTTATTCCAAATTCTGCTGGATTACTTTTTCTAGAGATGAAATCTGGTTTCATCATCCAAGCGTCAAAACATCCTCCGATGACTGCCTTTCTTTCTATTAAAATTTTAATTTGATCATCAGCAAGCTGCCTTTGGTGAGGTACTAAAGTTCTACAGTTGTGGTGACTTGCCCATAAGTGACCATTAAACAAATCCATTGCCTCTGCAAATCCTTTGTCTGTTAAATGGGTTACATCTAAAATCATATTCAATGCACTCATTTCTCTCAGTAAATCTTTTCCCATAGAAGTGAATCCGTCGGTAGTACCTGTGCCTGAACAATATCTTCCAGTGCTATAATGGGCAGGACCAATCGCTCTTAATCCATATTGATAAGCTTTTTCAAGGTAGGATAAATCAATCAAGGAATCTGCGCCTTCTAAACTCAAAATATAACCAACCGGCTTTTCTGAATTAGGCTTTGTTTCATCCATCCAAATTTTAATATGCTCGTTGAGGGAATCAAGATTATTTATCTGAATCATTTCACCTTCCGCCTCCATCGCTTGGTACCAAGCAAGTTGAGCCTGAGACATAGCCCAAGCTTGATGTGGAGAATTCCATCCAGCACCGGGTAAATTTCCATTGTTTTGATTAAATCTAGCGAGTTGAGTAGCCACTACTAAACCAATATTGGCTTTGCGTAGTTCTGGCAAAGAAACGGTTCCCTTTGCTCGATCAATTTTATCGGTCATTCCTTCCTCTAATTTGCGAATATCCGTTACCGTCATTCTGTAATCTCGATTCCATTCTATCGCATTGGTAGAAATATCTAAATGTGCATCTATTAAAAACATATTATGATTGTCTAGATAATTTAAATTTATTTTTTCTTTAATTTTTCTTCTACCACATTGGCAGGATATTTCAAGGCTAAGGCTCTTATATCGTAACTAAATTCTTGAAAGGTTTCTTCCCACAGCTTAGCCTCTTCTTCAGTATATTTATAAAATCCGTTTGCATTGATCACACCATTGCCTCCCGACTTTACTATATCATCAATTAATGTTGGAATTGTTGTTTGATTACTCAAGGTGGGTAATAAATCTTTCATTACTGTATGATAGGCAGACACACCAGTTAAATCCATCCATCTAAAAACGCCTACTAGTGTCATCCAATAACCTGGATTATTTCTGCAAGCTCTGTCTACATCCTCTACTGAAGCATAACCATTTTCAACTAAGTAACAGGCTTCACGATACATCGCATACATCAATCGATTGGTAATAAAACCTCTGATATCTTTTCTAACTAGGGTAGGCTCTTTACCCCATAGGTGAGAAATTTCATATAAATATTCACCCTTTGCAACGTCCGAACTTTCACCACAAATAATTTCTAAAAATCGCGTCGTATGAGAGGGTTCTGCCCAATGAAGTCCCAAAAATCGTTTCGGGTATTGAACCTCTTTTTGTAAAATACTTATTGGAATAGCAGAGGTATTGCTGGTTAATATGGCTTCTGGTGAAATTACTTTTTCAATCTTTTGATAAACCGATTTTTTAATTGCAATATTCTCAATGGTACATTCTATGACAATCTCACAATCTTTTAGTAAATCATAGTCCTCAGAAATAGTAATATTTTCTAAATAATAGGCAGGAGCCTGATTGATCATTCCATCTTCCAAAGATTTTTGCAAGTGAATATGAATTCTCTTTTCTGCATTTTCTAAATCACTAGGAAGAGGTGCAATAGCAATTACTTTATGTTTGGCAATTAATAGACAGGTACTAATACTACAACCCATCAGGCCAAGGCCAACTACACCTACTTTAATATCTTCTGGATGAACAGCGTTTTTCATTTATTCAATTATTTAAATTTTAATAAGTGGCTCTTCCGCCTGATAAATCGAAGGTAAAGCCTGTAGTGAAACTGTTTTGTGGTGAAACGATATAGGCTGCTAAATTGGCGGCTTCTTCTAGTGTGCCACATCTTTTCATGGGGATTTTATCGGTCATATATTTCACCTGTTCAGCTGGCAAGGCATCCACCATCGCGGTTTGAATAACTGATGGCGCTAATGCATTTACAGTGATTCCATTTTCAGCATATTCTTTTCCTTGAACCTTTGTCATGCCAATGACTGCTGCCTTTGAAGCAGAATAGGCTAACATTCCTGCATTCCCTTCTTTACCAGCAATAGAGGCAATGTGCAAGATTCTGCCATAATTTTGTTTTAACATATAAGGCAAAACATATTTAGCCGTATAATAAGAACCCAAGAAATTAATCTCAAAAACTCGATTAAGATTTTCAGTTTCAGTCTCGTGACTTTTTATATTTGTCTTTCCAGTTATTCCGGCGCAGTTGATTAGTATATCGATTTTTTTATAATGAGAATATATCAATTCAATCGTACTTTTAATTTCTTGTTCAATAGAAACATCGGATCGGTAGTATTTTGAATTAGGAATATTTATTAATTCATTGGGTGTTTCATTTGACAAATCCAGCAAGGCTAATTTAACTCCATTTTCAGCAAGCTTTTTAGTAATGACTAATCCCAATCCTGAAGCAGCTCCAGTAATAACTGCTACCTGATCTTTCATTGAATTTTTATCCATTAATATATTATTTGAATTGGACTATTTTTTGATACTGACTCAAGTCAAAATCATTTGCTAAATATAATACTATTCTGAGAACTAAATTGACCCTTTCCACTGCTCGATTCATCTATTTTTTATATCGACTTTATTTGCATGAATATAGTAGCAGTCTGTGCAGAGGAATTCAGCCGTAGTGATGATTTTCTGAAATGGTTTGTTATTGATCTAGAGTACTAACCCTGCCATTGAAGAGGATGTGGTAGACTATAATAAACTCGTGGTGGTTATTTTTTAATATAAATTAGGGCTATAGCTGAGTGGTTAGAATTACTCAGCTATAGCCCTATCTAATTTTTATATTTGCCCAACTTATAACCCTCGTTGGCTGGATAGAATTTTGGTTAATTCAATTACTGATTTGAATCTATTGAAAAGTTCAAATCAATTTCCTTTAAATAAATTTAATTGGTGATGATATAAATTATGAAATACGTTAATGAACTTACCACTGTAGTAATTCCAAAAAATTTGATTTTCTTTTCCATAACCTTGATTTTTAAAGTGTGAATAATTGATTTATTGATTTGACTTCATTAGGTTGCTGAGGTTTAATCTTATCACCAAAAATATACTGAATTAATATTTTTAATAATATGTTTTAATGGTATTTAGTTATTAGAATTTTGCGGAAGGCATATATACTCTTTCTCAAATATTTTATAATCTTTTCGATTTAAAATATAATCTCTACAATCAATGTTATAACCGAATGAAGTACTGCTAAATCTGTATCTTAGTCAAAATAATGAGATGAAAAGAACCTTCCTGCTTTTAGCTATTTCTGGAGTTTTATTTACTTTATTTTTTTATGGTACCCCTCAATTACCAGTAGGTATTGATCATGCAAAAGTGCTCAATAGTCTTAATAAAAAAACCTTGCAGAGGGGTAAAGAAATTTATCAAAGCGCTTGTTTTACCTGTCATGGTGTAAATGGAACTGCTTCACTTTCTCAGGCAAGATCCTTTATTAAAGATCCTATGCGTTTTGGCAATAAGCCTTATGATATGTGGAAGACTATCACCAATGGCGTGGGTATGATGCCCGCTCAGTCTTGGATTAGTCCTGCAGAACGTTATTATGTTATACAATATATTAGAGAGGAGTTTTTTAAAAAGACAAACCCTACTCAATATTTTCAAATTTCTCAAGACTATCTTTCAAATCTCCCTCGATCAAAAAATACAGTAGAACAGGAATTAGCAGCTGTCAAAGAGGGAGCGCTAAAAGGGTCGCTAAAATATGGTCAGGAATGGTTTATGCATAATAAAAGTAATTATGGTTATGCCATCCATTCACCTTTGAAAGGCTTTTCTTCTTCTGTACTAACTGTAAAGCTGGATAAAGCTGTTCAATTGAGTTATGACCTTCTTCGAATGGGGACTGTTGCGGCATGGAAAGGAGATGTAGATTTATCCGAAACTAAGTTTACCCAATATCGTGGAGAAGGACAACCTTTTGTTAAGGGAGTAAACTTTCTAGGAATCGATACCTGGCAATGGCTTTATGCTAATCGATTAGATAGTTTAAAAAAATCGACTGGTATTCGGACTCCTTTACCAAAACAATATCTTGACTATCATGGGCATTATGCTTATCAAAAAGCAGTAATTCTTTCTTATGCAATTTCTGGAAGGGAAATTTTAGAATATCCTCAAGTACTTGATAACAATGATCAAATTGCTATTTCTCAAACGCTAAGAATCGAGCCTGGTAACCAAGAAGAACAATTATCTATTGGGCAAATTAAAGATAGTCTAGCAAATTTTAAAGAGGGCGTACTATCAGTGCAAGGGAAATTTTTAGATAGAACTGCTGGTTTGGATGGAAATCTTTTAGTAAGTATAGCAGAGAAAAAAAATGGCGTACAATCGTTTATTGCTGCAGGTGTAATAGCTTCTGTACCTGGTTTAAAGTGGAGTATCGACAATAGTCATCGATTAATTTTGAACATTCCTGCTGGAAAAGAGGCGATAACGGTTAGGGTTATTCGAACTTCAGGAAATGGAAATACTGAACTTTTAAAATTTGCTTCTTTTTATAAAAAGCAATTATCCATAAAGCAATTTCCCAATTTGGTTCGTATGACTAAAGGTGGTAATACTTTATGGACAAACAAGGTAATCACTAGAGGGATGACTAATATTGGTAGGCCGCATTTTGATCCAAGGTATAATAATGATTCAGATAGATTGTCACCTAATAAAATGGTTGATATACCAACCGACTACCCATACACGGTAGACGATATTGCTTTACCATTTGATAACGCATACAATGCATGGGTAAGGCCTACCTCAGTAGGGTTTATGAGTGATGGTCGTTTATTGATAGGTACTTATACAGGGGATGTTTGGATCGCGAAGGGGGTGGATAATAATTTGACAAAAATCACTTGGCAAAGAATTGCAACCGGACTTTACGAGCCTATGGGATTAAAAGTAGTAAGAGATCAAATATTTGTAACCTGCAGAAATGGGATTATAAAATTGAATGATTTTAATCAAGATGGTGAAACAGATTTTTATGAAGTTTTTCATGCTGACCAGGATGTATCGAATTTTTTCCATGCATTTAATTTTGGATTAGAAATAGATAGTAAAGGCAATTTTTATTATGCTAAACCAGGAGAATATACTGACAATAAAGATCCTGGTAATTTAATAAAGGTTTCACCCGATGGAAAAAAATGGGAGAGTATTGCAACTGGTTTTCGTGTAAACAATGGCGTTACAGCAACACCGGACGACAGAGTTTTTGTCAGCGATAACCAAGGCAATTGGATGCCAGCGAATAAAATAAATTTAGTAGAAAAAGGAAAATTTTATGGCTATGTTCCTAATCTTGCTCAGGGAGGTTGGAGTCCTAATGGTGCAGTTTATCGTAAAGAAGATATTGTAAAAGGAGTGATTCGGCCTGAAATAGTAAAAGTGCCTGAAAGCTTTAGTCCTCCTGCATTATGGATACCTCAAGAATTTGATAATTCTCCTGGTGGAGGTGTTTGGAGTGATCCATCTTGGGGACCGCTTGGTGATCATTTTATACATACCAGTTATGGCAAAGGCTGGCTTTATTATTTTCTTCCGCATTCGGTAGGTGAAATTACTCAGGGTGCAATGGTGGCATTGCCTTTTCAAATGGATGCAGGTATACAAAGAGCCGCTTTTAATCCCGTAGATAAGCAATTATACACTACGGGTTTGACGGGTTGGGATGATGGAGTAGCTACGAAATATGGCGTACTCAGCCGCATACGCGCCACAGGGACTAAGGGGCATATTATTGTAGATGCAAAAGTGATTAAAGGTGGTATTGAATTAAAATTCAATTTTGATTTAGATAAAGAAGATTTTAAAAATGTTGCCAATTATTCAATCGATCAATGGAATTATAAATGGGCAAGTAGCTATGGCTCGGCTGATTATTCATTAAAAAATCCTGGAAAGAAAGGTATCGATTCAATCAATATTGAAAAAGCTATTCTTCGCACAGATAATCAAACTATATTTCTGGAAATTCCAGCAATAACAGAAGTTAATACAATGCGCATAAGGTTTACCGTTAGGGCTGCTTATGGAATAATGGTTAAGAACACGGTCTATATGACTATCAATAAAGTGCCGAATTGATTTTATTTTTTATCAATGGCTGATTTTATTATTGCACTGGTAAGTTTATATACTTTACCATCTGCCTTGGTGAGAATATACAAATCACCGTTGATGTCTCTACCAAAATGAAGATCTACTCGATCGCTTCCACAAACTTCTTTTAATGTTTTTGGTTGATGGTTTATTGATATTTTCCATTCTTTAATTGTAGCTAGTTTGCCTTGTTTGATATCAGCAACCTGCGTATAAAATAATCTGCCTGATGGAATATCACCAAATAAAAACTTCCCTTTTAATGCGGGTATATCATTACCCCAATACTCAACTCCGCCTGAAATAGCTTTGCCTTCATCATGATCAAACTCTACTACTGGGTAAGTAATTTTATATATACTGTCATTTGAAGGGAGTGGATAAACTGTACCAATATTATTTTTTATATCTGCAGCAAGAAAATTGCCCTCTCTTATTGGCCAGCCATAATCATTGCCTGGTTGAATGAGATTAATTGATTCTATATTTCCTTGCCCGATATTACTAACCAGCATTTTGCCAGATTTTGTCCAAGTTATACGATGAGGATTTCTAAAACCATAGGCATAAATTTCTTTTACTACATTTTTATTGTTACTATTTACGAAAGGGTTATCAGCCGGAATACCATATTTTCCATTACTACTATTTTTACCCGTTGGATCGATGCGTATGATAGTCCCCCAAATTTTTTCTTTACTATGTACTATATATTCGTATCCTTCTTCTACACTACCTCCATCTCCTAATCCAATATAAAGCATTCCATAATCTTTGTTTCCAGGTTTACTGAGCGGATTAAAAATTATTTCTTGAATACCATGATTCACTTTTACGAAATTTATTCTTAGTAATTCTCGATTGGTGCCTGAAAAAGAATCTTCTTTAATATGATTAGTTTTCCATTCTGTTAGTACCCATTGCAAATCCGACCTCATTGAATCTGCATAACTAAAATCAGGTTTTCCTGAACCCTTTATTTCAGAATGGGTAGTGTAGAATATTCCTTTGGTTTGAAAACTAGGATGAAAAGCAAAGCTTCCTAATCCTGATCCAAGTCCTGGATTATTAAGGAACTTAGGTTTGAGTTTTTCTATATCTAAATAAATGAATGGATGACCATTCTTAATCTTATATAATTTTCCCTGCAGGTCATTGATAAATAAATTGCCTGAAGCGGGTTCAAAACCTAGTTTGGTTATTCTAGCTAGCGGTGGCTTTTTTGCAGAAGCAGGTATTTGTGTAAATGGCTCTAGATTTACTACTAAGTTTGAAAGTGCAATCGTGTCGGCAATAGGATTGGATAAACCCTTTTTATTGTTGATCGATGAAGGTTCCACTGACTTTTTCTGCGATTGAATATAAACAAAGAGTGCATGAAGTTCTTCAGGAGTGAATGACTCAAATGCTGGCATGACTGCTTTTCTATATTTATTAAATACTTGAACGGCTCTTTCATCATTTGAACTTATTAACTTTTTCGAATTTTTTATAAATTGAACGATCCATTCTTCAGATGCTGAAGCAGTAACGCTACTTAACTGCGGACCAATACCGTCTTGCTTAAAATTGTGACAGGCACTACAGTTTGCTTTAAAAATCTTTTCTCCAGTTTGGTTAATTGAAGTGTCATTTAAGATTGAATAATTACCATAAGGTCCACTCAATTGGCAACTATTGAAAAAACTGAATAAACTTACAATAAGTATTGAAAGTAGAAGATTTGTTTTATTCATTTTCTCAGCTGGTTTTTTTAAGCAATTTTTTTTAAATAACATTTTATCAAAATCCCTTACTGGTATGTTTGAAATGGCTCTTTTTGGATTTAAAAATAGGCTATAAATTTCTTAAAATATCAATAGTTCAGTAATAATCTCAAAAGGTAATTCTTCCACCACTCTATTAAAGCTAGTTTTACCCTTTGGGTATTTATTGCTTTAGATTTCTTTTGAATGATAGAATGTTAATGAACTTGACTATTCTTTATTATCTTTAATTTTAAAGGGTCGCCTAAAATATAATCTGAATGTTTTATTTTATTAAAACTCCGAAGTGGGTAATGAAGTGGTTTTCCAAATGCGTTTGGGAAATGCCCTCTCAGGAAAAAGTTATTTATTTAACCTTTGATGATGGTCCCCATCCAGCAGCGACTCCCTTTGTTTTAGATACGTTAAAAGACTATGGCGCAAAAGCAACTTTTTTTTGTATAGGAAAAAATGTTTTGGATCAGCCGGCCCTTTATGAAAGAATTATTACCGAAGGGCATGCAGTGGGTAACCATACCTTTAATCACCTTAATGGATGGAAAACTGCTGATGCTGTTTACATGGAAGATATAGCGAAAGCGAAAAAGTATATTGATTCCTCTCTTTTTAGGCCTCCTTATGGAAAAATTACCTCTTTTCAATTGAGGCTTTTAGCAAAGGATAAGTTTAAAATGACACCAATTATGTGGACAGTTTTGAGTGGCGACTTTGATGTAAAGCTTTCAAAAGAAACTTGCTTACTAAATGTTCTGACCACAGCTAGTAATGGTTCGATTATAGTATTTCATGATAGTCAAAAAGCGTTCGTTAATTTGCAGTTCGTTTTACCAAAAGTGCTCAATCACTTTGAACAGAAAGGATTTCGGTTTGAAAAAATTGTACTTGAATAAACAGATTTGTTGCGGAGTTGATGGGTGTGATAATGAATTAAAAAAAGAGGGCCTGGGTAGAAACCCTGGCCCGTTTTTAATCCGTACCCTATGAAAACTTTTGCAATCTACTTAGATGTGATGAATATTAGCATTTATTTTCAGTTTATTTATATAATATTTAAAGTTGTATAAATTCAACATAATTTTAATGTATTAAATTTTAAGATGTATTTAATCGATACCCACTGCCATCTGTATTCTGAAGAGTTTGATTTAGATCAAGAAGAAGTTCTGCAGAGGGCATTCTCAGAAGGGGTTAAAAAATTTTATCTACCTGCAATAGACAGTGCTGCTATTCCAGCCATGCTTGCATTGGAGAAAAAATTTCCAGAAAAATGTATACCAATGATGGGGTTGCATCCTTGCTATGTGAAGGAAAATTTCCAAGAAGAGTTAATTATAGTAAAAGAGTGGTTGAGTAATAGAAATTTTGCTGCAGTAGGTGAGATTGGTCTTGATTATTATTGGGATAAAACTTTCGCTGCTGAACAAATCAATGCTTTTAGAAGCCAAATTGAATGGTCAATCGAATACAAACTGCCCATTGTGATTCATACGCGTAATGCCATGCAGGAAACTATTGATATTGTTAAAGAGTATGTACCGAGGGGGGTAAGAGGTATTTTCCATTGTTTTAGCGGTAGTTACGAAAGCGCTATTGAAATTATTAATGCGGGTTTTTATCTAGGAATTGGCGGTGTTGTTACCTATAAAAATGCCGGTTTAGTCAATGTTCTTTCGCAAATTGATCTTGAACACCTCGTGTTAGAAACAGATGCTCCTTATCTTTCCCCAGTTCCGTTTAGAGGCAAGCGAAATGAAAGTAGTTACTTAAAATATATAGTTGAAAAGGTAGCGGAGATTAAAAACTGTCCTATAGAAACGGTTGCAAAAATCACTTCTCAAAATGCCGAAAAAATATTCGGCTTATAAGGATCGAAACTGTATTTTTGCGATCCCGAAAAGCTGTAGATCTTGAGATTATTTTTTTTCATATAGTCTTTAATAATCATGTACAGAGCTTTTGAAATAAAGCTGAATTGGAGATTTGTCCGAGTGGCTGAAGGAGCACGCTTGGAAAGCGTGTAAACGGGTAACTGTTTCGAGGGTTCGAATCCCTCAGTCTCCGCTAATAAAAAAGCAAACAATTGTTCATCAATTGTTTGCTTTTTTTGTTTCTATGCTTTACGTATTTTATTGAAAACTTCTAGGATTAGTCAGCAGCTAAATAATTCAAAATTTAACTTTTAGTACAGTTAATTATTAATTTGTTTTATTCTTGATTATCCAAATCTCCGCTACTTGAGTACCTCGTTCTCCTTCACCATCCACTTTTAGTCCGCAGGTAAAGGTTAATCTTATTTTTCCATCCTTAGTAATTTTTGTAGGAAGTGGATATTCTACTACTGGTTTTTTACCCATTCTTATAAATGGATGAATTTGAACTCCATCTGCCATTAATTGAACGCTAGAGCGAAATCTTCCTGTATAAGAAATTCTGATTTTATAGCTTGCTGCTGGATCTAATGAATCATACTCCATTTCAAGTGGAGTTTCATACAAAGTATTTATTTGATTCATCCAAGCAAGTGGCGTAGTTTTTCCTTCAAATCCTTTGGCTACAATTTCATGCACCCAATCTACTCCTGTTAAGCCAACTCCAAAACTAACTCTTGGTGATTCTAGGCTACTAGGATCTTCTCGCCATGTTTTTTTAGCAACGATTCTTTTCCATGATTCTGGAGAGCCCATATTATCATAAAATCCACCAGGACCGGGATCTGTGCGGTGTAAAATATTTTCTATAGCTTGATCACGATCCGACTCATTGGTTAATTTTAAAATATTATTTAACTGTTCAATTAACCATGGAGAATCATTTAATGGAATATCTATGTTGTCAATAAAATTTCCTCTACCACTAGCAGCATGGTGCTTTTCAATCGTAAGCTGAGCACCAAAACTTCTAAAAAGAGAATCAGCTAAGGCAATACACCGCTCTCTCAATTCTGGTGAGACAGCTTCTATAGTCGCTTGATTTAAAATATTTTTCGCTTCATTAATTGCATCAATTGTTTGTCCTTTTTTTCTAGAAGCTAATTTGTTTTTGGTTAATCGTTCTAGACTTGTTTCATAAATTAGACGTTGTTGAATATAGGCATCAAAATATGCTCGAATGAGACCACTTTGGAATCGTGGATTGGAAAGTACTTCAGGAGAGGCATTCTTCTCTAATGTCTGCCACTGTTGTAGCGTTTGTTGAACAAAAGAATTATTAACAAATGGCCCTCTTAAAGTTTTTTCTAATGCTAATATTGATTGAGCAATATCATCTTGATAGGAGTAACCAATAAAATAATTCGCATAATCACGAAGTGTTTTTAAGGCATCAGTTGTTGGATTCCAATCTTGGTCACTCCAAATGAATTTGTTTACATCATCATTGGTGCCTTCAGAATAACTGATACTTCCTTGAGCTAATTTGGCGTAACGATTATGAATAAATTTTTCATCAGTTGGTCTAGGATTAATACTTTCTCTGCCCAGAGTCATGGCCAATGCAAGATCTAGATTGGGTATAGGAAATTGAGAAGAAAAATTATGGGTGATATCTGGATATAGTCGGATAGGAATCTTCGGATTAATTTTAGCCCTTACTTGCTCTAATGTTTCCTTTATCCATGGACCATAAACTACTCCGCCAAACCAAGAATATTGTTTGTTGACATGTTGGTAAAACTGTGCATACCATTTTTTAGTTGGTTTAAATGCTTGCGGGGAAACCCAAATTTTTGCATTGGGATGATATTTGATAAGTACTTTAGCTTCTTTTGCTAACCAATCAAATAATTCATCTGGTTCTAAATCTCCTGGATCTCCTCCTGGTACAAAGAGTGCATCTAATTTAGGTACTGTTCTAAAAACATTTTCTCTTTCTTCTAACTCCGATTGAATAGATTCAGCAGTAGAATATGTTTTTGCCATATTGGGATACCACATCCATACATCAAGGCCATATGCCGCACAGATGCGAGATTGTTCTTTGATCATTTCAATTGCTGGCAATTTCATGTTAACGCTAGTAGAATCATCATCTGTCCGAGGAGGCATTATTTCAATACTATTGGCGCCAAAAATGGCTAAGTCACGGATATATTGATCGTATTGAGCAACCGACCAAGCATCATATGCATTGGTCTTAGGTCGATAGCCTAATTGATGTCCACGAATAGGATAAGCAGGTGAGGAGGAAACTTGAAAATTTTCTTGAATAAATAATTGTTTTGGAAGAATTTTCATCTCTCTCATTAGTTTTCCTACACCATACAAACAACCCCTATCATCCCGGCCGAGTATGATTAATTTATTGCCCCACCATTTTATTTTATAACCATCCTTTCTAGTTTTTTCAAGTTTGGATAATTCATTTCTTTCTGGAATACTAAGTGATTGGATACTCGCTTCAGTTAAAATGATTACAGTCTGTGCTGATTTATTGCTAGATATATTTTGATGGATGGGCAGATTGATCTGGCTTCTTTTGAAAATTTCTTCTTGAAATACTTGAGCTGCTTTTTTTAACTGATCGGAAGACTTTTCATTTATTTCAATCGAGACAGGATGTAATTCAGTCCACTGTGAAAATCCTAATAATGGGAATAAAAGTCCTGCTAGAATTAGCAAAAATGTTAGTGACTTAATATCTTTTTGAGAAGTAATTTTCATTTTATATACTTTGAGTTGGTTTGTTATTTTATTTATACCTTGAATAACTAAGTTTTTCAAGGTATAGAACTTTGAACACTTAGCCAATTTTCCTTTCAATCCCCCTTTTCTATGTTGATTACCAAAAGATAAGCTGCTTGATAAATTTTAATTGATTGCTTTTCTACAAATTGTAATGAATTAGGAAAAAGGTAGATCAGATTATATGCGTTTCACTTTATTCAACTACTTAGTTGTTCTTTAAGAAGGCTAAAATTTAGCTGATTGAATGGATTGAATGATTTTATGGGTATGAGGAAAGAGAAATTGACATTATGAAACTATTATATTAAATTTAAAATAATTGGAGATCCTACTAAGTCTGAAACCAAACTTGGATGGAAACCAAAATACACACTAGATAGGTTAATTGAAGAAATGGCATTAGCTGACTTACGACTTTTTCAAAAAGATCAGCTTTTGAAAAAAGAAGGGTTTTAATGTGTTGAATTATTTTGAGTAATATTTTCTTCTATACTTATAATACCTGGGTCCCCTAAATTACAAAACCCTCATTTTACAATGAGGGTTTTGAATTATCAGAAGATATTTTATTAATAATCTCTGTTGTAACCGCCGCTTCCGCCGCTTCTGTTACCACCGCCGCCGTATCCACCGCCGCTGCTTCTTCCGCCGCCGTATCCACCGCTACCGCCAGATTTTTTGTATCCGCCGCCGCCAGCACCAAAACTACGTTTTTTGAAATCACCTTCCTGACGTGGTTGTGATTCGTTAACGATTAATTTACGACCTTGAACTTCGGTTTCATTTAAACCTGCAATGGCAGCTTTTGCTGCTTCATCGTCTTCCATTTCAACAAAGCCAAATCCTTTGCTGCGGCCGTTCATTTTGTCTTTCAAAATTTTAGCACTTGAAACAGTACCAAATTGAGTGAAAAGATTGCTTAAGTCTTCATCAGTCATTGACCAACTTAGATTTCCTACATAAATGTTCATTGTAAAAACTTTTAAAAATTAAAAAAAAACCTAATGACTTAGTGAGTACAATGAACTGAAAACGGACATCTGAAAAGAGTTCAATCAGCTAACGACGAAATACTAAAACCATTAAAGCATTACAAATTAACTATTTATTTAAAAAAACAAGGGAATTCAAAAAAAATCATATATGAGCAATTTTAGCTATGAGAACCGCCCTTTTTTTCATGATAAGGCATCTCCCTAAACCAAAGGGACATAAAAAATCCGTCCCTTTTTACTGGGACGGATCATATTTCATTTTAAATGCAATTATTCTGCTGTTACTTCAAACTCAACTTCGCACTCGTTACCGTTGCCAAAGTCGATTTTTGCTTTGAAAGTACCTAGTTCTTTTACATCATCAATGATGGTGATTCTACGGCGATCAATTTCATAACCTTTTTGTTCTTTAACTGCACGAGCAATTTGAACCGAAGTTACGCTTCCGAAAATTTTGCCAGTGGTACCAGTTTTAGCACCAACTTTTAATGCACCATTGGTTAAAGTAGCTATCACACTGTTAATCTCAGCTAATAATTTAGCTTCTTTCTTAACTTGTTGCTTTACTTTTTCTTCTCTTTGTTTAAGATTGCTTGGACTAGCTTCAATAGCTAATTTAGAAGGAATCAAAAAATTACGGCCATAACCATTTTTAACTGTTACCAGTTCATTGGCACTGCCGAGGTTGTTTACATCTTGTATTAATATTACCTGCATTTGAATTGCATTTTTACCCAATCCTCGATACCCAGTTTTGTTGGGGCGAGACTTTCATCCTACAAAGGAATTAGGGTGGTGAAAAAAATTATTTCAAAAGATCTGTAACGTAAGGTAAAATCGCCATTTGACGGGCTTTTTTAACTGCTTCGCTTACTTTACGTTGAAACTTCAAAGAGTTTCCAGAAAGACGGCGAGGTAATAATTTACCTTGTTCGTTTAAGAATTTTTTTAAGAAATCGGCATCTTTATAATCAATATAATGAATACCCATTTTTTTAAAGCGGCAATATTTTTTTGGACGCTTTTCAGCTTTGATCGCTGTGAGATATTTTATCTCGTTAGGTTTTGCCATGATTTATGCCCCCGCTTTTTCGTTAGGAGAAAATTTTCCGCCACTTCTCTTTTTGTTGTTGTAATCGACGGCGTATTTATCGAGTACAGTATACATGTGACGCATCACTGATTCGTCACGTAAAAGTTGAGTTTTCAACTTTTCATTGAAGCTGGTTGGCGCTTTATACTCCATTACCCAGTAAAGACCAGTGGTCTTCTTGGCAATTGGATAGGCCAGTGATTTTAGTCCCCAGGGATTAGTGTGCACTACTTCGCCTCCGCTTTCTTTAACGATCGCTGCGAACTTGCTCTGAGCGGCTTTAAATTCCTCTTCAGACAGCACAGGGGTAAAAATCACCATCAATTCGTAATTGTTCATTTCCCTGATTTTAGTTTAAAAAATTTGTTAATCCCCGTACACAATTGTTTACGGGGCTGCAAAGGTAAGACTTTTATAGATAATTTGGCAATTGATATCAGATCTATTTTTTACAGTAAAATAATTTATAATATGTATCAATATTTTAACTAAATTGATCATTCCCCCATTATAAAATTTCAATAAGCAATAGACGAGATAGCCGTAAAGCTGGTTATTTTTGATTCTCCACCACCAACCTTATTTCATCACTATAGCTTGCAAAAGCTGGAGAATACATAGTTTCAATACTAGATAGGCCATTGCTAAAGTTTCCCGGATGTATGACCAATTGTTCATACTCAATGACATAAGTACCTTTTGAAAGCCGGTCAATGAAAAACTGGGTACTGACTTCGCCATTCCTTTGATAGTATACCCAACCACCTTTTAATTGATACCTATTCTTTGTCTCCAATGGAATCAAACAGGCTGCTCTTTGGTCTTTTATTTGGAGATTTGCGATGTCTTGGTTGACTTGAATTTGTAATCGTACTTTTATTTTATCCCCTACTTGAAGGGTAGCAACCTCTTTTATGGGTAATAAAAGTATCCCTTTGTCGGATTTTTTTTCGACAAATAATTGTTTGGTTAATTTGAATGGACTCCCATTATTCTTTGTTTTATTCAAATCATCGAAATATTGCCAATAAACTGCTCCCCATCCTTGATAAGTATCAAATTTTGTTTCCCCTGGTTTAACAGTAATGGAAATATTACCCATGGATGGGTTCACTTTTTCTGATTCAATACTGTATTTAAAATAACCTGTTTGATTCTCTGCCAACATTTTATTTGCATTAGAAGGGTCGGCTATAGGTTGAGATTTTACATTGAGTCCACCTATTTTTTTTCCACCGATTGAAATGGTTATTTCTTTATTATGAGAGGGTAATAAATCATTAGGCATTTCTTTTTGATTGCCTAAGAGTAAAGCATGACAAGCAGCTGCAGTGGCCTTCGTTGTATTCCAATGATGGATTAGTTTTTGTTGTAACAACCAAAGTTTTAATTCATTGATCGTTTTCACATCTTGATCCATAGTAGAAAATGCGGCTATCATGATCGACTGATTTTCAACAGGAGACCTGCTTAGTGAGTAGCCGCTAGTAGTTAATTCTTTCCAGTACCTGCCTAATTCTTTACTGTTAGTAGCACTTTGCTTTAGCGATTGAATAATCGATTTAGCAGCGGCTTGTTCATTTGAACTATTCAATGCTATTGCAATCATCGCTTGACTATTTTTAGCCAAAACTGGCCAATATTTTTTGGCTTGACCAAGGAAATAATGATGCGCTTTTTTAATTGAATCGACGAAGGCGTAGTCTTGATAAAAACTGCGGAGGTACAAGTAATGTATAGTAGCCTCCTCTAAATTATTTTTTGCAATCAGTACTTTATTTTTCGCTATCCTATTATATTTTTCAAGTATTTTTTTATCAAGGTAAGGGATGGCTTTGTCTACTATTATTTTAATATTTTGTTTCTCAAAGTTTTCTATTGCGTTCAATTTAATAAGCTGTCCAATTCCAGCAATGATATATTGGGTCAATTCCCTGTCTTCAGGTCCGCCCTTAAACCAACTAAAAGCTCCATTATATCTTTGCAATGCTATGAGTTGTTCAATCGAATTTTCTATTTCATTGAATATTTTTGTGCTATCAAAAAGAGTTGCAATTTTTTTCTTTTGAGCACTTTCTTCTATCGCATCCATTACCCAAGGTGTTTCTTCAAAAATTGCTCCTCTTAATGCTTTATTGTTTTGAAGATTTGAAACTAATTCACTTTTCGTTTTGTTATCTTGATTAACCAGATTCTCTGTTTGCCATTTAGAAAATGTTTCTTTTAACGAAGCTTCCCTTCGATTGATATGCATGGCCAATACATTGGCATAGTACTGATTAAAAATTTGCTCAGTACTTTCAAAAACTGGTTCCATTAAATAAGGTAGGGCTTGAACTACATACCAGCTTGGATTATCAGCATATTCAACAGTTACTCCTTGATTTTTGATAGCGGTGTTTTGTTCACTCTGTAGTAATTTTTTAAACATAAATTTCGTTTCTTCTGACTTGCTACTATTGAATGGCAAGGACTCAGTAATTAAAATTCGGTTCGTTACTATTGGAATCGTGGACTCTTTGCTATCGGAAAAAATAGGAGCTATATTTTCTTTTGATTTCAAGCTGTTTTTATCGGTGGTATGTAAAGAATCGGTTGACTCTTTTTTGCTTATTGCCTCTTTACTTAATTTAGGTGGAAGGGTAGTTGCAGTAAGGATGTATTTCAGCGCTGAATTAAAATTATATGGAATTTCAATAGGAAATTTTAGTTCTAAAATTTGTCCTGCCGCAACAGTAAAATATTGAGTAGGAAATACATTTTTAAACCATCCGTCTACCGATTGATTACTAACGGCATTAAGTAACGATAATTGAGTGGTTCCAGTTAATTCCTGGTCACTTTGATTAATAATTTTTGCACTCAATTCAATTCGATCACCTTCACGCAAAAATTGAGGCGTTTGAATCTGAATCTGTAAAGGGTTTTCGGTAAGTATTTTTATATTTTCTTTTCCTAAATTAGGAATCGACGTTTTCTTAATTGTTGTGTGAGGAAGTTCTTTGGTTTTGAGTGTAGAAAGTTTTTTCCAAAGGCGATAATCGTCGATAGTAGAATGGGCTTCAATGGATGGAGTAATTGAAGTGGCTATTAAAACTAGTAAGCATATTTTTTTCAAAAACATAGTAGATGCCATTTACTTACAAGATACCATTTGTTGAAATTAAATGATTGGTTTGTTCTTTTCTAGTGATATGATTTTTTATGAGCGCTTTAAAAATTTATCTTTTGGGTAAAATTTACTCATTGACTTTCATTGAATCAAACAACCCCCGGCAGTAACCGAGGGTTGTTTGATTCAATAATTATAAAAAGATTATTTTTTTAATGCCTCAGCCATTGTCTTTCCAATATCTGCTGGACTTGCTGCAACATGTATTCCACAAGCAGTCATAATTTTCATTTTAGCTGCTGCAGTATCATCTTCGCCTCCAACAATTGCACCCGCATGTCCCATTCTACGACCTGGAGGAGCTGTTTGACCAGCAATAAAACCAACAACAGGTTTTTTATTACCCGTTGATTTAATATAGTTGGCTGCTTCAGCTTCCATGCCACCACCAATTTCACCAATCATTACAATCGCATCTGTTTCAGGATCGTTCATGAATAATTCAACTGCTTCTTTAGTGGTAGTTCCAATGATTGGATCACCACCAATGCCAATTGCTGTAGAGATACCTAAACCTGCTTTGGCTACTTGGTCTGCTGCTTCGTAAGTTAGGGTTCCGCTTTTAGACACGATTCCAATTCTTCCTTTCACAAAAATAAATCCAGGCATAATACCAACTTTACATTCGCCAGCGGTAATAATTCCTGGACAGTTTGGACCTATTAAACGGGTAGTCTTTCCTAACAAATAATTTTTCACTTTCACCATATCTTGAACAGGAATTCCTTCAGTAATACAAACTACTAATGCAATACCAGCTTCTGCTGCTTCCATAATTGCATCTGCAGCAAATGCTGGAGGAACAAAAATGATACTTACATCTGCACCAGTTGATTGAACTGCATCTGCTACGGTATTAAAAACAGGTTTTTCCAAATGGGTACTACCACCTTTTCCAGGAGTAACACCACCTACAAGGTTGGTACCATATTCGATCATTTGAGTAGCATGGAAAGTACCTTCTGTACCGGTAAATCCCTGTACAATAATTTTGGAGTTTTTATTAACTAAAACTGACATTGTCTAATGATTTGGAATTAAGATTTGCGCAAAGATAGGGTATTGCTAAAAAGTGATTTAGCTAATTTGTTAATTTGTCACCGTTTTTTAAAATTTCATCCATATCACGATCATCGGCTATGATTCCTTTGGCCTCCAACATACGCATATCTTTAGCATCTTGAAGGAATTTGGAAGCGAAGATGAATTCATTCAGTCGCTCATTTTTAGAAAAGATAATTTCTTCATTGTTGCCTGTCCACTCTTTCTTTCCTTGGTACATATACAATATATTTTCTCCAATTTCCATTACGCTATTCATATCATGCGTATTGATAACAGTGGTTATATTGAATTCTTTTGTAATATCATAAATAAGTTTATCAATCACTAAACTAGTTTGAGGGTCTAAGCCGGAATTAGGTTCATCGCAAAATAAATATTTAGGATTTAATACAATTGCCCTGGCAATACCGACTCTTTTTTTCATTCCCCCACTTAATTCAGAAGGGAATTTATTATTTGCATCTACTAAATTTACTCGAGCAAGGACTTCGTTAACCCTTATTTTTCTCTCTCCAATAGTCATTTTAGAAAACATCTCGAGTGGAAACATTACATTCTGCTCTACTGTTAAGCTGTCAAATAAAGCAGATCCTTGAAACAACATGCCTATTTGTTGTCGAAGTTCCTTTCTACTTTGGTTATTCATTTCAGTAAAACTGAGACCATCATAGAAAATTTCACCCCTGTCTGGTTCAAATAAACCTACTAAACATTTTTGTAAAACAGTTTTTCCACTTCCGCTTGTTCCAATAATTAAATTGCACTGACCCGTCTGCATCACATGACTAACATCTGTGAGTACTTTATTTTCTCCAAACTGTTTACCAATATTTATAAATTCAATCATATAATTCTACGCTTAGTGGGTGAGTAATAACTGCGTTAAAACATAGTCAGCAAATAATAGCATGATACAGCTTACGACTACACTTTTAGTACTACTTCTTCCTATTTCTAGTGCTCCTCCTTTTACATAGTATCCATAATAAGATGGAATACTCGTAATGATAAAAGCGAAAGTGTATGATTTGATTAATGCAAAAGTTACATTATAGGGAATGAATTTAGTTAGTAAGCCTCTGTCAAATGCATCAGCCGAGATAATGCCTGATGCAACACCAGCAAGTCGGCCTCCCCAAATACCTAATACCATTGAAATGATTACAAGCAAAGGAATCGTGAGCATCGCTGCAGCAATCTTGGGTAATATTAAATAAGCCTTGGTATTGATACCCATTATTTCTAAAGCATCAATTTGTTCACTTACTCTCATGTTTCCCAATTCACTGGCAATTTTACTTCCAATTACGCCTGCTAAAACAATACAAACTAGGGTAGGAGAAAATTCAAGAATTACTGTATCTCTAACTATTAGGGCAATTGTTTCGGTTGGAATAAGAGGACTTACTAATTGGTAAGAAGTTTGCACCGCACTTACCGCTCCAATAAATACAGAAATAATGGAAACAATCCCTAATGATCCAATGCCTATGTCCACACATTGACGCATGAATTCTTTCCAATACATTTTAGTATTCTCCGGCTTGGTAAACATTCCCTTCAGCATGATCAGATATCGGCCGAAGTGTGTGAAAAATTCCATTTTACAAATTTATTGAAATAAGAGAGTTGTTTGGTTGATTATTTTTTTAACCATTCACTCGGTTGTTTTTTTGAATAGATTACCCAATTATTTTCTGTCAGAAATTAATAGTTCTTTTAGGTGTTGGTAAATAAGTTGTGGCATTGTAGTGCAATTTAAAAAAACTGGATTATTCTTATAATGCACAGAGAGTTCTGTAGCCAATTGCTTGATTTTGGGCTCAGTTGAAAGTGCGTCATCTCCTGCGGCTACTTTCAAATCTCTTAGTCTTTGTCCTTCCGATTTGATCCGACGAATAACTTGTGATCGCTCTTCTTGTTGATATTGCTTAATTACTTCATTATTTAGATGGGCTTTTACCAACTCGACAAAAACTTGGTTTTCTTTAAAAAACTGAGGTAGATAATTATTTTTATTTCCTTCGTAGGACTGCTGATCAAAATCAATCGATCTAATCTTAAACTGAACATCATCGAAATCAGGGGTAATATCAAAAATAAAATTATAGCTACGCATATCTCCTAATAATCGAATGAAACATCGCTCATTAAATTTTACAAATTCTTTTGCTATTCGAATGGGATTAAATTCGGGCCTTTGTAAATATTGCGAAATAAACATATCCCCTGGAACACCTGAAATATGCTCTTCCACAATCGTATTACCATCAACTAAATAATTCAAAAAATTAGGAGATAATAAATGTTCTAATTCCATTCCAAAAATGCGAGAAGAATCGGCCACTTTAATATAGAAATAGTCATACACTTCATTGTAATTATTAACTATTTTAATTCTGAATGGTTTTGAATTACCAAAAAGGCAATAATCTATTCTTTCAATATAAAGATGTTCTTCTGCTTGCGTATGTCCGCTAGACTTTAAAATAGAATAAGTTCTTTTAAGGGATGCGTGTATTTCATCCGTTAGCGTAGGATTGTAATAAACAGATTCCCAAAAAGTGTCCTTGCCTGAATGGTCTACCACTGGTACACTAAAATTATAATGTTTAAGCGTGTCATAGGAAATAGGCAAGGTGAATTCTCTTCCATAACGTTTCAGATATTTTCTGAAAGTTTTGCTGATGGGAAAAGATATTTTCTTTTTGCTTACCTGATCATTATGGTCCATGGGCTGGTTAAACATTTTTTGCTACTTTAACACCTAGAATTTACTGTTGGTGTGATTTCTTTTTAAATTTCTTCCACCATTTGCTTGCTGTGATTACAGATTTTGTATCTGTTGTATTTTTCATCTGGGCATCCACCACCGCTATTAATACCATATTAAAAATAGACCTGATTGAACTGCCTAATTGCAAAACGTGAACGGGTTTTTTGAGTCCCAGTAATATTGGTCCAATAGAATCTGCACCGCCTACTTCCTGTAATAAGTTATAGGCAATATTACCTGCCGCTAGATTAGGAAAGATGAGCGTATTCACTTCTCCATTGAGTAATTCTGTAAATGGATAACTTTCTTTTAAAATTTCTTTGTTGAAAGCAAGAATACCTTGCACTTCACCGTCGCAAATTAAAGAAGGATCTTTTGATTTCACTAGCTCTCTTGCCTTTCGAACTAGGTTTGCTTCGGGTGAGTCACTGCTTCCAAAATTGGAGTAGGAGAGCATCGCAATTCGAGGCACAATATTGAATTGTTTTACCTCCTTTGCTGTGAGCAAAGTGATTTCTGCTAATTCTTCTGCAGTGGGATTAATATTGATGGTGGTATCGGCTAAAAATAAAGGCCCTCTTTTAGTTAAGAGGATATACATCCCTGCTATTTTTTTTACTCCTTCTTCAGTACCGATGGATTGTATCGCTGGGCGAATGGTGTCGGGATAATTTCTAGTCAATCCACTAATCATACAATCTGCTTCACCACTTTCTACTAACATACAGCCAAAGTAGTTTCGATATTTCATAAGCTTATTGGCTTCATACCAGTTAACGCCTTTACGCTGTCGCCTTGCATAAAAAGTGTCAGCAAATTGTTTTCTTAATACCTCTGTTTCATCCGACTTTGGATCAAGTATCGGCATGTCGTGAATATCAATACTATTCGCTTCGGCTAGTTTTTTTATTTTATTTTCATCTCCTAACAAGATTGGATAACCCACTCCTTCATCCATTACCATTTGTGCAACTTTTAGCACTTTGATATTTTCTGCATCTGCAAATACTACTCTCTTTGGATCCTTCCTCGCTTTATTACCAATGACTCTACTTAATTGATTATCTAAACCCAATCTTTTATTTAATTCAAGTTTATACGCCTCCCAATCTTTAATGGGATATTTTGCAACCCCACTTTCCATGGCTGCTTTTGCAACTGCTGGAGCAACGGTAGCGAGTAAACGCGGATCAAGCGCCTTGGGTATAATATAATCAGGACCAAATGAAATAGTCTTTTCGTTATAGGCTAGGTTAACAATATCTGGAACGGTTTCTTTCGTAAGATCTGCTAATGCTTTTACTGCCGCCAATTTCATCGCTTCATTAATAGTAGTCGCTCTTACATCTAGTGCGCCTCTGAAGATGTATGGAAATCCCAAAACATTATTTACTTGATTGGGATAATCACTTCTGCCGGTTGCCATAATGATATCTTCCCTTGCTGCCAGCGCATCGTTGTAGGAAATCTCAGGATCAGGATTGGCTAAGGCAAAAACAATTGGCTTTTTGGCCATGCTCTTGACCATTTCAGTCGTTACTACATTACCTGCACTCAGTCCAATAAAAACATCTGCATCTTTTAAAGCCTTGGCTAAATCGTAGTCTTTGAATTTAGCTGATACACAAAATTTGTTTTTTTGATCATCTAAATCTTCTCGGCCTTCATGTAGAATACCCTCTTTATCAAAAACTATAAAGTTGCTACGATTTGCACCTAAGGATTCATATAGTTTCATGCAAGCTATTGAGGCTGCCCCTGCTCCATTTACAACGATTTTTACGTTTTGGATTTTCTTTTTTTGTATTTCTAAAGCATTCAATAAACCAGCTGCAGATATAATGGCAGTTCCATGCTGGTCATCATGCATGATCGGTATTTTTAACTGATCTCTCAATTGTTGTTCAATATAAAAACATTCAGGTGCTTTAATATCTTCTAAATTGATTCCACCGAATGTGGGCTCTAATGCTTTTACAATTTGAACAAATTTTTCAGGATCAGTTTCGTTGATTTCAATATCAAAAACATCAATGTCTGCAAATATTTTAAATAGTACAGCCTTCCCTTCCATAACTGGTTTGCTTGCTTCAGGACCAATATTTCCTAGTCCTAATACAGCGGTACCATTGCTAATAACACCTACTAAATTTCCTTTACTAGTGTATTTGTAAACATCCTCAGGATTCGCAGCAATTTCTAGGCAGGGTACAGCAACCCCAGGAGAATAAGCAAGGGAAAGATCTCTTTGAGTTTTAGATTCCTTGGTAGGAATTACCTCTATCTTTCCAGGCCTTCCTTTTGCGTGGTACTCTAATGCTTGTTCTTTGCTTAATTCTTTTGACATGATTTATTTTTTACACTTTTCCTCTTGGCATAAGCTGAGCGTTCGTATAAATTATTCTGCATTGGTGGCCCCTAATAATGCCATCATTCCCATTCCTATTTCGATAGCGTCTTCATCAATATTAAATTTAGGCGTGTGAACGCCAGCGGTAATACCTTTTGCAATATTGGCAGTTCCCAGTCTGAAAAAACAACCCGGTATTTTATGAGAATAAAAAGCAAAATCTTCAGCACCCATTCTTAGTTCAGTTTCTTCCACATTTTCTTTTCCAACAAAGGTTTCTGCTGATACTCTTGCTGCTACTGTTAATGATTCATTATTTAAAACAGATGGATATCCAATGTCAATTTTGAGGTCAATTTCAGCACCCATACTCTCTACCATTTGAGTTGCCATCGTTTTAATTAACTCATGTGCCTTATAACGCCACTCTTCATTCATTGCTCTGAAAGTACCCATCAGCTTAACCTCCGAAGGAATTACATTGGTAGTGTTTCCGCCATGAATAGAGGTAATACTCAGTACGGATGGATTAAAGGGACTATTATTTCTACTGATTAATTGTTGCAAACTGACAATTAAATTTGACGCAATCAAAATCGTATCTGCTGTCAAATGTGGAGAAGCTGCATGACCACCTTTTCCTTTGATGGTAATATATATTTCATCTGCACTGGCCATTACCATACCACTACGAAAACTTAATTTTCCTTTTTCAAGTGTGGTATGAACGTGCATGCCAAAAATATTTTTAGGAGCCGGATTTTCTAGCACTCCTTCTTTAATAAGTATACTGGCTCCACCTGGATTTTTTTCTTCCCCTGGTTGAAAAATTAATTTAACGGTTCCTTCCCATTCATTTTTTAATTCGCTCAATATTTTTGCTGCACCTAGTAAACAGCTAGTGTGCACATCATGCCCACATGCATGCATTACTCCTGGATGAGTTGACTTGTAGGGAATGTCATTCTCTTCTGTAATGGGAAGTGCATCCATATCGGCCCTTAGTGCAACGACTCTCTTTTCTGGGTTCTTTCCTTTCAACAATCCGATCACCCCTGTAGTAGCTTTTATTTCAAACGGAATATTTAAAGCGGTTAATTGCTGTTGAATGAATTTGGAGGTTTCAAATTCTTGATAACTTAATTCAGGATTAGCATGCAGATGATGGCGAATCGAAATAATTTCGCCTGCATATTTTTTAGCAAGATTTTTTATCTGTTGCTGTATGGATTCACTCACGATATTTAATTTAATAGTAGAAGTAAGGTTCATGAATTAAATGAATTGTATAGAACTAATCCATTTAACATTATTTATAAAAGTTCTTTCTCTTTATTTTTCTCAGTTTTAATTTCAATCATTTCAGATAACAAATAAACCTCTGTTGTTACTAATTTATTTTGGTTGACTTCTTTTATATATTCTTCTGCTTCATTTTTTTCAAGAAAATTTCCCAGTTTTACCTTGATGTGTGGCGGCTGAAAAGTCATGTATATTTTTTGTTCCGGAAACAGTTGTAATAATTTTGCCCTAATACTCATTGCCTCTGTGCGATTCGTTGTATTTAATATCATCAATCGATAGCCCTTAGCAAATTTTGGACCGTTGGCAATCGCTTCATTGATTTCTGCCTCTTTTTTTGCAAGTAGCTCCAAACGACTATCCATAACAATGGTAAGATTGCCATTCACTAGCGTAGTGTCTTTAATTAAACTGCCTTGTGCATTTATTTTAACCGAAGAAATAATCAACGCTAAAATAAAAAACATCCTTTTCATGATTGTATTTTTTATAGGCTTACTAATTACCTGCCTTCGAATTCCTGTCTAAATAAATAGGCTAACTATCAATTGTGGTGATTCAATTTACAAAAACTATTCGACTTATTTTTGATCCCCAGCTTCTTGGATGATTGCAATACTGCTGCTACATCCTAATCTGTTAGCACCCGCTTCAATTAACTGCTTTGCAAATACAAAGTTTTTAATACCACCGCTTGCCTTGATCAGTACATTGTCTGCAAGGTGTTTTCTCATTAATTTTACTGCCTCTACGCTAGCTCCTTTTTCAGCATACCCTGTAGAAGTCTTCATAAAATCTACTCCTGCTGCACCATATAAATCGCAGCATTTGATGATCTCCTCATCCGTAAGAATGCCTGATTCGATGATGACTTTAATTACCTTTTTTTTATTTTTTATGATAGGTAGAATAGCATTGATTTCATTAGCTAAAAATTGCCAATCATTATTTTTAATGGCACTAATATTAATTACTACATCTAGCTCATCTGCACCATCAATAATAGCTAAAATTACTTCCGCCACCTTGGCTTCAATCGCTGAATAGCCAAATGGAAAACCTATGACCGTTGCAACTTTTGTGGAAGAACCGCTTAGAATTTCTTTCGCTTTTTTAACAAATAACGGTGGAACGCAAACCGCAGCAAATTGATATTGTGCTGCTTCTTCACAAAGTTTTTCGACATCTTTAACCGTGGTAGTCGGCTTTAAAACGGTATGATCGATATATCCCGCAATATTCATAGTGACAGTATTGATGCACAAATTTACAGTTTAGCTACCGTAAAATGGCATTTGTTATTAGTAAAACTATTGATATAAGGGGCCTATTCATTTGCTTTTAACGGAAGGATAACAAAAATGCCGGAAATTAATTCCGGCATTTTTAAGATAGTAGTGGATTAGTTAAGCATCTTTTCCATGGCAATTTTTAAATTTTTTGCCACTACCGCAAGGGCAAGCATCATTTCTACCCGTTTTCGGTTCTACTCGAATAGGTTCTTGCTTGATGGCAGGAGATGGATCATTGTATTCATTTTCATTCGATAAACGCTCGGCTCCACCAGCAACTACTCCGCCGAAATCTTCCTTGCGTTGCCTCATTTTACTCATATCCGTTTTCTTTTCTCGACCCTCTTTTATTTTTCCAGTAGGGTCGTCTTCCATGGGAATAGCGCAATGGCAAAGGAAACTTACAATATCTTTATTCACTTGGTCATCCATTTGTTTAAATGCACCAAAGGCTTCAATTTTATAAATTACTAATGGATCTTTTTGCTCATAACCTGCAGTTTGAACGCTATGACGCAAATCATCCATTGCTCTCAAATGTTCTTTCCATGCATCATCAATCAGCGCTAAGGTGATACTGCGTTCTAGGGCATTGGGTAGTTCTGCACCATTGCTAGAAAGTGTTTTATCTAAATTAGCCAGTGCTTGAATTACTTTTCGTCCATCTGAAAAAGGTACGGCTACATTTTCAATATGATTACCTTGTTCTTTACGAATATTTTTAATAATAGGTAAAGTCTGATCTGCTAATGCAATGACCTTGCGATTATAATTTGCTTTCGCTTCATCATACAACTTTTCAGCAGTTACATTCACTGCACCTTTTTCAAGTTCTTCGGAAGTAATCGCTGTGTCTATTCCAAAATTCATGATTGCCGAAAGTTTAAAACCTTCATGGTCATTTGTTTCTTTAAAGGAATTAACTAGTCCATCTGCTACTGAGTAAAACGCATTGTCAAGATCTAATGCAAGCCTTTCTCCAAACAAGGCATGGTTTCTTTTGTTGTAGACAACGTTACGTTGCTTATTCATTACATCATCATATTCCAACAAACGCTTGCGTATTCCAAAGTTATTTTCTTCTACTTTTTTCTGCGCTCTTTCAATTGATTTAGAGATCATGCTATGTTGAATCACCTCACCTTCTTTATAGCCCATTCTATCCATCAATGAAGCAATACGCTCACTGCCAAACATACGCATCAAGTCATCTTCTAGACTAACAAAAAACTGAGTGCTTCCTGGATCACCTTGTCTTCCGGCACGTCCACGTAATTGTCTATCTACTCTTCTACTTTCATGTCTTTCTGTACCTACAATGGCTAATCCTCCCGCTTCTTTTACACCAGGCCCTAATTTAATATCGGTACCTCTACCTGCCATATTAGTGGCGATGGTAACAGCACCTGCAAAACCAGCTTCTGCTACTACTTGAGCTTCCTTAGCATGTTGTTTCGCATTCAATACATTGTGCGGAATATTCTTTTGCTTCAGCATTCTGCTCAATAATTCACTGATCTCTACTGAAGTGGTACCCACCAGCGAAGGCCTACCGGCAAGGCGTAAACGCTCAATTTCTTCTATGACCGCTTTATATTTTTCGCGCTTGGTTTTGTAAACTAGATCTTGCTCATCCTTACGAATGGCAACTAAATTAGTTGGAATTGTTACTACATCTAATTTATAAATGTCCCATAATTCAGCCGCTTCAGTTTCGGCAGTACCTGTCATACCACAAAGTTTGTGGTACATACGGAAATAGTTTTGCAAGGTTACCGTAGCATAGGTCTGCGTACTGGCTTCGATTTTTACATTTTCTTTCGCTTCAATCGCTTGGTGCAAACCATCTGAATACCTTCTTCCATCTAGAATACGGCCCGTTTGTTCATCAACAATTTTTACCGACTGATCCATCACCACATATTCAGTATCCTTATCAAATAAGGTATAGGCTTTCAGTAATTGTTGAACCGTATGAATACGATCAGCTTTTAAAGAATACTCATTTAAAAGAGCCTCTTTACTTTGTAATTTTTCTTCAGCAGTTACTGTACTTTTTTCGATCGCGGATAGTTTAGTAGCAATATCTGGAAGGATAAAAAATTCAGCATCTTCACCCGATTGGGTAATTAAGTTAATCCCCTTATCGGTAAGATCTACTTGGTTATTTTTTTCATCAATATGGAAAAATAATTCAGCATCTACTTTCGGCATTTCTTTTTGCTGATCCGCCAAATAGTAGTTTTCTGTTTTTTGCAATTTTACCCTGATACCTGGCTCACTCAAGAATTTAATTAACGCACTATTTTTGGGCAAACCCCGATGGGCTATCATTAATGAAAGGCCACCATCTTTTGGATCATCATTGCCTTCAACAATTTTTTTCTTAGCATCAATAAGGTATTGATTGATTGTTTTTTTCTGCGCGTCTACTAATTTTTCAATCCTTGGTTTTAAATCAAAAAACTGTTGAGTATTGTCACTGTGTCCAACAGGACCACTAATAATCAAAGGAGTTCTGGCGTCATCAATCAATACACTATCTACTTCATCCACCATTGCGAAATGGTGTTTGCGTTGTACCATTTCGTCTGGACTATGCACCATATTATCTCTCAAGTAGTCAAAACCAAATTCGTTGTTAGTACCATAAGTAATATCAGCATTATAGGCACTTCGGCGAGCATCACTATTCGGATCATGCTTATCAATACAATCTACAGTCAATCCTAAAAATTCGAAGATAGGTCCGTTCCATTCGCTATCCCTTCTTGCTAGGTAATCATTTACAGTTACGATATGAACTCCTTCTCCTGCTAATGCGTTTAGATAAGCGGGTAAAGTACTCACCAATGTTTTTCCCTCACCGGTAGCCATCTCTGCAATTTTTCCAGAATGCAATACGGCTCCACCAATTAGCTGTACATCGTAGTGAACCATATTCCATGAAACTTCTCCGCCAGCTGCTTTCCAAGTGTTTGAAAAAAATGATTGATCACCTTTAATGGTGATATGGTCTTTCTTTATCGCTAGCTTTTTATCTAGTTCAGTAGCCGTACTTTGGATGCTTGCATTTTCTTTAAATCTTCTGGAAGTTTCTTTTACAGCAGCAAAGGCTTCGGGTAAAATTTCTTGAAGAATTACTTCTATCTGTTGGTCTCTATCTTTTTTGAGTACATCTATTTCTTGATAGATGACATCTTTTTCATTGATGTTGGTTACTGGTAAATTTTCAGCCAGTTCTTTTTTCGAATTGATTTCTTCATCAATGGCACGCAAGTGTGCTTGAATACGTTGTTTAAATTCAGCAGTCTTTGCCCTTAACGCATCATTACTGAGTGATTGAAACTGAGTAAAAAAATGGTTGATTTTAGCAACCTGGGGCGTGATTTTTTTTACATCCTTTTCACTTTTGTTTCCCCCAAATATTTTCGATAAAACGCCTATCATATAATTCCTGGTTATTAGGTATTGTTTATTATAATTGAATTCAATTGGTATGTTTTATCAAATATGGTGCTTCTTTTTGTTGAAAGCCATATTGACAGAAAGGCAAAGGTAACAATTAGTTGTTAGTTAACCGTTGGTAGCTAAAGCGCTCATCGTTTCAAAAATAAACAAGGAAGGGGTAGTAAAAAAAATTATAAGTAATTATTATTCAAATAGTTAATAATTTACCGAAGGGTAGAAGAGGTAAGCAATTTTCGCTGCTGTTTTGCTTTTGTAGTACGGTTCTATTTATTGGATAATCTCCTCTTTTTGCTTGAAAATAGCTATATCTACTGGTATTAATTGAGTGATATAAAAGCTAAGCAAATTGGTTAGGATTGCGATAGAGATGGCCTTTTTCCAGTTACAATTCAACAATAGGTAAAATGCAATGGCCTCGACTATTGCAAGGCCGATGGATAGAGGATAAATGGGCAGTTCAGCTGAAAAAAAGATTAATATGGGCGATTGACTAGGTAATAATATTTATTAAAAAAGCCATCCAGGCCGCTTCTTTTTTTTCTTTTAAAAAATATAATAACGATAGGTAGTTCTATGAGTAGGGGGGTTTAAAAATTAATGGTTAGACCCATTTTTTGCGACTTTATTTGGTGGTAAACTAAGTATGATTGAGATGAGTAACTGCCTTAGGATTCAGTTAATGAACTAAATATATTAAAAATATTTAATTTATCAGGCATTTGGTCAGAAAAGAATCATTTTATTTAAAAATCTTCACTGCCGTCATCGTCTAGCTAATGACTAAGAATGATTACTTAAATCCTCTGCATTTTTGGTTTAATCCTTTAAAAAACTGCTTATTTGGATCAATTTTGCACAAAAGCGATTGTTTTTCCCTTTTTTTGTTGAAAAGCTCCCCTTTTTTTAATGATTTTTGCCCTACCTTTGCCCCCCGAAAAGTAACTAATCAATTCATCCTTAATCCTTGATATGTCAGGCGCATTAAAAGAAGTTCGTAACCGAATTAAGAGTGTTCAAAGTACCCAGCAGATAACTAAAGCCATGAAAATGGTAAGTGCTGCTAAACTTCGTCGTGCCCAGGATGCGATTACTCAAATGCGCCCTTATGCGAAGAAATTGCAAGAGGTGTTAGGAAATATAGTTAGCAATAGCGACGGAGATATTAATCTAGCCCTTGCTACCGAAAGAGCAGTAGAAAAAGTACTAGTTATTATTGTAACGAGTGATCGTGGATTGTGTGGTGGTTATAATAGCAATCTAATTAAATTAACCCGTCAGATTATACAAGATAAATACAGTGCCCAACAAGCTAAAGGAAATGTGCAAATTTTGCCGATTGGAAAAAAAGGTTTTGAACATTTTTCTAAAAATGGCTTTAAAGTAGTGGATGCTTATTGGGACATCTTTACAGGTTTAAGTTTTGAAAAAGTACAGACTGCAGCAAAATATGCTATGGAAGCTTTTTCAAATAAAGAAGTAGATGCTGTTGAACTAGTTTATAGCGAATTTAAAAATGCAGCTACTCAGTTATTCGTTGCAGAGCAGTTTTTACCGGTACAAAAATTAGAAAAACAAGCTGGCGAAAAAAAGGCCGATTTTATTTTTGAACCAGATAAAGAAATCTTGATTCGTGAGTTGATGCCTAAAATTTTAAATACTCAATTATTTAAGGCGGTATTGGATGCCAATGCTAGTGAACATGGTGCAAGAATGACCGCAATGGATAAAGCGAGTGACAATGCCAACGAATTATTAAAATCACTGAAAATAAGTTACAATAGAGCAAGACAAGCCGCTATCACTACCGAGTTGACAGAAATCGTTAGTGGAGCAGCTGCGTTGAATGGATAAAATGTAAGGGCTAATGTGAAAATTAGCTGCTTAAAAAAATCATTCAGTAAATAGTTGTCAGTTTTCAAATTTTAAAAAGAGCAGATTAATACAAAATGGAACTTTCTCAAATTATACCACATATTGAAGCCTTGATATTTGCAAGCGATAAACCCTTGACCAATATGGACCTGGTGGAATTGCTTAATAATGCCATGGGCTTTATTGAAGATAGGGCTACCCTCGATCAGGTAGAAGCTGCAGTAGAAGGTATTCGTGAAAAATATAGTTCTGAGTTTTACGCCTTTGAATTGAAGCAAAGTGGGGGTGGATGGCAGTTTCTTACCAAAATGGAATATCATAAAACCATTGCACAACTGAATGGTGATAAATTCTTAAAGAGACTTTCTAACGCTGCATTGGAAACCTTAGCCATTATTGCTTACAAGCAGCCGATTACCAAAAGTGAAATTGAATCGATTCGTGGAGTTAACTGTGATTATGCAGTTCAAAAATTATTAGAAAAAGATTTGGTAATCATTGCAGGAAGAAATGAGGAAGCGGTTGGAAAGCCTTTGATATATTGCACTTCAAAATCCTTCATGGATTACTTTGGAATCAATACGAAAGAAGATCTTCCAAAAATCTCTGAAGTCTTAATGGAAGAATTGGTGCAAGCTACCGTTATTGATCATACTAATGCTGCTGACGAAATTGAACAAGATGGAGTGAGCGCTTTGGTGGTAGATGAAGAAGGAAAAATTGTTGAAGAAGTAGAAGAGATTGGGCAAGCTGCAGATGAAAACGCTTCTACCAATGAGTCGCTTGAGGATAAACAGGTGAAGGAGGACGATACAACGGATGAATCATAATTTTTTATGTTACGGATAGCAAAAAAGGTATGATGACAAATGTTTCTCATACCTTTTTTTATAAAAGAAGCACCTACATTTACAAAACATTACTTACTATTTATAATTTAATATGTCGAAAAACTTAACCCAAGAGCAATTAATAGCCATTGCAGATGAATTTGGAACGCCCGTTTACATTTACCATGCTGAGCGAATAGCTGAGCAGTACAAGAAATTGAAAAAAGCTTTTTCAGGATGCAATGCACGTTTCTTTTATGCTTGTAAATCGCTTACCAATGTTAACGTATTAAAGTATATGCAGACTATCGGCGTATCGCTTGATTGTGTGAGTATCAACGAAGTTAAATTAGGCTTGATGGCTGGTTTTGATAAAAAAGATATTTTGTATACGCCTAACTGTGTTGATTTTGAAGAAGTGGTGGAAGTAAAGGAAATGGGTGTTAATATCAACATCGATAATATTTCTATTCTTGAACAGTTTGGTCATAAGTTTGGCAATAGCTATCCTGTATGTATTCGGCTGAATCCGCATATTATGGCTGGGGGTAATTATAAAATTTCTACTGGTCATATTGATAGCAAGTTTGGGATTTCAATTCACCAGATGCGTCATATTGAAAGAATCGTAAAAAGTACGAATCTTAATATTACCGGTATTCACATGCATACGGGAAGCGAGATAAAAGATGTAAGAGTGTTTTTAGAAGGACTTGAAGTGATGTTGAATACTTCAGCTCATTTTCCTAATCTTGAATTTATTGATTTGGGTAGTGGATTTAAAGTACCTTACCAACCAGGAGATGCTGAAACTGATATTAATGATCTGGGTAAAAAAGTAGCTCAAGCATTTGTTGAATTTGAAAAAGAAACAGGCAAAAAATTGCAGGTATGGTTTGAGCCTGGAAAGTATTTGGTAAGTCAGTGCGGATATTTTGTAGTAAAAACAAATGTAATTAAGCAAACACCTGCAGCCGTTTTTGCTGGAGTAAACAGCGGCTTCAATCATTTGATTAGACCTATGATGTATGATGCTTATCACCACATTGAAAATATTTCCAATCCTGCAGGACCAGAAAGAATTTACAATGTAGTTGGAAATATTTGTGAAACTGACACTTTTGCTTGGGACCGAAAATTGACGGAAGTAAGAGAGGGAGATTATTTAGTTTTTCACAATGCAGGCGCCTATGGATTTGAGATGTCTTCTAATTTCAACTCTAGACTAAAGCCCGCAGAGGTGATGGTGGTAGAAGGAAAAGCTAAATTGATTCGTCAAAGAGATGTATTTGAAGATCTATTAAGAAACCAAATTTTATAAAATTATTTAACTAAATAAACTGTCACTATGAAGTCTTTTATTTTTTTTGGTCTGTGTCTTATCTCATTGTCTTTGTCTGCACAGCAGGAATCAAAAAAGTTATATGATCCGACAGCGAATGCGGCTAAAGATATAGCGGCTGCAATAAAAAAGGCGACAGCAGAAAAAAAGCATGTGTTGATACAAGCAGGTGGTAATTGGTGTAGCTGGTGTATTGAATTTGCTAGGTTTGCAAAGGCGGATGCACAAATTGATTCAATTTTCAATAGTAGTTTTGTTTGGTATCATTTAAATTATAGCAAAGAAAATAAAAATGAAGCCTTGTTGGCTAAATATGGTTTCCCTCAGCGTTTTGGCTTTCCGGTATTCATTGTTTTAAATGCAAAGGGTGAGCGTATTCATACTCAAAGCAGTGAGTATTTGGAGGATGGTAAAAAAAGCTATGATCAAAAAAAGGTGATGGGATTTTTGTCTGCCTGGACACCCAATGCCTTAGATGCTAAAACTTATCAATAGAATAAGCTATCAAATAATATTTTCTTCCTTAGTAATGCTACAATATGATCACTGGAAAAGAAAAGTTCATACAGCTTATACTGCACCCTGTAAAATTCAGGCTTTTCTTATTCGCTAAATTACCCAGTGCTTTTTTTTCAGGACTTAAAGTTCAATCTTTGGACAGCTCCAAAGCGGTGGTAACAGTTCCGTATCAATGGTTTTCTAAAAATCCTTTTAAGTCTACTTATTTTGCATGTTTGGCAATGGCGGCAGAATTGAGTACAGGTCTTTTGGCCATGATGAATACCTATCAAGCTAATCCAGCTATCTCTATGTTAGTTACTGGTTTGGAGGCAAAATATTTTAAAAAAGCTACCGGTAAAACCAGCTTTCTTTGTGAACAGGGCGATTCTTTTCATCAAACCGTATTGGCGGCCATCAACAGTGGAGAAGGACAAGTATTTACGGCAAAGTCGGTAGGTAAAAACGAGTCAGGTGAATTGGTAGCAGAATTTTTAATCACCTGGTCCTTTAAAGTTAAAAAATAAAATCTCCTCTATTTTTTCTTACTCAAGCTTTTCAACTTTATTATAGAGTCCTACCTTTTTTTAGTAACTTCAATAGGTAATTTAAACGATCATCTTACTGTTATTGTTGCTTTTCGTCTATGGCATAGTTAGTAATTAATTGCTTTAAATTTTATTATTAAGTACCCTACATTTCACCTAAATATTCAGCGTATGAAAATTGCATTTCACGGAGCCGCTAGAACAGTTACTGGTTCTAAACACTTGTTAACGCTTTCCAATGGCAAAAAGTATTTATTAGACTGTGGAATGTTTCAGGGAATGGGTAAGGATACCGATTCGATGAATGGCCATTGGGGATTTCAGCCAAAAGAGGTAACCCATTTAATATTGTCGCATGCACATATTGATCATAGTGGCTTAATACCTAAATTGGTAAAGGATGGGTTTGATGGAAAAATATTTTGTACTCCTGCAACCAAGGAATTGGCAGGAATATTATTGGAAGATTCGGCTGGCATTCAAGAGAGTGAGATTAAATATGAAAATAAAAAAAGGCATCAAGAGCAACTACCCTTATTAAAGCCCCTGTATGATACAGCAGCAGCCTTAGCAGCAATGGATCATTTTGTATCCGTTGAATATGGTAATTGGCAGGCTATTGATGAAAATGTAGAAGTATTGTTTACCGATACGGGTCATATTATTGGTAGTGCTGCAGTGCACCTTAAGATAAAAGAGAATGGGATTACTAAGCGGCTTAGTTTTAGTGGTGATGTAGGTAGGTACAACGATGCGATTTTAAAAGCACCTGAAGTTTTTTCTCAAGCCGATTATATTATTTTAGAATCTACCTATGGCAATAGTTTACATGATATGCAGACAGGCACCACCGATCAATTACTTGCGTGGATTGAAAAAGCCTGTATTGAAAAAAAAGGTAAACTTATTTTGCCAGCATTTAGTGTAGGTAGAACACAGGAAATTTTATATGCACTTAATCAATTAGAGTTGGAACGTAGGCTTCCAAATTTGGAATATTTTGTTGACAGTCCACTGAGTGTGAGGGCAACCAAGTTAATAAAAAAGTATCCTCAGTATTTTAATCAAACGATACAAAATGTTTTGAAGCAAGATGATGATCCTTTTTCTTTTAGAGGAATGAAATTTATTGAGTCAGTCGAAGAATCTAAAATGCTAAATTTTAGAGATGGTCCTTTTGTTATTATTTCATCTAGTGGAATGGCAGATGCAGGAAGGGTAAAACATCATATTCGCAATACGATTGAAAATAGTAGAAATACTATTTTAATGACGGGTTATTGTGAGCCAAGGTCTTTAGGAGGTAAATTATTGGCGGGCAGAAAGGAGGTTAACATTTATGGCGCTTCTCATGAAGTGAATGCCGAAATAGGAGCTATTCGAAGTATGAGTGCTCATGGTGATTACGAAGATCTTTGTCATTTTCTGGAATGTCAAGAGGTAAAGAAAGTAAGTAATTTATTTTTGGTACATGGTGAGTATCCGGTGCAGCAAGCGTTTAAGCAGCGGCTTATCAACAAAGGTTTTGAGAATATCGTGATTCCAGAAATGCATGCGGAATTAATGTTGCAGTAGTCGGGAGTAATTTTACCTAATAAAATCAATTTTTTAGAAATTTATATCAATCAGTGAATTTCAAATTCAACGATATTTGCTAGGAAGTAATTAACTTTATAGAAGTCTACTCAGTGTTTAGATTTAGCTATTAGGATTTAATTGATTAGTAGTCGTCTATTATCTTTGTTAAATTAAAATATCAGATTATATTATACTTTGAAGTAGATAGTAACTTCTTTTGATAAAATATCCCAATGTCTAGATCATCTGTCAAAATTATTTATAATAGATATTTTCAAAAGTTACTATTAACTGTAATTTTTTTCCTTCTGTTTCTTTCCCAGCAATCTCATGCCCAGTGTAACTCAATTTATGATAAAATTGTAAGTGGCTATCATAGTACAATGGCGGTAAAGACCGATGGAAAAATTGCAGTATGGGGAGAAGATATGAGGTTTGGTGGAGTAAATTCAGCACAGACAACTCCTTGGGATTTGTCTCCACTAGGTTCAAATACTGCAATCATGGGGACAATTGGAGGTGGCTTACAGGGAGGAGCAGACCAGGCGATATTTTTAGTTTCCGATGGATTGTATGCCCTAGGTAATTATGGTGGAGTGCTCTCAACAGTTTACACATCTTCAACAAATTTTCAAAAAATCTTAACACCGATAGGAGGTGACGCTTTAACTAAACTTCCAACTGGAATTGCTGTAAATGATGTAGCGAATATTTTTGCAACCTATAAAACACTTTTGATTGTTACTAAAAATGATGGTGGAAATGCAAATCGAAACGGTCAAGTTTGGATAATCACACAGACTTCTCAAGCTGTTGAAGCGAATGGGGGCTCTGCTAATACTGCAGGCTCTTCTTCCTGGAAAAGGGTACATTCAGCAGCATCAATTCCTTTAACAAATATTATTGCATCAAGAGGTCAGATTAGTCCAATACCATCGTCTTCACAATTTAACAGCGCATTCATGGCTTTGGCAGCTAATGGGGATGTTTATACTTGGGGAAATTCTACTTATTTAGGAGATAATTCTTCTGTTACATCAAAATTGTATGCTACCAAGATGACTTTACCGTCTGAATTTTCATCCAGCAATGTTCCTAAAATGATTGGGGTTACTGGCGGTACAAAAAATGTCATTAACCCTTTTCCTGCAGCGGCTAGTTATGCAAAAAATTCTTATTATTTGTTGAGCAATTCTGGAAGCTTGTATGCATTGGGCGATAATTCAAAATATCAATGTGGAGATTTTACAAAAACTGAAAGATCCAATTGGGTAAAAGTTCAGAAGTCTGCAACTGCAGGAGATTATTTTACAGATATCAATTTTATTTCTGTCCAGGAGCATACTGCAGGAATTCCTTGTGCATCAGCCATCACCACTGACGGAAAGCTATATACCTGGGGGGAGGATGATGCAGGAATGTTGGGAAAAGGAACTGGATCAATTGCAAGTTATGATCCTGGGGTGCAAAGTTACAGTCCTGGAATAGCCAACGGCTCAGCTGGAAGCACTGCTTTATTTTGTGAAATTGGTGGGCATACCCTGATGTATTTAAAAGTGGGTAGTGATAGATTTTGTTATGTTGGTCATAAATCTAGGGGAAGTATGGGCGATGGTACCATAGATGATAAATATATCACTTCATTTGATTGTACCAACACACCTCAAATATCAATTTGCGGATCTGTTCCAGTTGCGCCTGTTACCAATTCTTCTGTTGTCACAGCCTCACCTACAAGTATTGTAGCCAATGGAACTTCTACTTCTACTATAACCGTTCAGCTGAAAAATAATAGTAATATAAACCTTACTACTACAGGAGGGGTAGGAGTTATTACAACTAGTTTGGGAACTATCTCCTCAACGGTTGATAATAATGATGGAACTTATACCGCTATTTTAACGAGCCCAATTAGTTCTGGTACAGCCACACTTGGGTTTAATTTAAGTGGCATTACCTCTAGTTCAACTGCTACAGTTGAATTTACTCCAATGGTGGCTCCATTAACTCCAGGTTCAATCAATGGTTCTACTAGTTCTTGTCCCACAACTGCTGGACTTACCTATAGTGTTAGTCCGGTAGCCAATGCAGCAACTTATATTTGGGTTGTTCCCACAGGTTGGACAATTACTGCTGGTCAAGGAACTTATTCAATCACCGTAACCGCTGGTTCATTTGGTCAAAATGGCAATATATCTGTTTCAGCAAGTAATATCATTGGTCAAAGTGGTCCGTCTACTTTGGCAGTAACGGTTTCATTACCCAATACAATTACATTGAGCTCTGCCTTTTTATCAGATGCACAAACTGTTTGTATCAACACCGCTATTTCTTCCATTACTTATTCTACCACTTTTGCAACAGGTGCCACCGTAACAAACTTACCAACGGGACTGAATTATTCATGGACGAATAATTTATTAACTATCAGCGGAACTCCTAGTGTTGCAGGATCTGCGCAAACTTATACCATCAATTTAACCGGAGGTTGCGGAGTCATTACAACTACTGGAACTATTGCAGTTACTGCAAATAATACGGTAGCCAGAACATCGGCTGCCGGAACTGATGCGCAGGCGGTTTGCATTAATACTGCTATTGTTCCAATTACTTATTCAACAACTGGTGCAACTGGTGCTACTGTTTCTAATTTACCAACAGGCCTATCAGGTGTTTGGGCAAATAATTTGATCACCATTAGTGGCACACCTACTGTGGCTGTTTCTTTACTTACCTATACCATAGAATTAACTGGAGGATGTGGAGTAGTTACCACTACTGGTACCATTACTGTGTCTGCAAATAATACAGCAGCTAGATCATCTGCTGTTGCAACAGTAACACAAACCGTTTGTATCAATTCGGCGATCTCTACTATTACCTATGCAACAACTGGTGCTACCGGTGCCAACGTCTCCAACTTGCCTTCGGGTGTTACTAGTTCATGGTTAAATAATATATTGACAATCAGTGGAACACCTACTGTTGCTGGATCTGCCCAAACATACACTGTAAATTTAACCGGCGGCTGTGGAGTATTTACAACTACTGGAACCATTGCAGTTACATCGAATAATATAGTGACTCGAACATCTGCAGCTACAACCGTAGCGCAAACAGTTTGTATCAATTCTGCGATTACATCGATTACTTATTCAACTACTGGAGCAACAGGTGCAAGTTTTATTGGTTTGCCAGCTGGAGTTTCTGGACAATGGTCAAACAATGTTATTACGATTAGTGGAACTCCAACAGTTTCTGTTGCAGCCCAATCTTACACAGTTACTTTAACAGGCGGCTGTGGAGTAATTACAACTACTGAAACCATTTCAGTTACTGCAAATAATACGGTCACGAGAACCTCTGCTGCTGGAACAGATGCACAGTCAGTTTGTATTAACACTGCTATCACTCCAATAACTTATTCAACTGTTGGTGCCACTGGTGCTGTTGTTAGCAACTTGCCATCAGGTATTAATAGTTCCTGGTCAAATAATGTATTAACGATCAGTGGAACACCTACCGTTGTTGGAACCGCACTTACCTATATCATTACTTTAAGTGGAGGGTGTGGTGTAGTTACTACTACCGGAACCATTGCCGTTAAGCCGAGTAATACCATTACCTTGAGTTCTTTAGCGGGAACAGATAATCAATTAAAATGTATTAATACTTCCATTACTAATATTACCTACAATACCACAGGCGCTACAGGAGCAAATTTTATAGGCCTGCCTGTTGGTGTTTCCGGAATCTGGTCCAACAATGCAATTGTATTGAGTGGTTCACCATCCATATCAGGTACTTTTAATTATGCAATTTCTTTAATCGGAGGTTGTTTAATTACTGATAAACCTGGAAGTATAAATGTAAGTCCAGAAAATACTATAACGCTTTCTTCAACTGCAACAACTGATAGTCAATCCATCTGTATTGGAAAGGATATTTCTACTATTGAATATACTACCCTTGGCGCTACTGGTTTTACAATAACAGGATTGCCCACTGGATTACAAGCAGTCTTTCAATCTAATAAAATTAAAATTACTGGCACCCCCTCTGTTACTGGTGTATTTAACTATACTATTTCTTTAGTGGGTGGTTGTGGGCTGGTAAATAAAAATGGAACAGTCATCATTAATAGTCTTCCAACTGGCACCATTGCTGCTTCTAATAGTGGAGTGATATGCGAGGGCTCTACTGTTGCCCTAACTGCTACGGGTGGAAATACCTATGAATGGAGTTTAAATGGTAATTTAATTCCAGGAGTATCAGCGGACTCCTATTCAGCTAGTATTGCTGGTTTGTATTCAGTAAAATTAATTAGTGATAAAGGCTGTATTAATTCTGTACAACAAACGGCTACTTTAGTGCTTAACAATGCACCTGTTGTTGGTTATAGCTTCGATAAATATTGTATCAATACGCCCATTATTTTTACTAACTCTTCTGTCACTAATTTGTCTGGCCCAGTTACCATGCTTTGGGAATTTGGTGATAATGAAATCTCTTCTTCCGAATCACCCACTCATACTTTTTTGGTTGAAAAAACTTATGCAGTTAAACTAACTATTACACCAACTAACTGTCCATTGATCGCTAAATCGCTATCAAAAAATATTAAAATTGAAGCACCCCCTTTGGCGGTAAGATATCCAAACATTTATGCAGTAAAAAATACCAATACCAAACTTACCGCTAGATCGATTGGAAAAACGTATACTTGGATTCCTAGTACTGGCCTTAGTAATACATCCACTATATCACCTAATTTTAATTTTACTGCTGCCACTAATTATGTCATTAAAATTACCAATGATGCGGGTTGTATTTTAAATGACTCACTGAATGTTTTGATTTTTGATCAGGCAGATTTTTTAGTACCCAAAGCATTTTCGCCTAATAATGATGGACGAAATGATAAGCTTTTATTTGCGGCACCTGGAATTGAAAGCTTTCAATATTTAAGGATATTTAATCGTTGGGGAAATCTTGTTTTTGAAACTAGTAATCTAAGTGTTTTTTGGGATGGAAGTTTTAAAGGATTGCCTCAACCTGCAGAAGTGTATTCTTGGTTTGCAGAAGGTATTTCAAAATCGGGCAATAAAATTCAGCGAAACGGACAAACTCTAATATTACGTTAATGAACATAAGAATTATATTGATTGGGTTATTAATTTTTATGGCGGGGGTAACCAATGCCCAGGACCCTCATTTTTCACAATTTTTTTTAGCACCTCAATTTATCAATCCATCTTTAACTGCTACTAATGTAAAGGGAAAATGGAAACTCGCAAGTAATTACCGTCAGCAAAGAAATAATTCTCAAATTACTTATAGAACCTTTACTGTTGGTGGAGAAGCAAAGTTGATAGATAAGAATGCTGTTTCTGGACCAGTATTTGGTAGTTTGTATTTAATGAGTGATCGATCGATGAGTGGCGCTTTGGTGAGTAATTATATTTCAAATGGTTTTTCATACCTAGCTGATCTAGATGACAATAATCGTATCGGTATAGGCTTTGGTTTGTTGTATGGACAAAGAAAAGTTGATTACAGTGTTTTAAATTTTGGAGAACAACTTACCAATGGAGGATTTGATGCAAGTTTACCTTCAGGAGAAGTAGCGTTGGGACAAATGAAACCTTTTTTTTCAATGTCAACGGGTATAGTATATAATTATCATACAGATAATTTTGATTTTGATGCTGGTGTAGCTGTGCATAATTTAAATTCTCCGCAACAAACTTTTTTTAATGATCCTAATCAAAGGCTTATTAAAAAGTATGTAGTCAATATGGATATGTCTTATGTTATTTCTGATTTACTTTTGGTAAATATGAATTCAATTTTTCAGCAACAGTCAAATTCAAGTCTTATCACTGCAGGGGGTTCTTTAGGAATAGATATTTCTGGAGATTTTAGTAGAGAAAAAATTCTTTTTGCAGGTGCTTGGTATCGTTTTAAGGATGTGATGTATCCCTATGTAGGTATGAAATATAATAATGTAAATGTTGGACTTACCTATGATATCCCTGCCTATTCAAAAAATATGGGAGCCTTGTCAATGTATAGTACCGAATTATCTGTCATCATTCATTTGCCTGCTCAGACTGGATTAGGCCCTGTTCCTTGTCCATGGAAGCCTTAATCGTTTTCTCAATATTTGAGTATAATTAAAAAGTCTCTCCATCAATGGAAAGACTTTTTATATTATGAAATCTTAAGAAAGAAAATATATATTTTATATAGTTGTAAAAGAAGTAAAATGAAATATAAAAGCATTTTCTCTTTTGAACTAAATCAAATTATTTTCCTAAAATAGCGTTTATTTTTTCAAGCTCATCACTTGAAAAAGTCAAATTGTCCAGACATTTTAATGAGTCTGCAATTTGATTGGCTTTACTAACACCTAGCACGATAGAAGTAATTCGATCGTCTTTTAAAACCCATGACAATGCCATCTGAGCTAAATTTTGACCTCTATTGATTGCTATTTCATTTAGCTTTAAAACTTTTTCAATCTTTTCATCTGTTATGGCATCGCTTTCAATTGCACCATTACCTCTTTTATTTGCAGCTCTTGAATCAGCTGGTATTCCTTTTAAATATTTATTGGTTAATAACCCTTGTTCAAGTGAAGAGAAAGTAATACATCCTATTCCTTTGTCATCCAATACATCCAATAATCCATTTTCAATCCAACGATCAAACATGGAATATCTTGGTTGATGGATTAAACATTTGGTACCAAGGTTATTTAAAATTGAATTGGCTATCTCTGTTTCTTTAGCATTGTAGCTAGAAATACCCACATACAAAGCTTTGCCTTGACGAACGATTAAATCCAATGCCGCCATTGTTTCTTCAATCGGTGTTTGTGGATCTGGTCGGTGGTGATAATAAATATCCACATAGTCTAATCCCATTCTTTGTAAGCTTTGGTCTAAACTAGCCACTAGATATTTTTTTGATCCCCAGTCACCATAAGGTCCATCCCACATTCCCCAGCCAGCTTTGGTAGAAATTACCAACTCATCACGATATCTTTTAAAATCATCTTTATAAATTTTTCCAAAGGTTTCTTCAGCAGATCCTGCTGGCGGTCCGTAATTATTGGCTAAATCAAAATGGGTAATACCTGCATCAAAAGCAGTTTTTAAAATCGAACGAGCATTTTCGAGATCATCGATTGCTCCAAAATTGTGCCATAGGCCCAATGATAAAGCGGGAAGTAGTAAACCACTTTTTCCACATCTACGATAAGGCATGTTCTTGTAACGGTCTGGGTTTGCTTGGTAACTCATTATTTTTTATTTGTTTATTACTAAGTTAAGTGCTCTTTCCATGATTTCTAAATCGATTACTCCTCTAAATCCACTAAATCCAACAGATAGTAATTCTCCATTTGGTAAATTTAGCGGTTGTCCTCCTTCCCATCCAATTAAATCGGGACTTTCAATTCCATTGCTATTTTCTTCAATAATTTTATTGAAAACTAATTTTTCGTATTCACCTGTCTTAATACCTGTCAGCCAAACTTGGCTAGCCTTTGTCCAGGCTACTTTGTAGGTTTCTCTGGATCTAACTTTATTTTTACCGTACATTTTACCAGTAACATTTCCATTTTCATCAATGATGCAGACTGCCACGTTTCCATTGGCAATTTTTTCATCTATTGGATTTTGCATATAAATTGGAATTAGATTTTCTAACTCAACCAATATTTTTGCGATGATTGAAAGGGTATTTTCTTCGGACATTTTAATTTATTTAAATCTAGTAACGATTCAGTTGGTTTATAGGCTTAGTCTCTGAGGTTAAATTTCGATAATATTAGTACAATTTCGTTGAACTTAGATAATAAATTTTAAGGAATCATTAGGGTAGGTTAATTGATATTATTTTTTAAAAAATATTTATTCGTTTGAGGACTGTGATAATATTTGGTAAAGAGGTTTTAAAGGCTATGAATAAGTAAGGTTACCTAATAGAAAAAATCGAGACTTTGAGGTCATTTTTTTTAAGCAGTAGGAGCCAGTTTGGAAGAATTCACTGCGGATTTCAGGTCAATCTTTGAAATGAAAAAAAGGAATATTTTTTATGATGTAACTCCCAGAAAAATAGGATACAAACATTTGTTGGATTACATCTGATCTAAATTTCAATTTTAAATATTTAGCACTTCCAGTATTTGCTTCTATTATTCCTGTTGCTCTAACTGTTGAAGTTATTTCGCCAACGGCGTCAATCGAATTTGTAAATGCAGTTGCAATAGGTAATGGTATGTCTATACTTGATATAATGCCCTGTGAAGTTGAAACTAAACCAAGGTTTCCAGAAAAGAAAACTATAATGCCTACTTGCATATAAATCATCTTACTTGATAAACTGGGAACTCATAGTATAAGGCCATTTTATTTTTTGATTTTTATCCCTCGAAGATTTGGGTAGTTTTTAAGTTGTCAAATAGTTAAATGGTTAAAAAGACCTAATGGCCCTAACATAGTAGGAGATGCCTTTATCGGCGTAGTTCTGATCGCCATTTGAAAAATTCTGGAACCGCACGTTAAACAAGTCGTACTCCGAAGAACTCCAATATCCGTTAGTCGATAAACTACCAAACAATGATTTTTGTGAGTAAAGCAAATTAAGTTCATTTTTTGTAGGTAATCTCCAATCAGTAAATAATTTACCCGCAGTAGAGTGATTACTTGAAGTACTAATAATATCTTGCGCATCATACCAACTACAACTGCTAGATTGATCTTGCGTTTCTGCAATTAAACCATGTAGCCCATCTGTTGTAACATAAAAAACTTTACCTCCACCATATGATTCACCTATTGTGTGTGTGCCTCCTGTCCAGGTTAATGTTCCACTACCCGTGGTGCTCAACACCTGGTTGGCTGATCCATGGGTGTTTGGATAAGTAACTGAACCAGCAGTTAATGTGCCGCTGGTTTTTACATTCGTAAGACTCGTACTTCCCAATTGAATGGTATAGCTATTCTGAACTTTTGCATTGTACCCAATTGCTGTTGCATATGTTAAATTATTAGTAGAGACATCCGCCCCGAAGCCTAATGCGGTGTTACCAGTTCCCGAAATGTTGGTTTTTAAAGCATCTACACCAACAGCAGTGTTGTTTCCGCCGGTACTGTTACTTAATGAAACTGCCCCTAAAGCTGTATTATAAGATCCGGTTGTGACTTACAAAGCACCACTTCCTACTGCCGTATTTCCAACACCCGTTGTATTTAAATTTAACGCCCCTTGACCAATAGCAGTATTTCCAGATACTGCCCCTCCCCCTAAACCTACTGTTAATCCATTTACTTTTAAATCACTATTAAATGTTTTTGCACCTGCAATAGTTTGAGTTCCAGTAGAAACCAATCCTGGGTTTGTTGCATTTGCAGCTGATAATGTTAAAGTAGTTCCACTAATCGTTCCACCTGTTGCATAAGAAGTGGTAGAAGTATAATTTAATGACGATACACCTCCAGTAATCCCTATGGTGCTAGCAGCAGTTAATCTACCTTTTGCATCCACCGTAAAGGTGGGTATCGCTGTAGAAGATCCATAAGAACCTGCAGTGACAGTGGTATTGGTCAATGTAGCAGATCCTGATACATTCGATGTTCCATCAAATGCTCCACTTGTATAAATTACATCTCCTGTGGTTGAAATTGTTCTTCCTGTTGCGAGTGCGGTTGCTGTACTTGCATTGCCTGTCAATGCTCCCGTGAATCCTGTTGATGTAACAGAAGCCAAACCTGTTACCGAAGTAACCGTTTCTCCCAATGTCATCGAAGTGGATCCCAATGTAATGGAAGGGTTTGCTAACTTATTATTAGCAATTGCAGTTCCACTCCAAACCCCAGTTGTAATTGTGCCAAGTGTAGTTATATTATTACTTCCAGACCATGTACTTAATGCAGTATTTTCTACATTTCCTAAACCCACTTTAGATTTACTTAAACCATTGCTAAGTTTTACATCTGTCACAGCGCCATCTGCTAATTTTATTGTGGTGATTCCACCATCAGCAACGCCACTTGAAGCGGCATTTGCTGAAACGTAATCTTTCACCGCTTTTTGTGTTGGAAATAATACATCACTGGGGGATAAGCCGCCCAAATCAGCAGCGCTAGATTTATTAGATAAATTTTCTTTTAAAGCCAAGCTTGAAGTAACATCTGTTATATTCGCCTTCAGTGCCATATTTGTATTTACATCTATGATGCTCGCTTTTAATGCAAGCGCCGTATTAGTTGCATAACTACTTAAATCCTGATCCCCAGTATTAAAACCTGTGATGGCTGCAAGCTTTGCTTTTTCTGCATTCGAGTAATCGTTAGTAGATAATTCCTTACCTGTTACTTTATCAACTTTATTTAATAAACTATTGATTACATCCGAAGTATTTGCTTTTAAATTAATTCTATTGGATAAAGTGATTGTATCCGCTTTTTGTAATAAATAAGAAGTGTCAGTTTTATTTAACTTACTGGCCAAACTTGAAGCAACATCCAAACTATTTGCTTTAAGCGCAAGTCCTGATATTAAATCTGAAGCATTCGCTTTTGAGTTAATTCTTGCTGATAAATTGACTGTATCTTTTGCTATTCGATTGCTTAACATACTTGCCGTGTCTGATAACTTTAGCTTGGTCATTAATGAAGAATCGGTAAAGGTTTGCTTGGTATATTTACTTGTATCAGCTGTATTTAATTTAACATCAAGTGCAGTTTGTGTTTTTGCACTTATCGGTTTATCTGCATCTGCAGTGTTATTTATTTTATCTAAGGCCAAGGCTGTTTTTAATGCTGCAATTGTTGATACACCTGTGCCTCCTTTGGTAACAGGAACAAGGCCTACTATATTTTCAGCATCTACGCTACTTGCAAACTGCGCATACGCCACATATTGGAACTGAGTGGTACCCATGGTGGTATAATTATTGCCCGCTTTTGAATCCATTTCAATTTTTAAATACTTAGGTGTGTTTTTCCAATTGATGATACTAAAACTTCCCATTACATTGGTTGCATCAGCATCCCCAATCACAACAGCAAATAAACCTTGCGCATTGGTAGTTACCTTGCGTGTTTCACTATACTCCACAATACCAGTGGTGGATCCTTGTAAAATACTTAGTCGTAAACTAATTTGTTGTGAAGCAATGATCACATTATTACTATTGCGCGCTACTCCCTGAAAATTTAGTCCAGTTTGTGCTTGGCCATTTATTTTTATCACGGCGATAAAAAATAAGCAGAGTAATAATTTAAAAAGTATGAATTGCTTTTGCATAGGTGCTTAGTTGATTAATTAGAATTGATCTTTTAAAGTTTAATGATTTTATAAATACCTGTTTTTACTGAACCATTGGTTGGTTTGAAATATACTTTTACAAAATATATTCCAGCAGGGAAACTGTACAAGAAAATATCCTTTTCATAATTTCTTATGATATTGCCAGCCTCATGAGTTAGTAAAATCGATGATTTAGAGTCGATGATCTGGATAGATAACTTGCCCGTTTGGGTAAAATTTCCTTTAAAATGAACTAGGTTGATGGTGGGATTGGGGCCAATGCTAATTTGGTGGCCATTTAAGGGGGCACCATTTTCATTGAAAGCATTCTCTTCATTTGTCATGGGTTGCAAGACCCCAGTATTTAAAAAGTAATTCGAAGTAGCAAAGTGAGCAATGGAAACTGACTCCCCCATACTCCAATCCAAATTTGCTCCTGAACCGCCCCCATTATTTAGGATATAAGGGGCGATAGATTGGGAATATAATTTAGGGGTAATGCAAAACGAAAACAATAATGAGAAATACCAAAGTCTTCGGAATGAGAAAAAATTCATTCCTCAAAGATTTATCATTTCTCAAGTATTTTTTATTTTAACGGGTGCTTCGTTTTTAAATAATCGGATATTTTAAATAATTATTAGCTTATTTCTAATAATCAACGGGGCCATTTTTAGTAATCAATGCTTTAAATTATTAATGTACTCGGAAGGGGTACAATTTTCAATTTTTTTGAACGCAGCTATAAAAGTGGTTAAATTTGAAAATCCTGCATCAGCAGATAAGCTATTTAATGTATAAGATTCAAGATACCTTTCATTCATCTTTTCTTTAATGTAATCCACTCTGTATTTATTTATAAACTCATTGAATCTCATTTCAAAATGTTTATTAATAATAAATGAAATCAGCTTTGTTGGAATATTTATTTCTACTGACACTTGACTAATATTTAAGCCCTTTATCAAATAAGGTTTCTTAGTTTCAAAATAATTGGTAATTATTTCTATTTCAGTTGAATAATCTGGTTCTATGTAGGGGATAGAATCGGTTTTATTTAGAACTAAATTAGAAGCAGTTTTTTTGTATTTTATAAATGGGAGTCCTGCCAATATAGAAGGATGTGTAAGTAGATACGTGCTAATAATAAAAAAGCTACTTGAAAAAATATAATCTGGTAAATGATAAATAAATCCGTCTGCATCAATTTGATTTTTGACAAGGGCTGCATTAATATTATTATGGACAAGAGCAATCGATGCTAATAAAATAAATGCAATCAAGGATATAGTTGATGTAGAAGTAAAAATTCGAAGCCATATGATAACATTGTTAATTTGCTTTTCTACCGCATTATTTTTATTTTTTTTATTGAAAGTTATAATTAATTTCCATTGAAATATTAGATAAATTAAGCTCTGAAATATTCTAAAAGCATTAAATACAAATTCGGATAAATAACCAACTTGAATTTTATCAGATGTGTTTAAATCTTTTACAAGCCCAAGTACAATCTCTTTTTTGTGGCTGATAGGTAAAAGATAAAATGGTAAATAATTAATTACAACTAATATGAATGGAATTGTATGTAAAAAGTCTAAGGGGTTAATTTTTTCTTTGTTAAACAGAATAGCTCGAACATATAAATAGACAATTGGGGGCAGTAGAAAGTTTATAGGAGCTGTAGTTTTGTATAAATAAGGCACATCGATAATCCATCCATAAATAACTAAGATGTATACTAATAAGCATGAAATTTGAAAAATAAAATAAATTGCTAGCAAATAGTTAGCGAATGTCTTTATTGCATTTTCATTATACAATAAAAGATAGATTGTAACAAAAGCGCAAAAAATACTGCCTATATAAAATATTCCTACCATTTAGACGCAAAATACAAAGGATTTTGTTTTTAGGCACTTTTTGTTGTAATTGAATTGCCGGCTTATTTCATTCGCCGACTTCCTAGATAGAAGAGAATTGGGGTCAATATTTTGAAAAGCATACCTGGTGCCTTAAACTATAAAAGCAAAAAACCCGATCTATTTAGATCGGGTTTTTAATTATTTTCTAAACTATTATTTTAGAAAATAATATTGGTAGCACGTACGGGAATCGAACCCGTGACTCCTCCGTGAAAGGGAGGCGTCTTAACCCCTTGACCAACGCGCCGTTATTTTCGGACCGCAAAGATAAGGGTGATGCCTTACTTCACAAAATTTTACAGTATTTAAATTTATAGCAGGAACTAAAATATAGGATAGGAGGCTTTTGAAGCCGATTTTCCAATGATTCCCCTTTATTGACAACGCCCCTTTTAGGAAGAGGGTGGCGGATCATCTTGCAAAAGATCGGGTCTTCTTTCTTTGGTTCTTTGAAGACTTTGTTCCATCCTCCATTGATCAATTTTAGCGTGATTACCCCCCATTAAAATTTCTGGCACTTTCCAACCCCTATATATTTCTGGTCGCGTATATACCGGTGGCGCTAATAAATTATCTTGAAAAGAGTCAGTTAAGGCAGAGGTTTCGTCATTTAAAACCCCCGGAATTAGCCTGCCAATAGAATCAACCAACACGGCTGCTGCTAGCTCGCCACCACTTAATACATAATCCCCAATTGATATTTCTTTGGTAATAAAATGATCTCTCACTCTTTGATCGATCCCCTTGTAATGGCCACAAATGAGTAATAGGTTTTCTTTTAAAGAAAAATGATTCGCTATTTGCTGATTAAAGGTTTCTCCATCGGGGGTTAAAAAAATCACCTCATCGTAGGTAGTTGTTTTTTGAAGGCTCTCAATCGCATTGACCAATGGCTCTACCATCATTACCATTCCTGCACCTCCACCAAAAGGGTAATCATCTACCTGAGCCCTAGAGTAGGTAGTGTACTCCCTTAGGTTGATAACATTTACTTCTAGTAAGCCTTTATCCTTAGCCCTTTTTAGAATGGAATGTCCAAAAGGGCTTTGCAATAAATCCGGAACCACAGAAATAATGTCAATTTTCATCGTAATAATCAGATCAGCTTTTAAAAAAAACAAAAGTATTAGAATATAATTGAACCTAGCAGTAAAAAAGTGGAAAATTGCCAGCAATGTTGCTATTGGGTACTCCCCTAAAAAAAGTCCCTCCGTGGAAACGGAGGGGCATTAACGATTGCTTGCTATATGAAAATCTTAAAGAATAATAGTAATAAGGTTGATTTTTAATATTCTCGACCTATATTTGCGACCAACGAACGATTGATTGCTTTTCTTATAATTAAGGTCTATTTATAAAAACCTGCTTTGTGATACAAATCTAAGGCAGGTTTTTTTATGCCTGAAATCATTTTCTTCTCTTTTTAATGATGGCTAAGCGATACTGATTTTGTTGAAAGTATTGCAAATACTGATATTCCAGAGTATTAATTGATGATGCCCACTCATTTTTAGTTGGGAAAATTTAACTGATTTTAACAAAAAAAGCCCTCAAAAATGCGTTAAATTCATCCTTGAGGGCTTTTTTCTTGCTATCGTTTTCTTAATTGGGTACGTTGTATTTAGGGTATATCGGGAAAATCACCTTCCATAAAGCCATCGAGGTCCCTTTTATCCTTTTTGGTAGGTCTGCCTACCTTGCTCATCCGCTTGCCAGTATTGAAAACAGCGGACTGAAATTTAATGCGGTCTAATTCTTCCGGTGGGGTAATGTCGGTATAAAATTTAATGGCCTCGCTATATTGAACTCGGTGGTCTAGCAGCCCCGTTACTTTAATAACCCAGCGCTTAGCTTCAGTTTTTACCTCATATTCGTCGCCTAGCGTAACCGTTTTTGCTGCTTTTATATTGTCACCCCCCAATTTTACTTTATGTTTATCGCAGGCGTCTGCCGCCTGGCTTCTGGTTTTAAAAAGTCGGATGGCCCACAAGTATTTATCAATACGGAGTTTTTCTTTTTCCATTCAGTAAAATTAAAACCTTTTATTTTAAAGAGTCAATTGCTGTTGTATTTCGTTAATTTAGTTTTCTAAATCTTAAGCAATGAGTTTTAATTACAAGGTATTTTATTTAATGGTAATGATTGTTTTTACTTCGAAATTAGTATCAGCGCAATTTCCAGTGGTTACCCAATGGACCTCAGATGGAGAAGGGTATTATAAAAAAAAGGAGGGTGGTATTGTAAAAGTAAATATTGCTACTAATGCCGAAACAATCGTAATCAGTAAATCACAACTTACTACCGCTTCAGGTAAAGTCATTGATCCCGCTTCCTTTACATTTAGTAAGGATAATAATAAAGTCTTACTGTTTACCAATACTTCAAAAGTATGGCGCTATAATACGCGAGGTGATTATTGGGTGCTAGATATCAAATCAAAAAAATTAACTCAGCTCGGAACAAATAGACCCGCTCAGTCATTGATGTATGCTAAGTTTTCACCGAATGGAAAAAAAGTAGCTTATGTAAGCGGTCATAATTTATTTGTAGAAACGATTGGTTCAAGGTTGACTAATCAACTAACCTTTGGGGGGACTCGAAAATTAATTAATGGAACTTTTGACTGGGTTTATGAAGAAGAGTTTGGTTGTAGAGATGGATTTAGGTGGAGCCCCGATGGTACTCAGATCGCTTATTGGCAAGTAGATGCCAATCAAATTAAAGATTATCAAATGCTCAATACGACCGATGGTAATTACTCTAAAGTAATTCCTGTAGAATACCCTAAAGTGGGTGAAGCTCCATCCCCTACTAAAATTGGCGTAGTGAATATTGCTGGTGGGGCTACCCATTGGATGAATATTCCTGGAAATCCTAGTCAGCATTATCTACCTCGAATGGAATGGAGTAATCAAAACACTTTAGTTGTTCAACAGCTTGATAGAAAACAACAAGAAAGTAAATTATTCTATTGCAACGCTTCTAGTGGTAAGTCTAGTTTATTTTATTCTGAAAAAAATAATTCCTGGATTGAAATCAAGAGTTACTGGAATGAGGATGATCCGACAGGATGGGAATGGATTAACCATCAGAAAGAATTTATTTGGGTAAGCGAAAAAGATGGTTGGAGGCATTTATACAAGGTGAGCAGTGATGGTAAAAAAGAGCAGTTGATTACTAAAGGACAATATGATATTGCCTCCATTAAATATATAGATGAGGCGAATAATTATATTTATTTTATGGCATCACCCAATAATGCCACCCAGCTTTATTTGTATAGAATAAAAATGGATGGAAATAGTGAAGCTGAATCAGTTTCTGATCTAGATAAAAAGGGAACCCATCAATATATTATTTCACCCGGTGCTCAATGGGCTAGACATAGTTTTAGTAACTATAAAACAGCTCCAACGGTTGAATGGATTCGCTTGCAGGAGAAGGTGAAAAATCAAAATATCAATGCGGTTAAAGAAACTTCTAGTACTATTCAATATACCACTATTACTACTGATGATGGAGTAACACTCGATGCGTGGGTTAATTCACCTAAAAATTTTGATAGCACTAAAAAATATCCTGTAGTTTTTTATGTGTATGGTGAACCTGCTTCTTCAACGGTTATTGACAGATATGGAGGCCATCGAAATTTTTTATATAATGGAGATATGAGTGCAGATGGATACTTTCAAATTGCTGTTGACAATAGGGGAACACCTTCTTTAAAAGGAGCGGCATGGCGAAAAACAATTTATAGAAATATTGGAACCATCAATATTCGCGACATGGCCATGGCAGCAAAAAAAATTCTTTCTGCTACTTATTTTGATAAGGATCGAGTGGCAGTATGGGGTTGGAGTGGCGGTGGTTCTTCCACCCTTAATTTACTTTTTCAATATCCGGAGATATTTAAAACAGGTATTTCGATTGCTGCAGTCGGTAATCAATTGTTTTATGATAATATTTACCAAGAACGCTACATGGGATTACCTCAAGAAAATAAGGAAGATTTTATAAAAGGCTCACCCATTACGCACGTTAAAAATTTGCAAGGTAATTTGTTGTACATCCATGGCACGGGAGATGACAATGTACATTATAGTAATGCAGAAGTGTTGCTGAATGAGCTAATCAAATATAATAAGCAATTTCAATTTATGGCCTATCCTAATAGAAGTCATAGTATATCTGAAGGGGAAGGAACTAATCTTCATCTGAAGACATTGTACACGAAATTTTTAAAACAATATTGTCCTCCTGGAGCAAAATAAAAATTTGAATAAAAAAACCGAGCTGATGAAGTCTCGGTTTTTTTATTCAAAAAATTTATTGACTCATTTCTGTAAAATACTGGTGGAAATAAGGAATGGTTTCGATGCCTTTGTAAAAATTTTCAACATTAAATTTTTCATTAGGGCTGTGTAAATTGTCACTATCAAGGCCAAATCCCATAAACACAATCTTAACGCCTAATTCTTTTTCAAATAATGCACATATTGGAATGCTACCACCACCTCTTACAGGTATAGGTGCTTTTCCAAATGTAGTCTCCATTGCCTTGGCAGCTGCACGATATCCTACGCTGTCGATGGGGGTCATATAGGGCTCACCTCCATGATGTTCAAACGCATCCACCGTAACACCCGGAGGGGCAATTTTTTTAAAATAGGATAATAAAAGGGCAGTAATTTTTTCTGATGATTGGTTAGGAACTAATCTTGCAGATATTTTTGCAGTTGCCTTACTAGGTAAAACCGTTTTAGCACCTTCCCCTTGGTAACCACCCCATATTCCATTTAGTTCTAAAGTAGGTCGTATACCCGTTCTTTCATTGGTAGTAAATCCTTTTTCACCCCATAAAGCTTTCACCCCAAGGTCATCTTCAAATTCTTTTTCATTGTAAGGAGCTCCAGCCATTAATTTTCTTTCTTCTTCAGATGCAGCTAACACATCCTCATAAAATCCTGGAATAGTTATGTGGTTATTTTCATCATGACAAGAAGCAATCATTTTTGCTAGAATGGTGATGGGGTTTGCCACTGCACCTCCATATACACCACTATGCAGATCTCGATTAGGACCTGTAATGCATATTTCAATGTAACTGAGTCCACGTACACCAATGTCAATACTGGGGGTGTCTAAACTGATGAGTGCGGTGTCACTGATTAATACTACGTCTGCTTTTAATAATTCTTTATGCTGGGCTACAAATTTTCCTAGGTTAGGAGATCCCACTTCTTCTTCACCTTCAATGCAAAACTTAATATTGTTAGTCAATGTATTGGTTTGAATCATTGTTTCCAATGCTTTTACATGCATATACATTTGTCCTTTATCATCGCAACTTCCTCTAGCAAAAATTTTACCCTCTACTATCACCGGATCAAAGGGACCACTTTTCCATAGTTCTAGCGGTTCAGCGGGTTGTACATCATAATGACCATAAACCAATACGGTGGGTTTCGAAGGGTCTATTATTTTTTCGCCATACACAATGGGATGACCTTCGGTTGGATAAATTTCTACTTTATCCACTCCTGCCTCCAATAGACGCTTTTCTATACTTTTAGCACAGGTCACCATGTCCGATTTGTTTTCGGCTTTTGCACTCACGCTGGGTATGCGGAGCAATGCTAATAACTCATTTAGGAAACGGTCATTATTTTTTTCTTGATAGTCTTTCCAAACTTGCATTTGATAGATATTTTTTTTATAATTTTTTTTGACAGTTATTTTTTATAAACTACTAAATCTTTCATTTACATAATTCCAGTTGAGTACCTTCCAAAAACTGTCGATATAATCTGCCCGGCGGTTTTGATATTTTAAATAGTAAGCATGCTCCCAAACATCTAAACCAAAAAGTGGAAATCCTTTTACTTCAGCGATATCCATTAGGGGATTATCTTGGTTAGGCGTTGAACTAACGATTAATTTTTTATCAGTAGTAGCTACTAACCAGGCCCATCCACTTCCAAATCTATTTTTAGCCGCTTCACTGAGTTGTTTTTTTAGTCCATCCAAGCTGCCAAAATCTTTTTCAATGGCCGCAAGTAATTTGCCGGATGGTTGAGTATTGGTTGGAGTCAAACATTTCCAAAATAGTTCATGGTTGTAATGTCCTCCAGCGTTGTTACGCATTTTTACTGAATAGGAAGATATTTTATACAGTACCTCTTCTAGTGGTTTAGTCATGTCTACTTTTTCAGCAGCGGCAGCTTCTTTTACATTTTTGCTATAAGTCGCTGCGTGTTTATTGTAATGAATATCCATGGTAGTGGTATCAATCGATGGCTCAAGTGCTGCATAGGCATAAGCGAGCGGTTGTTGATCAAAACCTGTTGCAAAGAGCTTGGCATGATTAGTTGTGTAATTTTTGCTATTACCAACGGCAGCCATTGCCGAACTGATAGAAGGCATGGCTATCAAAGTAGCCACTCCAGCTTTAGCAGATTTTTGTAAAAAATTTCTTCTAGAATTTTGTTTCATCTTCTTTTGTTTTATTATTTTAAATCAATTAATTCATCTCTGTTAATATGTTGGAAGGCTTGAATCAATAGTATCCTTTCGTTTAGGTAAAATAAAATTTTACCTCATAAATTTAGTGTATTATTTTTTGAGAAAGGGTATTTTATTTACTACAGATTGGATGGAAACGCTGAAGGATTTTAATAGCCTAAAATAAAATTCTTTATTGAACAACTGCGAATCATGCATTGCTTTATAAGTAAGTAGCGCACCTAGTGGTGCTAATACCAATATGGAAAGCCACATACCTACTACTGGTGAGAGGATATCGTCTTTTACAAATTTTTCACCAAACATATTGAGTAAATGAAATAAAAGGAAAAGCACAATAGCTGCTACCAATGGCATTCCTAGGCCACCTTTACGGATAATGGATCCTAATGGTGCTCCGATAAAGAATAAAACTAAGCAGGCAAGCGATAAAGAAAATTTCCTATGCCACTCAATTTGATTATTCCTGAGATCTCTTTTTCTGTTATCCCATTCCACCCCAGAATATTGATAGGTATTTTTTAGAATATTTACGACGTTGATAGAAAGATTATGAACTAAAAATTTGATAGAATCTGGAATTAGATCAGAAAAATTTTTGGTTGTTTTTTTAGTAGGAATTACTTTTTTCCAATTATTCTCGGGTTGGTTTCGGTAGTGAAATTGTTCATTTGCTTCAAATTGTACTTTTTTGCCTGTACTGTCTTTTACTTTAGTTAATGAATCAATCGATGTATTGAGCTGACGAATGCTAAACATTTTGTAGTCATTTTTGAAAATACTATCTGGTGTGTTCAACATTTGTAAAGAACTGAGGTCAAATAATTTTTTATATTCTTTAAATCCCAGCTGAATAAATTCAGTACTGCTATCTGATGAATTTCCACGTTCTTGGTACCGATAGCCATTGTAGAGTGTAAATTCTAGGAATTTTTTATCCTTCGAAAATCCCATATTCCCTCTTTCAGCAACGATACTATTATCTTGCAGGTAGGGTTGTTGTTCATAAATCACTACATTATGAATGGTCTTTCCATCCTTATCTTTCTTTCCAACTTTAATAGAATATCCAGGAATATGGTTATAAAAAGTACCTTGTTTTAAATCGATTGCCGGTTTTTTGTAAGAAATATCGTAATAAAGTGTTTTAAATTCAAGGTTAGCATAGGGGATAACATAGTTAGCAAATAGAAAAGTAATACCACAAAGAACAATAGACAAAAGTGTAAGCGGCCTTAAAAATCTGAGCAGTGAAATTCCTGATGATTTGATGGCAACTAATTCAAAGCTTTCTCCTAAATTTCCCAATGTCATGATTGATGAAATTAAAATAGCTATTGGCATAGCAAGGGTAAGTAAGGAAGCACTTGCATACCACAAAAATTCTGCGATGGTAAGTAAGTCAAGATCTTTACCCACTAAATCGTCAATGTATTTCCATAGACTTTGCATCATCAGTACAAAAAATGCGATAAAGAAAGTCGCAATAAATGGACCGATGAAAGATTTAAGAATCAGCTTGTCTATTTTTTTTATCATATACCCTATTCGTCCAGGAGAAAATTTAAAAATAACCCCGTTTACTTATTGATATCCTAAAATTAAAATAATGTAAACTACCACAAAGCTATGTACAATTTACACTATAGCCAATTGGCTTTATTTAAATTTGAATAGTTAACTTGTATCTCCAATGAACGATGCTATAAAATTATCTCTTTCTGCTGATGAACTGGAACTGGTTTGCAATAAAGACTGGATCCTGACTAAGAAAATGGTGGTAGATAAGGTCTATCTTCTTTTGGGTGGGCTTTCTCAACAGATGCAAGATTATATTGAAAGTAATCAATTATTGTTGCCAGCTGTGGTAACACAAAGCAGTCCTAAAATATCAAAGGGTGAAAATTATCTTGGTCTTCCCTATGTGATGTTAGATTATCCCCGATATTTTAAATCGAATGATACGCTAGCTATTCGCACTTTTTTTTGGTGGGGAAATTTTTTCAGCATCAGTCTTCATTTATCAGGAGCAATGAAATCAACTGCTATACCTTTTTTGAAAAGCAATTTTGAATGGATGCAGCAAAATAATTATTATTTATGCATTCATTCTGATCCATGGGAGCATCATTATGAAGCGGATAATTTTCGGCTATTAAAAAATTATTCTGCTGTTGAGTTTGAAGCGATGATTCAGCAGAAGGACTTTGTAAAAATATCAATATCCATTTCATTAGACCAATGGAATTCAGTCCCAGCTTTTCTAGAACAGCATTTTATCGAATTAGTGGAGTTATTGAAAATTAATTTCCCAAGCGATGGAAAAGATCTTTCACTTGATATTCCCAAAGTTGGCTCTGATCTTTAATATCCTTCTTATCTGCAAAATCTTTAATGATCAAAATAGTCTGATTGGTTACTTCAGATTTTTCAATGGCAAATTCAAAATATTCATCTTTAGGTGCATGTAACCAGTGGTAACGAATATATTTATCTTCTTCACCTTCTAATAATTCCGCCTGCTCATCTGATCCATTCCAAGAAAAACTGAATATTCCGTCTCTTTCATCCACTTTATCAGCAAACCATTCCTGTAATCCTGCAGGGGTACTTAAAAAATCATACAATATACCTGGAGAACATCTAACCGGGTATTCCAGTGTATACAAAACTTTCTTACTCATCTGACTAATTTAAATTCTATAGTATAGTGCAATAATAACAAAATAATCGGTGTGTCAAAATTATTTTATCCAATTGCACTAAATCTTCACATAATGTTTTGAATTAAGCTCCAATGGGTGGCTATTTTAACCCTATCTACATTATTATTTTTTAATAACATATTATAAATTTATATAAATTACAAAATATTTAAATATGTTTGTAGAATGTAATGTTTACCATTTTTAAAAAATCACCTTAAAACTTAAGCACTATGAGCATGCGTCAACTGAAAATCTCCAAATCCATCACCAATCGTGAAAGCCAAAGTTTAGAGAAGTATTTACAGGAAATTGGTAAAGTAGAATTAATTTCTCCAGAGGAGGAGGTGAAGCTTGCTGTACTTATTAAAAAGGGAGATCAACGCGCTTTAGACAAGCTAACGAAGGCAAATTTACGTTTTGTCGTATCGGTGGCTAAACAATATCAAAATCAGGGTTTAACACTTCCAGATTTAATTAATGAAGGCAATTTAGGGTTAATTAAAGCTGCCGGCAGATTTGACGAGACGAGGGGATTTAAATTTATTTCTTATGCCGTTTGGTGGATACGTCAAAGTATACTGCAGGCTTTAGCGGAGCAGTCGAGGATTGTTAGATTACCCTTAAATAAAGTAGGTCTTTCTAACCGAATTGGTAAGGCTTTTTCACAGTTGGAGCAGGAGTATGAACGAGAGCCAACAGCAGAGGAGATTGCTAATTTATTAGATTTAGAGACAGAAGAAGTGGCAGCTTCCATTAGTTCTGCAGCTCGTCATATCAGTATGGATCAGCCTTTTGCAGAAGGAGAGGAGGGTTCGTTGTTGGATATTTTGGAAAACCCGAATGCGGATAGTACCGATATGCACCAGACCTTTAAAGTTTCATTGAACGCTGAAATTGAACGATCGCTAAATACTTTAACCGATCGTCAAAAGGATGTCATCTGTTTTTTCTTTGGCATTGGGGTTGATCATCCATTGAGTCTAGAAGATATTGGAGAGCGCTATAGTCTTACCAGAGAAAGGGTTCGACAAATTAAGGATAAAGCAATCACTCGATTAAGATCTACTTCCCGTTGTAAGCATCTACGAAGCTATTTAGGAGCGTAAAGATTTCATACATTTGCAAAAATTATAGAAGTGAACTTTTTTGGTTCACTTCTTTGTTACTGCACACCTCATAAAAAGTGAACATGTTTAACACCTTAAGCGAAAGATTAGAATCTGCCTTTAAAAATATTAAAGGTCAGGCAAGAATTTCTGAACTCAATATTGCCAATACCGTAAAGGATATACGAAGGGCTTTAGTGGATGCGGATGTCAACTATAAAATTGCTAAAGAATTTACAGATACTATTAAAGAAAAAGCACTCGGTGAAAAGGTGTTGACTGCTGTTAGTCCAGGTCAGTTGATGGTAAAAATTGTACAAGATCAGTTGACCGAATTGATGGGAGGAAAAGAAAGTGAATTTAATATCAGTGGTAATCCGTCTATCATTTTAATTGCAGGATTACAAGGAAGTGGTAAAACAACTTTTAGTGGTAAGCTGGCTAATTATTTAAAAACAAAGAAAGGGAAATCTCCTTTGCTAGTGGCGGCGGATATTTATCGACCTGCGGCGATTGATCAATTGGAAGTATTAGGTGGTCAAATAGGAGTTGATGTTTTTAGTGAGCGTGAAAATAAAGATGCGGTGAGCATTGTTCAAAATGCAATCAAAGAAGCGAAGGCTAAAAATAAAAATGTAATTATTGTTGATACTGCCGGACGTTTAGCCGTAGACGAAGTGATGATGAATGAGGTCGCCAATATTAAGAATGCCATCCAACCGCAAGAAATATTATTTGTGGTGGATAGTATGACAGGACAAGATGCAGTAAACACTGCTGCTGCCTTTAATGAGCGACTTGATTTTAGTGGAGTCGTGCTTACTAAGTTGGATGGAGATACAAGAGGTGGAGCAGCCTTGTCCATTAAGTATACCGTTAACAAGCCTATTAAGTTTGTGAGTAGTGGTGAAAAGATGGATACGCTGGATGTTTTTTATCCAGACAGGATGGCTCAGCGAATTCTTGGAATGGGAGATATTGTGAGTCTAGTTGAAAAAGCACAAGAGCAATTTGATGCTGCTGAAGCGGCTAAACTTGAAAAAAAGATTCGTAAAAATCAGTTTGATTTTGAAGATTTTAAAACCCAATTGCAACAGATTAAAAAAATGGGTAACCTGAAAGATTTGATGGGAATGATACCTGGGGTGGGTAAACAAATTAAGGATGCCGATATCAATGATGATGCTTTTAAAGGTATTGAGGCCATGATTAATTCAATGACTTTGCAAGAAAGACGTAATCCGGATATTATTAATCCTAGTCGTAAAACGAGGATTGCAAAGGGTAGCGGAAAGGATATAGCAGAATTGAATCAATTTCTGAAGCAATTTGAGCAGATGAAAGGTATGATGAAAATGATGAATAAGATGCCGATGGGTAATATGCCAGGAATGGGTAGAAGGTAATTTTTACTCATTGAGGAGCGCCTTGGTCTTTTGTTTATAAATGGTACTATTATTTATAATTTTACCCCTTTTTTAGCCTAATTGCCCCCTTTTTTTATAATTTGAATTTGGTTTTTGGGCTTTCGCAGCTTATATTTGCATTCCTTTTCTAAGGAAGATCAAAGAAACCCTTTTAGTTAACAACCCAAAAAAATTTCTATTTTTTATGGCTGTAAAAATGAGACTGCAAAGACATGGGTCCAAAAAGAGACCCTTCTACTTCATCGTAGTAGCAGATGCCCGTAGCCCACGTGATGGCAAATTTATTCAGAAACTTGGTACTTACAATCCTTTGACTGTTCCTGCAACTGTGCAGATCGATCGTCAAAAAGCTTTGGATTGGTTACACAAAGGTGCTCAGCCTACTGACACTGTTCGTCGTATCCTTTCATTCAAAGGAGTATTGTTCTTGAAGCATTTGTTGAGAGGTGTTGGTTTAGGACTGTTTGATGAAGCAGCGGCAATGACAAAATTCACTACATGGAGTGCAGAACATGATGCACAGGTTGCTAAGCGCCAAGGAGCCCATAAAAAGGCACGTTTGGAAAGCCGTAATCAACCAGTAGTACGTAAGGTAGTGGAAGCTCCTGTAGCAGTAGCTGTTGAAGCACCTGTTGCGGAGGCTGAAGAAGCTCCAATCACTGAAGAAACTAAAGCAGCAGAATAATATAGCTGTTCTATTAATTCTTTTAGCAATTTCGATTTTTCGAAATTGCTTTTTTTTTGCCCAATAAATTTCCTGAGAATTTAGAAATCATTTAATTCCCTATTTCCCTCCCTAATTTTTAAACTTTTTTTATACCAATGCCTTACCTTGCAAGCGTATGAGTCAGTATTTTAAAATCGGAAAATTAGCTGCAAGTTTTGGTTTAAAAGGTGAGCTAGTTTTGCAACATAGTCTTGGAAATAAAACAGCCCTCAAGGGACTTGAAACTATTTTTATAGAGCAAGGCAAGGATAATTTTATGCCCTACTTTATTTCTTCTACCAATATTAAAAATGACAAGGAAATTTTTGTAAAATTAGAAGAGGTTGACACCATGGAGACTGCCCGTAAACTTACCCCAAAAGAAGTTTGGATTACTGAAGAAGATTTTAAAAAATTTGCTGCAAAAGCTTCTCCCATTGCTATGCTTGGTTTTCACCTGATCAATGAAGAAGAAGATTTAGGGGAAATTATTGAAGTGATTGAACAGCCTCACCAAATTCTTTGTGCAATTTTATTAGAGGGTAAAGAGGCGCTGATACCTATTCATGAAGAGTCGCTTGATAAAATTGATCAGAAGAATAGAAAAATTTTTGTAACCCTTCCCGACGGATTATTGGATATTTATAGATAGGCATTCTCTTTCTAAAGCTCATTCAATTTATAAATTTTACTGGTGGAAAATTCTCCTCAAAGAATCATTGCTCATTTCGATCTCGACTCATTTTTTGTGTCGGTAGAGGTGTTGAATGACCCTTCTTTGAAGGGAAAGCCTGTTTTTGTAGGAGGTTCCGAAAGAGGAGTGGTAGCGAGTTGTAGCTATGAAGCAAGAAAACTGGGAATTCATTCTGGAATGCCTTCTAAAAAAGCGTTGTTAATTTGTCCACAAGCAATTGCTGTAAAAGGCAACTATTCGGAATATAGTAAATACTCCCGTTGGGTTACCCAAATCATTGCATCCAAAGCCCCGTTATATGAGAAAGCGTCCATTGATGAATTTTATATTGACTTAACAGGAATGGATCAATTTTTTAATCCACTTCAATGGACAATTGATTTACGCAGCCAAATAATGGAAGAAACGAAACTGCCTATTTCATTCGGAATGGGTAGTAATAAAATGATTGCTAAAATTGCTACTGGTCAAGCAAAACCCAATGGGTATCTTCAGGTGGCCTTTGGAAAAGAACAGGAATTTTTATCTCCCCTGTTGATCAATAAAATTCCTGGAGTAGGCGATTATACCAATGAAGTACTTCAATCGATGGGGATTTTTACCATTGGTGATGTTAAACTTTTTGAAACAGCACAATTGGAGGAAAGATTAGGTAAATGGGGGTTAGAATTATGGCAAAAAAGTTTTGGCATTCATACAGGAGAAGTTTGTCAATACCATGAAGCCAAATCAATTTCTACTGAAAATACTTTTGAGGAAAATAAAACTGATATGAATTTTCTGATGGGAGAAATTGTTCGCATGTCAGAAAAAATCGCTTTCGAATTAAGACAGGAAGGTAAATTAGCTGGTTGTGTTGCGGTGAAAATTCGGTACCACGATTTTGAAACTGTCTCAAGACAAACTACTATTCCATTTACCTGCGCTGAGGATGAAATTATTCCAATTGTAAAAGATTTATTTCATAAACTCTACAAAAGAGGAATTCCTATTCGTTTACTGGGTGTCCGTTTAAGCGAGCTCACGATGGTGTCACTCCAGACAAATTTGTTTGACAATACTGCTAAAAAATCAGATCTGTACAAGGCGATTGATGATGTTAAAAAACGCTTTGGAAAAGTGAAAATTAGACGAGCTTCAGGAAATTAGTTCATCTCTTTGAATGGGTGAGCGTTTTTTAACCTTGTTGAAATGTAAATCCCCCTTTTTTGTGACTAATTCTAGTAACTAGTCCTTTGTTTATTTTTAAAAACTAATTTTTCTATATCTTTAAATCCGTTTAGCTTATGAAAGATTTAAAGAAAAATATTACTCCTAGTAAAAGGCTAGTTTTCGTTGTAACTACGATACTATTCATTTGCCTATTGCAATTTTCATTTACTGGATTTGCAAAATCTACTTCCTCCGATTCTTTGGTTGAAAGTTTTTGGTTATGGCGTTTTTTTGGAAGACTTCATCCATTGGTAGTTCATTTTCCTATCACCTTACTTATACTAGCAGGGGTTCTAGAATTATTTACCTTAAATAATTTCAATTCTTCTCTTCGTGCTGGAATTAAATGGTTGATCGTTGCAGGAACATTCGCTGCTATATTTTCTGCTATCGCCGGATTGCTATTAGTTAAGGAAGGCGGATACGAAAAAGATCTTGCGAACACTCACCAATGGGTGGGTATTGCCACCGCTTGCTTGGGAAGTATCGCCTGGTTATTACTCAATTGGATTTTGGTGAAGGGGCAATTGCAATTGATCAAATACTACCGTTTCTTTTTATTGACGAGTGCTGTAGGTGTTGCTGCTGCTGGGCATTTCGGCGCTTCGCTTACACATGGAAAAGATTATATATCGGCCACCCTTCCTTGGAGTACTGATTATGTTACCGCGGCTAAATCAAATTTTGATCTATCGCAATTTAAAAATGATACGGCTCAATTAACTAAGCAACAAGCAGTAGAATTGAATGTGCAGGTTCGTGCTATATTAGCTCACAATTGTTATAAATGCCACGGTCCTGAAAAGATAAAAGGAGATCTTCGTTTGGATAGAAAAGATATGATTTTCAAGGGTGGAGAAAATGGGCCAGTGATTGTGCCTGGTAATGTTGGGGCTAGTGAATTATTTCGCCGTATTAATTTACCTTCCGACCATAAAGATGCGATGCCATCCAAGGGCAAAAAGTTATCAGAGACTGATATTGCTATCATCAGTTTTTGGATTCAAAAAGGTGCACCATGGCCAGATTCAACCGAAAAAAATATTTTCAGGGTGGCCGCACTTCAACCTAGAAACCCTACGCTTCCGCCTGCTACCGATGAGCTTTCTAATCCTGTCGATAGGTGGACTAACCAATATTTTGTACAAAATAAAATTGCTTGGCCCAAGGTAGTGGATGACAGAACTTTTTTAAGGAGAGTAACCATGGATATCATTGGATTACTTCCAAGTTATGAAGAAATTGAAAAATTTACTAATGATAAACGTCCAAATAAAAGAGCGTTATGGATAAGACAATTATTAAATAGAGAGGATGATTATGCAACCCATTGGCTTAGCTTTTGGAATGATGCATTAAGAAATGATTATACAGGTACTGGATATATTACAGGAGGTCGTAAAAATATTACCGACTGGTTGTATAAGTCCATCAAAACGAATAAGCCTTATACTCAATTTGTAAAAGAATTAATTAGTCCTACCGATGAGTCAAAAGGATTTATAGAAGGCATCAAATGGCGTGGAGTGGTCAATTCAAGTCAACGCACTGAGATGCAAGCCGCACAAAATATATCGCAAGTATTTTTTGGTCTAAATTTAAAATGTACTTCTTGTCATAATAGTTTTATCAGTGATTGGAAACTTACAGATGCCTATGCATTTGCAAATATTTTTGCTGATAGCTCTCTTGAAATTAATCGTTGCGATAAGCCTACCGGTAAATATACGGGCGCTCGAATTCTTTGGAAAGAATTGGGAACGATTGACAGCAGTGCTACCAAAGCAATTAAGCAAGAGCAGTTGGCGGTGAATATGATACAGCCCGCAAATGGTCGATTGTATAGAACTTTGGTCAATAGGATGTGGGCTCAAATGATGGGTCGTGGTATTGTTGAACCAGTTGATGTAATGGATAATGAGCCTTGGAATCAAGATTTATTGGATTGGTTGGCTTTTAATTTTGAACAAAATAAGTCAAACATTAAGGAGCTATTATTTTTAATTGCTACTTCAAATACTTACCAGCTTCCTTCAGTTGGGATGAAGGAGGCTAACCAAATTGTAGCACAGCAATATCGATTTACTGGAGTGCTGAGAAAAAGAATGTCTGCTGAGCAATTTTCGGATGCGGGCGGGACTGTAATTGGTCCAATTTTTTACGATTCGATGATTAAATATCGTCCTGCAAAAATCATTGAGGGGAAAAAAATTGATTCAATTCATCCTCCTTTTACAAGAGCTGCCTTAGTAGTTAACAATCCTTTCCTTACTGCTTTGGGTAGGCCTAGTAGAGAAACGGTTACCACCAGTAGAGAGTCGCAAGCCAATCTGTTACAAGCTTTGGAACTTACCAATGGAAGCCAGTTTAATTCGATGCTTAGAAAGGGAGCAGAAATTTGGAAGAAAAATTATGTAACCAGTGATCGAATTATAAAAGAAATTTATAGACGTGCATTGGGTAGAGATGCTCAAGCGGCAGAATACCAGGTGGCTAAAAAGTTATTGGGAGAAGAACCTTCCACTAATGCGATAGAAGATCTTTTTTGGGTGGTCTTGTTATTACCCGAATTTCAAATTATTTATTAATTCATTCAATAATAATTTTTGTTATGAGTACTCGTTGGAATAGAAGAGATTTTATAAAAGAGACCAGCGCTGCTTCCATGGCTGCTCTTGCTGCTGGTGCGCCGATGGCTGGATTTTTATCTTCTTGCAATCGACCTAAATTAACTGCAACAGCTGATACGGTTATCTTACTTTGGATGGGAGGAGGAATGGCGCATACCGATACTTTTGATCCCAAAAAATATACTCCTTTTACTAAAGGCATGCAGGCGAATGATGTACTCAGTACATTTAAGTCGTCGCCCACCGCATTGGATGATATTTATTTTTCTGAAGGGTTAGAAAATATTGGGAAAGTTTTGAATAAGGGTACGGTTATCAGATCTTATGTAGCAGCCGATATGGGCCATATATTGCACTCAAGACATCAATATCACTGGCATACTTGTTACAAACCTCCTCAGTCAGTGTCTGCCCCTCATATTGGTTCTTGGATTGCTAAACAGCTGGGACCAAAAAATTCGGTGATACCTGCATTTATAGATATTGGTCAGCGTTTTTCATTAGGTGAAGGGGAAGAATTAAAAGCTTTTCATACCGCTGGATTTTTGGGAAATGAACATGGGCCCTTTTTGATTCCTGATCCTACATCTGGACTAGAAAGTGTGAAGCCACCGGTAGGAATGGATATCACTCGCTTTGAAAAAAGAAATCAGTTGTATAATGAGTTGATGAATAATAGTGCAATGGGCGAAATGGGGAGCGACTATCAAAAGGAATCTTTGAGAAGGTCGATGGAACAGGCCTACATGCTATTGAAATCACCAGAGGCAGCAGCTTTTGATCTAAGTAATGAGCCTAAGGAAAGCTATGATATTTATAATACAGGCAAATTTGGTTTAGGTTGCTTGATGGCCCGTAGGTTAACTGAAAAGGGTGCACGATTTATCAGTGTTACTACCGAATATGTTCCTTTCAAAAACTGGGATACTCACGATAATGGACATACGAGATTGGTGGATATGAAAAAACAAATCGATGCTCCCATTGCTCAATTAATAAAAGATCTTGATCGTTCAGGACATCTAGATCGTACTTTGGTAATATTGGCGAGTGAGTTTAGTAGAGATATGATGGTAGAAGGAAGGCCAGATTTAAAAGTGCAAGAACAAGTGAATCAACCCGACGTTATTCAGGAACTTAAAAATTATGGAATGCATCGTCATTTCACGGATGGTTGTTCTATGTTAATGTTTGGTGGGGGTATAAAAAAAGGGAATGTATTTGGTAAAACAGCTGATGAGCGTCCTTGCAAAACCATTGAAAATCCAATCAAGATTGAGCAGGTGCATCAAACTATTTATCATGCACTTGGTATTCCTGCCGATACTCATTATCTGGTGGAAAAAAGACCGTTTTATACCACTCCCGATGGTTTGGGAAAGGCAGAGATGGATTTATTTGCTTAAGAGAGGATAGATATTTTGGAGCAATGGTTTAACCATCTATTAATTCAGCTAATGTCTTTTTCTCTAAAATCTTAAGGGTGGCATCTCTTGTTTGGAGCATCGCCTTGTTAAGACCACAAGTAGCTTCGTCACAATCAGCGCATTTTTCGTAAAAATTGAGGCTTACGCAAGGAACTAGGGCTATTGGACCACCTACTAGGCGAATGGCTTGAGCCAGCGTTGTTTTCTTAGGGGATTCAATTAAGTAGTAGCCTCCTCCTTTCCCCTTCTTACTTTCCAACACATTGTTTTGTTTTAATTCCAATAGAATCGTCTCTAAAAACTTGATGGGAATCTTTTTATTTTTAGCAATTTCTGATATCAGTACTGGTCCCTGGCCATATTTAGCCGCCAAATAACCCAGCGCTTTAAGTGCATATTGTGTTTTTTTCGATAACATTTCAGAAAGTTACGCCAAAAAACAAAAAAAATAAAAAAAATAAGTCTACTTAATCAATAGACTATTATATTTGCATAATAAAACTTATAATTATGAGCCTACGTCTAGGGGATATTGCTCCCAATTTTACTGCAAAATCATCTTTAGGTGATTTGGATTTTTATGAATTTTTAGGAAATTCTTGGGGAATTTTGTTTTCACATCCAGCCGATTATACACCCGTATGTACCACCGAATTAGGAAGAACAGCCGCATTGAAGGAAGAGTTTGAAAAAAGAGGTGTTAAGGTTTTGGCTTTGAGTGTTGATCCAGTGGATAAGCACGTGGGTTGGATTAAAGACATTAATGAGACTCAGCATGTATCTGTTGAATTTCCAATCATCGCTGATGAGGACAGAAAAGTTTCTGAGCTTTATGATTTTATTCATCCAAATGCCTCAGCTACCCTTACTGTTCGTTCTTTAGTGATTATTGCTCCTGATAAAACAGTTAAATTGATTATCACTTATCCAGCTTCTACCGGAAGGAATTTTGTTGAAGTATTGAGAGTAGTGGATTCATTACAATTAACAGCTAATTACAGTGTAGCTACTCCTGCCAATTGGAATCAAGGTGAAAATGTGATTGTAGTTCCAGCGATTAGTACAGAAGATGCGATTAAGAAATTCCCTAAAGGAGTTGAAGTAGTTAAACCTTATTTGAGGTATACTCCACAACCAAATATTGACTAATTCTTTTTAGTGTTATTGTAATTAAGCGCTGTTCAAAAGACAGCGCTTAATTATATAAATTTTTTCTTAGCTGTTGAACCAGCGCCTTGATATCCTTAGGCAAATCTGCCTCCAAATGATAGTCTTTCCCCTCCGTATCTTTGAATTTTAACTGGCTAGAATGAAGCGCCACTCGGTTAAGCATCGGGCGCTCTTCTTCGTCGTGCTGACTCAATTTGTATCTTTTTTTGATAGAAGATAGCAACACTGGTTTGCCATCTCCATACAACGGGTCACAAACAATTGGATGACCAATATTTTTAGAATGAATTCTTATTTGGTGTGTTCGTCCAGTATGAATTTGAAATTTCACCAAACTGTATTTACCTAAATCTTCTATTACTTCATAATCAGTAAGAGAGGGTTTACCATTTTTATTAATCACCATTTGACCCTTAAAAACTGGGTGCTCCATAATAGGCCCATCCATGCTTCCAGATTTTTCAGGCATTGATCCATGCACCAATCCGAGGTAATATTTTTCTACTGTTCTTTCTTCAAATTGTTTGGAAAAAAATTTATGCGTATCCTCATCCTTTGCAAACATAATAATACCACTCGTTTCCCTATCTAACCGATGGATAGTAAAAATACTTCCATATTTATTGATCAAAAAGTCTTTTAAAGAAGGTTCAGATTGTATTCTGTCTGGAATAGAAAGTACACCAGCTGGTTTGTTGAGTACAATAAAATGATCATTTTCAAAAATGGTAACTACTGAAGCCAGCGCCTTACTATTGGATGGATTACCGTTATTGATATTATTTGCTTCGCTCATTATTTGATCTAGGTAGTTGGTTTTTGATTGGTTTGAATTTTTTTGTGAGAAATATTCAAGTATTTCAATAAACGGATTTCTTTTTCACTTAAAAAACGCCATTTACCTCTTTCAACATTTTTCTTAGTAAGGGTTGCATACATTACTCTGTCTAGTCCCTTTACATCATAACCTAAATGCTCAAATATTCTTCTTACAATTCGGTTACGTCCACTATGTATTTCAATACCAATGATTGATTTATCTTTCGAATCTGCATAAGCTAGTGAGTCTGCTTTGATTTCACCATCCTCTAATTTTATGCCATTTAAAATTTTATCAAAATCAGCTTTAGTAAGTGACTTGTCTAATTTTGCTTCATATACTTTGGTGATATTATAACTGGGGTGTGATAGCTTTTGTGTTAATTCGCCATCATTAGTTAATAATAAAACACCAGATGTATTTCTATCTAGTCGGCCTACAGGGTAGATCCTTTCTGTAGTCGCCATCTTCGTTAATTGTAATACCGTTTTTCTGCCCTGCGGATCATCAGTAGTGGTGATATAATCTTTTGGCTTATTGAGTAAAATGTAAACTAGATTTTTGCTGACAAATAATTTTTTTCCATTGAATTGCACATTATCTCTCTCAGTCACTTTATGTGCCGGCTCCTTCACTACCTCATTATTTACTTTTATTTTTCCTTCTTTAATCAGTGTAACCGCATCGCGTCTACTACAAACTCCACAATGAGCCACGTATTTATTTAAGGGCATTTCAGTTGTTGAAATCGAAGAAGGCTTTACAATCTTTGGGGCAGTTTTTACAGGTTCAGGAGTATAATCTTTTTTAATTCCCTCTACTTTTTTAGTATAGGTAAAATTCGTTTCAATTGCGCTTACCTTTTTTTGTTTGGGGGAATGACTGGTTTTATTTTGAGTAGCTGGAGTAGGAGCATTTTTAGCAGCAGCTTTTAACTGTCTCTTTTCCTCAAATCGCCTATCGATCGCGGCAGCTCTTTCTTTTTTTGCTTTCTTTTTGGCTTGTTTAAATTCTTCTTTAATCAGACTATTTTTCTTCTTGGGAACAAATTTCTGGAAAGGTGCTTGACTCATTTTTGAAGTGTTTTACTGTTATTACAACAGGGGTGAATGGCGAAGGTAAACTTTATTTTGGCGGGGTTAATACATTTGATCCAATTTTATTTTTGTAGTAAACCCCAGCTTACTCAAGCCTAAGCTATAAAAAAAGCGGCCTACCATCTGATAGACCGCTTTGTCATAGGGTTTTAATGATTTATTCTCCAGCTCTTCTTTCTTTTCTTGAGTCTTCTATTTTAATTAATTGCTCAAGAGATAGAATTTCACTCAAATTATTTTTTTGTTCTTCCCTGATGGACTTCAACTGTTCTCTCTTCTCTAATTTACTTAACGAGCTATTGTCTCTGATCGCTTTTATTTTAGCTTGCTCAGCATCTTGATTGGCTTTTATTTGTGTCACTTGATTATCAGAAAGACCAAGATTTCTTTTCATTTTACCTAGGTTTCCTCCAGCTTTATTCCCCTTAGGATCATTGGATAAAGTTTTTTTTTGTGCTAATTGCTTTTTTTGATCTTCTGTCAAAATTCCCGCCATTTGTTGCTTCTGTGATTGTAGGATAGCTGCTTTACTTTCCTTAAAATCTTTTACGTTCATTTGATCATTTTTGTTAAGCGCTGCTAACTGAGTATTCGTATTTTGTCTAGCTGCTTTCACCTGTTCTTTTTGACTAGCAGATAGATTCAATGCTTTCATTTTTCCTGCTGTTTGCATTGAATGGTGAGGTCCGTTATTTTTTTGTAACCTTTGCGCAAATGAGGTTGAAAAACAAATGGTGGTGGCTATTGCACCGATAAAAAACTTTTTCATAGTGTTTATTTTTAAATGGTTCAAAGTAATAGACTATGATCAATGCCTAAGGTTTAATTACAAACAAAAAAAATATAGAAATATTTATTTTGTTAGATAGAAATGAACAATTAATAGCCAGTGAAATAGTAGAAAGAGTTTTAAAAAAATAATGCCCCATTGATATGGGGCATTTATAAAAGTAATGCTATTGGTAGCGCAGGAAATTTATTTTCCTTTATTGGCAAGTTGACCACAAGCCGCATCAATATCTTTTCCACGGCTTCTTCTCACTCGAACGTTTACCCTGTTTTTTGCCAAGTAATCTGTAAATCTTTGGGTGGTATCTTCATCAGGTTTGGTGAATTTTGCTCCTTCAATCGTGTTGTACTCAATTACATTTACAAGATGGGTTGGTATTTTTCTGTAAATTTTTGTTAAGGCTTCAGCATCTTCGATTGAGTCATTTAAATCCTTAAAAAGAATGTACTCTAGTGTAATATCATTTTTAGTTTTATCATAAAAATAATTCAACGCTTCTACCAAGGTATCGATACTATTGCTTTCGTTGATGGGCATGATTTGATTTCTTTTTTTGTCATCCGCAGCATGAAGCGAAAGAGCTAGATTAAATCTTACCTTATCATCACCCAATTGTTTAATTTGTTTTGCTACCCCAGCGGTAGAGACGGTAATTCTTTTGGGGCTCATCGCCATGCCATCATTAGCAATTAATTTATCGATTGCTTTTAAAACATTTTTATAATTCAGTAGCGGCTCTCCCATGCCCATAAAAACAACATTGGAAAGTTTTTTATCAAATGTTTTTTCAGATTGCTGATTGATAAAGGCTACTTGGTTGTAAATCTCATCATAATCTAAATTCCTTTTTCTTTCCATAGTACCCGTAGCACAAAACTTGCAGCTTAAGCTACAACCTATTTGAGAAGATACGCAGGCAGTATTTCTTTTTTCAGTAGGAATTAACACACCCTCAATCATGTGGCCATCAAAGGTCATGAACCTTGATTTAACAGTTCCATCACTACTAAATTGAGTAGTATTTACTTTTAGGGAGGGTAAGTCAAATTTTTCAGCTAAATGTGCACGCAGTTCTTTGGAAATATCTGTCATGTCCTCAAAGCTTTGCGCATTTTTTTTCCAAAGCCACTCATGCACCTGCTTGGTCCGAAATTTTTTTTCGCCGATCGTCTCAAAATGTTTAGTTAACTCTTCTAAACTTAGGTGGCGAATATTCTGTTTTAATGCTGTCATGGTGCAAAGATACCTTAACTTACTGTATTGCCCAATGAAGCCCATTGGTCAAATAAATTGTACAGGAATTTAAATGCTGGACATTAATTTATTAAAGTGGCTTATTGAAGGGAGACTTATTTATTAAAGAAAGTGGCTAGGTTTTCAAGTGTGACTACTTCCTGAACACCTGAGCTTAAGTTTTTCACTAGACATTGTTTGTCTTCTATTTCTTTACTTCCAATAATGATAGCGTATTCGATATTTTTTTTCTCAGCATAGCTGAATTGTTTGGCAATCTTTGAAAATTCATGAAACATTTCGCAGGAAACACCCTTTGCTCTTAATTGCTGCATGACGCTAAATGCAAAAAGGGATTCGGCTTCTCCCATATTAAAGAAGATGGCCTTCGAGCCCTTTTCTATATCATTTGGAAAAAGCTGAAGCTCTTCCATTACATCATAAATTCTATCAACTCCAAAACTTATTCCTACCCCCGCAATATCAGGTACATCAAATAAGCTTGTTAAATCATCATATCTACCACCACCACCAATACTTCCCATCTGAACTTCAGCCGGAGCTTTCGCTTCAAAAATGATTCCTGTATAATAATTCAATCCTCTAGCAAGGGTGAAATCAATGGCTAGGTTTACATTACTAGTTTGCTGAAATAAAAATTCAACTTCACCAATTCCTTCCTTGCCAATTGCTAGATTACCTACTAATGATTTTATTTGAGCTAATTTTTCTTCATTTGTACCAGCGATCAATAAATATTTTTCAATTATACTAATCTGTTCTGGTGAAAGATTTCTTTCAGTCAATTCCTCTTTTACTTTATCCAATCCAATCTTATCTAATTTGTCAATAGCAATGGTAATATCCATCATTTTTTCGGCACCTCCACACAATTGAGCTAAGGCACTTAAAATTTTCCGACTATTAATTTTGAGTGTATAACCTGAAAGCCCTAGCTGCATAAATACCTGGTGATAGATATTAGCTAATTCTACTTCATTTAGCAATGCAGTACTTCCAACAATATCGGCATCGCATTGTGTAAATTCTCTGTAACGTCCTTTTTGAGGCCGATCTGCGCGCCAAACGGGTTGAATCTGATAGCGTCTAAAGGGAAAGGTGAGTTTGCCCTGATTCATTGCTACATATCTGGCAAAGGGAATTGTTAAATCGTATTTTAATGCTCTCTCTGTAAGTTCGATACTGCTTTTACCAATCAATGCTTTTTCAAAACCTAAGGTTGATTTCTCAATATTTTTTGGATTATTGATTCCGTTATTTAATATTTTAAAAATCAGCTTATCACCTTCTTCACCATATTTGCCCATCAATGTTTCTAAATTCTCCATGGCAGGGGTTTCAAGTGGTTCAAACCCATACAATTCAAATACACTTTTGATAGTGGATAAAATATAGTTTCTTTTATTAACTACCGTTGCTGAAAAATCCCTAGTTCCTTGGGGAATACTTGGTTTGGCCATGATTGTTTCTTAATTATAATATAGTAATAGCCTATTCGAAAAAAGCTGATGTATTCAATTGATCAATTAGCATGATTTTTAATAATTGCATCACAGGCAATTTCGATCATTTCATAAACACGATGGTATCCATCTTCTGCTCCATAAAATGGATCGGGTACTTCCTTATTTTGACCAGGATAGACTTCATTCATTAGTAAATCAACTTTTGATGAAATGAATTGATCTTTTCCAATCTCCTTTATTTCTTCTTGTATATCTAAGGCCATTGCATAGATCTTGTCAAATCGCTTAAAATCTTCTTGTATAAATTTTCTTGATTGCTGACCACTGATATTAACACCGTTCAGGTTAGCCACTTTTTGTGACAAGAAGTGAGGTGCCTCACCATTATGAAATCCATTGGTGCCAGCACTATCTATTTTCCAATTTAATCCTGCCTCCTTACATTTTTGTTGTAGAATTCCTTCTGCCAATGGACTTCGGCAAATATTACCTAGGCATACCATCAAAATTGTCATGCAGCAAATATAAGCCCTTAGTGTAATAAACTAGTAAGCAGCAGGGGGCAAGAGCTAGAATTTCTTATTTACATTTCCCCCAAAAATCATTTATAAATCGATTGTAAAGGAATGAATAGGCGTCCTATTATTGTAAAATTTTGCCTATTGGCGCTTGTTTTTTGTAAGGAATTTGACAATATTTAAGCACGATAAGTTTGGCAAACGGTTAACCAGAAAGAAAGTAAGGAGCTTAGGTATGATTTCAGTAAAGTTAAGTTTATAAGACGATGGTCATTTTCAATCATTTATTTTGTAATTTGCCCTTATTGAAGAAGGGATGTATCAATATTTTTTTAATACGTCGCTTTTAAAAACAATACCTATGGCAGAATTAGAAAACGAAAAACTTAGCGAAAGGGATAAGGGTTTTATCCGTATGCGTTCAATCACTAATTATGGGATGGGTTTCTTTATGATACTCGTCGGTTTTTTCTTCATGTTTCCTATTAAGTTGACTCAAAGTTTTATTAATCAATACGATGCTGAATTAATAAAAATATTTGCCGTCATATGCTGGTTGTATGGGGGCTTTAGGATGTATAGAGGATACAAGAAAAATTATTTCAGAGACTGATGAACAAGTGGAACAAAAAAAATAGTATTGCAAGTTGGGGATGTTTGCTCATTTTGTTTATAGGAATGACACAATGTAATTCCAAAAAGCAAGCGCAAGCAACCGATACGCTTACGAGTGGAGTACTTCATATCAGTGTGGATGAGTCTTACCAGCCGATCATGGAGGAACAAATTAAAGTATTTGAAGGCGCCTATCCCGATGCTAAAATCATAGCTCATTACAAATCGGAGTCGGCTTGTTTAAATGATATTCTTACTGATTCCCTTACCAAAATGGTCATCGTAACAAGGGGATTAACAAGAAAGGAAGAAGATTATTTTAAGCAATCCGTGAATTATTTTCCTCGATGGGATGAGCTGGCAACCGATGCGATTGCGATTGTAGTCAATAAAAACAGCACGGATACTATTTTTACTCTTCAAAGATTGCAGCAGCAGTTGACTGGGTTGATGGGAAAAAAGCAACAAATTATTTTTGACGGATTAAATGCTACTAGTACGGTGAGGTTTGCAATTGACAGTATATTAAAGGGGTCAAAATTTGACACCAGTGTGGTGAGAGCGGTTAAAAATAGTCAGGGTGTTTTAGATTATGTTGCAGCTAATGAAAATGCCATTGGTTTGGTGGGAATAAGCTGGATTGGAAACCCAGAGGATTCAGCGCAGGTGAAAATGTTGCAAAAGCTAAAAATGGTTTATGTTAAATGTGATTATTGTTCCGATTCTCCCTATGTAAAACCAACCCAGTATGGTATCATGACTAAAAGATATCCTCTCATTCGTGGTTTGTATTATATTTTGAGAGAAAATTATTCAGGTTTAGGGTCGGGGTTTTTAAATTTTTTACAATATGAAAGGGGGCAATTAATTTTCAGAAGAGCTTATTTAGGGCCTAGTAAAATAGGATTTGGCATTCGGAATGTGCAGATTAATGAAAAATTACCAAAATAAAAATGAACATTTGAAATAGTTTTGAGTATAAATTAATATCATTGTAAAGTCAAAAAAAAAGAAAGGAAATGAGTAGTATTAAATTTGGATTACTTGCGTTATTTGCCCTATTGCTTTCAAGCACTATGAAAGCCCAAACATTGGATGAGGGTAAGAAATTTATGTATTATGAAAGGTACCAAAGTGCTAAAAATGTTTTTCAAAAATTAGTGGAAGTTGCTCCTGTAAATCCAGAAGCAGTTTATTGGTTGGGTATCTCCATAATGGCGGGTGCTGATTATTCTACTAAATCATTAGCTGAAGCTAAAGAGATTTATCGTAAGGCATTAGAAGCCAATAGTAATAGCGCTTTGTTGATTGCAGCCATGGGAAATATAGAGCTAAGAGAAGGTAAAACTCAAGACGCTCGCAATCGTTTTGAAACAGCACTTTCTTTAAGTCAAAATAAAGATTTGTTAGTATTGACTGCAGTAGGGATGGCTAATTCAGACTTTGATAATAAATATGCAGATCCAGCTTACGCAATCGAAAAATTAAAAATTGCCACCAATTTAAAAAAGTTTAAAGAACCATCTGTATTTATATACATGGGAGATGCCTATAAAAAAATGTTAGATGGTGGAAATGCACAAATTTCTTATCAGTCTGCATTAAATATTGACCCAAAGTATGCAAGGGCAATTTATAGAATCGGCAAAATTTATCAAACACAAGGGGCTGGTCAGGAAGAGATCTATATGAAATACTTCAATGAAGCCATTGAGAAAGATCCAGTGTATGCACCCGTTTATAAAAACTTGTCTGATTTGTATTATAATATCGAAGTAACTAAATCAGCTGTTTATCTTGATAAATACTTGGCGAACACGGATGATGACCCTAAGAATTGCTACTACAGAGCTTCAATGAAGTATGCACAAGGTTTATTTAAAGACGCTATCACAATGGCTGACCAATGTATTGCAGGGGCTACTAGCCCATACCCTAAATTATTTGGTATTCAAGGATATGCTTTTAATAGATTAGGTGATTCTGTTAATGCGAGGAAAGCTTTTGAAAATTATATCGCTAAAGCAGAACAAAGTCAAATAGGCAGTGGTGACTATGCTACCTATGCCAATGTATTATTTAAATTACCGGGAAATGATTCTTTAGCTGGTATTTATATTGACAAAGCAGTTGAATTAGATACGCTTGAATCTTCGAAAGTGTCGTATTTAAAAACTACCGCTCTTTATTTTGAAAATCAGAAAAAGTATAAAACCGCAGCTGATTGGTATGCAAAAATTACTACATTAAAGAAGGATCCAACAAAAACTGAATTATATTATGCAGGATACAACTACTTTAGGTCAGGTAATTATACTACTTCAATAGAGGTGTTTAATCGCTACAGTAAAAGATTTCCAGATGATGTTTTCAGTTATTATATGATTGGAAAGTCTTATTGGGCTATTGATACAACCATGGAACAAGGTTTAGCCAATCCGGCCTTTCAAAAGGTGATTGAAGTTGGACAAGTCGATAAAGTGAAAAATAAGAACCAATTGATTGGTAGTTATAAATATTTTGTAGCCTATTTTGCAAATATTAAGAAGGATAAAGTCGCTGCTATGGCCTATTGCGATAGCGTATTGGTGGTTGACCCCGCTGATGCTGAAGCAGCTAGCAATAAGGCAGTAATTGAAAAAATGAATATGAATCCTACTCCTGCTGCTCCAGCAGCTCCGGCTTCTAAACCTACAAAGCCAGCTGCCACTAAGCCGACAGGGGATAAGCCAAAGCAAACGAGTCCAGCGGCCAAACAATAAGTAGAAATATATAAAAATAATGTTATCCCCCTTTTTATTCAAAAGGGGGATATTTTTTACTAAACCTAAGTTTGTTATTTGCTCCTCCTAACGTACTTTTGCAAAATGAAATTCTTCATACTTCAAGCTGTAGATAGTAATAATGCCTCCAACTATTTGCCTATAGGGATTCAATTATTTTTTGCGATTGGTTTTATCGCTACCATGATGATTCTAACGCATCGTTTTGGCCCCAAAAGACAGACCAGTGATAAGCTTCAAAATTTCGAAAGTGGTATTGAAATAAAGGGTAATGCTCGTCAACCGATGGCGATTAAATATTTCCTTGTTGCGATATTATTTGTATTGTTTGATGTGGAAGTTATTTTTTTCTATCCCTATGCGGTAAATTTTAGAGCCTTAGGCTGGCAAGGCTTTATGGCAGTGGTCATGTTTGTTGGTTTATTTATAGCAGGATTTATTTATATCATTAAGAAAGGAGCTTTGAATTGGGAAGATTAGTAATTGTGAAGCTGTTAAGTAAACAATGGGTGTGGGATTTTGTTAAAGAAGGGTAGATTTTATAATTGTGTATTTGTTTATAAAAATTAATTATGTCGCGTCCTGTACAATATAACACAAAGTTGAAAATGGTGGAAGCCCCCGAAGCAATGATGGGGGATGGTTTTATGGCAACTTCCTTTGAAAAGGTGGTAGGGCTCGCCCGCAAAAATTCTATCTGGCCATTACCATTTGCTACTTCCTGCTGTGGAATTGAGTTTATGGCTACGATGGCTAGTCATTATGATCTATCTAGATTCGGTTCTGAAAGGGTAGGTTTTTCTCCTCGTCAATGTGATCTATTAATGGTAATGGGAACTATTTCTAAAAAAATGGGACCCGTTCTTAGACAGGTGTATTTACAAATGGCAGAACCTAGATGGGTTTTGTCTGTGGGTGCATGCGCTTGTAGCGGTGGTATTTTTGATACCTACTCTGTATTACAAGGTATTGATCAGATAATTCCTGTAGATGTTTATGTACCAGGATGTCCTCCAAGACCAGAAGCTATTTTAGATGGATTTTTGAAAATACAGGAATTAGTTGGACAAGAAAGTTTGAGGAGAAGAAATGGCGATAAATACAAGGAATTGCTAGCTAGTTATGGAATACAATAAATATTTGAAGCGAATTAAGTAACAAAAGATGCCTCTAAATAACGATACAATACAGCAAACACTTATCCAAAAATTTGGCGATGTACTTACCGACTGGCAGGAACCTTATGGAATGTTGACTTTCACTGCGCCAAAAGAAATCAATTTGAAAGTGTTACAATTCTTATACGATGAACCCACTTTAAATTTTCGTTTTTTAACTGATTTACAAGCGGTTCATTATCCAGCAAATAAAGGTCAAGAGTTAGCAGTAGTATATCACTTGCATAATTTGGTTGACAATGTCCGTATCCGATTTAAAGTTTTTACCGATATCCCCAAACCGGATGTTTTTAGTGCGACTGCTTTATATCAGTCAGCTAATTTTATGGAACGCGAAACCTATGATTTTTTCGGAGTAAATTTTACTGGCCATCCTAATTTAATTAGAATTTTAAATGTGGATGAAATGGATTATTTCCCCATGCGCAAAGAATTTCCATTAGAAGATCAGACTAGGGTAGATAAGGATGATGAGATGTTTGGAAGATAAATTAGTATTTATAAAAAGTTGGGTGAGTTGAATGTTGTGCGGTAGTTAAAATATTTTTAAAAGAGAATTAAAAAATAGTAAAGGCAAATAATGAGTGAGCATATTCTTTTACCGGAAGGAAGTATTGAAAAACAAACTACCACCCTTAATTTGGGGCCTACGCACCCTGCTACTCATGGCGTTTTTCAAAATATTCTTGAGCTCGATGGAGAAAGAATTCTTAAAGCAACTTCCACAGTAGGGTACATTCACCGTGCTTTTGAAAAATTAGCTGAAAGAAGACCGCTGTATCAAATCACTCCTATTACAGATCGATTAAATTATTGTTCTTCTCCCATTAATAATATGGGTTGGCATATTACCTGCGAAAAACTTTTAGGTGTTGACTTGCCTAAGCGGGTCGATTACCTTCGAATTATCATTATGGAATTAGCTAGAATTTCAGATCATTTGATTTGTAATTCAATCGTGGGAGTTGATAGTGGTGCCTATTCTGGCTTTTTATATTTGATGCAGTTTAGAGAATTGATTTATGAAATTTATGAAGAGGTTTGTGGTTCAAGACTTACTACTAATATCGGCCGAATAGGTGGCTTTGAAAGAAATTTCACCAATACTGCATTTGTTAAACTTGAAAAATTTCTGGCTACTTATCCTAAGCAGTTAAAGGAATTTGAAACCTTGTTTAATCGTAATCGAATTTTTATGGAACGTACCATTGGTGTAGGCGCTATTTCTGCTGAAAGGGCCCTCAACTATGGTTTTACAGGTCCCAATTTAAGAGCAGCTGGTGTGGATTATGATGTTCGTGTGCATACACCATACAGTTCCTATCAAGATCTTGAATTTACTATACCAGTGGGTAAGACTGGAGATTGTTATGATCGCTTTTTAGTTCGAAATCAAGAAATGTGGCAAAGTCTGAGTTTGATTGAACAGGCGTATAAAAAAGTGCAGGAATTTAAAGGCGCCGAGTCAGAAGTTTTTCATGCAGATTCTCCTGCTTATTATTTGCCAGAGAAAAAGGATGTGTATACTAAAATGGAGGCTTTAATTTATCATTTTAAAATTGTGATGGGCGAAACGGATATACCTGCAGGCGAATTATATAGTTCGGTTGAAGGAGGAAATGGTGAGTTAGGATTTTATCTGATCAGTGATGGAGGTAGATCACCGTACCGACTACATTTCCGCAGACCTTGTTTTATTTATTATCAAGCATTTCCAGAATTAGTACAAGGTGGAATGTTAAGCGATGCAGTAATTACAATGAGTAGTTTGAATTTGATTGCAGGCGAATTAGATGCGTAATCTATTATTCGGCAAAATTGAATTTTGACATATGATTCAACCAATAAAATTGACCCACTCTTTTGAGTAATAGTTATTATGATAAAATTTTCTGAGGAAAAATTAAAAAAGGTAAGCGAAATTATACAACGCTATCCTGAAGGCAAACAAAAAAGTGCCTTGCTTCCAGTACTTCATCTAGCACAAGATGAATTTGGTGGTTGGCTAGATACGCCTGTAATGGATTATGTGGCTACTTTATTAAGCATTGAACCAATTGAAGTGTACGAAGTGGCAAGTTTTTATAGTATGTATAATTTAAAACCTGTAGGTAAATACTTATTTGAAGTTTGCCAAACAGGCCCCTGCATGATCAATGGAAGCGATGATATTATAGGGTATATCAAAACAAAATTAAATATTGGTGTAGGTGAAACCACTGCTGATGGATTGTTTACCTTAAAAACGGTGGAGTGTTTGGGTGCTTGTGGATACGCACCGATGATGCAGTTGGGTAAAACCTATCGTGAGCATCTAACAAAGGAGAAAGTAGATGCTATTGTAGCAGAATGTAGATCAAAGGCAAATTAAATTGATGGGAATAACTAACGCCATATTAAAAGTGAAAGAGCATAGAAAATCTGAAAAAGTGGCGGAAGTTAATTTTTTAGTGGATAGTGGAGCAGTGTATAGTTTGGTTCCTGGAAAAATTTTAGACCAACTGGAAATTGAGCCCTATAGAAAAATGAGTTTTTCTTTGGCTGATGGTACAACCCTACAGCGTAAAGTATGCAGTGCCTATTTTGATTTTGAGGGTGAAGGAGGTCCAGCGCCGGTAATTTATGGAGAAGAGGGAGATGAACCACTAGTAGGTGCAACCACGCTGGGATCTTTGGGATTGGTTTTAAATCCTTTTACCAGATCGCTGCATCCAATGAGGATGTTGATGGCAAAATTGAAAAAATAAAAAACATTAGGAAACGGATTGTAATAAAGTATGGCAAAGAAATTATTATTAGACAAAGCACATGTACCTGGAATCCGGAGCTATGAGGTGTATCGGAAAGAAGGAGGATACCGTAGTGTTGAAAAAGCATTTCGTTTAACTCCTGCCGAAATTGTAGAAGAAGTAAAGTTGAGTGGATTAAGAGGTAGGGGTGGCGCAGGTTTTCCTACGGGAATGAAATGGAGTTTTTTGGCTAAGCCTGAAGGAGTTCCACGTTACTTAGTTTGTAATGCGGATGAGAGTGAACCTGGTACTTTTAAAGATAGATACTTGATGGAATTTATTCCACACTTATTGATAGAAGGAATGATTGTAGCCTCCTTTGCTCTGGGAAGTAATGTTAGCTATATCTATATCCGTGGAGAATATGCATGGATTGCTGATATATTGGAAAATGCTATTGACGAGGCAAAGCAAAATGGATGGGTAGGAAAAAATATTTTAGGAACTGGATTTAATTTTGAGTTGTATGTGCAAAGAGGAGCAGGCGCCTATATCTGTGGAGAAGAAACTGCATTAATTGAGAGCCTAGAAGGCAAAAGAGGTAACCCAAGAATTAAGCCTCCATTCCCTGCGGTAAAGGGTTTGTGGGATTGTCCTACAGTAGTAAATAATGTAGAAACATTAGCCGCAGTAGTTCCTATTATTAATGAAGGCGGAGAGGCTTATGCTAAAATTGGTGTAGGAAAAAGTACTGGTACTAAATTGATTTCTGCTTGTGGCAATATCAACAAACCGGGTATCTACGAAATAGATATGACCATCTCTGTTGAAGACTTTATTTTTAGTGATGAATATTGTGGTGGCATACCTAATGGAAAAAGATTGAAAGCTTGTATTCCAGGTGGATCTTCTGTTCCTATATTGCCGGCCAATTTATTATTGACCACTGCCAAAGGAGAGAAAAGGATGATGAATTACGAAAGTCTTAGTGACGGTGGATTTGCAACAGGAAGTATGATGGGTAGTGGAGGATTTATTGTATTAGATGAGGATCAATGTATTGTTAGAAATACTATGACGCTGGCAAGATTTTATCATCACGAAAGTTGTGGCCAGTGTAGTCCTTGTCGTGAAGGAACTGGTTGGATGGAAAGAATTTTGAAAAAAATTGAATCAGGAAAAGGTGAAATGAAAGACATTGATTTACTGTGGGATATACAAAGAAAAATAGAAGGTAATACCATCTGTCCTTTAGGTGATGCGGCAGCTTGGCCAGTTGCAGCAGCTATTCGTCATTTCAGAGATGAGTTTGAATGGCATGTGCAGCACCCTGATAAATGTTTGACAGAAAATTTTGGACTTAGGCATTATGCAGATCCAATTCATGTGGCAGTAACTGCTTAACGATAAATAATAAATAGTTTAATAAAAATAAAGCCTGACCATTCTGGCGGAAAATTTTTTTATGGTAGATGAAATAAAAACTTTTAAAGTAACCATTGATAACATCACCATTGATGTGCCTGTAGGCACGACCGTACTAAATGCGGCTCGTCAAATTGGAGGTGATGTGGCTCCACCTGCAATGTGCTACTACAGCAAGTTACAGGGTAGTGGAGGAAAATGTCGTACTTGTCTAGTTGAAGTAGCAGCTGGTTCTACAGCTGACCCTAGACCAATGCCTAAGTTGGTTGCTTCCTGCAGAACTACCGTGATGGATGGTATGGTGGTAAAAAATATTACGAGTGAAAAAGTGAAAGATGCTAGGGCGGGTGTGGTAGAATTTTTATTGTTGAATCATCCGCTGGATTGTCCTATTTGTGATCAGGCCGGTGAATGTCATTTGCAGGATCTTGGTTATGAACATGGTAAAGAAGGAACTCGTTATGAGTTTCCAAGAAGAACTTTTGAGAAAGAAGATATAGGTCCCTACATTCAATTACATATGACGAGGTGCATACTTTGTTATCGTTGCACCTATGTTGCTGATCAATTGACTGATAAAAGAGTTCATGGAATATTAGACAGAGGAGAGCATGCAGAAATCTCTACCTATATCTCAAAAGCAGTGGATAATGAATTTAGTGGAAACATGATTGATGTTTGTCCAGTAGGAGCGTTAACGGATAAAACATTTCGTTTTAAAAATAGGGTATGGTTTACTAAGCCAGTAGATGCTCATCGCACCTGCGATACGCCTGGATGTTGCGGAAATACAACCTTATGGCTTCGTGGTGAAGAGGTGTTCAGAGTGACTGCTCGTAAAGACGAATGGGGTGAGGTGAAGAGTTATGATGGCAAGCCAGGATGGATCTGCAATACTTGCAGATTTGATAAAAAGAAAACGAGTGATTGGACAATAGAAGGAGTTACAAAAGTTAATCGACACTCTGTTATTTCTCAAGGTAAATATGAAGGACTGGTTATGCCAAAAGAAACTGTTCAGGAAGTAATGGGTGGACGAGCTCCTAAATTACTAATGAATATTCATGATGAAAGTGAAGTGAATGATCCAAAAATTCAGTTGAGTGAAATTAATGGACCAGCGCATGCTGAAAATTTTAAAAATTAAGTGCTTGCAATTTGTTGAGCAAAAAAATATTTATAACAAATTATGTTACTATCAATTGGGTTGCCTTTAATTATTGAAAAATTAGTGTTGATTGTAGTAGTGGTGATGTCCTCTTTGGTAATTGCTATGTATGCAACCTTTGCTGAAAGAAAGGTTGCTGCTATCATGCAAGATAGAAGAGGTCCCAATAGAGCAGGTCCTTTTGGTTTATTACAACCGCTAGCGGATGGTTTGAAATTATTTTTCAAAGAGGAAATTATACCTAACCTATCTTCTAAATTTTTATTTATCCTAGGACCTTGTCTAGCGATGTTGACGGCTATGATGACAGGTGCAGTAATTCCATGGGGTGATAAGGTTCATTTTTTTGGCAGAGATATTTCTTTACAAATAGCAGATGTTAATATTGGTATTTTGTATGTTTTTGGCGTAGTGAGTATGGGGGTTTACGGAATCATGATTGGCAGTTGGGCTAGCAATAATAAATTTTCTTTGATGGGAGGCTTAAGGGCTGCCTCACAAATTATTAGTTATGAATTGGCGATGGGTATTGCCTTAATTGCTTTATTAATGACAACGGGTACATTGAGCCTAAAAGAAATTGTACAACAGCAGCAAGAACATTGGTATAGTTGGAATATTATCAAGCAACCGCTTGGGTTTTTAATATTTTTAATTTGTGCTTTTGCAGAATGTAATAGAACTCCATTCGATTTACCTGAGGCAGAGAATGAATTGATAGGTGGATACCATACCGAATATTCTTCAATGAAATTGGGTTTCTTTCTTTTCGCTGAATACATCAATATGTTTTTGAGTAGCTCTGTAATGGTGAGTTTGTTTTTTGGAGGGTACGATATTCCGTTTGTAAATGATGCATCTTTAGCTGAAAGTATTGGTACGAATTGGGTGGCTTTAATTCATTCAGGAGTATTTTTATTTAAGGCGGCATGTTTTCTTTTCTTATTCATGTGGGTTCGTTGGACTATTCCTCGTTTCCGCTACGATCAATTGATGAACTTGGGATGGAAAATATTAATACCACTGGCGCTAATCAATATGTTGGCAACGGGCGCCTTTATTTTATTACAGCAAAACAACTGGCATTTTTAAACATTAAAATATATTTGCGCATCCATCGTGTTGCAAGAATTTAATAACATATGCAAGCATTAACCAATAGGGCCCAACAAGTAGAACGCAAACCAATGTCATTATTGGAACGCGCTTATTTGCCGGCTATTTTTAGAGGAATGGCCATTACATTTGGTCACATGTTTAAAAAAAGACCTACCATCAATTATCCTGAGGTAACTCGTCCTTTTAGTCCTGTTTTCAGAGGACTACATATTTTAAATAGAGATGAAGAAGGTAGAGAAAACTGCACCGCCTGTGGGTTATGTGCCGTTGCTTGTCCTGCTGAAGCCATTACAATGGAAGCCGCAGAAAGGTCTGCCGGAGAAGAGAATTTATATCGTGAAGAAAAATATGCCGCGAAATATGAAATAAATATGTTGCGCTGTATTTTTTGTGGATTGTGCGAAGAAGCTTGTCCTAAAGATGCAATTTATTTAAGCGAAACCTTTGCTCCAGCAAATTTTCAACGCAAAGGTTTTATTTATGGCAAGGATGATTTATTGATTCCTCATCCGATCACCGAACCAGAAGCTCATGCAAAGGCAAAAGGTGGTAGAGTGAGTTTAAAATAGTTATTTTAAAACATCTTCCTTTCAAAGGGAAAGAATACAACGAAATATGAGTGCAATAGAAATAATGTTTTGGTTTTTAAGTATACTAGCCTTAGGCGCAGCCGTAATGGTGGTTGCCAGTAAAAGTCCAGTGTATAGTATATTATTTTTGATTCTTACTTTTTTTGCAATTTCAGGCCATTATATTTTACTGAATGCACAATTTTTAGCAGTTGTTAATGTAATTGTATATGCTGGGGCAATCATGGTACTGTTTTTATTTGTTGTAATGTTGATGAATTTAAACGCAGAGTCAGAACCCCATCAAAAAAATAAATGGTTATTGTACATTGGTGGCATTTCAGGAGGTAGCCTATTATTGGTAATTGTAGCTGCTTTAAAGAAAACAGTAGCCACTACTCAGTTGGTTCAGATGAATAATGGCGAAGTTGGATTGATCAAAAATTTGGGAATCAAATTATTTACTGATTATGTATTTCCTTTCGAAATAAGTAGTGTTTTATTTTTAAGTGCTATGATTGGAGCGGTAGTCATTTCAAAAAAGGAAGGATAAATATTAAATTAATAAAAGAATATGCCGGTATATTATTACATATTTTTAGCAGTTGCCTTGTTCAGTATTGGAGTCATTGGCGTATTGATTCGTCGCAATGCGATTATAATATTCATGTGTGTAGAATTGATGTTGAATGCTGCCAATTTATTGTTAGTAGCATTTTCAAAAATGCATCACCAAGCATTGATGAAAATAAACCCTACAGCAGCAAGTGATGCGCAAGTATTTGTTTTTTTTATCATGGTAGTGGCGGCAGCAGAAGTTAGTGTGGGGCTTGCAATTATTGTAATGATGTATAGAAATACGCATTCAGTAGATGTAAATTTTTTAAACCGGTTGAAAAACTAAAGTGTTTTTTGCCATTACTGGATGAGAGAGAAAGAATCAATTTTTGAAATAAACTTTTTTAATTAATACAGCTACTTTCTTTAAAAGAAGTAGTTAAAATTTCCCTTAGGGATTTGGGGCTTATGAATAATATTTTACAAATAGTTTGGCTGATACCTATTTTACCATTGATTGGTTTTTTTATCAATGGATTGGGTAGAAATAATTTATCCAAAACCCTTTCAGGATTAGTCGGAAGTGGAGTGATATTGGCGTCTTTTACCATAAGTGTGTATGTCTTTTTAAATGTAAAGGAAGGCAACACCTATCTCATTCATTATTTCGAATTTATTAATACCGTCTCTTTGAATGTGCATTTCGATTTTCAAATTGATCAGCTTTCTTCTCTTTTTTTATTGATTATAACAGGGGTTGGTTTTTTGATTCATGTGTATTCTACCTCTTATATGCACGAAGAGCCAGCAAAAGATTTTGCTAAATATTTTTCCTATCTAAATCTTTTTGTGTTCTCTATGTTGTTACTGGTGATGGGGGGTAATTATATCATTATGTTTATTGGTTGGGAGGGAGTTGGACTTTGTTCTTACTTATTAATTGGGTTCTGGTTTAAAAATAATGACTACACTAATGCAGCCAAAAAGGCTTTCATAATGAATCGAATTGGTGATCTTGGATTTTTACTTGCCGTATTCTGGTTGTTATCAAAAATAGGTTCTGCAGACTTTCACCAGGTGTTTGATAATGTGGCTAAGTTGTCGTCTTTTGACATTAGTGGAATTACCTTACTATTATTTGTAGGAGCTACTGGTAAAAGTGCCCAGATACCATTGTATACTTGGTTGCCAGATGCGATGGCAGGACCTACACCAGTAAGTGCATTAATTCATGCTGCAACGATGGTTACAGCAGGGATTTATATGATTGCCCGTAGTAATATTTTATTTACTATGGCTCCTCTTACTCAAACAGTAATAGCTATTATTGGAATTTCAACCGCTTTAATTGCAGCTACTATTGCGTTGAAACAAAATGATATTAAAAAAGTTTTAGCCTATTCTACTGTGAGCCAATTGGGTTACATGTTTGTAGGTTTAGGAGTGGGAGCTTATACAGGTGCTGTATTTCATGTAATGACGCATGCCTTTTTTAAAGCTTTATTGTTTTTAGGAGCGGGTAGTGTTATTCATGCGATGGGTGGAGAGCAGGATATGAGAAATATGGGTGGATTAAAAAAATACATGAGCATTACTCATATCACTTTTTTATTAGGTTGTTTGGCGATCGCAGGTATGCCACCTTTTTCAGGTTTCTTTTCCAAAGACGAAATTCTTGCTGCTGCATTTGCTCATCAACCCATATTGTGGATTGCCGGTGTTGTAGGTGCATTGCTGACTGCTTTTTATATGTTTAGATTATATGCCATGACCTTCCATGGTCAATTTAGAGGTACCCATGATCAACAACACCATCTTCACGAAAGTCCTGCTGCGATTACTATACCCTTGGTAATTTTAGCGATATTGGCGGTAGTAGGTGGATGGATAGGAATACCGGAAGTATTGATGCATGGAGGACATCGATTGGAAGCTTTTCTTGAGCCTATTTTTGAAAAGAGTAATCAAATTGCGGTAAAGCATGAATTATCTCACGCTACAGAATATACGCTAATGGCGGTGTCGGTGGGTGGAGCATTAATCGCGTTGTTATTTGCTTGGAATAAATTCAGTAAATATCAAAAAGCTGAAATTAACGAAACAGGTATTGGAAAAGTGGTAGCTAATAAATGGTATGTAGATGAATTGTATGACAAAGTGATTGTACAACCATTGCAGTCATTGGCCACTTTTTTCAATCAAGTAATTGAAAAAAATATCATCGATGGCTTGGTCAATGGAGTTGGAAAAGCAGTGCAGTATGGAAGTCGACAAATCCGCTTATTGCAAAGCGGTTTGGTGGGTACCTATATATTGTTAATGGTGGTAGGTATGTTGATATTATTTATTATTCAATTGTTTTTATAAAATATATTTCTGATGTTTGGTAACTACATAACGATTCCACATTTATTGGTTCTTTTTCCTTTGCTTGCGGGATTACTTACTTTTTTTATAAAAAAGGAATCTTCTGCAAAGTCATTCAGTTTATTGGCTGGTCTGATTACTTTGCTGATTTCTATTGCTAGTATCTATTTTCGCAATAATAAAGAATTGAGTGGCCTAACATTTAATTATATGTGGTTAAAATCATTGGGAGCTAGTTTTTCATTAGCCCTAGATGGAATGGGAAGATTACTTACTTTTTTAACTGCACTTTCTTTTCCAATTATCTTGATTGCTAATTATAAAACGATCTATAAAAATGCAAATGTTTTTTATGGTTTGTTTTTATTAGCACAAGCTGGTTTGATGGGTGTATTTTTATCTACCGATGCATTATTGTTTTATTTCTTTTGGGAGTTGGCATTAATACCAGTTTATTTTTTATGTAGTTATTGGGGTGGTAAAAAAAGAATTGCTGCTACCTTTAAATTTTTCATTTATACTTTTACTGGCTCTCTTTTTTTACTGGTGGGTATCATCTATGTTTATTTACACACTGGAGCAACTCGCTATTCGGATCATAATTTCTCTTTAACAGCTTTTCGTGCGGTAGTTTTATATGCCAATCAACAAAACTTTTTCTTTTGGTTATTCTTCATTGCGTTTGCAATTAAGATGCCGATTTTCCCTTTTCATACCTGGCAGCCAGATACCTATGAACAATCACCTACCTCTGTAACGATGATTTTAAGTGGGGTGATGGTAAAGATGGGTTTATTTGGATTGATGAGATGGGTTTTGCCTATTTTCCCAATGGCAGTGGTCAAGTTTGATAACGTGGTGATAGGATTATCTGTTATAGGAATGATCTATGCAAGTTTGATTGCTATCAAACAAGATGATTTAAAAAGGTTAGTTGCTTATTCATCCATTGCGCATATTGGATTAATGAGTGCCGCCATTTTTACTATGCAAACAGTCGCTTTGGAAGGAATGGTGATACAAATGTTTGCCCATGGTATTAATATCATCGGCTTATGGATTGTTATTGATTTGATTGAAAAACAATTAGGAACTAGAAAAATTTCCGAGTTAGGTGGATTAGCACACAAGGCCCCAGTATTGACCATTTTATTAGTTATAATCGCATTTGCAAATATTGCATTACCGCTTACGAATGCATTTGTTGGAGAATTCATGATGTTTAGTGGGTTGTTTAAATTTAATATTTGGTATGCTGCTGTGGCGGGCCTAAGTATTATTTTGGCAGCGGTATATACTTTAAATATGGTTCAAAAAGTTTTTTATGGAAATACTAATTCTTTGACTGAATCGATGAAAGAAATTTCATGGAATGAAAAATTGGTACTGATGGTAATCGTAGTCATGATTTTTTTGATGGGGGTATTTCCACAACCAATATTTGAACTAACAAAAATATCGGTAGCACCAATTTCAACAATATTCAAATAATACTAATATTAAATTATCCCGTCCAATCGGGAGGGTAAAGAAATTATGAATGCAATCTTATTAACAGCAGTTTGGGGTATTATTATGATGTTTGGAGGTGTGTTCTTCAAAAGTAAGCAAACCCCTAAATACTGGGCTATAGCCGGCTTGGTAATAATTATTATTTCGAATTATCTAGAACTTACAACTGGTGCATCTTTTTTCGAAATAGAAACCAAGTACATGCTTTCTTTCAATAGCTTTAATTTAACTTTTATAACGATTGCATTAGTTAGTACTTTATTATATTTTTTATTAAGTGGCAGCGATATCGAAAAAGTAGGGGATAATGTGTCTGAATATTTCGCTTTGATATTTTTTGTTTTATGTGGTGTTTGTCTTTCTGCAACTTACAATACATTATTAATATTATTTCTTGGTATAGAAATCATGTCCATCCCATTGTATATTTTAACTGGATCTGATAAAAGAAATTTGAAAAGCAATGAAGCTGCTTTGAAATATTTTTTGATGGGAGCTTTTTCTACTGGTATTATGTTAATGGGTATCGCATTTCTTTATGGAGGAAATAGTGACGGTTCTTTTTTTATTAATAGCTTCAATTTCGGCGAAGGAAAGATGCCCGTTTTTATTGCTATAGGAATGGTATTTATGTTGATTGCTTTATCCTTTAAAGTGTCTGCTGCTCCATTTCATTTTTGGACTCCGGATGTGTATGAAGGGGCACCTACTGTTTTTACTTCTTTTATGGCTACCGTCGTTAAGATCGCAGGCTTTATTGCTTTTATTCGTTTATTTGAAAACTCATTTGGAAAGGTTCAAGCGCAATGGCAACTATTGGTTTCAGTCATCACCGCAGCAACTCTTTTTATTGGTAACCTAACGGCAGTTTTTCAGCAGAGTGTAAAAAGAATGCTGGCCTATTCTAGCATTGCTCAAGCTGGTTTTATGTTATTAGCTGTTTTTGCCTTAAATAAGACTGCTATGCAGGGTTTAATTTTATATTCTGCTGCCTATAGTTTGGCTACTATTGGCCTTTTTGCGATATTGATTAGGATGTATGATTACACAATCGATGGCTTTAATGGACTGGCAAAGAGCCAGCCTGTACTAGCAGTTACTGCCACCATATTTTTGTTGTCTTTAACCGGTATCCCTCTGACCGCAGGATTCCAAAGCAAATTTTTAATGTTAGTAGCAGCGATTCGTGATGGTCACCATCATTGGTTAGTATTTTGGGCAATCCTTTGCGCTGCAGTAAGTGCCTATTATTATTTTAAAATTATTCAGGCAATGTTTTTTAAGGTAGCTGGACAAGAAGTACAGGAACATGGTTCTATTGCTGAAGGCTCAACCATTACAACTGGTTTTAAAGTCCTTTTAGTCCTAACAGCCATCTTGATAATTTTATTAGGAATATTCCCTTCCTTATTAACTGATTCCTTGCTTTTTTAATTTCATTAATTAAAGGGCGTTTCTTTGAAGTGAATAGGTCTTTCTTTAGATTATTAATCTATTGAAACTCCCAATAAATGACCTCTTAATGCGATTTATATATTCTAAATTACCGCTTATAATCTTTTTTACCGCTATCAACTATTTCGGAATTAACTTTATTGTGAATTAAATTTTCATGAAGACAGCTGACTCTATTACACTTTCTTACAATACGATCAAAAGTAACCGTTTAAGAACAGCGATTACAGTTATCATTATTGCCTTGGGTATAATGGCACTAATAGCTATTATTACAGCGGTAGAAGCGGTTAATCAAAGTCTTACAAAAAGCTTTTCCACTATGGGAGCCAATGCTTTTAGCATTCGCTTTAGGGAGCGGAATATCCAATTCGGTGGTGGGCCTAATCGTCAAGATGCCAAAATCTCCTCTAGAAAGTCGTTGGTTGCTAAAAAGTCTAATGAAGGAAAGGTGATTACTTTTAACGAGGCTAGGGCTTTTAAGGAGCTGTATCCTTTTCCCGCAATGGTGGGTATTGGATTACCAGGGCCAGGGGGAGTTATTGTTAATACAGATGCTAAGAAAACCAACCCAGATATACGCGTTTTAGGCGGAGATGAAAATTATTTGCAATTGAATGGCTATGAACTTTCAGATGGTCGGGATTTTAACGAAGCCGATGTTGAATCAGGAAGAAGCGTTTGTATTATTGGAAATGTAATTGCTCAAAAATTATTTGGCGAAAATACTCAACGTGCCCTTGATAAAATCATTAGTGTGTCCAACACAAAGTATCGAGTAATAGGTATTTTGAAAGATAAGGGTAGTAGTGCTTTTATGAATTCAGATAAAGTGGTGATCACCACTTATAACAATATTAGGCGAATGTTTGGTTTTGAAGGAAAGTCTTACAATATATCAGTGATGGTAAGTGATTTAAAAATGATGGAGGTGGCTATTGGAGAGGCAAAAGGAACTTTTAGACCGGTACGTAAATTGGACATCAAGGAGGAGGATAATTTTTATATTGACCAAAGTGATAGCATCGCGCAATCTTTGATGAAAAATTTGGGTTTTTTAAAATATGCAACACTAGCCATCGCCCTAATTACCTTAATTGGAGCAGCCATTGGTTTAATGAATATTATGCTAGTCGCTGTAAATGAGCGAACTAAGGAAATAGGGCTGATTAAGTCATTAGGTGGCAAAGCTGCTGAAGTGAGGGCTCAGTTCTTATGGGAATCTATTTTAATAAGTCTGATGGGTGCCTTTGTTGGCATCATATCTGGTATTTTATTTGGGAATATAGTTGCTGTAATTCTTAAAACAGGTTTTGTTATCCCTTGGCTTTGGATTTGTATAGGGGTAATCGTATGTTCATTAGTAGGCCTTTTAGCGGGTCTTTATCCAGCCTACAAGGCATCTAAGCTCGATCCTATTGTGGCTTTACGCTATGAATAGAAATCTCTAAAATTGCGCTATTTTAACCATTTGAATTTAATATTTTATTAATATTTTCCACATAATATTAATAATGGTTTATTTTTTTTTATTGAGGTTGTTTCATTCAATTATTTTATTAACTTGTGCCTCACTAAAATATTTCTATTTATCATTTGATGGTAGGAATAGTTTTTTTGCTTAGCATTGTAAAACGAAATTTTTTTAAAAACCAATTTTCAAATTAACACACAAAAACGAACGTTATGGCAGAAACAAAATCAACTGCAAATGTAAAACCATCTACATCAGCACAAGTAAAAAAATCTAGTAATGCTATCTCATGGATTGCTCCATTGGTTTGTATCATAGTTGGATATGCTTTCTGGAGATTTATTTTAGGAGACGCATCTGGATTTACAAAACCAGGTTCTGGCGCATTTTGGCCATCTCATGAAGGTCCAAAAGGTGCATTAAATAAAATGTATTTAGGAGGTATCATTGTACCCGTACTTATTGGTTGCCTTTTAATCGTTGTTACTTTTGTAATCGAAAGAATGTTAACGATCACTAAAGCTACTGGAACAGGAAGTAATGCTGATTTTGTTCGTAAAGTACAATATCATCTTGCAAACAAAAATGTGGATGCAGCTTTGGCAGAATGTGATAAACAAAAAGGATCTGTAGGAAATGTAATGAAGGCTGGATTACATCGTTATAAAGAAATGATTAGCAATACAGAATTATCTACTGATCAAAAAATAATGGCTATTCAAAAAGAAGTAGAAGAAGCTACCTCTTTAGAATTACCGATGTTAGAAAAAAACTTAGTTTTCTTATCAACACTTGCTTCTGTTGCAACCTTAATTGGTTTGTTAGGAACGGTGGTAGGTATGATCAAGGCGTTCTCTGCATTAGGAGAAGATTCAGGTGGTGGTGCTGCAGCAACTCAATTGTCTGTTGGTATCTCTGAAGCCTTGTATAACACCGCTTTAGGTATTGGTACATCTGCATTGGCTATTATATTTTATAACGTGTTCACTACTCGTATTGATGGAATTACTTACGGTATTGACGAGTCTGGTTTTACATTAACGCAAAGTTTTGGTTCACTTTACAAATAATTTGTATAGTGATTTCAATTATTTAGCATCCAATAGTAAAACAATAAAAATATTTTAAAATGCCAAAAGTTAAATTACCTAGAAAGAGTACGGCGGTGGATATGACTGCGATGTGTGATGTGGCTTTTTTGCTGTTGTCCTTTTTTATCCTGGCAACCAAAACTAAACCACCCGAAGCGGTAACGGTAGTAACACCTTCTTCTATATCTACTAGAATTGCTAAAGATGATGCCATATTAGTTACTTTAAACAAAGACGGTAAAGTTTACCTGATGTTAGGTGACAGGGCTAAAAAGCAAGCAATCTTGGAGGATATTAATACCACAAAGGCTTTAGGATTGACTCCAGAAGAAATGACTAAACTTAGAAAAATGGAATTTTACGGAATGCCATTTAATAAGATGAAAAGCATGTTACAATTGGAAACTCCAATGGAACCAAAACAAATGGAGGGTATACCTGTAGGTGACAGCTTGAACAATGAGTTATCTGATTGGGTAGGAAGTGTCGTGAGGTCTTATTCAGGTGAAAGTATGGACAATCTGAATTTACTGGTAAAGGGAGATAATGCTTCAAAGTATCCTACTTTTAAATACATTAAAGATGCGTTTAAGAGAAATGATATTTTTAAGTTCAAGATTGTAACCAATCCAGAAGGTGTTCCAGCTGATTCAGAATTAGCTTTGAACCCTCCAAAAAAATAACAATAACCCAACGTTTGCTTTTCAGTAAAAAGGGAAGCAACTTAAAACTACCGATATGGCAGAATTGGATACATCGTCCGGCGGCGGACATAAAAAAGGGCCTGGCGTAAAAAAGGCCAAAAAAGCAAGTACCAGGGTTGACTTGACACCTATGGTGGATTTGGGATTTCTTTTGATTACATTCTTCGTTTTTACAACAACGATGAGCACGCCAACGGCGATGTCTATGAATGAACCAAAAGAGGATCCAAATAACCAGTTGAAAGTTAAAAATTCTGGAGCAATGACTTTGTTATTGGGAAAAGATGATCAAGTATATTATTATTTCGGTGAATTGTCTGCTACAGATGCGTCTAACCAATTTAAAAGCAGCAATTTCAAAGATATTCGTCAGGTGATCCTCGATAAAAAGAAAGCTACTCCTATTGGAGATTTGATGTACATCATTAAATCAGATAAGGAAGCTACCTTTAAAAATGCGATTGATATCCTTGATGAAATGGCTATTAATGCTGTTCCTCCTGGGCACTATGCTGAGGTGGAAATGAGTGATACTGAAGCTCAGTTAATTAAGCTGACTGAAGACGCTAATGGCATTAAATAATTTATGTAACTAGTTACGTTTTTATATCTAACTAACAAAGTCTTTAACAATGGAAATAAATAAAATTTTAACTGCCGACATCCTCGATATTATCTTCGATGGAAAAAATAAGGAGTACGGAGCTTATGATCTTCGGAAAACCTATAATAGCCGTTTAAAGAACGCCGTCATTATTACTGTTTCATTGGTATTATTGGCTTTACTCGGAACTATTTTATCCGATTTTATATCAAAAAATTCAAAGGTTGAAATTGAGGTATTGGATACCCAGATGGCAGAAGTTAAGAAAAATGACGCGCCACCTCCACCACCGCCTCCTCCTCCTCCAAAAGCACCACCACCACCCGAAATTAATCAGGTGAAATTTACCCCTCCAAAAATTGTGAAGGATGAAGAGGTGAAGGAAGATGAGAAAATCGAGGAAATTAAAGAAGACCAGGTAATCAGCACCAAAACGGTGGAAAGTGATAATAAAACACAGATTGTTGCTCCCGTTGAGGATAAAGGGACTCAGGTAGTTGAAGCTCCTAAAACTGATGATGAGGATAAGATTTTTACCAAAGTAGAAAACGAAGCTCAGTTTCCAGGTGGTACAGCTGCATGGGTAAGGTATCTTCAGAAAAATCTGAATGCAAACACTCCAGTTGATAATGGTGCTCGCTCAGGTACTTACCAAGTAATTGTTAAGTTTATCGTGAGTAAAGATGGTTCTATCAGTGATGTTCAGCCTGAAACCAAGCATGGTTATGGAATGGAAGAAGAAGCAATTAAGATTATTAAGCGTGGTCCAAAATGGACTCCAGCCCTACAAAATGGTAGAAATGTAAATGCCTACCGTCGTCAACCGATTACTTTTGTTGTGGAAGAACAATAATAACCACTTTTAAATTTTTCATATCCCTCTACATTTTTTGTAGGGGGATTTTTTTTACTAAAAAATGCTTCTTTGATTTTGATTCTTTCGAATTCAGAGATGGTATCTTTGTTTCATGTTACAGAAAATCTCAGGCTGGGATGATACGATTGTTGCACTGGCTACACCACCAGGTGTAGGGGCTATTGGTGTAATTAGGTTAAGTGGTAAAAATGCTTTTGATATAGCCAATTTATTATTTGCTCCTAAAGATCTGATGAATCAAAAATCACATACTATTCATGTTGGTATGCTGAGTGATGAAGGATTAAATATCGACGAGGCAGTAGTTTCTTTGTTTAAAGGTCCAAAGAGCTATACTGGGGAAGACGTAATTGAAATAGGCTGTCATGGTAGTCCTTATGTGCAACAGCAAATAATAGGAGCTTGTATTCGAAAAGGAGCGCGCATTGCAAAACCAGGCGAATTTACTCAGCGTGCTTTTTTGAATGGCAAGTTGGATCTTACCCAGGCCGAAGCAGTAGCAGATTTAATTGCGAGTAATACAGCGGCATCGCAAAAAACTGCCTTGCATAATATTCGCGGTGGATTTAGTATCGTGTTAAAGGAATTACGAGAGCAGCTGATTGGGTTTTCAGCTTTGATAGAACTAGAACTTGATTTTAGTGAAGAAGATGTAGAATTTGCTGATCGCGCTAAATTTGATGCTATTATTCAGTCAGCTCAAATTACAACGCAGCAATTATTGGAGTCTTTTCAGTTGGGAAATGTTATAAAAAATGGAGTTACCGTTGCGATCATAGGTAAACCCAATGCAGGGAAAAGCACTTTGCTCAATACCTTGTTAAATGAAAACAGAGCCATTGTAAGCGAGATCGCTGGGACAACTAGAGATACGATTGAAGAAGTTATTAATATCAAAGGTATTTTATTTCGATTGATAGACACAGCGGGTATTCGACACAATAGTACGGATGTGATTGAATTAGTAGGAATAGAAAAGAGTTTGGAGAAAATGCAGCAGGCTGATGTCATTCTGTATATTTTTGATATCAATGAAATGGAATCAGCTGAATTAACTGAGCGGGTTAGGGAATTTGAAAAATTAAATAAGCAATTTGTATTGGCAGGTAATAAAGCAGATATTGCTACAATAGATGTAGCCGAAAAATTTGGTGCTGCGCAAAAGATCTTTTCGATTTCTGCCAAAAATAAAATGGGGATTGAGCAAATCAAAGATGCCCTGTTTGACTCTACTGTTGGCGAAATACCGGTCACTGAAAATGTGGTAGTAACCAATGCCCGCCACTTTAGTGCCTTGCAGCAGGTTAACCAATCACTGACAGATATAAAACAGGGACTTGATTCGGGTAGAGCTACCGATCTAGTTGCTTTGGATATTCGTCGTTGTTTGCATTTTATTTCTGAAATTACAGGTGATATTTCTAACGAAGATGTGTTGGATTTTATTTTTTCTAAGTTTTGTATCGGAAAGTAATTCAATGAATCATACTTTTTAAAACTATTTTAATGACTATAGGAAATTTAGAGGTCGCAGAGAATGTATTTCCTGAAAAAATGTATTGGAAAGAAGCTAAAAGAGCCTGCGCATCTTTAGGAGAGGGGTGGCGATTACCCACTAAAGATGAACTAAATATTTTGTTCGAAAACAAGGATAAAATAGGGGGATTTATTGAGAATTACTATTGGAGTTCTACAGAAACAAAAGGGGTATACAGTGCATGGATACAGCTTTTTGATGATGTGGGTGTTCAGTTCAATTCCTATGTGAAGGGGTTTAAATATAATGCTCGAGCGGTTCGGGATCTGCAATAAATTAGCTAATTTGATAGCTCACTTAATAGTAACCAGTCGTAAACTTTATAAACTTTTAATTATTTTCAACCATGAATTTAAAAATAAATCACTTGCAGCATGTCGGTATTCCAGTTACTGATATTGAAATTTCTCAGTCCTTTTATGAGCGATTGGGATTTCAAAGAGCAATGAATGCTACTTTTATGCACGAAGGTGAGCAGGGCAAAGTGTCAATGATGAAGCGAGAGGGGATTATTATTGAATTATACCAAATGCCCGAGGCTGAACTGGTTAACGTTAGACAAAGAAAGGATGGAAGAATTGATCATATTGCCTTTGATGTGGATGATATCAATGAAACATTTGATCTACTAAAAAATGAAGGCTTTTCAATTATTGAAGAGCAACCCGTTTTTTTAAATTTTTGGGTTAAGGGCTGTAAATATTTTTATATCCTCGGACCTGATGGCGAAAGATTAGAGTTCTGTCAAATTTTATAGACCATTTAACTTCAAATTGATTTAAACTTTTAAATTATCAGGAAAATATAAATTAGCTAAATTAGAAAATTCATCCCCTCGCATAAAAATTGAAATATCTACTTCTGAATAATTATTTTTTCCAGTAGCCGCTAATAATTCATTGGCAGCATGTAAGGTGTTTTTATGAAAGTGATACACCCTTTCAAATTTTTCTCTCACCACCAACCCTTTCATTAGCATCTTATCCTGTGTAGCAATGCCTGTAGGGCATTCATTGTTATTGCATCGCAAAGCTTGAATACAACCCAGTGAAAACAAAAATCCTCTAGCACTATTACAAATATCTGCACCCAAAGCAATAGCTCTTAAAATGGAATAACCTGAAATGATTTTGCCACTGCAGATAATTCGAATTTTATCTCTTATTCCTAAATTGATCAATGTTTTGTTTACAAATATTAATGCTGGCTCAAAGGGCATTCCAACTCCGTCAGAAAATTCTGGAGGTGCTGCACCTGTTCCTCCTTCAGCTCCATCCACTGTTATAAAATCAGGATAACAGTTTTGTTGAATCATCTCTTTACACAAGTCTTCAAACTCACTCGTTTCTCCAATGCAAAGTTTAAAACCAATGGGTTTTCCATTAGACAACTGACGCAATTGAGCTATGAATTCAATCATTCCCTTATAATCTTTAAATGCTGAGTGGCTAGGTGGAGACAGAATGATAGTGAAAGGCGCTACACCCCTAATTTTAGCAATTTCGAGCGTATTTTTTTGTGCAGGAAGTACACCACCATGACCCGGTTTTGCACCTTGTGAAAGCTTTATTTCAATCATTTTCACCGCAGGCAAATTAGCCTTTTCAGAAAATTTGTCTGCATCAAAATTACCCTCCTTATCTCTGCATCCAAAATAGCCAGTCCCTATTTGCCAAGTAATATCTCCGCCTTGCAAATGAAAGGCAGTCAATCCGCCTTCTCCTGTATTGTGGTAGAACTTACCCTTTTGTGCACCTTGATTTAAAGCTTTAATAGCATTTTCACTGAGTGATCCAAAACTCATGGCCGAAATATTCAGTAAGGAGGCTGAATAAGGTTTTTTACAATCTGGGCCTCCAACTAGAATCCTTGGAAGTTCTTCTTTTACCTTAGAAGGAAACATCGAGTGTTTTATTCCTTCATAATTTGGTTGGTTCAAATGTAATTGCGTTCCAAAGGGGGTAGACGAATCGATATTTTTTGATCTTCGATAAATTAAAGACCGCTCATTTCTTGAAAATGGTTTTCCATCTGTAGAACGTTCAATAAAATATTGTTGTATTTCAGGGGAAATCATTTCAAATAGATACCTGAAATAGCCTATTACAGGGAAGTTTCTTAAGATAGTATGTTTGGTTTGATTAGCATTTTGAAATCCAACGACTAATAAGATGAGAAAAATTACAGGAATAACAGGCCCTATAATTTGATAGAAATATAGAAAAATGGAGATGCCTGTTAGGACAATTCCGTAAATGAAAAATTGTTTTCTCATGATGGATAAATATTAATTTATTGCTAATGGCTCTTTTACATAAAGCAGCGCTTGGCTTATTAAAACTATTGATTTTACTACCCTTTGCAAAAACTAATTATTAAAAAGTTCTATTTTAATTAATTTTTAACTTTTAGTAAAACGTTAGCCTCCACTTATCATTAAATCATTGATTTGTTTTCTCTCTGTTATTTTATAAGATGGTTAGCTATTGTAATCGCTTAAATTTCTAAAAATCAATTCAATTATTTTATTTGAATCTGATTTTATTTAAAATTTCTACCCGAAATTTGTAAAAGCTTCCGTATTTTATATGAAAAAAATATTTACCCTTTTACTGATTTTTTTGAATGGCCATTTGCTGGCACAGAAAGTAGTTCAGATAAAACATGCTAGTTATACTTCTTTTTTTTGCATCGAAAAATATTATCCTCTGATGGTTGAATGGTGGGAGACAACTGCTAAAGCGGATTGTGCAACTCCTACTGCTAGGAAAGACAAATTTAAGCCAGACCCATTACTTCCTATAGAAACTAATTTAAAAGACGATTATGTGCATTCAGGAACAGACCGAGGACATATGTGTCCAGCTGCGATCAATAAATGTAAGGGTGAGAAGGAAATGGAAGAATGTTTTTATTTTTCTAATATGGCCCCACAGTATCATTCCTTAAATGCAGGAGACTGGGAAGCATTGGAACGGTTTACGAGAAAAACGGCTATTCAAAAAGATAGTATTCATGTATGGGCAGGTAATATTGGGGAATCAAAAAAAATTGGAAAAGTTTCTGTGCCAACGCAATGCTGGAAAGTGATACATATTTTACATACTAAAGAATACAAGGCTTACCTGTTTAATAATGATTTGTCTAAGCCAGATGGTATTGCAAATAACGAAGTAACGGTTCACCATATCGAACAATTAACTGGCTTCAAATTTTTATAAGCAAACACCTCATCATAAAATCTATTTTAATCACTCACTGCTATTTTAAAGGCGAGGCTGAAAAATGAATAGGGTTGACTTTTTGGATCGCTATTGCTGAACTTCCATTCTTGCCCATCAATGGAAATAAGCATTGAATTAGTCCCCACCACTTCCCCTAAACCAATCAATGATTGGGGGCATTCTAATCTAAATCCATAATGTTGTCCTTTGTATAGATGTAAGCCAGGAGTACTGATTGACTTCCAATTTTCACTGTCCCTGACTTGGAGAAAAACACTCGTTGATAGGATCGGGAGTCCCCAGGTTTTGGTATTGTCATTGAAAGGATGAACGGTCAAAGTTATTTTGGCAGGGTGAAGCACCAGACTGGTATAAATATCAATTCCTTGAATAGCTACATCAGCCGTTGAAAAAAAGGTTTGGCCTCTTTTGGTGTCATTCATTTCGTTGTTATATCGACCAATCCAACTGGTGGAAGTAGGGTTGAGCTGACTCACCATAAATTTACTATTCGAAGGGTTTTGTATTGTTTTCATGGTTTACTTTTATTTTAGCGCGGTGGGGATGAACACTCAGTAAAACGATAAAAGACAATCGTTTTCGGGATGCTCATTTACACCTCTTCCAATAACCGCTATATTGCTAACCATTATTTGAGTCAAATATTTTGCGAAAGAGGTCTTTACTTTTGTTAAATCGATTTTCTTCTATTGAGTTAGCTAATGAAAGGGTGGTTTTTCTCAATAAATCAAAAAGGCTTGCTATGGCAATAAAGCTTACCTTTAATATAGTGTTTTCTTCAATTAAAATCAATGAACTGATTTCTTTGGTAAAAAAAGAAATTTTAAAAACCCAAACATGTACACTTACATCTGGAATAAATACCTGCCAGTAATTAGGATTTTATTAAAAAAATCTGCAGCTGGAGACCAACTACTTAGTTTAAACCGTGAGGATTTTGAAAGAGCGGGTACAGGAAGAAAGGCGGGTTATAAATTTACTATTGAATTTACAGAAGGAAAGGTAAGTAATGTGATCAGTGGTTCAGATTTAGCTAGTCATTTGGCAGCAGCTATGCTAGAAGATTCGGCTACTAAAATTGTTTTGTTAACGGGACATTTTCAAGTGATTTTGAATACAAAATTTCAAATTACCGTAAAAAATATTACTCCTCAGTCAGTTGCATCCATTTCGGATGTGGAAGTAGGAAAGGATTAATCGAGTATTTTTGCAATTTATCATTTAATCACCCATTCGTATTTTGAAGTTTAAAGATTTTGGTTTTGATAACCGATTATTGGAAGGAATAGAGGCATCTGGATATGATGAAGCGACACCTGTTCAAGAACAAGTAATCCCTTTAGTATTAGCAGGAAAGGATGTTATTGCATCTGCACAAACAGGAACAGGAAAGACCGCAGCATTTTTACTTCCCCTTATCAATAATATTATTTCGTCTCCGCTGAATCAACAGAGCATCACCGCATTGGTGATAGTGCCTACTAGAGAATTAGCTATTCAAATAGCGCAGCATATGGAAGGGCTTTCTTATTTCACTTCTGTAAGTTCTATTGCAGTTTACGGCGGAGGAGATGGTAACGCATTTGTTCAAGAAAAAAAGGCGTTGAGTGCTGGAGCAGATGTAGTTATCTGTACTCCTGGAAAAATGTTGGCTCATATTAACATGGGTTATGTTAAGTTTCAGGGACTCCAATATTTGGTTCTTGATGAAGCGGATAGAATGCTAGATATGGGATTTTATGATGACATCATGCGCATCATCCACGCGCTACCTCGAAAGCGCCAAAATTTATTATTTTCTGCCACCATGCCTCATAAGATTAGGGAATTGGCAAGAACTATTCTTCATCAGCCAGAGGAAGTGAGCATTTCAATTAGTAAGCCGAATGAAAAAATTACGCAGCTTGCTTATGTGGTTTATGAAACACAAAAAATACCCTTGGTAAAATATATTTTACATCAAAAGAGCTTTACTTCGGTATTGATATTTTGTAGTAGCAAACAAAGTGTGAAGCAATTAACCCGCGATTTAAAAAGAACTAATTTGCCAGTAGATGAAATCCATAGCGATTTAGAACAGGATAAAAGAGAAGAGGTGTTAATGCATTTTAAAAGTGGACGAATTCAAATTTTAGTAGCTACCGATATTTTAAGTAGAGGAATCGATATCGACAATATTGGTATGGTATTAAATTATGATGTACCTCATGATGGAGAAGATTATGTTCATCGAATTGGTCGAACCGCTAGAGCTGCTGCCGAGGGAACTGCTATCACCTTTGTTAGCGAACGAGAGCAAAGAAAATTGGCAGCGATTGAAAAATTATTAGGAAAACCAGTTCCAAAAGTAGCCGTGCCTGAGCAATTTGGCGAAGCGCCAGCTTATAATCCCAATGCATTTCGTTCAAGCGAAGGGCAAAGAAATGGTCCTCGACCTCAAAACACTCAAAGAAGGACCCCTCGTTAAATTTTATTGCCCAATTAATTTGAATAAAGGGACTATCTAAACTATTCCAACTCATTTTCTACTATTCAATTATTGTTGAATAGTACACTCAACCCGAGCAGGGGATTGTATTTTGACAAATCATTGGGTATTTGCATTTAAAGTAGTAGAGTATATTTGTAAAAAAATATTTTAACCATCTCGCAAGTCAATAACATATTATCCAATCCGATAGAATATTTGAAGGGGGTAGGACCCCTTAAGGGAGCCTTGTTGAAAAAAGAGGCTAATATTTTCACCTTCAAAGACTTGCTTGAATATTATCCCTTTCGTCATATTGATAAAACTCGGGTAGATAAAATTGCGGAGCTTAACCCTTCAACAGAATATGCTCAGGTAGCAGGCCGTTTGTCTCGCTTTGAAATAATTGGTGAAAAAAGAGCTAAAAGATTAGTTGCTTATATAAAAGACGCTACCGGAGAAATTGAACTTACCTGGTTTCAAGGAATTAGCTGGGTAGAAAAAACGCTTCATCCTGGAGACCTTTATTTGGTTTTTGGAAAGTTGAGTTTTTTTATGAACAAAGCGCAAATTGTACATCCTGAAATTGAAATATTTACTCCTGAAAAAGCGGGAGGAAAAAAATTCCTTGAACCAATTTATCCTTCTACAGAAAAGTTAAAAGCAAGGGGAGTTAGTGGAAGGGCAATGGGTAAACTTACCTTTTCCTTGTTGCAGCTTTTATCTCAAAAAGATTTTCCCGAAAATCTTCCTGAGTCAGTAGTGACTCAATATCGTTTTATTTCTAGATGGGAGGCTTTTTGTTCTATTCATTTTCCTGCATCCGATGATATGTACACCCATGCAGTGAGGCGGTTGAAGTTCGAAGAATTATTTTTTGCTCAATTACGATTGGGTATGCTTAGAAGTACGCGCCATCGATTTAGTAAAGGTTGGATCTTTGATAAAGTAGGAACATTATTTACTACATTTTATAATCAATATTTACCTTTTCAATTAACTAATGCTCAAAAAAGAGTGTTAAAGGAAATCAGAAAAGATGCAGGTGCTGGAAAGCAAATGAATAGACTGCTTCAGGGAGATGTTGGAAGTGGAAAAACTATTGTAGCCTTACTAAGTATGTTGATTGCTGCTGATAATGGTTTTCAGAGTGTGATCATGGCGCCCACAGAAATTTTAGCACAACAACATTTTAGAAGTATTGCTGAATTGCTCAAAGAAATGCCCATCTCGGTTAAGTTACTTACTGGATCTACTGTTGCTAAACAACGAAAAGAAATTTTAAGTGCATGCGAAGACGGATCCTTATCAATATTAATTGGAACTCATGCAGTGATAGAAGATAAAGTACTCTTTAAAAATCTAGGATTTGCAGTGATTGATGAGCAGCATAAGTTTGGGGTAGCTCAAAGAGCTAAATTATGGAAAAAAAATTCACTCCCTCCTCATGTCTTGGTTATGACGGCAACGCCTATCCCAAGAACCCTAGCCTTAACAGCCTATGGTGATCTTGATTATAGTGTAATTGATGAGTTGCCACCAGGAAGAAAGCCTATTGAAACGATTCATCAATTTGAGAATAAACGTCCACAGGTAATGGATTTTATAAAAAAGGAAATTACAAAAGGCCGTCAGGTATATATCGTATATCCATTAATTGAAGACTCTGCAACCTTGGATTACGAAAATTTGATGAAAGGATTTGAAGAGGTAAAATCTTTTTTTCCTGAACCAAAATATTGGATTAGCATGGTTCATGGAAGACAGAAGGGAGAGCAAAAGCAAACGAATATGCAGAGATTTGTAACGGGCGATACACAAATAATGGTGAGTACCACTGTAATCGAAGTGGGGGTAAATGTACCCAATGCCTCAGTGATGGTAATAGAAAGTGCTGAAAAATTTGGTCTATCGCAATTGCATCAGTTAAGAGGAAGGGTAGGAAGAGGCAGTGAAAAAAGTTTTTGCATTTTATTAACAGGAAATAAAATATCTCAAGATGGAAGGGAAAGGCTTAAGATTTTATGTGCTACTAATGATGGCTTTAAAGTAGCTGAAAAAGATCTTGAAATAAGGGGCCCTGGTGATATTGAGGGCACAAGACAAAGTGGGTTATTGAACTTTAAAATTGCCAATATTATTCAAGATAGGACAATGCTGGAAGTAGCTAAAAATATTACTACTCAAATAGTTGAAATTGACCCAGATTTAAATTTGGCAGAAAATTTGCAGGTTAAGGAGTATCTCCAAATTCAAAATGGCAAAACAGTATGGAGTAAAATATCATAATTTAGGCTATTCTATGATTAAACTTTACATTGTTTAATTGGTCATAGTTCAGTAAATTGTAAAAAACTTTTTTTGAAATTTATCACATCATATTTCCATCTATTTCTAGGCCTTTTTTTATCAATGGTCATTGCGTTACCTTCTTTGGCGCAATTGCAGTTTATTGAAAATAAAGGGCAGTGGAATAGTAAAGTTAATTTTAAAGCAGAGGTGGAGTCAGGTGCTTTCTATATGGAGCAAAATGGTTTTACAGTATTGCTTCACAATACGAATGATTTGAAAGCGATGGCTGATTTAATCCATGGTCGTTTAGCACCGGTACAATTAGAGTATGAAAAGCATAGAAGGATTGCTACTGTTCCCAAAAGTTCAACTTTACATTCTCATGCTTATCGCGTTCGTTTTGACGGCGCCCTGAAAAATGTGTCCATTTTTCCTGATAAATCTTTACCCACTTTCAACAATTATTTTCTAGGAAATGACCCTGCAAAGTGGCAAAGTAATTGTAAAATTTATCAGGCGATTACTTATAGAAATATGTATCCCAATATTGATGTGAGGTATTATACGGATGCTGGAAAATTAAAGTATGACATTATAGTTAGACCAGGAGGTAATGTAAATGACATTGCATTAAAATACGATGGGGTTGATAAGCTTGAAGTTAGAAATAAAGAATTGGTAGTGGTGACTTCTGTTGGTGAAGTAAAAGAATTGTATCCCTATAGTTACCAGCTTCAAAAAGGGATCAGACAAACCCTAGATTGCAAGTATTCAGTTACTGGCAATACTGTAAGATTTAAAATAAAAGATTATCTCCCAAATGAAACCATCGTAATTGACCCTACCTTGATTTTTGCTTCTTTTACCGGTAGCTCAACAGATAATTGGGGATATACTGCAACCCCAGGACCTGATGGAAGTATGTTTGCAGGGGGAATTTCATATGGCGACGGATATCCAGTGTCTGTGGGTGCTTTTGATAAAACTTTTAATGGGGGATTGAATGAAGACTCTAATGGGCCTTATGACATAGCTATCATTAAATTTTCTCCCGATGGGGCGAATAGAATTTTTGCAACTTATTTAGGGGGTGCCGGTAATGAACAACCGCACAGTATGATTTGTGATGCGCAAGGGAATTTAATTATTGCGGGAAGAACTAGCTCCACTGATTATCCTAAAACATCTCCTTTGATTGGTCCTGGTGGGGGATATGACATTGTGGTTACAAAATTAAATGCGAATGGTAATTTATTGTTGGGCTCTATTGCTATTGGTGGTACTGGAGATGATGGTATAAATGTTCGAAAGAAATTTGATACACCTGATGGAGCAGAGACCACTCGAAGAAACTATGGGGATGATGCTCGTAGTGAGGTAATACTCGATCGGAATAATAATATTTATGTTGCCTCTTGTACAAAATCTTCCAACTTTCCGGTAGCTGGTTCCAATATTCAAAATTTATTTGGTGGAGGAAAACAAGATGGAGTAATTCTAGCATTTAATTCAAATCTTTCAACAAGAATATTTAGTACTTATTTTGGCGGAAATGGAACGGACGCTTGTTTTGTTTTATCTATCAATCCGCTTACTGGAAATGTTTATGTAGCTGGAGGTACCAGTAGCACTGACTTGCCTGGTAATAAAACGAATGTCGTTAATACTACTTTTCAAGGAAGCGATGTGGATGGTTTTGTTACACAAATAGCACCCGATGGCTCTTCGATAATTAAAACTTCTTATATGGGTACCAGTGGGAATGATCTCGTATATGGTATTCAGTTTGATAAATTTGGTTTTCCCTATATTACTGGGACTACCACTGGAAATTGGCCGATTGTAAACGCCGCATATAGTAATTCAGGTGCAAAACAGTTTATCAGTAAGTTGCAACCTGATTTATCTTCTTTTGTTTACTCCACTGTATTTGGTACCAACTCTGCTATACCCAATTTATCTATTACTGCTTTTTTAGTAGATCGATGTCAAAATGTATATGTATCGGGTTGGGGTGGTAAATTTAATAATGATAGGGGCTATCCAAATGCTGGGACCTTGGGCTTACCCATTACGAATGATGCCATTTCGCCCAAGACAACTGATGGAAATGATTTTTACTTTTTCGTTCTAGAGAAAAATGCCAACAGTCAATTATTTGGGAGTTTTTATGGACAAAAAGGAGGCTTCGATGACCATGTAGATGGTGGTACCAGTCGCTTTGATGCGAATGGAATAATCTATCAGGCTATTTGTGCTAACTGTGGTGGAAGAAACGATCCATTGGTTGTTTTTCCGACTACAGCAGGTGTTTGGGCTACCAGAAATGGATCTCCTAACTGTAATGAAGCAGCTGTTAAAATCGAAATGAATTTTGGTGGGGTAGGAGCTAGTATTAAAGCAACTGTCAATGGAATAATCGATACCGTTGGTTGTGTTCCAATGACGGTTAAATTTTCTGATACACTTTCAAAGGGTAAAATGTATATATGGGATTATGGAGATCCTGCTGATCCTAAAAAAGATACTACCTATGCACCTAATAGTTTTTCTTCCCATGTTTATACTACCGTCGGAATTTTTCAGGCTAAGGTAATTTCTGTAGATTCTTTAACTTGTAATATTTCAGATACCGCTATTACAATGGTAAGGGTAAGTAATAATTTGATTCAACCTGATTTTATCGGTACTAAAAATGGAGGATGCCAAAGCTTAACCTTTCAATTTAAAAATACCAGCACTGCAATATTACCTTCCTATACCAACAAAACTTTTTTGTGGGATTTTGGTGACAATACGCCTACTCAACGGGCAGGTATTGAAGATGTTTTTCATACCTATGCTGCTAGCGGAACGTATATTGTAAAATTATTGACCGATGATGTGAGTTTCTGTAATGCACCGATTACTGTTACTGATACTATTCGTTTAGCCGACACCGTGAGAGCAGGTTTTCAAACACCCGATAAAGGTTGTCTACCTTAT
>Ga0222712_10000108_pt1 | contig 111006 bp, 88 predicted proteins | sample C33_657DmetaG_FD_165043 | JGI IMG/M metagenome (GOLD analysis project Ga0222712, IMG submission 165043) | Estuarine water microbial communities from San Francisco Bay, California, United States - C33_657D | ecosystem: Environmental > Aquatic > Marine > Unclassified | place: USA: California... | reverse complement strand
CGGCCCGATGCAGCCGTCAGACAGGATCAGCGCTTGAGCGAAGGCCCAATCGCTGCGAGGGCGCAGCTCCCACACCCCAGCCTGAGACTATGAAAATTTTGTGGGAGGTCCGCCCTCGGCCCGATGCGGCGGTCGATCCAGCGCCGCATCGCCGCGAGGGCGCGGCTCCCACACTCCCGGCCCTAGCCAGCTGCGAATGATTTGTAGGAGGGCCGCCCTCGGCCCGATGCGGCGGTCGAACAGGTTCAGCGCTTAAGCGAAGGCCCAATCGCCGCAAGGGCGCGGCTCTCACACGCCCTTAGCCCAGCGCGCAATACAGGATGGCTGGAAAGGTGGCCAGCCAGGCCCAGAGGAACCGGTTCAGGCCAAAGTACCAGAACACCAGGAAGTGAAACACCGCGCCGCTGGCGCAAAAGAACAGCGCCAGCCGCAGATCGAGCAGGGCCAGGGGGAACAGCCCCTCCCACACGGTGAAGCCCCAGGCCACGCCGCGGGCGATGGCAGGCGATCGGTAGAGGCTGGTCTGTGGGATGGGCCCGTAGACGCCGCTGTCCAGGAAGACCGGCAGGGCGCGGCCGTTGCGCCATTCGGGCCTTAAGAGCTTGACCCAGCCCGAGACGAAGTACGAGGTGATGGACTGCAGTGCCACGTACCACAGGCCCGCCCGCCAGCCCAAGGTGGCATCGCCCGCAGCGGCCACGGCATGGGCGATCAGCAAGCCGGTCAGGCCCACCAGGGTCATGAAGTCGCTGCCGCCATTGAAGGCGCCGCGCCAGCGAAACAGCAGCACCAGCGCGATGGCAAAAAGCAGCAGGGCGCCGGCCAGGCCAGCAGGGCCACGCAGCCATCCGGCCATGAGCGCGAGCGCCAGCGCCCCGCGCAACAGGAGCAGGGCTCGGTAGGCACCCGGGGCGAGCAGCTTGTCGAGCAGGGGCCGCAGCCAGGTGGGACGCAAGGGCAGTTCGCTGCGCTGGCTAGGCCAGTGGCTGACGCGGTCGAGCCTGGGCAAGCGCAAGTACTCAAGGGTCTGTAGCAGCAGGCTCCAGCCCAGCAGCAGTTCAAAGGCGCGCACAGCCAGGCTCATGCGTTGCCCCTCACCCCAGCCCTCTCCTCAGCGCGGAGAGGGAGTCTGAATCTCCTGATCTCACAGTGTGGGCGAGGGAGTCTGACATTCACCACCTCCCCGTTGGGATAAGGCAGTTTTTCTTTCTCCCTCTCCCTCTGGGAGAGGGCAGGGGTGAGGGCATGGCGTTGCAGCTGCGCTGGTGTGGCTAGGCTTGCCCCCACCCCAGCCCTCCCCCAGCGGGGGAGGGGGCAAGAGGGGGCTGCCATTTGGTGAGACGGCATGCGTCTTTTGAATTTCTCGCTCTCACAAAGGGGACATGGCATCGGCGTCATGCGCTTATCTCCGGTGACCGCAGCATCAGTGCCGTGCGCACCCCCTGCCCCAGGTCCGGATGCTCCATGCGCAGCTCGAACTGCCAGGCGCTGCAAAGTGGCATGGGCTGGGCCAGCATGGGTGTGTCGCCCCAGCTCCCGCCGGCCAGGGCTTCGCGTGCCAGTCGGGCCACCAGTTGGTAACTCACCTTCTCGCGGATGTCGCCGCCCTCGGGCAGTGCGTTGATGTCACCGGCCAGGTGGTCGACCAGGTTTTGCTGGGTCAGCGCCAGGTTCACCGCCGGGTTGTGCAGCACATGGCTCAGGCGCCGGGGCAGGCGCGGGTAGACCTGTTGAAACTCGCCCCAGAGGCCTTGCGCATCGCGCCCGCGTACATACAGGCGCGGCGCATGGCCCACCGCATGAAAGAACTTCCAGTTCGGGAAAAAGGCCCGCAGGAAGAACCACCACGGCCCCTTGAGCTCTGGGCCACGCCTGCGCAGGCTCCAGGTCAGCAGGGCAAAGTAAAGAAGAACCAGCAGCGCGGTGATGGCCGTGTGCCCGCTCACCGCGTCTGCCTTACTTCTCGATGGCCAGCAGCTCGACCTCGAAGGTCAATGTGGCATTGGGCGGCACCGCGCCACCTGCACCGCGCGAGCCGTAGGCGGTATCGGGCGGGCAGGTCAGCGTGGCCTTGCCGCCGACCTTCATCTTCTGCACGCCCTCGGTCCAGCAGGGGATCACGCGGTTGAGCGGAAAGCTCGCCGGCGCGTTGCGCTTGTAGGAGCTGTCGAACTCCTGGCCATTGGCGAGCGTGCCTTTGTAGTGCACGCGCACCGTCTGGGTGGCCTGGGGCGAGGCGCCCGTGCCCGGTGTCGTGTGGACGATCTTCACGCCCGAGGGCAGGGTCTCAGTGTTGGCCTGTGCGTAGGCGCTGAAAGCGGCGGCCACAAGGGCCAGAACGATGCGCATGAAAAGCTCCGGTGTGTCAGTTGTAATCGGCGACCGGCACACAGCTGCAAAACAGATTGCGGTCGCCGTACACATTGTCCACCCGGCCGACCGGCGGCCAGTATTTGCCTTGCTTCAGACGCTCCACCGCAAAAGCGGCCTGCTCCCGCGAGTAGGGGTGCGGCCAGTCGGCCGCCATCAGGCTGGCGGCGGTGTGTGGCGCGTTTTTCAGCGGGTTGTCGTCGCGGGGCCAGGCGCCGCTTTCGACCTGGGCGATTTCTTCGCGGATCGCGATCATGGCTTCGATGAAGCGGTCGATCTCGGCCAGCGTCTCGCTTTCGGTGGGTTCGACCATCAGCGTGTTGGCCACCGGAAAGGACAGGGTGGGCGCGTGAAAGCCGTAGTCCATCAGGCGCTTGGCCACATCTTCGGCCATCACGCCGCAGCTGTCCTTGAAGTGGCGCAGGTCCAGGATGCACTCGTGCGCCACAAGACCGTCGGCACTGGTGTAGAGCGTGGGGTAGTGGGGCGCCAGCCGGCGGCTGATGTAGTTGGCCGCCAATATGGCCGCCTCGGTGGCATGGCGCAGGCCGTCCGCGCCCATCATGCGGCAGTACATCCAGCTGATCGGCAGCACCGCCGCATTGCCCAGCGGGGCGGCGGAGATGGCGCCCACGCCATGGACCGGCAAGCCGGTGCTGGCATGGCCGGGCAGGTAGGGCACCAGGTCTTCGACCACACACACCGGGCCCACGCCGGGGCCGCCGCCGCCGTGCGGAATGCAAAAGGTCTTGTGCAGGTTCAGGTGGCTCACATCGCCGCCAAATTCGCCCGGTGCGGCCACGCCGACCAGCGCGTTCATATTGGCGCCGTCCACATACACGCGGCCGCCGTGCTGGTGCACCAACTCGCACAGTTCCTTGACCTGGGTCTCGAACACGCCGTGGGTGCTGGGGTAGGTGATCATCACTGCCGCCAAGTGTTCGCTGTGCTGCTCGCATTTGGCGCGCAGGTCGTCCATGTCTACATTGCCGTGTTCGTCGCAGGCAGTCACCACCACCTGCATGCCCGCCATCTGGGCGCTGGCCGGGTTGGTGCCATGGGCGCTGGAGGGGATCAGGCAAATATTGCGGTGCCCCTGTCCGTGGGCCTGGTGATAGGCCTGAATCACCAGCAGCCCCGCATATTCGCCCTGAGAGCCGGCGTTGGGCTGCAGACTGATGCCGCTGTAGCCGGTGGCCTCGCACAGCCACTGGCGCAACTGCCGCTCGAGCTGGGCATAGCCCTGCAGCTGGTCGCTGGGCGCAAACGGGTGCATGTGCGCAAACTCGGGCCAGGTGATGGGGATCATCTCGCTCGTGGCGTTGAGCTTCATGGTGCAACTGCCCAGCGGGATCATGCTGCGGTCTAAGGCCAGGTCTTTGTCGCTCAGGGCCCGGATGTAGCGCAGCATGCCGGTTTCGCTGTGATGGCTATTGAATACCGGGTGGCTCAGGAAGGCGCTGGAGCGGCGCAGCTCCAGGGGAATCAGGCTTTCGATGCCGTTTTCATGGTCGGCCACGCAGGGCAGGGTCTGGCCGGGTGCGGCAAAAAAGCCCCACAACTGCTCGATGTCCTCACGCGTGGTGGTCTCGTCCAGGCTGATGCACAGGGCCTGCGGGCCCAGGCGGCGCAGATTGCATCGGTGCTGCAGCGCGCGCTGCAGCACCGCCTCGGTATCGGTATGCACATGCAAGGTGTCGAAGGTAAATTCATTGCGCACATCCAGGCCCAGGCTGCGCAGGCCACGTGCCAGGATGGCGGTATAGCTGGCCACCCGAGCGGCGATGCGCTTGAGGCCAGCCGGGCCGTGGTAGACCGCATACATGCTGGCCACAACGGCTGGCAGCACCTGGGCGGTGCAGATGTTGGAGGTGGCTTTTTCGCGGCGGATGTGCTGCTCGCGGGTTTGCAGGGCCAGGCGGTAGGCGCTGTGGCCATGGGCGTCCACACTCACCCCGACCAGCCTGCCGGGCAGCGAGCGTTTGTAGTCGTCGCGGCAGGCCAGGTAGGCCGCATGGGGGCCGCCCGCACCCATGGGCATGCCAAAGCGTTGGGTCGTGCCCAAGACAATGTCGGCGCCCCATTGCCCGGGCGGCTCAAGCAGGGTGAGGGCCAGCAGGTCGGCGGCCACGCAGAACGCTGCCTGGTGCAGGTGTGCCAGCTCGGCCAGCGGGCGCAGGTCGTGAATCATGCCGTCGGTGGCCGGGTACTGGGCCAGTACCCCGAAAAAATCACCCTGAGCCATCAGGCTGGACAGGGGCTGCTCGGCGCTGGCCACCTTGACGGTGATGCCCAGAGGCCGAGCCCGGGTCTGAATGACCTCAATGGTCTGCGGATGGCAATCGCCGGCCACCAGGAAGACCGCGCTCTTGCTTTTGACGCTGCGCTTGGCCAGGGTCATGGCTTCGGCGGCGGCGGTGGCCTCGTCGAGCATGGAGGCATTGGCAATGGGCATGCCACTCAAGTCGCAGACCATGGTCTGGAAGTTGACCAGCGCCTCCATGCGGCCCTGCGAAATTTCAGCCTGGTAGGGCGTGTAGGCGGTGTACCAGGCGGGGTTCTCCAGGATGTTGCGCAGGATCACCGTGGGCGTGTGCGTGCCATGGTAGCCCTGGCCGATATAGCTCTTGAAGATCTGGTTGCGGCTTGCCATGGCTTTGAGCTCGGCCAGCGCCTGCGCCTCAGGAATGCCCGGCTCAATGGCCATGTGGGTGCTGCGCGCAATCGAGCGCGGCACCACCGCTTCAATGAGGGCGCGGCGCGAAGCCTGAGCGATGGTGCCGAGCATCAGGGCCTCGTCGGCGGGCGTGATGCCAATGTGGCGCGCAATGAATTCCTGGGAATTTTCCAGCTCGCGCAGCGGCTGGGTGGCAGACATCAGCATGGCAGGGCTCCGGCAGTAGATGACGCAATCTTTGCGAGGCTTGAAAGATGCTCCGGTCGGTCAGCCGGCCAGGCGGGCGTAGGCCGCTTCATCGAGCAAGCCTTCGATCTGGGCCGGATCGGACAGCTCGACCTTGAAGAACCAGCCTGCCCCCATCGGGTCGCTGTTGGCCAGCGAAGGGTCGGCGCGTAGCGCCTCGTTGACCTCCACAATCTTGCCACTGACCGGCATGTAGACATCGGCGGCGGCCTTGACCGACTCGACCACGCCGGCCACGTCTTTTTGTGCAAAGGAGGCGCCGATCTCAGGCAGGTCGACGAACACCACATCGCCCAGTGCGTCCTGCGCATGCGCGGTGATGCCGACGATGGCGGTATGGCCCTCGATGTTCAGCCATTCGTGGTCTTCGGTGTACTTGATCATGGTGCGGTCTTTCAAAGTTTGAAGGGGGAGGTAGATTGTCAGCCGCGAAAGTAGCGCGGTGCCAAAAAGGGCATGGCCACCACTTCCATGGGCACGGCCTTGCCGCGCACCATGGCATTGAGCTGGGTGCCCACGGCTGAGAAGGCGGGCGGCACATAGGCCATGGCCACGGCTTTGTCCAGGCTGGGCGCGAGCAGACCGCTGGTGACCTCGCCTATGCGCTGGCCGCTGGCGTCCTGCAGTTCGGTGTGTTCCCGCACGGGAATGCGCTCCAGGGCCACCAGGCCCACGCGCTTGCGTGGCAAGGCGGCGGGATCGGCCAGTTGCGCCAGCACGCGCTCGGCACCGGGAAAGCCGCCGGCGCGCGCGCTGCCCGCACGACGCACTTTTTGAATGGCCCAGGCCAGGCTCGCCTCAACCGGCGTGGCGCTGGTGTCCATGTCATTGCCATACAGGCACAGGCCCGCCTCCAGCCGCAGCGAGTTGCGCGCGCCCAGGCCGGCAGCTTGGACCTCGGGCTGGGCCAGCAGGGCTCGGGCCAGGGCCTCGGCGTCCTGCGCCGCGACGGAGATTTCATAGCCGTCTTCGCCGGTGTAGCCGCTGCGGGTGACGATGCAGCTCAAGCCCGCCACCTCAAACTCGCCGCCGGTCATGAATACGAGCTTCTCAACGCCCGGGGCCAGCCGGGCCAAGGCATCGACGGCCTTGGGGCCTTGCAGCGCCAGCAGGGCGCGCTCGGGTTGGGGCTCGATCTGGCATTTCGAGCCGATGCGCGCCTGCATGTGCGCAATGTCGCCCACCTTGCAAGCGCCGTTGACCACCATGAAGATACGGTCGCCCTTGTCAGGCGCGCTCAGGCGCAGAAACATCAGGTCGTCGATGATGCCGCCCTCATCGGTCAGCAGCATGCCGTAGCGCTGCTTGCCCACGCCCAGGTCCAGCACATCCACTGGCATCAGGCTCTCTAGCGCCAGGCTCGTGCCTGCACCCGAAATGAAGAGCTGCCCCATGTGCGAGACGTCAAAGAGGCTGGCCGATTCGCGGGTGTGGCGGTGCTCAGCCATGAGGCCCGCCGGGTACTGCACCGGCAGTTCATAGCCGGCATAGGGCACCAGTCGGCCGCCGAGTTCTTGATGCAGCCTGTGCAGTGCGGTCGTTTTGAGCGCGGGCTTTGTGCTGGAAGGGACGTTGGACAACAAGGACTCCAGGGCAGGGCGAGGACCATGACGCATCATGGGCTGGCCCCTCTGTCCTCTTTACCTGAGAGATTCACCCGGCGATGCGGGTTTGCTCCTTCGGTGGACCCGCTCGCAGGCGGGCCTCTCTCCAGACGGGATCGTCGTGCTTTTCGGGCGCGACGCTTGTCAGTCCTGGGTGCCTGAGCGTTCAGCGCACCGCTGGGGTGGCCTGCGCCTTCGGCGGTCTTCGGCGGGGAAGACGCTCTCCTGACGGCCGCGATTCTAGCCCATGGGCCTGTGCGGTTTGAGGCATCTGAATCGAGCCGATGGCCGCGCTGCGTGGCCCTGGCCTGTCGGCCACAGCCGGTCTCGTCCTACAGGTCTGCGAGAGGGTCGACCGAACAATGGAGTCGTGCCAAGTCATCCATTCCTTCTCACCATGCCCCCGTGTTTTGACAGGCTGGTCGCGCTACGCATCGACCTGAGTGCCCGTCTGAGCCCCCGTCTGGGCGCCCGTCTGACGGCTGGGCTGGGAGCTGCCCATGGCTGAGTCGGCCCCGCTGCCATCGCCAGGCGCATGGTCGCCGCATCCGGGCGGCAGGCTGGGCCGGTCTGGCCGTGGCCCGGTGCTGGCGGCTTTGGAGGCGGCGCTCGATCCGCTGATGCTGGTGCTGAGCCTGGCGGTGCTGGCCTGGTTCTGGGAGGGGCAGATTCGTCCGCCCCTGGTGGTGCTGGGCTTGCTGGCTTTTTTGCTGGCCTACCCGGGCAGCGGCCCGCGCCCTGCGGCCTTGTCCATGCTGGCATTGCGGCTGCTGCTGCGCTGGGTCTGGCAGGCGGGGCTGCTGGCGGCCGTCGGCCTGGCCACGGGCTATATCGCTGTGTTCGACCAGCGCCTGCTGCTGCATTGGCTGTGGCTGGCGCCCAGCGCGCAATGGACGGCCCATCTCCTGCTGCGACTGAGCGCACCTGGCTTGTCGCGCTTGCAGGGCCCGCCGCGGCCGGCCGTGGTGGTGGGCAGCAATGCCCAGGGCGAGATGCTGGCCCGGCGCATCACCGACTCGCCCTATGAGGGTATAGGCTTGCTCGGCGTGTTTGACGACCGGCTTGCTGGCCGCGACGGTGTGGTTCAGGCACTGGTCGGCACGCTGGCCGAGCTGCCCGACTTTGTGCGGCGTCACCGGGTACAGCTGATCTATCTGTCCCTGCCGATGTCATCGAGCCCACGCATCTTGCAGGTGCTCGACGCGCTCAAGGACACCACCGCCTCGATTTACTTTGTGCCCGATATGTTCATCACCGACTTGATCCAGGCGCGCAGCGACCGGGTCTGCGGCGTGACGGTGATTTCGGTCTGCGACACGCCTTTTCGCGGCTGGACAGGCTGGCTCAAGCGCGGCAGCGATGTGCTGTTGGCCAGCCTGATCTTGCTGCTGATTGCGCCCTTGCTGCTGGTCATCGCGGTGTTGGTGCGGCTGGACTCGCCCGGGCCGGTGATCTTCAGCCAGCGCCGCTACGGTCTGGATGGTCAGGAGATTCGGGTCTACAAGTTTCGCTCGATGACGGTGACCGAAGACGGCGAGCAGATTGCGCAGGCCAGGATGGGCGATCAGCGCGTCACCCGCCTGGGCGCCTTTCTGCGCCGCAGCTCGCTCGACGAGTTGCCGCAATTCGTCAATGTGCTGCAAGGCCGCATGAGCATCGTGGGCCCACGTCCGCACGCAGTGGCCCACAACGAGCTGTACCGCAAGCTGATCAAGGGCTATATGGTGCGCCACAAGGTCAAGCCTGGCATTACCGGCTGGGCCCAGGTCAACGGTCAGCGCGGCGAGACCGACACCCTGGACAAGATGCAGGCGCGTATCGACCTGGACCTGGACTACCTGCGCCATTGGTCGCTGCTGCTCGATCTGCGCATCATCGTCCGCACCGTGGCACTGGTGTTCAAAGACGCCCGGGCTTATTGAGTCCTCGCCAAGCTCTACCCCTATCAAAGACTCGGACCTTCGCCATGCACACCCACCCCATCAAGACCTTGGTCCACGCCCTGTTGCTGGCAGGGCTAGCCACCGCCGGCACGGCGCAGGCGCAAATCACACCCTGGAGCGATGCGCTAAGCGTGCCGCCCGACCCGGCCCAGCCGCTGCGCTGGCATGCTGGCGGCCAGTGGCAGCACGACACCAACGTGCTGCGCAGCAGCCAGGGCGCGCTGGCCGACCATATTGGGGTGGCCAATGCCGGTGTGCGTTTTGATCAGACCTACAGCCTGCAGCGCGTCGAGTTGAGCGCTGACCTGGACGCCTACCGCTACGACCGCAGCTCCGGGCTCAATTTCAATGCCTTCAATTACCTCGCAGCCTGGCACTGGGCCTGGGGCCCGGCTTGGAGCGGGCGCCTGGGCAGCGAGCGCAGGCAGTGGGTCGACCGCCTGGGCGATACCACGGACCAAGGCCTGATCCGCCGCACCGAGACCACCCAACTGGCGCAGGCGCAGTACCGGCTCAATCCCTCCTGGCGGGCCTTGGCCGGTGTGTATGAGCGCCGACAAGACAACACCGATCCCCGCGGTCAGGAGCCCGACAGCACGGTGCGCGGTGGCGAGTTGGGGCTGCGCTATGTGCTGCCGTCAGACAACACCGTGGCCTATCGGCTGCGCCACGGTCAGGGCAGTTATGCCGGCGCCGCCGCCCAGTCTGCCAGCGGCGACTTTAGCGAGCGTGAGCATGTATTCGACGGCAGCTGGGTGGCCACTGGCGCCTTGCGCATGCAGGGGCAGTTCGGCCACCTCGCGCGCGAGCATGCACAGGAGCCCGGTCGTGATTTTTCCGGCTGGCTCGGCCGTGTGGGCGCGCAGTGGCAAGTCACCGGCAAGACCTCGGTGAACGCCGGTCTCCTGCGTGAGCTCGCGACCTACCAAACCCTGGACGCCAGCTATTTCGAAGGCTATCGCCTTTATGTGGCGCCCCAGTGGCAGGCCGGCGCTAAGACCTGGCTGCGCCTGCGCCTGGAGCAGGGCGAGCGCCAATACAAGGGTGCCCCGCCAGGCTCTGTGGCTTCGGGTCGGCAGGACCGGCTCACGATCAGCTCGCTCGAGCTGCAATGGCAGCCGCTGCGCGCCTTGAACCTCATTGCCAGCGTGCAGCACGACCAGCGCCGCTCCAACATCGCCGGTGCGGATTTTCGCGCCCGCATTCTGGCCCTCTCGGCACAAGTTAATTTTTAACCAGCCCCAGCAGGAGACTTGCCATGCAGCTTGCGTTTGAACGAATTTTCAGGATGCTTGTCCGGGGCTTGGTGTGGCCGGCGCTGCTGGGATGGGCCGCTGCAGTGTGGGCGCAAGCCGGGCCGGCAGCCGCAGGGGCCGACTACCGGCTGGCGGCCGGTGACACCATCGGTGTGCTGGTGTTTCAAAACCCGGAGTTGTCGCTGGACGTGCAGGTCTCTGAAAGCGGCGCCATCAGCTACCCGCTGATTGGCTCGGTGCTTGTCGGCGGTCAGACCCTGGTACAGGTGCAGGGCCGCATCGCCGATGCCCTGCGCAGCGGCGGTTATGTGCGGGAGCCGCAGGTCAGCGTGGCGCTGCGCCAGGCGCGGGGTCATCAGGTCTCGGTGCTGGGCCAGGTCAGCCGGCCTGGTCGCTTCGTATTGGAGACCTCCAGTACCAAGGTCAGTGATGTGTTGGCCGCTGCGGGTGGCATCAGTGCGGGGGGTGACGATCTGCTGGTGCTCACCGGAACCCGGGGCGGGCAGCCGTTTCGCAAGGTCATCGATGTGCCGGCCTTGTTCGCGGGCCAGTCTGCCGGCGATGACGTCGTTCTGGCCGCCGGCGATACGCTGTACGTGGGCAAGGCGCCGCAGTTCTACATCTATGGCGAGGCACAAAAGCCCGGCCCGCACCGGCTCGAGCGCGGCATGACCGTTCGGCAGGCCCTGGCCACCGGCGGCGGCCCGACCGCGCGTGGCAGCCAGAACCGGCTGCGCCTGCACCGCAAGGACGGGCAAGGGCGCCTGAGTGAAAGCACACCGGCCATGAGCGATGTGGTGCGCGCTGACGATGTGATCCACGTGGACGAGAGCTTGTTTTACATCTACGGCGAGGCGCAAAAGCCCGGCCCGCACCGGCTGGAGAGCGGCATGACCGTTCGGCAGGCCCTGGCCGCCGGCGGCGGGCCGACCGCGCGTGGCAGCCAGAACCGGCTGCGCCTGCACCGCAAGGACGAGCAGGGGCGCCTGAGCGAGAGCGCACCGGACATGAACGATGTGGTGCGCCCTGATGACGTGATCCATGTGGGCGAGAGCCTGTTTTGAAGGAGCCTGCTGTGACCTTGCACCAATTTCTGCTCATCGTGCGTGCCCGCTGGCGCCTGAGCCTGGCCGTGACCGTGCTGATGGTGGCTCTCGGCCTGGCGTTGTCGGCCGCCATGCCGCGCAGCTACAGCGCCCAGACCGCCTTGCTGGTCGACGTGCGTGCGCCCGACCCGGTGGCCGCCGCCCAGGGCGTGACCGGTGTCATCGCCCCCAGCTATATGGCGACGCAGGTGGATTTGATTGCCGGCGAGCGGGTGGCGCAGCGGGTGCTGCAGGCCCTCGACCTTGCCAACAATGCCGCCTGGCAGGCGCGCTGGCAAAAGGCCACCCAGGGGCAGGGCTCCTATGACGATTGGTTGCTCGAGACCTTGCGCAAAGGGCTGGACGTGCGGCCGGCGCGCGAGAGCCATGTGATCCACATCGTCTACAAGGCGCCTGAGGCCAAGATGGCGGCCGATGTGGCCAATGCCTTTGCGCAGGCCTATGTGGAGACGGTGCTGGCCTTGCGCACCGAGCCGGCACGCGTTTACGCCCAGTGGTTTGACGAGCAGGTGCGCAGCTCGCGCAATCAGCTGGAGCAGGCGCAGGCGCGGCTGTCGGCCTATGCCCAGCGCGTTGGGCTGGTGTCCACCGACGAGCGGCTCGACCATGAAAGCACCCGGTTGGCCGAACTGTCCTCGCAGCTGACAGCGGTGCAGGGCCAGAACACCGACGCGCAGAGCAAGCGCACGGCGCGCGCCGAGACGGTGGCCGAGGCCATGCAAAGTCCCGTGGTGACCACGCTGCGCGCTGACCTGGGGCGTCTGGAAGCGCGTCAGCGCGAGCTGGCCGTCAACCTGGGCCCCAACCATCCGCAGATGCAGCGCCTGCAGTCCGAGCTGGCAGCCTTGCGTGCGCAACTGCAAAGCGAGACGGCACGGGTGGGCACTGCGATCGATACCAGCTGGACGGTGGGCCGCGAGCGCGAACGCGAGTTGCAGGCGGTGCTGGCCGCGCAAAAGGGCCGGGTGATGGGCATCAACAAGCAGCGCGACGAGCTCAATGTGTTTCGGCGCGATGTCGAGGCTGCGCAGCGCGCTTATGACGAAGTGAGCAAGAGCGCTTCACTGACCCGGCTACAGAGCCTGAGCAATCAGACCAACATCATGCGATTGGACAGCGCCGCGGCGCCGCAGCGGCCGGCCGGTGCCAGCCGCTCGCTGATCGTGCTGATCGCGGCCTTCGGCGGCGGCCTGCTGGGCATAGGGCTGGCCCTGTGGCTGGAGCTGGCGCATCGCCGGGTGCGTTCGAGCGACGATATTGTGCAGGTGCTGGATCTGCCGGTGCTGGCGCGCTTTAGTGGCGGGCGCAAGGCGGCTGCATTGGCCTTGCCACGGCTGCCGGGCGGCTCACCGCCGCTGGCCCTGAGCCACGGGGGTGGGGCGTGAAGGGTCATCCGGCACCGCAGGTGCAAGAAGGTGTGTTGCTCAGCCGCAGCGACATGGCGGGCAGGCGACTGCCGCTGGGGCAGATCTTGCTCGAGGCAGGCCGTCTCCTGCCGCAGGAGGTCGAGCAGATCCTGAGCCATCAGCGTGGCGGCGGTCAGCGCTTTGGTGAGGCGGGTCTGGCCCTGGGGCTCCTGACAGAAGACGATCTGCGCTACGGCCTGTCGGTGCAGTTTGACTATCCCTATCTGGGGCCCGACAGCCCCCTAGCGGCCGAGCTGGTGGCCGCGCACCGGCCCGACAGCGCTCAGGCCGAGCAGTGGCGAGCGCTGCGCAGTCAGCTGGCGCTGCGCTGGTTAAGCCGTGCGAGCCCGCCGTACGCGCTGGCGATTCTCAGCCCGGACCGGGGTGAAGGCCGGTCGCACGCAGCGGCCAATTTAGCCATCAGCTTTTCCCAGCTCGGACGGCGCACCCTGCTGATGGATGCCGATTTGCGGCATCCGCGTCAGCATGAGCTGTTCAAGCTTGGCCGTGGCGGTGGCTTGTCCGACCTGCTGGCCGATCGCGCAAGCGCTGAGGTGATTGCGCCCGTGCCTGGCTTGCGCTGCCTGGCCGTGCTGCCCGCTGGTACGCCGGCGCCCAATCCGCAGGAGCTGCTGGGTCGGCCACGGTTTGCCCAGTTGCTCCATGGGCTGAGTCAGGATTACGAGTTGATCGTGGTCGACACGCCGGCCGCATCGGCCTGCGCCGATGCCCAGAGCCTGGCGGCGCTGTGTGGCGCGGCCTTGCTGATGGCCCGGCTGAACGCCACCTCGCTACCGCGCCTCGTGCGGCTGCAGCAGGGCCTGCAGGCCTGCGGCGTGGCTTTGGTGGGCAGCGTCCTCAACGAGGTCTGAGCATGGCGGCGTGGGCGCCCATCCTTGAGCGCCTGCAGCCGGTGCCCGACGAGATCGCTGCGCGTGCCTTGCTGCGCCGACTGGCCAAATCGGCCCGGTTGTCCGAGCGACCCCGGGTGCTGGCCTTTGTCAATGCCCACGCGCTCAATTTGGCCGCTGAGTCGGCCGGATTCGCGCGCGCATTGAGTGCGGCCGACGTACTGCTGCGCGATGGTGCCGGTCTGGCCTTGTTGCTGCGCCGCTGCGGCAGGCCGCCTGGCGTCAATATGAACGGCACTGACTTCATTCCACAGTTGCTGCGCGCCTGCGACGGTCTGTCGGTGGCGGTGATAGGCACCCGCGAGCCTTACCTGGAGCGGGGCCTGGTACGCATGCAGCGCGAGTTTGTGCCCCGCAGCGCCTTGTGGGGCGTGGACGGCTTTCAGGCGCCATCGACCTATCTGCACCTCTTGCGCGAGCGCCGACCCAGCCTGGTGCTCTTGGCCATGGGCATGCCCCGGCAAGAGGAGTTGGCGCTGTGGCTGCGCAGCCAACTGGCGCATGGTTGCCTGCTGGTCTGCGGCGGGGCTATCGTCGACTTCCTGGGCGGCCGCACCCGCCGCGCTCCGCTGCTGCTGCAGCGCATGGGGATGGAATGGGCTTGGCGGCTGGGGCAGGAACCGGTTCGTTTGTTTAAGCGCTATGTGATCGGCAACCCCCGGTTTTTATGGCGCACCTGGCGACTCAAGCTTGACCGCAGCAGGGTTGATTCTTGAAAGCCGCATCGCGCCGAGGGCGGCGCTCCCACAAAATTCGCCACAGCCTGTGCAAGAGGGTGTGGGAGCCGCGCCCTCGCGGCGAAGCGGCGCATGATCGACCGCAGGGGCGGATTGAAGGCCCTATCGCGCCGAGGGCGGCGCTCCCACTCCCAGGATTCACAAGCTCGAGTGGTTATGGGCATGGCTATCGGTGTGGGAGCCGCGCCCTCGCGGCGAAGCGGCGCATGATCGGCGGCAGGAGCGGATTGAAGGCCCTATCGCGCCGAGGGCGGCGCTCCCACTCCCAGGATTCACAAGCTCGAGTGGTTATGGGCATGGCTATCGGTGTGGGAGCCGCGCCCTCGCGGCGATGCGGCGCATGATCGACCGCAGGAGCGGATTGAAGGCCCTATCGCGCCGAGGGCGGCGCTCCTACAAAGCTCGGGCATTCTTGTGATGGGTGTGGGAGCCGCGCCCTCGCGGCGATGCGGCGCATGATCGACCGCAGGGGCGGATCGAAGGCCCTATCGCGCCGAGGGCGGCGCTCCTACAAAGCTCGGGCATTCTTGTGATGGGTGTGGGAGCCGCGCCCTCGCGGCGATGCGGCGCATGATCGACCGCAGGAGCGGATCGAAGGCCCTATCGCGCCGAGGGCGGCGCTCCCACTCCCAGGATTCACAAGCTCGAGTGGTTATGGGCATGGCTATCGATGTGGGAGCCGCGCCCTCGCGGCGAAGCGGCGCATGATCGACCGCAGGGGCGGATTGAAGGCCCTATCGCGCCGGGGGCGGCGCTCCCACTCCCAGGATTCACAAGCTCGAGTGGTTATGGGCATGGCTATCGGTGTGGGAGCCGCGCCCTCGCGGCGATGCGGCGTTGGAGTGATCAACTCAGGCCAAAGTAGCGCCTGTGCAAGGCGGCGATCTGCGCCTGGAAAGTGGTCATGGAAAAGCGCTGGGTGTAGAGCGCGCGGCCGGCCTGTTCGAGCCGGCTGCGCAGGGTCTCATCGCTGAGCACTTGCTGCAGTTGATGCGCCAGTGCGGTCGGATCGCCGGGGGGCACAAACAGGGCTTGCTGGCCGTCTGCGACGACCTGCCCGATTTCGCCCACTGGCGTGCAGACCACCGCCACCCCCTGGGCCATGGCCTCCAGAATCACCAGCGGCAGGCCTTCGTCATAGGAGGGCAGGACCAACACATCGGCGCGCGCCATCTGCTGGGCCACTTGGGCCTGGTCCAGCCATCCGGTGAATTCAACCCAGCCTGCCAAGCCCAGAGCCTGTGCCTGGAGGCGGTACCCCTCGATGTCGCCACCGCCGGCCAGCACCACCTGGGTGTGCTGGCTGTCCCAGCCGGGCAGGCACAGCGCTTGCAGCAGGTCGCTCACACCTTTGCGCTCAGACAGGTTGCCTACAAACAGCACCCGCTTGAACGCGCCTGGGATGCGGCGGGGCAGTTGGGGGGCGGGCACGCCATTGAGCACGATGCTCACCCGCTCTGCGGGCACCTCTAGCACCCCGGTGACGAAGCGATGGCTGCTTTGGCCCAACACAATCAGCCCAGCCGGCAGTCGCAGCAGCCAGCGGGTCAGCCAGCGCGCCGGCGCGGGCAGCCGCTGGTAAAACTGTGGGAACTGCGCCGCGTGCAGGTGCACGATCATCGGCAGACCCAGGGCCCGGCAGGCCAGCATCAGAGTGCCTTTGCGCACCAGGCTCAGCCGTTCGGCCAGGTGGATATGCACTCCCGCCACGTCGCCGCGCAGTTTCCCCTGCAGCAGCACGCCCAGGGCGCGCAGCAGCACCGGGGCCGACGACAAGGCCGAGCCCTGGCCGCGCGTGTCCAGGCCTTCGAGCCGCACGCTCGGGGCGCCGGGCAGGCCTTGCGCCGTGTGGTGGGCGATCAGGTAATCGACCACGCGGTACATGCCACCGCCCACCGGCCCCCAGGGGCAGGCCATCAGGATGCGCTGGGCTGCGGCGGGTCTGGTATGGAGGCCCAGGGGGCGATCAGGGTGTGGAATGGACATGGGTGGGCGGGTATGAGCGGGTGGGGGAAGGGACCGCTTGGTCTTCTTGGGCATCTTGGGGCTGTACCTTCATGGCGGGCGGCGCCTGGACCTGCTGGCAGGTGATGGGTTGCTTGGGGGGCTGGCGGCTTTTGAGCAGGCCGCGCAGCAGACCGGCGCTGTTGCAGTGCCAGGCCACCAGGGCATACAGCCCGCGCTCGAAGGAGCGCTTGCGCCAGCTGATGGCCAGCAGCAGGATCAGCGGCAAGGCCGCCAGGCCGCTCAGCTTGAAGGCCAGCGCGATGGGACTGAGCAGCCACAGGCCCAATAGCAGCCAGCCCAGCAGCAAGCCCAGGTAGACCCGCATCTCGTGCAGACGCAGCACTGCGCGCAGGCGCTGGGGCGAGCGCCAGCTGGCACGCAGCAACTCGCCTATGCCCAGCGCATATCCGCTGCGCCAGCGCCTGAGCAGCAGTTGGTAGGGCGGGGTCTGGTGGCCTTGGTGGCTGACCGCCTCCATCGGCAGGCGCCACAAGGTCCAGCCTTGCTCGCGCAGGCGCAGACCGAGTTCGAGCTCCTCGTAGCTGTGCAGGTTGCGGTCAGACAGATAGCCCACTGAATTGATCGCGCTGCGCCGGTACAGGCCGCCGCCGTCGAGCCGGTCGACCGCGCCCACCGGCTGGCGCGCGGCCGGGTTTTCGGCGCGGGCCCGGTATTCCAGATGCCCGTTGTTCAGTTCGACCACCCGTCCACCCACACCGCCCACCGTGGGGCGCAGGTGCATCAGCTCCAGCGCGGCGGGCAGGAAATACGGATTCAGTTGCATGTCGCCGTCCATCAGATAGATGAAGGCACCGCTGGCATGTTCAAAGCCCAGCTGCGCGCCGATGCCGCAGCAGCGTTCTTCGGGATGGGCCAGCTGCACGATACGTACCGGGTAGCGCGCGGCCACCGCCAGCGTGGCATCGCTGGAGCCAGAGTCGGCCAGCACCACCTCGCCGCCGATGTCGGCCAGCGCGCGCAAAGCGCTTTCCAGGCAGGCGGCTATGTGCTGGGCCTCGTTATAGGCTTTGATGACGATGGACACTGGGCCGGGTGGGGGAGCTTGGGGCATGGCTTAGGGCGGTCAGGAGGTATCGGAAGCTGCGCTTGCGCGGGCCGTGCGATCACGCCAGCGCAGACTGCGCTCGGCCCAGCTGCGGGGCATGCAGGTGAGCATCAGCAGGGTGAACCACCAGCGGCGCCCCCCTGCGCCCGGCCAGGCCCGCAGCAGCCATTGCAGGGCCTGTGCCCTGTGGCCCGCTTGCAAGGCTTCGCGCGCCAAGCTGAGCTCGTGCTGGGCGATCAGCCAGCGGGTGTCGCTGCGCAGTTGCCGGCTAAGGCGGCCCGAGCGCACCCGCTCGCGCAGCCGCTCCAGAAACGGGTAGCGGCGCTCGCTCGTGTGGCTGCTGCTCAAGCTGCCGGCCACCTGCACCCGGTAGGCCACCAGCGGCTTGTGGGCCAGCGCCACCGGTGTGACTTCGGCCAGGCGAAACCACAGGTCCAGGTCCTCGCCCAGGCTCTCGCCCGGCGCAAAGCAAGGCTGCAGGGTCAGTAAGCGGCTGCGCAGAACTGCTACCGAGCTGCTGCTCAGCGAGGGGCCGGCCATCCAGCGCTGCGCCAGCCGCGTGATGAGCTCGATCGGCGCTGGTCCGCTGGCCACTTGCCAGGGCGGTGGCCAGGGCCCGGGTGCGTCGGGCACACGCAGGAAGTCGGCCGCCACCACCTCGGCCTCCGGGTGGCGCTGCTGCGCCTCGATCAAAGTGCTCAGATAGCGCGGGTGCAGCCAGTCGTCGGCGTCCAGAAAGCACACCCACTGCCCGCGCGCGGCCTCGATCCCGCGATTGCGTGCCACCGCCACACCAGCATTGGTCTGGCGCAGCAGGTGCACCCGCGGGTCGGTGCAGCGGGCCACAATCTGCGCGCCCTCGTCCTGCGAGCCGTCGTCGATCACCAGCACCTCAAAGTCGGGGCTGTCCTGTGCCAGCACCGATTGCAAGGTGCTGTCGATGTAGGGCGCCTTGTTGTAGAGCGGGATAACAATAGAAAACTTCATGCGGCTTGGCCTTGGCTGACAGCTGTGTGGCCTTGTGACTGCGGCGCCGCTTGCCGCTCGGGCTGCCCAGCAGCCAGGGTCATGAGCAGCAGCAGGTGCGCGATCAGATCGGGTCCGTAGCCGATCAGCAGCAGCGGCACCTCGCTACCAGCGCGCAGCAGCAGGGCGATGAGCAGGGCCAGTGATAAGCCTTGACTGGCACGTGCGCCGCGCACAGCCAGCGTGCCCAGCACCGCCAGATAGCCGAGCAGGGCTGTAGCGCCCACCAGACCGGCGCGCGAGAGCGTGTCCATGAACTGGTTGTGCGCATGCGTGGCGTTGCTCATGGCGATGGCCCGGCGATAGGCCTCGCCCCAAATTTGCGGGCCCCAGCCGAATACCGGATGGTCCTGCCATTCCTGCCAGGCGATGGCCCAGATGCGGTCGCGTCCGGTCAGGGAGCTGAGCTGGCTGCCCTCGCTGCTGAGCAAAAAGCGCTCGATCTGCTCCTCGGGGCTGTACACCAGCATGAACAGCAAGGTGCCGCCTATGCTCAGCAGGGCCAGGCCGAGCGCGGCCAGGGCGGCGGTGGGCTGATGCACCTGACCGAACTGGCTCTTCCAGTGCGGTCCGCGGCGCACCGCGATGACGACGCCGCTGCAAATCACAAACCCCAGCCAGGCGGTCTTCGATTGAGCCATCAACAGAACGGCCAGGCCCAGAAGCCAGGCCGCTCGATTAGCCCAGCGGTTTTGCAGCGGCCGTGCCAAGAGCAGGATTAAGGCCAGTTGCGCCAGCAGGCCCATAGACACCGGATGGGTGGCCAGGCCGCCAAAGCGCGGCAGACCGGGGATCAGGCCTTGCCCGTATTGGCGGTCCATCACCAGAGTGGGCTGTAGTGCCACCAAACCTATGCCGGCGAGCATGAGCACCAGCAGCGCATTGCGGCTGGCGCGCAGGGCCAGGTCCAGCTCAAGGCGGCTGGCCAGGCTGGCGGCCAGGCCGATGATCAGCGGGTAGAGCAGGTCGTGGCTCCAGGCCGGGTGCGCCCCCAGCAGGGCCGGCGATGCGGTACTGCCCAGCCAGAACACCACAAAGCTGATCGGCAGCAGCGCGGGCAGCGGTGATGAAGGCTGGCGCAGCAAGAAGTGGCTGAGGATGCGCTCGCCGCTGATGGCCAGCAGCAGCAGTGACAGCAGGGGCTGCAGCAGATCGAGCAAGGCGGGGCGGGGTGGGTCGGGCGCAAATTCGGGCAGCAGGAAGTTGGTGGTCAGGTCACGGCCGCTGAGCCAGACCCCTGCGGCCATGACCAGCAGCAAGATGGGCATCACCCAGTGCATATAGCCGTGGTGCTGGACGCTGGTCTTTTGCAGCGTCGCGGCCATGCCCAGCCAGGCCAGGCCAGCGGCCACCAGCGCAGCCAGTACCAGGGGGGCCAGGGTCAGGGTGCTTTGCATGGCTGGCCTTCCTCAGCGCTGCTGGCTGTGCAGGCCCGCAGCCGGCAAGGGGTGCGGCCGTGGCTTGCGGCCCAAGGTGGGAACAAAGCGCAGCACCATGGCCCAGGCCTGGGGCCCAACAGCCCACTCGCACCAGCGCGGGCGCAGCCACAGCAGCAGCGCCACCGGCAGCAGGGGCGCGAGTGCGGCGGCCATCAGACGCGGCAGCAGCAAGTCTGCGGCCAGGGGCAGTTGCACCGCCAGCACCAGTGCGGCGGCGCCGGCGCTCAAGATCAGGCCGCGCAGTGTCGGAAGAGCCAGGCTGGACCAGCGCAGCTGCAGCGCGCTCAGGGCCGCGCCTGTGAGCAGCAGCGCGCGGGCCAGTGAGAGCAGGCCGACCGCCACCGCCGCGGCGGTGATGCCCAGCGGCGCGGCCAGCCACAAGCCCAGGGCACCCAGGGCCAGCAGTGGCAGCTGCAGCAGCCATTCATGCTGCGGCCGGCCACTGTTCCACAGCACCGGGGTGGCAATGCCCCAGATGGCCAGCGCGGGCATGAAGGCCAGCAGCCAGGCCAACACCGGCCCTGCGGCCTGCCAACGCGCGCCGTAGAGCAGCAGCATCAGGTCGGGTGCCAGCAAGGCCAGCGTGATGAAGCCCGGCAGCGCCAGCACCAGCAGCGCAGCCAGCATCTGCCCGTAGGCTTGTGCCAGTCTGCCGGGCTGGCTTTGCATCTGCGCACCAGCCGCCAAAAAGGCCGGCTGCAGCGCGCCCAGCAACACGCCGTTGGGCACAGCCGCCAGGTTGTAAGCCACGTTGTAAAGACCCAGCGACCCCGTGCCCAGCAGACGGCCTATGAGCATGCGGTCCAGGTTGGCCAGGGTCCAGTTGACCAGGTTGGTCAGGAACACCGCCTGACCGGTGCCCAGCGTGGCGCTGGCGCGGGCGTACCAAAACAGCGGCCTCATGGGATGCGGCTGTACCGCCAGGCTGGCCAGCAAGGCGGTGGCCGACTGCACCAGCCAGGCCGCCACCAGAGCTTGCACCCCCAGCCCGGCCCAGGCCAGCGGCAGGCCCACCAGCAGATAACCTGCGATGTAGCTCAGCAGCTGTATCAGGCCCAGCGCCCTGAAGTCCAGCGCCCGGGTGAGTAAATGCGTGGCCGGCGCTGCTGCCGCCTGCAGCAGGCAGCTCAACGAGAGCCAGCGGATCACCGGCTCGGCCGCTGGCTCCTTGAAGGCCGCAGCCACTGCGGGCGCCAGCGCTTGCAGCAGCAACAAGGCGGCCAAGCCCGCCAGCAGCTGCCAGGTCCAGGCAAAGCGGATGTCCTCATCGTCGAGCTTGGCACGCTGCATCAAGCTCCAGCTCAGTCCAAAGCCGGCCACAAAGCCGGCCAGGGTGATGGCCAACATGCCGATGGCAAACATGCCGAAGGCCTGCGGCCCGAGCTGGCGGGCCAGCAGCACCTGGGCGATCAGCTGCAGGGCAAAGCGCGCGCCACCAGTCAGCGCACTCCAGCGCATGGCGCGCACGCCAGGGCGACCGAGTGCGGCACTCACCTGATGCAGGGGCCCGAGGCCCGAGGGGCATGCCGGGCACACAAGTGCGGAGGGACTGCGTTGCCGGCTGTGGGATACATAGCGCCATCTTGGCGCGGTTGTGCTGGCCGTGTTGTCAGCCTAGGGCGATGCGCCGTGTAGTCAGGCTGCGCCAGCACCAACCTGTAGGAGCGCCGCCCCGGCGCGATGCGGACTCAGATCAGGCGCCGCATCGCTGCGAGGGCGCAGCTCCCACTTCCCTGACTCCATCTCCGAATCAGGTGGGCGGGCTGTTTCCCGTGAGCGCCACTGATGAGCCTTGCGGGAGTGCCGCCCTCGGCACGATGGGGCCTCAGATCAGGCGCTGCCCTTGCATCGAGCATTCGGTGATGTCCTAACTGACTTCCGATCTGGTGCCAGGCATCATTTCGCTTCCTCAAAATCCGAAGCGGACCAGCCGATCGCCCCGACGCCCTCGACGTGCAGGGCACGCTGCAGACGCTGGCGCAGCGCCGCATCCCCGAGCTCTGAGCCCATCAGCCAGACACCGGTCCTTCGCTGTTGCCATCGGTTTGCGGATGCGCTCTTGGCATGAAGGTCACGCACCAGGGCCTGCAACTGCGGCACGGAGGCGGGCAGGCCCCGGAGTGAGAGATCGGCCCAGGGCGCCAGACCGTGCACCTGGCCTGCCAGGGTGAGTGTCACCAGGCTCAGTTGTGGCCTGAAGGCCTCCACCGCACGAAAGGCCTGCAAGGCCAGCCGGTCCGGCTGGGGCAGGGTCTGGAGATCCAAATGGCGACGCTGCTGGGCCAGACCGGCAGAGGTGAAGGGCGCCTCTTGCGACGGCCCGTCGGCTGGCGGTCCGGCATGCGCTGCTGCTTGCCTGCCTGCCAAGAACAGGCCCTGTACAGGGACTTGCCAGCCCAAATCGGTATGCAGCGTCAAGATGTCTGCCTCCGGCATGCCAGACACCAGACGATCCAGGCGCAGATCCGCGAGGACGCGTACCTCGGCGCGGATCTGTAGCTGCCAGGCGATGCGGTGCAGTGCATCGCCTTGCACCGGCAGCACCCGGTTGGGGAACCAGCTCGACCACCGACCTGTGGCTGTATCCATGTGCAAGGCTTCCAGCACGACATCGGTCGTGCGAGCGGCCCGCAATTGTTCGATCAAGCTGCCCAGACGCTGGTCGAACACGGCCGGGTCGGGCGACCACAGCTGCGCTGGATCAATGCGGCGCAGACGCCGGCTGGCAGGCGGTGCGCTGATGAAGCGCAGCTCGTTGATCAGCTCGGCCAGCTGCTGGTTGCTGCGGGGCCAATAGCGGCCGATTTCCATCGGCATGCGCAGGTCGCCGGGCTCGTTGTTGAGCGTCAGTGCGAATTCGTAGCCCTGCTCCAGCGCCACGTCGAGGGCTGGGCGGTTGTAATGGCCATAGGGCCAGGTGATGGCCCTGGGCAGGCGCCCCAGCTCCTTGTGCATCAGCTGAGCATTGCGCTGCAGGTCTTGGCGCACCCGTTCACTATAGGCGGCCAGGTCCTCATAGCGTTCTGCAGCCGGCTCGTAGAGCGCGCTGGAGAGCGCCGGGGTGCGGTTGCCCTGCGGGTTGGACTGACGCTGCTGGTGCTGGTCGTACGTGTGGGATGCGAACTCCACCCATCCCGAAGCCTGCATGCGCCGGGCCTGCGCCCAATCGATGAAATGCTCCCGGCTCACCAGCCGCTCGCCGTATCGAATCTGGGCGCCCGGCGCGGGTTCGAGCCAGCTGCCCACCACGGAGGCCACCACCGGGATGCGGTAGGCCATCAGCAGTGGAAAGACCTTCGTATACAGGCTGCGGTAGCCATCGTCAAAGGTGATCAGGATGGCTTTTGGAGGCATGGGTCGCTGGCCGCGCCGGATCTGCGCCAGGTCTTCCAGCCGCAGCGGCGTCCATCCGTCGCTGCGAAGGTGGTCGAAAAAGGCCACCAGCCTGTCCGTGCTCACGGCGTCCACGTCCGCGCCGTCCAGGCTGTCCACGACATCGTGGAAGGCCACGGAGACAAAGTGGGTTCGCGCCGCTAGTGCTGCCGGCGCTGCGGCCCAAGAAGGGCTCAGGGCCAGCAACAGACAGAAGCCGCACAGCCGTATCCAGATATTCGCCATGTTCAGAACCTTGAGATGAGTCGCAGCTGGGTCCGTTGCGCGTCCTGCATCACGCCGTCGTAAGCCCTGCGCAGCCAGGTGATGCTGCCGCCCAGTTCCAGCCGAGGGCCCAGGACCTGGGTCAATTCATAGCTGGCATCGGCGATCTTGCGCGCGCCATAACCGGCCTGTTCGTACCGGCCGGCAGTCAGGACAATCCGCTCGTTCCATTGACGCTCGCCGCTGTGTGCGAACGAGCGCTCCGAAACCAGGGCCAGCTGTACCGTGCCGTCCCGCCGCGGACTGAAGTAGGGCACGTCGGTCTGGGTGTTCCGGTTGGCGTCCACCTGCGGCTGCAGACTCAGTCGCCATGCGGGGGTGGTCAGCAAGTGCAGCAGGGCGCTCCACTGCCAGCTGTCGCGGCGGTTCCCATCGCTGAAGTTCAGGCCCTGCCAGCGCAGCGAGGTGCTTGCCTGTTCACTCCAGGCGTGCGACAGCGCCAGGTTGCGGCCGTCGGCGTGAATGCCGCTGGCCGCAGCCCTCAGCGGTGCGTCTGTGCTCAGTCGGCTCCATCCAGCCGATGCGCTCCAGTGGTCGTTGAAGGCGCGGCTGAGGTCGATGGAGGCGCCGGTGCCACCCAGCGAGCCTTCTTGCTGCCACAGGGCAGCCTCGATGCTGCTGTCCGGACCCTGGCGCAATAGGCCTGCACCTGTGCGTCGCCGTTGTGCGGAGAACTGCCCTTGCGCCCGCACGCTGCTTTGCTCGGCCAGAGCGAAAGGGCGCCAGAGCGAATCGCCGAGTGCTCCCTGGACGCGCAGGCTCACCGTGCGGCTGCTGCCCGGAGACTGGCCAGCACCCGCCGGCTCCCAGCGCTGGCGGGTCTCGAGCGTCAGCTCATGGCCTTGCTGCAAGGCCACATCCCGCTGTAGTCGGGGCAGGGCTGGGTGGTCGGAATGGGTCTGGCTGAAGTGGGCCAGACCACTGCGCAGCTCGGCCCATCGGTTGCGCCTTAGGGCCGACTCCAAGAGGCTGAGCTTCACGTCAGCGTCCTCATCGTCCAGCATTTGGCCTATGCGCAATTCGTCCTCCGCCAGCCGCGGCCAGCCTCGGGCCGCGGCCACCTCGCCCAGAGCCAAGCGCAGGCTCGCGTCGTCCGGGGCTGTTTGCAGCAGTGCCTGTAGCCTCGTCCATGCCGCCGCAGGATCTTCGGCCCAGCTGCGCACCCTCGCCGCCAGAATGGAGGCCTCTATCCAGTCCGCGTTGTCCTGGGGTCGCGCCTGGCCAGATGCCTGTCGCCAGCGCTGTGCCACCAAAGTATCGGCCCAGGCCATCGCCGCCTCCCACTGCCGCAGGTCCGACAAGGCGTAGAACAGGCCCCACTGAGCTTGCGCGTCTTGGGCTTGCAGGGCCAGTGCCGCTTCATAAGCCGCACGCGCTTCCCGCGGCCGCTTCAGTCCCAGCAGGGCTGCGCCCTCGGCTTTGAGCACGTGCGCTGGAAGCGCATCGTCCATGCGCTTGACGGCCTGCACATCGGTCAAGGCTGCGGCCCACAGCCTGCGTGCGGCACGGGCTACAGCACGGTCGCCCAGGACCTGGCGCAACACCCGGCGATGCTCGGCTCCGACCGCCTCCAGGGAAGCGACAAGGCCGTCAAGCTCCAACAGCACCGCGTCCAGGCGCGCTTGTCGCTGCGCGGTGGTCGGCGCCGCCAGCTCCAGGGCCATGCGCAGCTGCAGCGCCGTGCGATCAGCACGTTGCGCCCAGCTCGGCTCCGGACTGAGCATGAAGGCGCCATGATGCCCACCTATTTGTCCCAGCAAACGTGCCTGCTCCGCGCGCACCCGCTGCGCATCGGCACCCACGAGGCCGGCCTCGCCCAAGTAGCGCAGGGCATCGAGGCGTTCGCCCAGCCGCTCAGCCACGGCGGCCGCTGCCAGCAGAGGCTGTGCCTGGTCGGGAGATTGGCGTTGCCAGTGCTCGGAAAGGGTCCGTGCGCGCGCTGTATCGCCCACCCGCAGCAGACTACCGACCACCGCCTGCAGCACGTAGTCGGGCATTGCAGGCGGCGAGCCTATCTTGTCCCACCAAGCCACAGCATCCGGGTGACGGCCCGCCCAACCCAGGACAACGATCAGGTCATACCGCACGCGAAGGTCATCAGAGTCCGCAGTCAGCCTGCCCAGGGCCGCAATGCCTTCATCCACCCGACCTTCGCGTGCCATGAGCACTGCCTGCTCACGCAACTGGGAAATTCGGGAAATGCTTTGAGCCTCAGCCGGACCGCCCAAAGCCAGTGTGGTCAGTGCCAGTGCCAGCGTCACCAGCTTGGGCCGCAGCCCTCGGGCTCGTGGGCTGGCGTGGGGGAGGCCGGGCGAAAACAAGGGATGAGTCATCGTGAGGTCGGGTGCTTGCCCACTGGGCTAGGCAGCCTCACGTCTACGGGCTGTCCTGTGGACCAGCGGTTCATACACCTGTGTGCTGCTTTCAGGGCGTTTTTGGAAACTCAGAAATATACTAAAGTATAAGAAATATTCCTGAGCCACTCCGGAATTTGGGGAGAAGCGCCCAGGCGATGGACGAAGCCCGAGGAGCTGCACAAACGTCAAGGGGGTTCATGAAGAACCAAGGGACGCAGTTCAGGCGCTAGGCTGTCTGGTCCTTGCGTGCAGGGAACCCGCGCACCCGCGCCATGGATCGAAATCCGAGCCCTGGGCCTGAACGGGGCAGGTCAAGTGCCGTGCACTAAGCGCCAGAGCCAGAAATGGCCCGCAGGTATTGCGTCGCGTCCAAACCCGCAAACGGATCAATCGCGCGCGTCAAAAGCCAGTAGCACGCTGTGGTCGCACAGGCGAAAAACGCCATTGCCAGCTTGCCCGCTGATGGCCGATCAGCATGCACCAGGCCAATGACGATGTGCGACAAAAAGCCCAGCAACAAGACAAGCGCCCATGACCGCTCACTGTGATCGTGTTGCCCTATCCACAGGCGCGTACTGCGTGTCTTGACCACATCGTCAAAGACATGCCAAACGTGATTGCCAAACGCTGTTGGCACCCGCGCTGATGCGCTGATGAGTTCCTGCCGCACTTGCTCAAGCGCCTGGACGGCTCGAGGGCTGGGCTTGGTGTTGCCGGTCGACCACTCCTCGCGTACCACGGCATCGGTGTAGCTAGCCAGGTGCACGCGGGCATTTTCAAGACCCTGCCCTTCTTTGCCGAATAAAGAGTTCAAGCGCGAGATGGCGGTCACCGCATTGTGAAAGGCGGCCTCTGCCGCATGCTGGCGGTTCCAAATCGTCGAAGCGTGGAAGGCTAGGAACAGAGCAAATACCGTCGTCACCGACACGAAGTAGGGAGCCACAGGGATCAGATCAGTGCGGCCACGCAAGCGCGAACCCAGCCATCGCATGCAGCCGACCGCTGCAGCCAACACCAACAGCGCGTGCGCCAGCAGCATGAAGACCTGAACCGGCCCTGGCTGGGTCATGAAGTAATTGATCATTTCATTCTCTAGAGATACCCTGGGTCGTAAAGCCGCTTAATGTCTGCTGGCTGACGCCCCTGAGCGCAGACCACTCCCAGACAGGATGAGCATGGCTTCGGGTCATGGGCGACAGCCTGCGCAGAACGTTCCCCAGCCGGGGCCAAGGTCTTCTTCGGCTTGAAATGCAGCCCACTTTCTGGGCCGCAAAAGGCTCTGTTTGCTCGCTCGAATTAAAAACGTGCGATGGTACCGGAAACCTGGCTCCAGCTGAGCTGCCGCCTTCCGGCGCACCCATCAAAAGGGAGGAGGTCCAAGTTGTGACCCTGGATGCTATAGTGGCCTGACCTCCTGCGACGGCCTGATCCGTGAGTGCAGGGAGCTCCGCGACACTGCCTATGCGCCTGTGATGGAACAAGCTATCGAGCCACGATTGCGTTCGTGCCAACTCGTCCAATGGCACGATGCCATGCTGGTGGAGCCGCGCTGGCCAGCGTCTCCCCCCGATGGTGGGGCGTCTGCACTATGGGATTGGATTGGCTCGAACCATCAGTGCAACGCGCTGCTGTGGCGACAAGAGGATATGGCGCGCAGGACACAGGCATCCGACGCCGACATCGTGTCCAACAAGCGCGCCATCGACCAGTACAACCAGCGCAGGAACGATGCCGTCGAGCGCATCGATGAGATCTTGTTGCTGCAATTGGGGCTGATCGATGCGGCAGCAGCGGGCCACTTCATGGTGAGGTACCGCGCTTTACCGGATGCACGGCTTCACAGTGAGACGGCTGGCAGCATGATCGACCGCCTCTCCATTCTTGCGCTAAAGATTCATGCCCTGATGGAACATGCCCATCTGCAGGGCGCGACGGCCGCGCATCTTGCGCAGTGCCACGATCGACTGGTGAGACTGCGCCAGCAGCGCGCGGATCTTGCAGCCTGCCTCGACCAGTTGCTGACCGACGCGGGCGCGGGCAAGGCTTACTTCAAGATCTACCGGCAGTTCAAGATGTACAACGATCCGGATTTCAATCCCGCCCTGCGTGCCGAGCGCGCCGCTGCGGCCATCACCACCGAAAGCTCTCCTGACGGGCACTGAAGCGTCGGCAGCGGTTTCAGCGAAAAGGGATGGCCTGCCCAGGGTCCTGCTCGCCTGCGTGTGGCAGGGCCCGCATCACATGAGCCGTTCTTTGCGAAAGGGGTGACGGCGCGGTTCTGGCATAAGTTTGCGGGCTGGGTTGCGTGACCACGAGCGGCTCGGCCTCGACAAGAGCGCCCTCGCCGTTGTGATGGCACCGCAGCACTTTGGCACCCAAGGTCTCGCCTGACCGGAGGCCCGCAGCATCGTTGGACTCCTGCCGGGGCAGCCGGAGTCGAAGGGGCCTGGGGAACAGGTAGTATCGAAGCACGCCCCAGCCCCACAAGGCGAGCACCAGACCCAGGCCCAGCGGCATGGAGTCCCGCACGAAGTTTTGCAAGCCCTGCAGGCCTTGGGCTTCTTCCCACTTGTGCTGTGCCCACCAGCCAGCCAGCGTCCAGAAGATGGCCGTCAAGAGCCCCTTCCAGAGATAGGTCCAGATCACCCAACCTATGGCATTGAGCGTGTAAAAAACGGCACGGTCCTTGGTCTTGATGCGCCAGCTGCTTTCGTAGATCAGCGGTCGCCCTTCGCGGCACCGCACCTTGATGTGAGCGGGCGGCGTGGCCGTCTGTATTTTTCGCTGCGTCAGTGGTTTCATCGCAGACCCCGATCCGGGCTGGTCCAGAGCCCGCGTTGCTGGCTGCCACGGATCAGCGCCTTGGGGAAGGCCACCACCGTGGTGGTCATGCCGATCAGCCAATAGGCCAGCGGGTACCACACCATGAAGAAGTAGTTGCGCCACAGGTGATGGTCATACCGCATGTCCAGCAGCATCGCCAGCAGGGTCTGGGTCAGGAAGGTCGAGGCGATCAGCATGCCCGTCCACCCCGGAATCACCGAGACCACGGCCCATTGCGGCGGCAATTCGATGAAAAGACCAAGGAGCCAGAGCAGCAGCACCCCGGTCATGGCGTAGGCCCAGACCAGACTCAAAAGGTAATCGAGGTGGATGACCCACATGTCCGACTGCCGAGGGTTGAGCCAGATGGCGCGGTACTTGAGGATCGCCTGGGCGCCGCCGGTGGCCCACCGCAAACGCTGACTCCACAGGCCCCGCAAGGTCTCTGGCATCAGGATCCAGCACGAGGCCGCGGGCTCGAAGATCACCTCCCAGTCCTGGAGTTGCAGCTTCCAGCTGATGTCGATGTCTTCGGTGAGGGTTTCCCGGGACCAGTACCCCACCTCTTCCAGGGCCCGCCGCCGGAACATCACGCACACCCCAGACACCGAGAACAGGCGTCCGTAGGTCAGCTGCGCGCGCTTGATCAGCCCGATGATGGAGGAAAACTCGCCCACCTGGATGCGTCCGAGCAATGATGCCCGCGTGCGCAGGCGCGGATTGCCTGTCACCGCGCCCAGATTGGGGTTGCGCAGGAAGTGCCAGACCATCCACTGCGCGGCGCGCTGGTCCAGCAGCGCATCGCCGTCGATGCCCAACAGGAATTGCGCATCCGTCAGTTGTGCCGCAGTGGTCAGGCCCACGGCCTTGCCTTGGTTGACCTCATGATGGATGACCCTCAGGCGCGGGTGCTCGGCCGCCAGCCGGTCGAGGATCGCGCCCGTGCGGTCCCGGCTGCAGTCGTTGACGGCAATCACTTCGAAGTTGGGGTATTGATGGGCCAGCAAATTGAGCACCACCTCCTCCACGTTGTCCTCCTCGTTGAAGCACGGCACCACCAGGGCCACCTTCGGCGTGTGGCTCAGGGGCGGCGGCGCTCCAGGCAGCGAGTGGCGCCGTTCGACGCGAAACCAGTGAAACACGCTGCCCGCCATCCACAACCAGCTCATGAAGAGTGGGTACAGAAAGCAAAACTGGAAAACCATGAAGGAAAAATGATCGGTCGTCATCTTCAATGTGCTTGATCAAAATCGACCTTCGGCGCGCCGCAGTCCACGGCGTGTCCCTGGCCCACCCACCCCCGCATTCAGAGCCTTGAGCCCAGAGCCACGGCGCAGGTGGCCAGGATGCGGAAAATTTCGCTCATGAACACCTCGCGCATGAGCAGCTGCGCCGCTGCAGAGCGCGTGGCCAGTTCGGCCAGCCCTCTTTCCATCAGGTCAATGGTGCTGACTGCACTCAGGCCGCCTTGCAGCATCATTTCCCGGGCCTCCCGGCGGAATCTGAGATTGATCGTGTGCATGGCCCACACAAAGGCCAGGATCAGCGGTGGAAGGCACAAGGCCGAGGCCCAAAGGTTCAGGCCGTAGGCCACGGGCAGGCGCGTCAGCAGCCCATAGATCGCATTGCTCAGCACGAACAGGAAGACGATGCCGATGACATCACGCGCGGCCATGATGCGCTGTAGGTTGTTCTGCCGCAGGACGGTGGTCATGATGGAGGAGCTGCCGCCCAGTGAACGAATGAGCTGCCGAAAGTCAAGCAGCGTCTGAGCCACCCTGACCATCAACAGGCTGACCGTCAGCGTCTGCACGATGGTCGTCAGCAAATCGATGCCCACCAGCGTGGCCACCATCGCTTCCCACTGGAGAAAGACCAGCAGCGCCAGGAGGGCCAGCGCCGCCGCATAGGACCACCGGGCCCTGCGTCCCGACGGATCCATGATGCCGGCACGCAAGGGGCGCAGCAGCCGCCAGATCAACCACAGGTTCAGCGGCAGCCACAGCCAGGTGCTCAGGTGCTCTGTGTCAATGCCTATAACCCCGGGGGCGAGCCTGAGGAGCTGCTCACTGATTTCAGACACGGGAATCCGCTGGCTGCAGCACGACCTGCTGCCAGTTGTGATGGACGCCGCTGACGAAGGCGGCATGTTCGGTAGGCAGGGCCACGACCCGGGCGATGGCCTGCTGCGTGGCCTCGATCTGCTGGGCCAACTCCAGCAGCACCCGCGGCTCCAGCCCGGCCTGGTGGCCGTGGCCGCTCTTGCTCAAGCTCTGCGCGGCCGCCACCAGATCCTGCATGGCCTGCAGCCTGGCGAGCAGGGCGGCCCCCTGGCGCGCTCGGCCGGTGACGTTTTGCGCCAGCCCCACCGAACTAAGCTGGACATGGAACTGATCGACTGCTTCGAGCAACTCCTCTCGCAGTGGCACACCGGTGCGTATCAGGCCCTCCAGCAGACCCTCACGCTGACCGGCGGATTTCTCCGGCACCAGGCCCACCCAGCTCGCCATGCGGGCCAGCAAGCCGCTGCGCGCGGTGCCAGCTGCCGGGCTGGCATCGGCCTGGCTGGCGGCTTGCTGCATGCGTTGCCGCAGGGTCTGGCTGGTCGGCAGGTGGCTGCGCATGGCTTCCACGCTGCGCTGCGGTGAGCCTTGTTCTTCATCGAGTTCACCCAGGCGCCGGCAGCCATTGACAAAAGCTTGGATGTGGCGGGCCGGGGGCGTCGATTCGCGAACGGCTCTGAGGCCCCAGCGGGCCGCTGCCGGGGTGTCCGAGGCTTCGCCGGCCAGCTGCCATGCCATGCGAACCGTCGCGCGGTGGTCTGTGGGGGAGGGCCTCATGGTCAATGGATCTGCAAGTCGGTCGCAGGGGCATCTGCGAAGCTTGTACTTTAGTCGAATTCATTCATGAATTCAACTTTAGTAAAAAATCTGGGTTCTGCCGTGGCCCAGGCCGGCGGATGGCGCAAGAGGCTTGGCCGGCGCCGGGCGGATCAATGCGCCCGGGGCGAGCGCGCCCCCAGGGTCGAGGCCGCCGACGGAGGGCTGCTGGTGCCGCCCCGTGGAATTTTGCGCGCCAAATCAGCGCTGATTTCATAGCCGTCGCGCAGTTCAAGTGCGGCCGCCGGGTCCTGGGGTGAGTGGCGCTGAATCGTCTGCGCCACAACCTGCAGGTCGCGATTGCGCAAGGGCAGGGCGCCGATACCCACCCGCTCGCTGGCGGCGATCGCATGGAGTCCGCCGCGGGCGTCCCTCAGCTGCCGTGCCAGAACCAGGTTCACCTGGATCGAAGCCTCATCCCGTTGCCCGGCCACATGGGTCCTGACCCAGAAGACCATTCGGCCCCAGAAGCCCCGATTGGCCAGGATGATCGAACCGTCATCGCGCACGCCAGTGGCCACCACATGCCGACCGTCGGCGCTGGCCAGGCGCGACAGGTCCTCAAAGAGGATGTGCGCGTGCTCGGGGAGCGCGGTCAGGGGGGGCATGTGGCGTGGCGGCTGCGTCAAGTACCTAAATCATACTTTGATCTATTAGCCTTTGGTATAGTAAATGTTAAGTCGTGCAAACAAAACCCGCAGGCCATGGAGTTTGCGATTGCTCAGTCAGCGCCTTGGCGGGGCTGGGTGGCAGCGATGAGTTCGGTCCGAACCGCTTTGAGCAGGGTATCGCCCGAGATGGGCTTGTGCAGGACGCGCAAGCCGCTGTCCCTGAAGACCGAGACCAGTTCGGCAGAGGTGTCCCCCGTGATGAGCAGGGCCGGGATGTCCGCGTTGAACTCCTCTCGCACTCGGCGGATGGCGGCGATGCCGTCTTCCGCCCCGAGCCGGAAGTCACTGATCAGGACGTCGGGCAGCTGGCCGAGTCCGCCCAGGTGATGGATGGCCTCGCTGGAGGAAACAGCGGTAAAGACGGTGGCGCCGCAAGACTCGAGCATCATGCGCGTTGATCGCAAGATCTCCAGGTCATCGTCGATCACCGCCACGAAGGTCCCCCGGCGCAGCCGCACCTCGGCCAGCGGCTCGCCGCCGCGCAAGTCGTCACCGGCTTGGCGCAATGCGTATCGCATCGGAATACGCACCGCGAAGACCGAGCCGTGCCCGACGCGGCTGTGCAGGCGAATCTCAGTGCCCAGTTTGTCGGCCAGACGTGTGGAAATGGACAGGCCCAAGCCGATGCCGCGTCCGGTGTTGGAGCCCCGGCCGACGTGGGCCTGCGAGCCCGCCACCTGGAAGAACTCTTCGAAGATGCGCTGTCGCAGTCCGCGCTCGATGCCTGGGCCGGTGTCGATGACCCGGAAGTCCACCGTGCGGGCTCGCGCCACGATAGAGACGCGCACGCCGCCACGGCGGGTGTAGCGAAAGGCATTGACGATCAGGTTGCGCAGTAGCCGCTCGAGCAAGGCCGGGTCGGTATGGAACTCCATCACCTCGAATTGCAGCGGCAAGGACATTTCAAAGAGCAGCCCCTCGGCTTGCGCCAGCCTGGCGTAGTCCGACTTGAGCTGTGAGGCCATGCGCGCCAGCGAGGTGTGCCGGATGTCGGCCACCACGGTGCCTGCGTCCAGGCGAGAGATGTCCAGCAGCGACTCGAACATCGAGTTCAGGTACAGGGTGCTGTCGTGCAGGCTCTTGATGCTCGCCCTCACGGCTTCTCGCGCGTGGGCGTCGGTGGGCTCACTCATCTGCCGCTCGTAGTTCCCGGACAGGGAAGACAGGTACAGGTTGATGGCGTGCATGGGCTGGCGCAAATCATGGCTCACGGAGGCCAGGAAGCGGGATTTGGCCAGGGTGGCCGAGACGGCCTCATCGCGTTTGGCCGTGATCTCCTGCAGCAGGTTGATTTCCCGTTCTTGCAGCAGGTGATTGACGCGAAAGTTCCGGGCGGTGCGAAAGGCGAACATGCCCGACAGCAGGCCTGACAGCCCGAAGCCGATCGTGGTCTCGATCCAATCGCCGCTCGCGCTGCCCTGCAAATACGCCTGATAGATGCCGGCCGGCAGGCACAGCGCCGAGAAAGCGATGTAAGTGGGGGGAAAGGCGCTGTACGAGTACAGACCTCCGAACAGCAGGGCCACATTGCCCATCATGAAGGCGGTGCGCGCGTGGGCATCGAGGTGCGGGTAGAAATTCATCCAGCCCCAGGCCCAGGTGATGCCAGCCAGAGCTGCGCCCAAGGTGCAACCCCAAAGGAACTGCGTGGCGGCTGTGCCCTGGGTGTCGGTCTGCACGGCGTTCTTGTAGAAGTAGGCCATGGCCAGCCGCACGGCCATGGCGGCGGCCCCCACCAACAGCCATATTTCCAGGTCGACGTCAAAGCCTTGCCCCCAATACATCAATGCAAAGGCCAGGCCAAGGCCCGCCGAGCCCCAGGTCGCGATCGGCAAGGCCTCATGCAGGCTGGCCGCTCGGGCGCGCATCAGCGAGGCCGTCACAAGTGCGTCTTCGCCCTTAGGGTTTCCTAAAGGGTTGCTTGGCTTGAGCCGGGTCATTGGGCTGTGCATGGTGCAAGGCTTCGCGTGGGGCTAGTGTCGTCTTCGTCGGGTGGGGCGGGGACTCGCGGGAAATACTTGTGGATTTATTAAACGGTAGATTTTTGCAGAGGATACGTTAGTAGCATAAACTAAGGTCTAATTCGGCGCGAACCACCACCCGCATGGCCACCCTCGGAAACTCCTACGCTGTGCGCATTGAGCCTCCGCGCCTCGATGCGCTGCGCGCTTTGTCCGCCGAGCGTCGGGAAGGTGAGCCGGCCAAGGAAAGAACCGAAATCCGTATCGTCAGCGATCCGACCCTGATGATGCAGGAGATGGCCGAGGAGCTGGGTTTTCTCAAGGCCGAAGAACTTGCTGGCTCCGACGAGATCGAGGGCGATGCGGACGAGGCTTTCGAGGACTTGGTGACACAGCTGATTCGGGAGTCCTTGAAGGCCCAGAGTGATCAGCCCGAACAAAACCGCCAGGATGCCCAGGCCATGCGTGCCCGGCTGATCCAGATGCAGTTGTCCGGCGGCCCCAGCCGGCAACTCGACGATCTGCTGCGCAGCTACAGTGGCGGCTCCAGCCAGAGGGGCCTGGCGATCATGGCCGAGCTCGTGCGCTTGGCCGAAACAGACCCCGAGCTGCAGCGGCTGGGCTTTTCCCGGCAAGCGCTGGAGGCCTACGCGGCGGCCCATGAAGCTGGTCTGGTGGCCGCGCTCAACATTGCCGAGGCGCTCGAACTTGCGCCGGCAGGTGCGCAAAATTCGGCCTCGCGCATCCTCGCCCTCTATGAAGATGCCATTGCCTCCAGCCAGAGCGTGCTGCAGACCTTTCAGTCCCTGGGGCAGAGCGAAGGTATCTCGACGATTTCACAGTGGCGAGGCTTTCTCACCGAGGCGGTGGCGGCCGACCTGTCCAAGCAGACCTCTGGCGGAGAGAAGGTGCAGCTCCAGCTGATCTTGCAGGAGCTCAAGGGCTTTCGCACCTTCAACACCCTGACTCAGGGGCTGGAGCGGCTGGGCAAGTACCTGCCCCGACAGGGCGGCCCCGACCCGGCCACGCTCCTGCAGTCCACGCTCGACTATGTGGAGCAGCCGGTGCGCGAGTTCCCCAAGGTCGAGTCCTGGGTCTCGGGAACCCCCGTCGGCAAGCAGATTTTGTTCTTTCAGAGCTTCAGAAACCTGCTCAAGTCGCTTCCCGATGACGCCTACGCCAGCCCGGAGCAGAAATCGGGCTTGCTGGTGTCGCCCCAAAAGCGCATCGATGACCTGACCTTCTCCGAGGATGTCTGAGGCCTCGCACCCCAACGAATGATCGAATGAACCTGCAAAAAGTCTCTGACCTCGTTCGCGACCGCCAGGATGTGATCCTGGCTTCCTTCGTGGTCTCGGTCATCTTCATGATGATCGTGCCCCTGCCCACCTGGCTGGTGGACGTGCTGATCGCCTTGAACATGAGCATCTCCGTGGTGCTGTTGATGGTGGCTGTCTACCTCAAGTCGCCACTGGACTTTGCGGCGTTTCCGGCCGTGCTGCTCATCACCACCTTGTTTCGGCTGTCGATATCGATCTCTACCACGCGGCTGATTCTGCTCGATGCCGATGCGGGGCACATCGTCGAGGCCTTTGGCCAATTCGTGGTGGGCGGCAATTTGGTGGTGGGCCTGGTGATCTTCCTGATTTTGACGGTAGTGAACTTTATCGTCATCACCAAGGGCGCGGAGCGGGTGGCCGAGGTCGGTGCACGCTTTTCGCTGGACGCGATGCCCGGCAAGCAGTTGTCCATTGACGCCGACATGCGCAATGGCGCCATCACACAGACGGAGGCCAAGATCCTGCGCTCCAAGGTGGCCCAGGAGAGCAAGCTGTTCGGCTCCATGGACGGAGCGATGAAGTTCGTCAAGGGGGATGCAATTGCAAGCATCATCATCGTCTTCATCAATTTGCTGGGCGGTTTGACGATCGGTGTGCTGCAAAAGGGGCAGCCAGCGGCTGAGGCGCTGAACACCTATGCGGTTCTGTCCATCGGCGACGGCCTGATCGCGCAGATCCCGGCACTGTTCATCGCCATCTGCGCCGGCGTCATCGTCACACGGGTTTCAGACGAAGGAAGCTCGAGAGACCTGGCTGGCGACATTGGTGCGCAGATCATGGGCCAGCCTCGCGCCATCACCATCGGCGCGGCCATGCTGCTGGTCTTTGCCCTGATCCCGGGCTTTCCGAGCCTGGTGTTCCTGGCGTTGGCCGGTGTGCTGAGCATCCCGGCCATCCTGGCTTACACCAACAAGAAGAAGGGCATGGCCCGTGGTGAAACGATCAAGCCGCTGGAGTCGCTGATTGCCCCCCAAAAGGCCCAGCTTAGCCGCGAAGACTTTACGGTAGAGCAGGACGACATCTTCTCACCCACCACGCAGCTATTGGTTGAGCTCTCGCCCAGCCTGGAGCAGCGCCTGGAGGGCGTGAACCTGCGCGCTGAGATCAACAAAGCCCGCTTACAGATCTACTTTCGCCTGGGCGTCAGCCTGCCGCCCATTGAGGTGCGCCGGGGCGAGGGGCTGCCCGATGACCGCTACCGCATCTTCGTGGCGGAGATTCCCTCGGCCGACGGCGAGGTTGTGCCCAATCACCTGCTGATCTTCGACGACACGCGCAACCTCGAGCTCTATGACATCCCCTTTTTGGAGAAGGACGAGCTGGTGCCGCGTATGAAGGCAATCTGGGTGGACAGTCGCCATGAGCCGCAGCTCAAGGCCGCGACCATCCGCTACCGGACCGAACTGGAGGCCGTGACTTACCACGCGGAGTTTGTGTTCGCCAAGTATGTCGGACAGTTCATCGGGATCCAGGAAGTGCGTCAGGTGCTCACGCGCCTGGAGGCCAAGTACCCTGATCTGGTCAAGGAGGTACAGCGCATCGTACCGCTGCAGATGATGACCGAGCTCTTCAAGCGGCTGGTGCAGGAGTTCGTCTCCATTCGTGACCTCAGGGCTATCCTCACCGCAATGATCGAGTGGGGCTCCAAGGAAAAAGATCCGGTGGTGCTGTTGGAACACATCCGCATTGCGCTGGCCAGGCAGATCAGTCATCAGTACGCGGCGCGCAACAACGTGCTGTCGGGCATCTTGCTGGACGGTGAAATCGAGGAGACGATTCGCAACGCCATCCGCCAAACCTCGGCGGGCAGCTACCTCTCATTGTCGCCCGACGTATCCAAGCGCATTGTGCAGCGCATCCGCGATAAAGCCACTCCCGTGCTGTCCAACGGCTCGCCTTGCAGCTTGATCACGGCCATGGACGTGCGGCGCTACATCCGCCGCATGATCGAGAGCGAGTTGCCTGAATTGCCGGTCTTGTCGTACCAGGAGCTGGCTAACGATATCACCTTGCAGCCGGTGGCTCGGGTGACCGCTTGAGTGGCACAAGAGACTCAAACCATTTTTTGACACAAAAGGAGCACGCCATGGAAGCTGCCAGCAATCTCATCAAGCAACTCGGACGCCTCATTGGGCTGGAGGAGCTCGCCCTCGACGACTCGGGTCAATGTACTTTGGCCTTTGACGAATCTATCGTCCTCACTTTTGTCGGTGATCCAGATGGAGGTCTGAATGTGGTGAGCTACATCGGCGACCTCGCGCGAGACAACGCGGCATCAGCCCAAATGCTACTGGCCCACAATTTCGTGCCCAGTGGCTTGGGCGGCGGGCGTGTGGCGGTCGAGCCGGAGAGCTCCCGCGCCGTGTTGGTGAACCGCTGGGATTCGGTGCGCACTGACTTTGGGTTCTTCCAGCATCAGCTTGAGACCTTCGTCAACGCTGTGGATTCCATCCGCAAAGATCTGGATGCTGTGCCCGCTTCCCAGGCTGCGCCTGCGCAGCGTGCAGCGCCGCGGCGCGAAGACGCGCCGCCCCCGGGGGCCTACATATGAGTGATTCGCACGATCGCGCTGGCGCAGCCCAAGCTCTGATCGACGAAGAGCTGGAGGCCATGAGGACCAAGGTGGATTACTGGGAGAACTACGTGAAGGAGCAGCAGCAGCAGCGCGAGCAGGCAGCCGCTGTTGTTCAGGCCGCGCTGGACCAGTCTGGCTTGAGCGCCCGGGGAATCAATCCCTCTGATCCGGCGTTCGCGCTGATCGCACAGGATCTGGAATTCCAAAAGCAGATGAGTCTTTACTATGGACTCAAGCTGGACAAGGCCCCGCCACTGGATACCAGCAAGCCCGATGCCTCACGCTGGCGGCAAAGAACGAATGCGCTGAAGGTGTAAGTCGTCTGCTGGGGCCGTGGATGGCTCGCTCGCTGGCCTCGCCAGTGAGCTTGCAGGTCAATGCACCATGGCCCGCACGAATTTCGATCCAGCCAGATCGTCGAGCACCTTGGCCTCCGCCCGGGCCACGGCGACCGCGATGTTCTTGCGCTCGGCCTTGATCAGCTCGCGCAGGGCGTCAAGCTTCATCCGTTCCTGCTTCAGGCGCAGTTGTGCGGCCTGGGTGGCCTCCACGGCCTTTTCAAGCGCTTGTTCGGCCTCGACGACCTGTGCCTTGAAGGACTCGACCTTGGCCCGAAGTTGCGCTTCGTCGTAGGCCTTTTCCTGCACGAACTCCCGCGAAACGAGGTGACCAATGCAGTCGGCGTAGAGCTGCTCGATCAAGCCGGGCAGCTTGCGTTGGTAATCGGCCAGGGCCAGTCGGGCCTCCTCCAGGGCTTGCTCGGCGCGTTTTTGCGCATGCTGGGCCTGGCGCAGGGCATCCTCGGCGTCGGCCAGGCGCTTGACGCGGATAGTCTCGACCTCGCGCAGTGCCCGTATATCGCTCATCGGTCCGCAGTCACCATGCCAGTCACGGTATGAAGATCACATGGTTGTCGTCGGCTGCGGGGGCTTTGCGACCGATGCGCGAGCCTGGGCGCGGCAGCGTCTGCCAGGCCTTGTCGGCCAGACGCCCGAAGAGCTGGAGCTGCGCTCCCCACTCCTGCGCTGTCCGCCCAAGCGGCGGTACATCCCAGATCAGCCGGTACTGCAAGCCACCGTCTGGATCGCGGCGCACGCCGCAGTGCAGGTGGTGCAGTGCGTTGCGGTTAAAGCGCAGCGCCTCACGCATGAATTCAAGGTGCGCGGCTTCGGTGTTGGGAACTGGCCAGGCTTCGCTAAGGACACGCCCTGGCCAGCCTGGGTCGAATTCGTCGGTGACGATGGTCAAGGTGACTGTGCCAGCCAAGCTGAGGCGGTAAGTCACACGCGAGCCATCCGATTCCCGGCGCAGGCCTTTGCGGTCGGCCAGAGTCTGGAGGTAGGTCGGGAAGTGCAGCATGGCTTAGAGCGTTTGGGGATGGGCTGGCCAATGGACGAGGGCTGTTTGGGCTGGCGCAGCTGCCGCGTGCTTAATTGGGAGTTAACCGGGGAGGCGGGGGCACTGTCGGGGCTGGCGCAAGCATGGGCTGCGGTTTGACCGGCGTGGTGATCCCTTCTGCATGTGCCTCAGTGGGCATCGCCTGGGGCGCAGCCCGGTTCACCGCAGCAGAGGAGGGACTCGCGCTTGCGTCCGGGCGATTGGGTGTCAAGCTGGCGCCCTTCATGATGTCGCGCACCTGGCCCAGGCGGGGATGGCTGAACGGATCCTCCTGCGGCAGGGGCACGGCATTGCCGGCAAAGCTCGAATCCTCGCCCAGCAGGCGGGGGCGCACCACGTAGATGCGAATGAATTGCACCATCTCGGTACTGCGCGAGCTCAAGATGTCACCAATGATCGGGATTTGCCCGATGACCGGCAGGCTCGAGCGTTGTGTGATTCGCTTGCGCACCACCTGCCCGCCGATGACCAGAGTGTCGCCACCTCTGACCACCGCCTGGGTGGAAATTTGGTTCTCCAGGGTGCGTGGCAGGCTGTCGACCACCGCCGAGGTGCCGCCATCGACGGCGCCGTCCTGGACACTGATGAGCAGCCGGATGCGGCGGTCCTGCGAGCTGCCGCCATCGCCCGATACCAGCGGCGTGACCTTGAGCAAGGTCTCGGCCGTCACGCGTGTGAGAGAGGCATCCTGATTACCGGTCACGCGCACGAAGAAGTTTTCTCGGGCCGAAAAGGTGGCTTCCAGATTGTTGAGCGTCACCACCGAGGGCACGGTCAGCATCTCGCTGTCGCCGGTGCCTTCCAGGGCGCGGATATTGGCCAGCAACTGCGCCCCGCGCGTGCCTTGCAGGATCACGTTGGCGGTGGTGGCCAGGTTATTCTCGCTGGGCCCGAATCGTGGGCTTGTAACGGCTGCGTTGCCTGCCCAGGAAAGGCCCAGCCCGAATTCAGCCATGCGGCTAGCCTTGATGTCGATGACGAAGGCGTCGAGTTGCACCATATCGGCCGGCTGGTCGAGCACCTTGATCAGGGCGCGGTGCATCTCCATGCGGCTGGCCTTGTCACGCACCACCAGGGCGTTCATGCGCGAGTCGCCGATGGCCGCTGGCATGCTGGAAAACTGTTCGGGTCGTGCGGCCGCCGTTTCGAAGTCGTCCTGCGCGAGTTCAGCCCGCTCCATGCGGCTCGCGCCTCGATCCTGGCTGCGTACTGCGCCATCAGCCTCATTGCGCAGCGTCCTACCACCGGTCAGGGCTTCCATGCGATCAAGGCGCTCGGCACGTCCGAATGCGGAATCGCTGGCAGGCGCAGTGGCCGGCCGCACGCTGTCGGATGCACCACCGGCCATGCCGGTGAATTGCCGGAACAGTCTGGCCACGCCCGGGATCAGCAAGGTGCTGGAGCCCACGGCCAAGCGCTTGTCATCGACATAGGCGTTGTTCAGCCGGAACACCTCCAGGGTCATGGGTTCTTCGGGCTTGTCCTCGCCGCCTGGGCCGCGGCGGCGAGACCGCTGCCGACTCGCCTCCAAGGCTTTGGCCTGTTCAAGGGCCGCAGCCTTGGCCTGCTCGATCGCCGCTGCCTTTGCCTGTTCAAGGGCCGCTGCCTTTGCTTGCTCAATCGCTGCGGCTTTGGCCTGCTCGATCGCCGCTGACTGCGCCTGTTCGATCATTGCTGGCACACGCAGCGCGGCCACTTGGGAGACCCAGTTGGGCAAACCGGTGACCAACACTTCTTCCTTGCGTGCCACCACCCGGACGCCCGAGCCCAGAGCTTCGAACTCCTGGTTCGCGCGGGCGGCCACCGTGGTGGCGATATCTGCGGAGGGCGCTGCGAAGGCTGTGGCTTTGCCACTGCCCTCCATGGCCAGGAACACTTCATCGCGGCCCAGCGCCCAGTCCAGACGCGTGCGTGCGGCCAGGTTCTTCACGAAGTTCAGACCGTCCGTACCCGTGACCTCGCCTTGCATCACCGCATCGGCCGCTTGCCCGATCAGCACGAGGCGAGCGCCCAAGGTCAGTTCCAGCTGACGTTGCAGTTCCGACAGGGGTCGCCCTGTGCTTAACATCCGCACCGCTTGGCGCGTCAGGGCTGGACCTGTAATGGCGGCATTGGCCGCTGATGCTTGCGTCGATGGTGCCGCAAGGACGGACCTTGCAGCACCGTTGGCGGGCGCCGAGGGCCCGGGAGTAGCGGTCTGCGCCTGTACGGCCATGGCCAGCAGGCTTGCCCATGCGAGCGCGGCGCAGCGAGGCGTCCAGCGCTTGGGGTGGTCAGCCTGGGCGGGCGCTGAGCGGGGAGCAAGGCAATACATAGGCCGGGAGGACACCAGGGTCGTTTAAGTCGTCATGAAACTATACTTTAGTGTATTGCTAATTCGTCTCATCATCAACAAGTCCTTGCCGCTCCTATATGGATGGGCATCCCTCCCCGATTATGTGTTGCAGCTGTCAGTCCCCCTGATTAAGCTGTCATCTCCCGCAAGGCAGTCTTGGCCGCTCGTGCGGACATTTTTGCCCCCTGCTGCTTCCCGAAATAGAGCGTCGATTGGACGATAGAATATTAGACCAAAGGCTAATAACTCTTAGCCGCCCGTGAGCGCACTAAAACCCACTCAGAGTTCAATCCGAGCAAGGCCTCCTGCACCATGACGACCATCACCCTTTCGAGCAACCCTACCGTCAGCAGCTGGGAGACGTCGACCAGCACCACCGCGGTGGCCTCGAACATCGCGGGGGTCACCCTCAAGGGCACGGCGGCGGCGGCGTATCTGTTTGGGCAGGCGCTGCGCACAGCGGACGGCACCTTCTTTGGAGAGGCCGGACAGCGCCGAATCGCCCGTGAGGCTGCTGCCTTCGAATTCCCGCCTGACTCGGGAGTTCGCGTCTCGCTCAATGAAGTGGCCGATGCGCTGCGCTACAAGTTCAGCTGCGACCCGCTGATCGAATGGTCCGCAGACCTAGGCCTGGTCGGCTACAGCCTGGCTGACATCAATCTGGTGCTGCAGCGCTTGAATGCAGAGTACCGAGGGCAGTTCCAGCTGGAGCCGCTGTCGCTGCGCGAGGCCACCGAGACGATGGCGCCGCTGACCGAACTTGAAGGGGCGTCATCGGATCTGCTGCTGCGCGACTTGATGGGCGCCACCCAGCGCCAGGCGCTGGCGGATTTCGCGCAGCAACTCAGGACGGTTGCGCAGACCTGGCTCGACTCGCTGGGATCACCGACGGACCCCTTGCCCACGCTGCTGCGAACTGGCCTTTTGCAGGGGGGCCTGGCGCTGAGCACGACCAGCACGGTGGCTGTCCCGGGCCAGACCGTTTCCATCAATACCCTGATCAGTCGTGCGGGCCAGGCCCTGGGCGTGGACTTTCTGGCCCGCTTCCCGGACATCTTTGCTGACGGCAAGCTGCACCTGGAGGACGTCAACCTGCTGTTGGCGGCGGCCCGTGAGGCCGACCCGGCGCTGGCCAATGACTTGGCCGACCTGGTCCCCACCGAAGGCCTGATCCACGCAGGTGTTCGCTATACCGGCAACCAAGCCATGCTGCTGCATTCGGCGGACGTGCTGAGCGGACTCAAGCTCGCTGCGACGACCACGGTGCAGCAGATTGCATGGGGCGATAAGGTCTTCGCCGATCCATTCGACAGCGCCAATTCCCTGTCCGCTGATGACCTGATTCAGCGTTTTGCCTCCGTCGGTTTCAATCCCTTCGCCTATTTGGGTTCTCCCAGGCCTGGCCACCTGACGGTAATGGACATCAATGCCTTCCTGCAGCAGGTCAATAGCGACCTCGGATTGAGTGCTGCCTCGGCCTATGTGCCGCTGGTCGCCCTGGTCGACGACAAGGGCCAGCCGGTGTCGCAGCAGCAGGCCTATCTGGATCGGCTGATGGCCGCTTTGGGTTCGGCGGCCACCTCCAGCGCGTTGAGTGGATCGTGGAGCGCAACACCCTACACCGCGGCGACCCCCGTGCTTGTCGGCAATTTGGTGCCTGTCAATTACGTGGAGCAAGCCGACAATTCCCTCATTGATCTGGCCGAATCCCTGAGGCGACGCATTTCCAGCCCCGTCGTGGGGCGCGTCTATGTGCGCGAGCTCTATGACTACTACGCGCCACCCTCGAAGCTTGCTGCATTTGTCTGGACCGGTAGCGCGTTCCAGCCGGTCACGCAGGTCAATGCGATGCCGTTCGATGCCAGCCATCTTGCCGACATCATGGTTTACTGGCTGGAAAATGGCATTGAATTTGATGGCGTTAATTTTGGAAACAACGCCGTCAATTTGATGGACTACGGCCTGCCCGGTGCGCCGGCCGGCAGTTCTGGGCAAGCCCTGGCGGCCAGCCCTCTGTCCCTTGCGCTTCCTTACCAGGCCGCCTTGGCCGACGGCATCTTCCCCGTATTGACGGGTGATAACCCGCTGACGATCAATGGCTCAAGAGGGATGGTCATCCCTGCCACCTTGACGCAGATCGATGCGACTCTTCGGGCCATTTTCCTTCAAGACGGGATGGTGTGGCCGCCCTATCCGCATGCCTTCAATGCGCCCTCGGTATCGAGCGTCAGTTATGTTGATTCTGCCGGTAACACAGCCTCCACCTTGTTGCCGGGGGTGAGCTATAAAGCTGTCGTTACGCTCTCGTCGCCCTGGCCGCAGTCCAATATCGCTGCTGGTGTCACCAATGCCGCAAACCGGGGGCTGATCGATGGGGGTGGCTTCCTCAGTAACTTGAATTGGGCGCAGAAGGTCGCGTTGGACCCGAATCTTGCCGGGTATGTCGCCAGCATGCCTTACATGGACCCGATTGGGATCACGTGGCGCGCCGGGGTCGATCCTGGCTTCACGCCCGGTGCTGACCTATGGTCGCCTGTCAGCGGTTCCAACGGATTGGGGTTTCAGGCTTCGTTTACCGTCACTGCCGCAACGTCCATTCCCGCTTCAGGTGCGGTGTTGGTCGACATCCAGAACAGCCAATGGCTCCGTGCGGTCATCCCAGGCGGGGTTGTCGATTACCCGATAACAGACCAAACTTTGAGCCAATGGCAGGTTTCCCCCCAGCGCTTTCTCGGCTGGTCTGGGGCACTTCCTCAGAACCAGCTCCTCAATTCCCAGGCCCTCAACACGGCGTTGTTCGAATATCCGTCGGGCTCGGGGACCCGAGTCAGCCTCGCCGCTCTTTCCCAAGCCTTGTCGCGAGATATTCTCGGCTCGCCCGCTGGCGGCCCCGACCTGGTCAACTGGTTCATGGGGACCGGCGGCGCGTACAGCGGGAGCAACAGGGGGTGGGCAAGCGGCTTCAGCTCGGTCGATAGCGCCGCAATAGGCTATCTGTCGGTCTCTGGTGGCTCGATTCCGGTCGTGGGTCTGGGCACCTTCACGGACCCGACCGGCGCCAAGCCCTTGTCGGAGTGGTCGATCAAGGCGGCGCTGTTCTCGCTCTGGTGGGCATTCGAGGTCACCCAGGCCAAAGGGGATCATCCGGCAGCGCCGGCTAATACGGCAGCGCTGCTGCCCGTGGCCAGCGGTCCCGCCCAGATCGGTGCTGTTGCCAGCGCCGCCTTGACCGCCGAACAGACACTGGGCGTGGTCAAGTTGACGGGCGAACAGCTGTCGGCGTTTCACCAGCTTAGCGCGAGGCGCTTTGGCGATGACACCGTCGACGAACTGGCCGATCTGCGCCGCGCCTTCAGCGATAAACCCCACGCCGGCCAGCAACTCGCCGACCTCAGCGGTCTGTCGAGCAGCAGCCTGTCAAGGATGGTGGCCGCAGCTGCCGGCATCGAGTCCGGACTGCTGGATTCGAGTGTGATCAACCGTCTGGCCTTTGGCCAGCGGATAGGATTTGAGGAGCCGGTGTTCTTCGACGCGCAGGGCGAGCCGGCCAGCCTGAGCATGCTGCTGGGCGGACGCAGTTCTGCACTGACGCAGCGCCTGCTGGCGGTGATGCCGCAACTGGTCGACCTTGGCCTGACATTTGACGACCTCAGGCGCGTGTTGGTCACGGCCGCCCAAGCAGGAACGGACTCTGCATCGGTCACCCTCGACGATCCAGCCCGCGCCGTTTTCGTGGAGGACGGCAGCCGCTATGAAGGCGGCGCTGCGGTGCTGCTGCGCATTGCTGCGGCGCTGCGCAGCCTGGCCTCTGGCACCTATGCCAGCGTGCCGCTGGACGCCTCTGCCCGCGTGTTCGATGACCCGGTCAACCCCGGCTCCGGCGCGCGCTGGTCGGTCAATGACCTGAGCCTGCTGGCGCGCCGCAGTGCCGGCTATCAGGGGCTGTCGAGCCGCAACGTGCTGTACGACACCGACCTCGATGCCATGGTCCGTCAACTTGAGCTGGTGGCCGGCAAGGTCAGCACGGTGTCATTGGGATCTGCCGCGGTGAGCAATGAGGCCCTGGCCTGGTTTGTCAATCAGTTGACGCTGCCCTCGGGGCTGTCTTCCCTGGCGCTCAACATCGACGCCACAGCAGCCATCTTCTCCTCTGGAGGAAGCACCAAGTCCTTCATGGCCCTCCTGGCCGATGTGCAGCGCCTCTTCGGTGCAGAGCTGGCCCCTCGGCTGGAGGCCCTGGGCATTCTGCAAGGCGGTGCGCGCGTGAATGTGGCGGCGCTCAATCGCCTCATCACCTGGGCCGATGTGCGGGATGCGGCGGTGCTGTCTTCAGCCATCACGATCAGTCCGGCCCCGACGGCGGGTACTCAAACGCTGAGCGTCTACCAGCAAGACATGAGTTCTTCGCAGGTCGCGGTGGGGGATCTGAGGGCTCTGTTGGCGCCTCTGGCGGCTTGGAGCCCCATGCCTGTGGCGGCCACCACCGAGCAGTGGCGCGCCACGCAGCAGCGGCTGACAGAGCTCTATGGCCGCATGGGAAGCGCGGCGATCAATCAACTGAGCCTGACGCAGCGGACCGCGCTGCTGGACTTGCAGACCAGCGCGCTGAGTCCGGTGTCCAGCACATCCTTGCGCACGGCCATTGCCGGTGTTGTCACTGATGTTCGGGCATCGGTGGAGGAACTGGGCCGCAAGATGCAGGCCGCCATGAACGCTCTGGACGTGACCAGCATGGACATAGGCTCTGTGATGGGCAGTTGGACCTTTGCGGCCGATCAGTCCACCGTGATCAACACACAGCGCAGCCTCGTGGCCGATTTCAACGCGGATCAAGGTGCGATCAAGGCGGCCTGGCAGACCATGCAGATTGGCACGGGTGGCCTGGTGCAGCCTGCATCGGTGGCCGTGGGCAGTGATGGCGTGCGCCGATCGGGCACAGAGGCCTCTGCAGTGCTGCTGGCTCAGGCCTTGCAGAGCATGAGCACCCAGAGCCAGGCCCTGGCCAGCATCGACCTGGACGCCGCCTTGTTCGACGACCCCGCAGCCTGGGGCAGTCTGGCGCTGCGGCAGACCCTGAGTCCGGCCAGGGGCGCGCCTAAGATTTCGCTGCGGCAACTGGCCGCCCGCGGCGAGGCGGCGCTGGGCATAAACTTACTTACCGACTACGCGCCCGCTGCGGGCCAGCCTTGGACCACGGCGCGCGTCAATGGTGTGATCCAGCTGATCAATAACGCCCTGGGGTTTTCGGCATCGGCCCTGTACAACACCACAAGCTATCCGCCGGTGGCTGTGGGGACGGCGCAGGCGCTGCGCGACAAGATCGTCAGATCCGCCACGCAGGAGCTGGTGATTCCTGCGGCCCTGCGCAGCCCGCTGGCCGCGCTGCTCAACCATGTGGCCGACCTCTCCACCGCCGACATCAATAGCACCGGCTTCTTCAGCGCATCTGCTGCCCTGTTTGACAGCGCGCCAGGGGTCGCCATGCCCGATCTGACGTTCAATCAATTGGCGCAGGCCGGCAACGGCGCCAGCCCCACGCTGGCCGAATTGCTCGCCCGCATGGGCATTGTGGTGGCGGGGCAGGTCAATGCCCGTGGCCTCAATCGCCTGATTGACATCGGGCGTGCCGAGATGCCGGGTCTGGTGACGGTCGCGCCCTTGGCCTTGCCAGCGGCGGTCAACGCCATCGCTGCCCAGGCCACGATGACGCTCGATGACTTCGAGAGCTTTGCCAGCGGCAACGCCGACAAGCGGCAGACCCTGGACGAATTCCAGACGCTGATCGACGAATGGAAGTCCCGCGACTTGAACCGGCTGGTAGCCATCAGCGAGTGGCAGCCCTGGAAAGACCGGATCCTGGCGGTGATGGACCGCGCCGATGCCCGAGGCATCACCCTCCCTTTGGATCGCAGCAAGGTCAATGACCTGCTGGCCCTGTCCGAGCCCCTGGTGGCCTGGAGCGCGCCGCAGGCCTGGTTTGGCACCGTGAAGACCCGCATCACTGCGGTGATTGCCGACGTGAACCAGACCATCGCGAGTGCGGGCACGCCACCCTTGCCCAATTACCTTGCGAATGCTGTCAACAGCATGAAGAACCGCCTGCTGATTCCTTTCACGAAGGCGCTGGACTCGGTCAACAACCTGATCGCGCTGACCGATCCACAGCGGGTGGGCGGTCCGCTGTCGCTCACGGACGCCATCGCGGCGGAGAAGACACGCCTGTCGGGGGTCACTGTCAACTGGGAGGGTAGCTGGAATCTGGCCACGAACGTTCTTCAGGTGCCTGCGGCGGGCACCGGCGCTGCGCTGTTGACCGCAAGTGGCGGCGGCCCCTGGACCACGGCCAATCCGCTCAGCGCAGGTTTTGACCTGCTGAATTGGCTGCACACCTTCGATATGCCGACCGACTTCCTGTCGACCATCCGCATTGCGCCGTCCAGCCCTTATCCAGCCGACTACGACATGGGCGTGTGGCTCAATGACTACCCCGGCGCGCAGGACTACACCGATTCGATGGTGGGCCAGCAGGGTCCGATTGCCGTCTTCAACGCCTTTGAGCAGGCGCTGGCCACGGGCCAGGCCGGCCTGGCCATCAACCCGGCGCTGGGGCAACCGGCCTTCGGCTGGCAGGAGTTGGCCGAGCGGCTGATGCTGCGGTCTCGCACTGTGGACCTGCCGCCTGGGAATCAGGCGCTCTGGTACCAGGTGGCCCATGCGCTACAGGAGGTGGATCCCGCCGATTTGCCCAGCAATGGCAGCGGCGCCGGCGAACCCTTGTTTGAGTTCCCGCCCGGCAGCGGCCAGCGTTACACCCTGGCCACCTTCCGCGACAAGCTCAATGCCCAGGTGGCCGTCGAACAAGACCTTCCCACCGTGAACCGCAGCGCCAACACGGCGCTGTTCAATGTGATCAACACGGGTGGCAGCTACAACAACATTGCCGATGCACTCAAGGCCAAGATTGCCGAGCTCAAGGCCAATGGATCGGCCACTGGCGATGTGCTGTATCAGCTGACCGGCGGCCTTTTCGCTGATGCCGATGTGGACCGCAGCCTGGGCGCGACTCGCACGCGCGCCTTGGAAAGCACGACTCCGGCGGATCAGGTTGGCCTGCTTCGAGGCTTGCTCGAGCGCAATGCGCTCACGCACACGCAGATGCGCGGCCTGGTGCAAGAGTTCCTGACGCGGTTCAAGTCCATCTACGCACAGATCGGCGTCACCGAGAACGACAAGTGGCTGCAGGTCAGGTCCCTGCTTGAAGGTCTGCAGGCGCGGCCCCTGTCCCATGTGGGGATCACCGGAAATTACTCGATCACCGAGCTGCTGGGCGTCGCCACCGATGGCATGTTCAACCGTGCCGATGTCTTTTGGCTTTCCGACCCATGGGCAACCCACCCCATCACCACGCCAGCCAACCGCACGCTGCTGATCGAAAAGCTGCAGGGTTTTCTGGACCAGCTGCCCGAGCCGCCCGCAAGTTTCGATCTTTTCCACAACCTGAGCGGCAGCATCAATTTTTCATCGTTTACGGCAGTTGACCGTAACCGGCTGCTGGCTGCCATCGGCCAGGCCTTACCTGATGTGGCCAAGACCCTGGTGGATTGGCCCGAGCCTGAGCTCAGTGCCGCTGATCGCACCACCGTCAGCCGATGGGCCACGGCAGTCAAGGCCGACCTGGACGCGCTGGTGAGCAGTCCCGATGTGAGAACTCAGGCGATCCGAACAGAGGTGGAGCTTCGCGACGACCTCAGCCGTGGTGCAGAGATTTATGTCGATCGTCAGGGTGCGTTCTTCATCAACGGCGTTCGAACCCGACCGATGGACCTGGCCGTCACCACCCGTTTTATCGCGCAGGACAAGCTGGCCAGCGAATACAAGGTGCTGATGGACGAGATGAGCGAGCGCAACAACCTCATCAGCGCGGCCCGATCGGTGATCGAAGCCCTGGACACGGCCACCGGCACGGATGCCCAAATTCGCACCACCCTGTTCAACAAGCTCTACCCCTTGCAGACGCAGTTAGGAGCTAGCGATTTGTTGTCCGAACTCACGGGCGCCAAGTACAGCATCGATGACGTAGCGCGAACCGGTGTGTCTTTGTCCACCCTGTCGACCTACCTGACCTCGCTCAAGAGCAGGGCGCAGGCCATCAAGAGCCACTACGCGGATCAGTTGACGCAGGCCAATGCCCGCAAGTCCTACTACACCACGTACAACCTGGGCTCGCTCTACAGCTCAGAGATCACGGCGATCAACGCCAAGATTGCGAACTACACCGCGCACCAGAGCGAAGCGGAGCTGGCGGTGGACAAGTGCACGCAGTTGCTGGGGTCGCTGGCGAGCGACACGCCCGAAAACTTCATCGCAGAGCTGAGCAATGGCACTTTTGATGTGAGCGCATCCGGCCAAAGCTTCTCCGATACCTTGGCTTGGTTGCGCCGTTTCGACATGGACCCGGCCCTGCTTCAGGCCGATCCACAGTCCGTGACCGTCCAGATCCTCGGCGTCGACTTTACCTACGCCGTGGACTTCTCACAGCCCAACCTGGGCATCACCAACAATTCAACCTTCACGCTGGTGGCCAGCACTCTGACCGCAGACTATGAAAGTGCCCATTTCAAGGCTACCAACATCGCAGACTGGCGCAGCGGCACCAACGGCTTCACTGCGGCCTACCAGGGCAGCAGCGTGTCCTACCAGGACAGCCAGTTCGCGCTGAACAACACGCCGGTCAATGCGGTGGGCGCGACCGGCCGTGCCGACATCAAGTCCCTGCTCAACACTCTGATCAGCAACAAGATCCGCGACGGCGATATGGCCCAGAGCAAGCTGCAGGCCCTGACCGCGCAGATCCAAAACAACATCGAGGCGATGTCGGCGCTGATCAAGGTGTTCAGCGAATCGACCAAGGCGCTGGCCCAAGCGCTTCGTTGAGGCCTGGTCGAATGCATAGGAAAGGACAGGCGCAGCCATGAGTGTGCAGTTGCTCGGAGCCTACTGCCGTGCAGCCCTGCAGCACCGGCACCCCACCGATACGGTGGAGGTGCATGGCGGCGCGCGCAATGCGATGGGGCGGCGCATCACGCTGCGCCAGTTCGACGCCGAAGGCGCGCTGGACGTCGAGATGGTGGGCAAAATGGTGGTGTCGCGACGTCGGCGCCTGTTTGGCCGGACGCTGGACCGCATTCGCCATGCCCTGGGCTGGCACACCCGCCGCCAGAAGCTGGCGACCAACGCCTTCATTGCCGCCCTGCACGCCCATGCAAGAGATTCGGGTCGGGTCGAAGAAGTGCTCAAGCAAGAAGGCGTTCGCCGTAATCGTGCCCTGACGGCCCGGCAGTTGCTTCGTGTGGTGACCCGGTTTGAGCCCGAGGTCGAGCAGCGCATGGAATACAGCCACCTTGACCTCGATTCATCGCTGGCGCCGCGCCGCTGGCATTACGCGCAGCGCATCGTCATGAAGCTCAAGCGTCTTTTGCGGCCCTGACATCGCTCAGGCCCCATCCTCGAACTGGAGAAACTTTTCTATGTTCAACATCGCCCGTGACTACCAATCTGCGGTGGCCCTGATCTCTGCAAGTCCGCATGCGCACTTCACGGTGCACTCCGATGGCGGCATCAGCAAGGAGTCGCGCATCAAGGCCTTCTTCGGTCACCGCGATGTAGCGCAGCGCAAGATGGACGCCAAAGTGGGCGAGGCGCTGCTGACGATGTACGAGCAGGCGCGAACGCAAGCATCCGGCGCACAGGCCTTGGTGGAGCCGCACCAGCTGGAGGTGGTGGCCCGCTTCATCAGGGCATACGACCAGACCCGGGCTGCGGCAGGCCATGCCGATCAGGCGGCCACCGAGGGTGTATTCGGTGGCCGCAGTCCCTCGATTCCTGCGCCAGGACCGACGGACGCCGGCTCGAAACACCTGCTCGCACTCCAGAAGATCCTGGCTGCCAATGGCCTGCGACCGGCTGGCATGGTGGACTATGTGCAGAGACTGCAGCAGGTCGCATCGAGTTTCAGCCCAGAGGCACTTCACCGGTTCAACCGCTTTGCGCTCGGCGGGGGCAACACCATCTTCAGGGTGCTGTTCAGCCACCCGGAATGCACCGATCCTTCGGTGAGCACCGAAGAACGCCATACCCGCTACAAAGCTTGTGCCGGCCCGTTCATTCAGGCCACCACGGCCGAGCTCCTGCAGGGCAAGGACGCCTTCTTGCAGCTGAGGATGGACCAGGAATACACGGCCGAAGAAGCTCAGGCGTATTGGGAGCAGAACGTCCTCAGCATCAATGCGACGATGGAGCTCAACGCCACGCTGGACTACCAGATCGACAACATTGGCGACTGCCTGGTGGAGTTGGGGGCGTATATCGCCGCGGCCAAGCAGCATGGGCTGACGGAGGACCAGGCCATGACACCCATACGCCTGTGGATGTCCGCCGGGAAGACGGACACCCTGGATGCGATCTGGCAGGCCAAGCCGAACCTGGCGCCGCCGCTGGCTGAACTCGGTCTGGTGGCCCGATTGATCCAACAGGAGATCCCGCTCAGCAACGACCAGGCACTGCTGGCCAAGGACTACTTCCCCGGGGCGAGTTCCTGAAGACCGTCCATCTTCGATATGCACGAGCAGCGCTCAATGAACACACCGTACTCTCGCACCCAACAGGCGCCAGCCAACCCTTCTGAATTGACGCCGCTCTGGCAAGACGCAGCCCAGGGCTTGCGCGCCCTGTACGGCTGCGCCCCGGCCTTCAGGGCGATCGAGGGCGAGGCTGGCATGGCGGCGCTCAGTGGCGTGCCCCTGGCCGATCTCAACATGGGCGTGCTCTGGCAAGGGGCGGGTGCAGTCGAGCTGCTGGCCCGGATCGATGCGCTGGAGTTGCCGCTGGTGATGCTGTGGTCAGGCCAGGCCGCGACCGACCTGGCGGGCACGCAGACGCGCGTGGGCTATATCGACTGCGGCACGGTGCCGCTCATGGTGCGCAGCGGCCCCTGTGCGCCGCCGGCCGGGCAAGCGCCCTCGGATGTGGCCTTCAAGGTCCGGCGGGTCTCGGGTGCCCAGGACCTCGTGCAGGCCCGCCGCCTCATTGCCCAGTCCTTTGGCTTGGAGGAAGAGCCCCTGACGCGTGCCTTTGCGGATGGCCTGCTGGAGCGCGCTGACGTGGCGGTCTACCTGGCCGAGCGTTCGGGCCAGGCTGTGAGCACGGTGATGGTCACGCGGCACGGCAAGCGCGCCGGCGTCTGGAGCATGGCCACACCCACTGAGCTGCAGCGCCAGGGGCTGGGTCGGGCTTTGCTACAGGAGGTCATGCAAGGCGAGTGTGCCGGCGGCATGCAAACCTTCTTTCTGCTGGCCACTGCGGCCGGACAGCACCTGTACGAGCAACTCGGCTTCGAGGTGCTTGAGCCGGCGCAGGTATGGCTGCGCGGCCAATCGGCCCAAGTCTGATCAGCTTGCCAAGCCTTTTCAAGAGCACTCCATGTCTGTCACCATCGGCATACACCGCGTTACCAGCCAGGTTGAACTGACCAACCTCATGGAGGCCGCGCTTGCGGAGAACAAGCGCGTGATTGTCACCCTGGGTCGACACGGGCGCGAAGTGCGGGTGCAGCCCAAGGATGGCCGCCTGGTGGAGCTGTTCAGAAACCTCACGGGGCAGGTCCAGCGCGAAAGCCAGCGCCTGCGCACGTATCGGGACGCTTTGCCAGTGGCCATCCTGGAGCCCGACTCGGCCCAGGCCGAAGTGGGCCGCGCGCTGCAGCAGGCGGTCCATCCGCAAGCGAAGCAGGCGCTGCCGCTGGCCCCTAACGATCCGCACTTGCCCAGGGTTGCGGGAGCTCAGGAGAGCGCCCCTGCGCTGGCCAGCGAGCCCACCGACAGCATCGAACAAAACCCCCAGCTCTACGAGCAGGACCCGCCTTTCGGGACGGGGGGCGTCGTCAACGGTCATTACGTGCAGCGCCAGTTCGGTGACTGCTGCTTTGCCCACGCCATGGCAGCGTATTTCGGCAAGCCTGTGTTTCAGTCCGAAGGTGATTTCCTGACGTTTCGCAATCAGTCCTACGACAAGGTCTTTGGCCCCATCTTTTTCGACGATGCCCAGAGCTTGGAGGCGATGAAGGGCTCTCGACTGTCCGAGACGAACGCCGTTCTGGACGTGGTCATGCGCTTGAGCGAGGACGAGCGCATGCGCGATGCAGGCGCATCCAAGGCCCCGTGGTCCAAGGCGGTTTTTGGGCTGTCGTCCTCTCCTGGCAAGGCCGCCAGCTATCTGGCGGTGGAAAACCGGCCCCAGGCCGCGGCGATGATCGATGGGGTGTTCGAACATCTGGCCACCGTCAGCCAGAGCAAGCGCTTCATCGTTCGTTGTGGGGGCCCCCAGGGCCACTATCAGACACTCGTCTTCGATCCCAAGAAGAACCCCGGTGCGCCGTGGACCTTGCTCAACAGCTCAAAGGACCCCGACATCACGGCGCGGCTTCCCACAGTGAAGTCGGGTGCATCCCCGGCGGTCTTGCTCAACGCGCTGGGAACGCGCGAGTTGACGCTGGGCATCTGGACCCAGTCCACAGACGCGAGCGCCAGCGTTGAGTACGGATTTCTCGATGAATGGCAGCCGCCTGTCGCGAAGGCAGACCGTTTCGAAACCAGCCAGGACGATGGCCTCGACCTGCCGCCACCGATCCTCGATACCCGTTGGCAGGCGCCCTCGCCGCCGGGCTCGCCCAGTGTGGAGGTGGCCCTGCCCCCGCCCATCCTCACCTCGCTTCAACCCACAGACGCCGCCTCCACCGCACCAGTGCAGCGTTGGGACTTTAGTGAGCAGGACATGGCCCGATTGGAGGCTCAGGTGACAGAGGCCCTGCTGGCCACGCGCACGCCCGATTTGCAAGACGTTACCGGTGCGATGGACCGGGCCTTTGCCCGTGCACTGGACAGGCCCTTTGAGCGTTACGCGCGGGTGCGCGATGGCCTTGAGCAAAAGCTCCATGACTTTGCGCGGCGGCGGGCGCCCACGCAGGAGGAGGCCGCCGAGCTTGCGGCGGGCCTGGATGAGTTGCAGCAGTGCCGAGATCAATGGCAGGGGGTGGACCTGGAGCTCGACCGGCTTTCCATGCGCTATCAGCGGGCGGTCAATGGCGCCGTTTCATCCGGGCTCTATCGGGAAGATCAATTTCCCCATCGGGCGGGGGTGAGCACGCTGATCCGCAGCGTCCGTGCCGATCTGGGGGCGTTGGCAATGAACCAGGGGCGCCGGCCTGCGGGCTGGACCGAGGCCCGCCATGAGCAGGCCCTGGCCGCCTGGCGCGATGCCGCCCAGGCGGGCGTGCTGCAGGTCGCCTCGCTGCCCGTGTGGGAGGGCTCCCAGGCCGAGCGCGAGCACGAGGCCTTGAAGCAGGCTTTGAAGCAGGCCGTGCGCGAGCTGCAGCCCCAGCAGGCGATGCTCAAGCCCGATGACCGATGACCGATGACCGATGACCGATCACCGATCACCGGCCTGAGGCAGGACGCTGCCCTGGCCGATTTATTTTTGACCCTTCGCATTCTGAAATCTAAGCTGTTCAAGCCCACACTTGGAGACCCTTATGCCCCTTCAACTTGACACCTTCCGCACCCTTGCCGAAACCGGCCGCCATCAGCAGGTTTTGCTGGACGCGCAGGGCTCGGCACCGGCCGAGCAGATCAAGACCCGGGGCAGCTTTTCCAGCTGGGTGGTCAACCTCTTTCGCGACGAGTCGGTGCGCAACGAGCAGCGCGCCGTGGCGCAGGCCTTCATGCAGGCCTTGCAGGCGCATGTGCAGCAGGGTTCGGGCGACTCGCAGCAACTGTCAGGCGCACTGAAGGCCGATTACGGCGCATCGATGCAGGAGGCGCTCGATGCGGTGAGGGGGCAGCTGGCCAACCAGCTCGAGGGCACCCGGGCACTGACCACGGACGACATCCGCAGCGCGCTGGGCTTCATCAGCCAGGTGCAGGAAGAAACGCTAACGCCGCTGATGCAGGAGCTGCGAGAAGATACCGTTCTGGCGACGGCTGCCCAGCATTTGCAGGCTGTACGTCAGGCCGTGGCGGGCTTTGACCGAGCCAGTGAAGCCGAAAAGACGCCCGGCCAGCATCTGGCCGATTACATCAGTGGCATGCGCCCGGCTGCGGCCGACGTCGCTGCGGCCGAGTCACAAATCGATGCCATGGGCCGTGCTTTCATGGCGGTCGATCGCTCGATCCGGGATCTCAAGCAATTGCCTCCTTCCTCACAAAACCCACAAGCCCTGCGGGCTCTGCAGGAGGCCTTGGAGCAGTGCAAACAGGACAAGGGACTGCTGGAGCTGCTGCAGTGGTTCAACGACAGCCGGCGCTTGCAGGGTGTGGTCAAGAGCCTGACCGACACCCGAACGGTGCGGCTGGGCAATGGTGATGATGTTGAGAACGCGCGCACACCGAGGCAGCTGGTGCAGGCTTTCCGGGGTGGCGAAAAGCTCAGTTCACAAGACCTGCACTTCCTGGATGTGTGGACTCATCAGTCCACCAAGCTCAGCACGCCCCTGGATCAGCTCAAGTCGATGAGCAACGGCGAAAAAGGCTTGAGGGTGATGCAGAACAGGGTCAGCGAGATCTCCGAGGCCCGCTACCAGCGCCTGGCCGGTGGCGACATCGCGTTGGACCCCGACCTGCTCGACGGCCACGGCGGTGTCACCGAGACGCTCTACCGGGACCAGACCGAGCTGTCTGTCTGGGCGCACCGGGACGACATCGTGGTCCGTATGCAGGATGTGTCCCTGCTCATGGCGCAGGCCCAGGCGGCCATCGACGCTGGCGGAGATCTCGCCGAATACCGTCCCGGCCATGTGGATCCGTTCCGTTCCGTGACGGTGGGTCACACCAACCCGCAGCACCAACCCAATCCGTCGGCCGAGGCCGGCCGCAGCTCACTGAGCCAGCGGCATGCCCGTGTGATTCCGGTGTTGCCGGTGACCACCGAGTACCACGCGCCAGGGCCTGGGGCGGCCGACGATCAGCCGGCCCATTTCGGGCTGAACAGCCAGCGGCTCTTGAGTCGCGCTGAGCAGGTGAGGGCGCTCAATGCGCAGTTGGGAATCAGCAGCGATGGCAAGTCGCTGCTGCCCGGCACCGAGGCAGCTCCCCGTCACACCCAGCAGGAGGTTCTGGTGGATCCGCGATTCGAGCCTGGGCGATCCATCCCACAGCAAGGCCCCCATTCCGTCAAGGCCTTTGACGACAAGGTGGGCAGTGGCCTCGTGGCTGCTGCGCAGCCTGTGCGTCCTCGCGATGAGAGCGTTTGAATTTTCCGTTTCCAAGCTGATTGGTTTTCAAGATAGTTTTCAAGAGGTTTAGCCACCATGCCACCCAACATCATCCCCGCGAACTCCCCCAGCCTCAACGATTTCATCCGCGCGGCAGGCCAGCACAACCGCGAAGTCTTTGTCGGTCGCGAAGACGAGCAACTTCACACCCGCCGCAGCTTCATGAGCCGCTTTGTGGAGCGCTTTCGCCCCGAGCGCGCCGAACAGCAGCACCGGGATGTGGCTGACCGCTTTGTCCATGCATTGCAGGAGTCACTCTTGGCACCGCAGGATGGTGCAGCCCCCTCGCTGGCTGCACGGCTGACCCAGACACAGAAAGAGGCACTGATCGACCAGGTGTCGGAACTGCTGGCTTCTCAGCTCGCGGGGCGCAGCCGTCTCACGGGTGCCGACATCCGCTCGACACTTGAGGTGGTGCAGCGCAGCTCACAGGCGTTTGTCTTGCTCAACGATACGCTTGCGATCCGCGACTCTGCCGAGACCTTGCTTTCGCACCTGGGCGACGATCCGGACAACCCCGAGCGCAAGGGGGTGGCCGGCGCACTGCTGCGCGCGGTGGAGTCGGGGCAGGACCTGACCGCCGGGGGCATGGCTATCCTGGCCCGTGAGGCGCAGAAGGTCGATGCTTGCCTGCAGGATCTGCAGACCCTGCTGCATGCGCCGGCGACCCGTGAACTGCGCCAGCAGATGATCGGGGATGTCGAGCAGGCGCAAGCGCGGCAGGACCCGGACGTGACCCGGATGCACCAGCTCTTTCGCGGTGTGGTGGATGCGGGCTTGTCCTACCTGGCTGACCTTGAGGGCAGCATGTGGCTGTACCAGGCGCGCCTGGCCAATGCGCTGCAGCCCCTTGAGCCGCCGCAAGCTGACCCCGTCTCCGCAGCGGCGTCGGCAGCAACACCTGGATCGGCATCGGGCTCATCGCCGGACACGGTAAGCCAGGCCGGAGATCGCGATCGCGAGGATCTGGCAGCACTGATTGACGACGATCGGCAATCGGCTGTCGTGCCGGCGGCCGCAGCCGCGTCGTCTGGGGTATCGGCCTCGGATGATGCAGACGACCAAGGGCTGCGCCCCGATAGCGTCGAGTCCGATGACTCTGACCGCGACTCCCTGTGGTCGCCACCGGTGCAGCCGCACGAAGTCGAGGGGGCGATGCAGGGCCTGATGGAGGATGCGCAAGTGGCCGCGTCCTTAAAGCTGGATGATGCGAGGGACAATGTCTCCGAAACTGCGAGCATTGCGCCTGAGCCGATACCCTCGCCTTCCAAGGACAGGGTGGATGCGATGGGTCGCCTGTTCGGCAGCCGCGACATTCAGCTGGAGAACTACGAGCATTTCCTCCTTAGGCGCGACAACATGCTGGCCGACGGCAATGACTGCGCGCGCGCCCTCACCGACGACCAGCACTTTGCGCTGCACGCCTACACCATGAACGAGTTCAGCGACATGAACCGCGCGCTGCGCTCTGCCGGTGGTGCCAATCCAGCCAGCTCGCGTGTCTACAACCTGATCCGCAGCGCCACCGAGGGCCTGACGGCCCTGCGCGAAGCTGGCCTGGGTTACCGCGGCTTCGCTTCGCGCGGGATCCACGACTATGCGGCGCTGCGTAACCAGGCCGAGGGCTCGGTCTTCACCAGCCAGGCCTTTTCCTCCACCTCGCGCCTGGGCAAGGTCGGGCGCGACAGCTTCGCGATGGCCGACCAGCCCGATACGGCCAGCAGCACCGTTCTTCACCAGTTCAACGATGCCGGCGCCCCGGTGGCTGCGATCTCGGAGCAGGAGATTTCGGCCGGATTGATGGGCCATCCCGTCGAGGACGAGGTGCTGCTGCCCCCGGGTGTCGAGCACCGGGTGCTGCTCAATGCGGACGTGCGCTACCGCGAGGGCACTTCAAAAGAAAAGGTGGTCACTGAGATCGTCACCGAGCAGGCCAACTTGCCGCCCGAGACGGGTCGCGCCGGGTACTTCGAGTCCCTGCTCGACCGCAACGTGGCGCAGGACCGCGCCATCCCCGACCCCCGCCGGGTGCAGGATTCGCGCCGCGTGCAGGACGACGCCGACGTCGAACGCCTGCGCCGGCAGGCCCAGGCTGAGCCGACGGTGCAGGCGCGCGCCGCAGCCCTGCGCGAAGCGCTGGTCCATCCGGAAAACGTGACTCGCCTGGGCCAGTGGTCGCTGCAGCGCGGCAAGCCTGGCGGCTCCAATCCCGGGGGTATCTACAAGGACGCCCAGGGCGATCAATGGCTGGTCAAGGGCAACCGCATGCACGAGGTGGGCCAGGTCTCGCTGCGCGAAAACGCCGACCGGGCGCGCAACGAGGTGCTGGCCAGCAAACTGCTGCACGCCGCCGGCGTGGATGTGCCCGAGATGCAGCTCATCGACCTCGAAGGCAAGCATGGCGAGGGCCTGGGCGTGGCCAGCCGTTGGCTGGAGGGCAGCCCGCAGCCGGTGGACCCCGGCAACCCGGCACATGCGCGCTTGATGAACGAGCAGTTCGCCGCCCACGCCTGGCTGGGCAACTTCGATGCGCTGGGCGAGGACATGGCCAACACCCTGGTGCTGGACAACGCGCGTGCGGTGCATGTGGACCCGGGCGGCGCCTTGCTCTTTCGTGCCCAGGGCTTGCCGAAGGATGGCTCGCGCGGTGTGCGTTTTGGCCTGCTCAACCCGGCGGCGCCCGAGTGGATCAGCATGCAGCGCACCACCTACGGGCAGCGGCAGGTCTTCGGGCCCCATCAGTGGGACGGGGCCAAGAAGCTCGGCGCCCAGCGTTTGGCGGTAGTGAGCGACGATGAGATCCGCAAGCTGGTGGCTCAGTTCGGGCCGGGCGAGCCGAACGACCGCAAGCGCCTGGCGCAGAACCTGATCGCCCGGCGCGATGCCGTGCTGCGCCAGGCGGGCCTGGAGGCCTGGAGCATTGGCGTGCGGCCCGAGCGGGGATCGGCCCAGGTCAATCCGCAGGATCTGGCGATCTTCAACCAGCTCAAGACCACTCCGCCTGCAAGCCAGGCCACGCAGACCAGCGATCAGGCCAGCTTCATGTCTGTGTGATCAATAGGCCTGCACCCAGGCAAGCCAGCGGGGCTCAAGCGGTGGGTCGGGGCGGCGCAGCCTAGGGCCGACGTCTCAGGCCTGCGCAAACAGTGTCAGCAGCCGAGCCGTCATGGGTCGGAATTCTTCTCGGTCCATCCGGATGCGTGCACGGTCAAAGGCTTCGATGACTTTTCGAAAGTCCGGGTTGCGGTCGGTGCCCGTGCGGGTGCTGGCCAGTTCGGAGTGCAGCGCCTTGGCTTTTGCGCTGATGTTCAGGTCGGTGCTTTCGGGGTGCAGGTCGGCCCAGTTGTAGGCCACGACCATGTACTCCTTGAGCAGGCTCTCGGCCACACGCGGGTCCGGGTGCAGGAGGGTGGCCTGGGACCTGAGGTGATTGAGCACGAGGGGCTGCTCACGCTGCTCGAACGGGGTCAGGTCCTGCAGCGCCTGGTAAGACAGGTCGAAGTTTTCCAGCGCACCACGGCCGTGGACCACACCCGCTCGGCGCAGGCTGGTGACGACCTCGGCAAGATCGGTCTGCGGGTTGTTCAACAACTCGCTGCCGGCCTCTTGCAGCGTCGCTTGGATCTGTGGGGTCACCTTGCCCTCGCCTCTAACGATGGCGGTGTCGTTACCTGCTTGCGAGAGTTCCCACAGGGCGTTGCCCAGGCTTTCACTCAGCTCGGCACGCATCTGGCGGCGCATGCGCTCGGTTTCCTCGATTTCCTGATCCGCCGTGTTCGCCAGACGCTGGGCCTGCTCGGCCATCAGCCCTGAGAGCTGTTCGACCTGATCGCGAACCTGCCGCATGCCCGCCAGTCCATCGGCCTTCATCTGCGCTGCGGCAAAGCCTGCGCCCTGGGCCACCTGATTCCAGTCGGCCTCGCGTGCATGGTCGGCCAGCGACTGAAAGGAGGCGGCTGTGGCGGCCGGGTCCTCTCCCGCCCGCCGGGCCAGGTTGGACAGCACGTTGTCCAGCAGGTCGCCTATTTCGCCGCAGGCCGCCACATAACCCTCGCGCTGGGTGGCCCCGGGTGCATTGGGCAAGAGGTTGAGTGCGGCATACAGGTGGCGAAAGTCGCTGCCCGGGGCCTTCAGTGCGGCGAGCAATTCGCCTGCAAAAGCCGGTGTCAGGCTGTTGATGGTGAGATTGAGGGCCATGCGGTCCAGTGCCTTGCGACCGTCCTTGCCCAGTTCGGCCTGGCTGTCGGCCACGAGGTCGCGGGTCAGGGGGTTGTCGCTGCGCGTGACGTTCAGGAAAGCCTGGAGCTGCGTGGCGGCTGGATCGGCAGCGGTATTAGCGACAGCACCGGCGCCCTGGGGCTGCCGTGCGGGTAGGCGGCCTGCCAGGGCCATCAGCAGGTCCTGGCCCTGGCTGCGCATGCGCTGGCGCGACTCAACGCCGGCCAGCAGCTCGTCTTCGCTGAGCCCTGAAAGATGGGCCAGCAGCTTGCCGGCCAGGCGGTCGGCCTCTTGCGTGCTGGGCACCTCGCCGGTGAGCACGCGTTCTTCGGCGAGCCGCTCGGCCAGCAGCTGGCTGAACACCTGCCAGTGCGCCGGCGTCATGTTGTGCAGCGGGACATGGCGCCGCGCCGCCAGGTCCTGCACCACGCGCGCCTGGGCGTGGTAGCGGGCCGTGAGCTCACGCAAGCCGGCCACCTGCCGTTCGTTGCGCAGACCCTCGGCGCCTTGCAAGATAGCCCGCACCTGGCGTGCGGTGAGCGGCTTGGCATCGATCATGAACTCATCGGCATGGGCGCCGGAGCGCAAGTCGCTGCGCACCGAGCTGAAGGCCTGACGCGCCATATCGCGCCCATATTCGGCCTCCAGGCCGCGCAGGAATTCGGTGGCAATGTGCTGGCGGCCCTGCCGTTCGATCCCGGTGAGCAAGCGCTGGATTAAGCGCCCGCCCAGCCGTCGGGGTGCGGTGGTCACTTCGTCCTGCGAGCCCAATCGGATCTCGGCATTGGTACCGGCGATGGCCAGATGTCGGAAGGTGTCAAGGCTGATCGGGTTGGGCATGGAGGGCTCGTTAAGGCATGTGGGGGTGAGGTCAACCGAAAGACTATAGACTAAAGAATATAAAAAGATCAACCATATATCGTCACCACCCGGGGCCAGCTTCGCTTTTCTCTGTGCCGGCATTGAAGTTGCCTTTTAAAAGGCGCTTGTGATCGATTGGATTGATTTTCTGGCTTGCAGGAGTCGGCTTTGAGAAATATACTTTAGTCTATAGACAATGGTTGATCTCCTCATCCCCCTTTCCGCCAGCGGTTCAGAGAACTCGCCGGCCTGGCCGCATTTCATGGCCGGGCTGGACTGTGTCGATGCACAGGACTGGAGCGGGGCGGTCCAGGCCTTCACCGCAGCTATCGAGCAGGACCCGCAGCGCAGCGGCCCTTGGCGCCACCGCGCGCACTGTCGGGGCGAATTGGGCCAGCTCAATGAAGCCCTGGCCGATGCGCGTCAATGCCTGAACCTGGCGCCACAGGACGCCCAAAGCCATGCCCTGCTGGCGCGTTTGCTGCTGCAAGCCGGTCACATCGAGCCAGCTGCCCAGGCCTTTTGCCTTGCAAGGGCGTGCGCGCCCGAGGACGACAGCCTGGCGGCGCTGGCGCTGGACGCCCTGCTGCTGGTGGCGGGGCGCGAGGCCGACGCCGTCGCTTTGGCCGTGGACATGGCCTCACTGGCCCAACTGACGCAGGCGCAGGCCCGGCAGGTGCTGCGGGTGGTCACGCTGGCCGATGACGGGGCTGGGCATGCGCAGCAGTTCTGGCAGGGCCTGTTGGCGGCGCTGCACCCGCCCCCGTGGGCGTGGCAGGGCTGCGCTGAGCATTTGCTTGCCCTGGGCCGCTGGGAGGAGGCGACGGCCCATGGCATGGCCTGGATGCAGGCGCAGCCAGATGCCACGTCGGCGCTGCAATTCGTGGCGCGCTTGCTGACCGCGCGCGGCGACTTGCGCGCAGCGATCCCGATCCTGCTGCAAATGCTGCAGGCCAGCCGGCCCGAGCAGCAGGTGGAACACACAGCCTTGCTGGTGCGCGCGCTGGCCAGCACCAGCGAACACATCACAGTGGCGGGCTCGCTGTGCAATGCGCTGGTCGACAGCCATCCGCAGGACCCGCAGGTGTGGACCTTGCGCGGCGGCCTGATGCTCAGCCTCTTCGAGCCGATCGCGGCCGAGGCCGATCTGCGCCGCGCGCTCGTGCTCGCGCCCGATGATGTCTCGGTGTTGTGTCACCTGGCCCAGGCCCTGGGCCAGCAGGGGCGCGATGAAGAGGCCCTGGCGCTGCTGGATCGGCCGTGGCCGGGCTGCGAGGACGTGCCGCTGGAGGTGCTCAACGCCCGCGCGGGCCTGTGGCGCCGGCTCGGGCGCTTGAGCCAGGCGCAGGCCGACTTGCGCGCAGGCCTGCAGCGCGGGCCCAATCCCGCGCTGCTCGTGAACCTGGCCTATATTCTGCTTTTGCAAAATCGCTATGAAGAAGGCATGCCCCTGCTGGCTGAGCGTGCTTTCACGGGTGAGCCACAGCAGGCGATGCACGAGGCCCTGCAACAGGGCATGCGCCGCTGGAATGGTGATGTGGCCGCCGTCCAGGGTCAGCGTCTGGTGCTGGTGTCGCAAAACGGCATCGGCGATACGGTGCAGTTCGCGCGGCATGCGCCATGGCTGATTGAGCAGGGCGCGCGCGTGGCCCTGCAGGCGCCGGTGGGCACGGCCGATTTGCTGCGCAGCCTGCACCCCCGCCTGGAGGTGTTCGAGGTGGGCCAGAGCCTGCCCGCGGGCGACTTCGTGGCCGACGTGTACAGCCTGCCGGCCTTGCTGGGCCTGAGGCACCAGACCGTGGGCGAGTTTGGTGCAGCCCATTGCCTGAAGGCCGACCCCCAGCAGGTGCGCCAGATGGTGCTGCGGCTGGGCCCGCCGCAGGGCCTGCGCGTGGCCGTGTGTTGGCGCGGGACCCGCAGCAACCTGTCGCAGCGCAGCATGCCGCTGGCCGATCTGGCCGCCCTCGAGTTGCCGGGTGTGGAGTGGTTCAGCCTGCAGCATGGCCCTTTGCTGGCCGATGAAGTGGAGCCGGCCCGGCGCATGCGCCTGCGGCATGAGAGCTGGGGCTTTTCCGATGCGGCAGCGGCCATGACCTTGATGGATGTGGTGGTGTCGGTCGATACCGTGCATTGCCACATCGCCGGCTCTTTGGGGCTGCGCACCTTGGTTCCGCTCAGTGCGGTGCCCGACTGGCGTTGGGGCATGGAGGGCGAGGCCACCCCCTGGTACCCGACCATGACCTTGCTGCGCCAATCGCGCGAGGGCCAATGGCAGGGGCCCCTGCAGGCCCTGCGCGTTCACCTGCAAACCCTGCAGGCGCACAAAGGGGCCGTGGTGCCGGTGTGCAGCGCCGAAGGCGTGCGCCTTTGGCTGCAGCAAGTGAGGGCGCCCATGTCTGAAGCGCCGGCCGTGTGGGCCCGCCACGCCCTGGCGCTGGCGCTTCACGACGAAGCGGTGGAGGCGGCGCGGGTCTGGATGCAGGCCGATCCCCAGGATCCGCAGGCCGCTCGGCAATGGGTGTGTAGCGCGGCGGCGCATGGGGACACGGGCCCGCTTTTGGAGGTTCTGTCCTGCCTGTGCCTGCAGATCGAGCAGCGGCCCGTCCTGGCGCAGGCCTTGCTCGATGCGGTCGATCAGTGCAGCGCCATGGGGCTGCGCGAGCAGGCCTTGATGGCCGCCTTGGCGCTGCTGCAGGCGCAGCCCGAGCTGGCCGATCACCATGTGGCTTTCGCGCAGTGCTTGCTCGAGCAGCAGGACGCCGAGGGCGCTCGCCCAGCGCTGGACAGGGCCCTGGCGCTGGAGCCGCATCACCGCGGCGCCCTGCTGGGCCGGGTGCGCATGCTGTGCCTGCAGGGTGACTTTGCACATGCGCTGGGCGAGGTCGATGCGCTGGTGGAGCTGACCCGCAAAGGCCGGCTCCCCGTACACCTGAGCGCCCTGCGCCTGCGCAGCCTGGTGCTCAGCGGGCTTGCCCGCGACGAGGAGGCGCAGCTGTGCGTGCGCCAAGCCTGCGCCCTGCAGCCCGACGCGGTGCATCGCCTCGCGCTGGGCACGCATTTGCTGGCCGCTGGTCAATGGGCCGAAGGCTGGGCGCTGTGGCGCACACGCGATCGGCTCAGCGAATTTGCACCGCACACGCGTGCGGCCCTGCGGGCCGGCGCCCGGTTGTGGACCGAGGCCGGCATCGACGGCCTGCGCGGCCGCCGCTTGCTGGTGACCAGCGAGAACGGGCACGGCGACACCTTCCAGTTCGGCCGCTTCCTGCCCTGGTTGGCGCAGCAAGGCGTGCAGGTCAGCTTGCTGGCGCGGCCTGGGGCCTATGAATTCTTGCGGGAGGCTGCGCCTGGCCTGAACGTCTTGTGTGAGGACAGCGACGAGGCGCGCCAAGCGCGCTTTGATGGGGTGTGCGACGCTCAGTGGCTGCCCGCGCAGCTCGATCTGCGGCCAGAGGCCTTCCAGCGTTTGGGGCCGGCCCACTGGCTGCACGCTGACACGCGGCGTGTGGCCCAACTGAAGCTGCCGCCTCGCCGTGCGGGCCGCCTGCGTGTCGGGCTGGCCTGGCGCGGACAGGCTTGTGGACCGATTTGCCGCAGCCTGCCCCTGCAGGCGCTGGCCGACGCGGACATCGACGGTGTGGACTGGATCAGCTTGCAGGTTCAGGCGCTCGATGCCGAGGAGTGCGCTGCCGCCCAGGTGCTCAAGCTCACCCATGAGCGCTGGGGCTTTGCCGATGACGCGGCGGCCATAGAGCAATGCGACCTGGTGCTTTCCGTCGACACCTCGCTGGCCCACTTGTGCGGCGCCCTGGGCCGACCCTGCTGGGTGCTGCTGGCCCAGCCGGCCGATTGGCGCTGGGGTCTGCAAGGCCAGGCCACGCCCTGGTATCCGAATGCCCGACTTTTTCGCCAATCTCGCCCCGGGGATTGGCGCTCCGCCTTGCTGGCTGTGCGAGAGGCACTGGCTGGCCTTGTTCCTGACCCCATCATCGAAAACTGAGGTAAATCCCATGCCCAAAATCCAACAGCAGTCCCATGTCGACATCCTCAACACCATTGTTCATGCACAGGCCACCGGCAAGTCGCTTGAAGTGACCAAGGACGGCCAGGTCAAGGAGGCCAGCCTAGGCACCCGGCTACTGCGGGCCGTTCACGGCAACGACTGGAACAAAAACGAGTACACCCGCACCGCGCGGGAGGTGGGCAACAAGCTGGTCGAAGCCATCCAACGCGGATCGAATTCCGACAAGGTGGCTGCCACCAATGAGAAGGTCAAGGCGCTGTTTGAGCGCTCGGCCGCGAAGGCGCAGGTGCCCAGCAGCGGCGCGATCGTGCAGTTGCTTGGCAAGAAGGCGGGTGTCACCCTCCGCAATGTGGACGCGACCTTGGTGGGCTTCAAGCGCGAAGACATCGGCGAAGTGCAGCATGAGCAGCGCAAGGATTGGGTCGCCACGGGCAACTTTCTCAAGATCTCTGGCCAGTTCTTCAAGCCCGGCGACATCGGCGACGGCAGCAAGGTGCGCCCGCATGTCAAGGAGCTGCTGACCGATCCGTCCATGATCAAGGACCATGAGCAGGGGCAGGTCAACCGTTTTCTGTGGGATTCGGGCTCCATTGGCGCTGGCTCTGCGGTTGACGGACGTGCGCTCGCGGACAATCTGGACAAAGGCAAGTTTTACAACTATGCCGTGACCCTCAATGAGCAGGGCAAGCCTGTGGTGGTGCTGGGCTTCGAGGATGAGGCTGACGGGTCGTCGCGCCGCTTCAGCAAGGAATCGGGCCAACGCGGGGAGGGCATGGGCCACCCCACCTTGACGCAGCCCTTTGGTGGCAAGGCGATCTTTGGTGGCGAGCTGATGTACATCGAGGAAAAGGGCTGGACCATCAACAACAGCTCTGGGCGTTATGGTTCTGGCAAGACTGAGGTGATGGACCAGCACGGCATCCAACCCGACGACATGCTGGCCTTCGCCGCCGACCTGCTCAAGGAGATCAACTTTCCTCTGGAGACGGTTAACCGTCGCAGTTTCTGATGCGCGCACCGCGCTGATCCGCTTTGGCGGATCGTCCCTTTTAACGAATCAACAAGGAGTAGGCCATGGCCACCATCGGCGACAGCCCCAACCTCAACCTCAGGGCCTTTGAGCAACTGACGCGCAGCAAGGGCGCCGACGACAGCCAGGTCCGCGTAACCGACGATGGCACCGTCAAGGCGCGCTCGGCCTTTGCCACCCGAGTGGTGAACCTCTTTCGCAGCAACAATGCCATTGAAGCCTCCAACCGCGAGGTGGCCGAGGCCTTTGTGGCGACGGTCCAGAAGTCTCTGGATCGCCAGGTCAATGCCAGCGAAGGCGGCTTGAGCCAGCAGTGGTCGGCTGATATCGTGGACACGCTGCGCTCGCAGCTGGCCGATCAGCTTTCCGGCAAAGCCTCGCTCAGTCTTCGGGACCTCAAGGACCGGCTGACCTATCTGCGTGACGACATTGGTGTGGGCAAGTTTGTGCACAAGGCCGAAGTCAAGACCCAGGCCCTGCAGTCGCTGATCGACCAGTTTTCGGCCTCCACCGAGACGCAGCCCAGCCTGGCGGACCTGACCGAGCGCTTTCAGGCGGGGCAATCTCTGCAAGCCGATGAGGTCGGCCGCGTCAAGACCTGGCTGACCCAGGCACAGGGTGTCAGTGACGAGATCGAGGCCCTCATCGATGGCGCCGAGGTAGATGGACTGAGCGCACGGATCGAAAGCAAGGTGCAGGGCCAGCGCGCAGCCGGTGAAACCGACAGCGCCGACGCCTGGCAGGACACGCTCAACCTGATCAAGGATTGGCAGATCTTTGCGGGTGAGGCCACAACCCTCCACAAGGCCACCGTCGATGCGGCCAAGCACCTGGTGCGCTGCGGTGGCGACTTTTCCAAGTCCGTGGAAGGTCAGAAGGGCCACCGATGGACCGACGAGAACCGGGGGCGTGAGCCGCTGGCGGGCGACGCCCAGCCCAAGAAGTCACTGCTCAAGCGAAGCGCCGCTGCCGAGCTGGATCCGACCTACCAGTGGTGGGACAAAGGCGGTGAGAAGCTTCCCTCCAATGCACCGGTCGACCCAGCCGATGTGCAAGCCGAGCCAGACCGCTATGCGCCTTCTGCAGAAGGGCGCATCGTCGGCGCCATCATTCGCGACAAGGCCCTGCCAGGCGAGGGCCATGAGGCCACGCGGCTGGACTTCGCCAAAGCGGCGCTCGATCCAGCACCCGCTGCGGTGCGCCCGCCGGAGTGAGGGCGGCGGCCGTTCAGGCCGTCTTGTAGACCGAGTCGCGCTCGCGGCTGGCCTCGACCTCGTTGCTGATGAGCTCGGAGATCTCCGAGCGGAACTGCACCGACTGGGAGGCCAGTTGCTCCAGATAGGCGTCGTTGTCCAGCGCTGAGGCTATGCTGGCATCGGCAATTTGCCCGTACAGCGCGTACTGCTCATCCAGCGGCAGGTCGGCCGTGCCCAGCGCCTGGGCATTGGCGGCCATCGCATCGACCAGGTTTTGCTTGAAGGCCGGGTCGCCGACGGCCGAGCGCAATTGCTCCTGCACATAGGCCACCTGCTGCCCGCGCGTGGCACCGGGCAGGCTCTGCACCAACAAGCCGTCACTGGTCTGCTGGAAGTCCAGTTCTGAGCCGAACTGGCGCAGGTATGGGTTGTCCATCAGCACAATATCGGCCGCGCTTTGCAGTGCCCCGTCCACCGCCTTGACGGCCAGCTGCATCACCCGGTTGAGTTTGGCGCCATCGACGCGCGAGGCGGGCGTGTTCTGGAAGGCCAGGCGCGCGCCCTCCAGATCGCTTCGCTTGTTGGCCACGATCCGCGACAGGGCGTCGCTGAGCAGTTGGTCGCGGGTGGCGTTGCTCTCTCCGGACAGCAGCGAATCGACTGCATTGTTGACCGTCGCGTTGCCCTGGTAGGTGGCCTGCAGTTCTAGCGCGTTGGCCATATTGGTGGCAGACAGTCCAATGCGGGCCATGTTGGCCGCCGCATCCCGGGCATTGCCGACGGCCGCGTCGCGCTGGGCATCCTTGCCCCTGCCAGACAGCATGTTGAGCAGACGGACCAGGCTGGCGGTGTCCAGGGAGGAGAAATCGACACTCATTTCAGGCTCCGGATTCTGCGACAGCACTGAGCCTGCGGCAAGTGAGGCGTTGTTGAGCCGGAACTCGTCGGCGACCCGCTGCATCAGCCAGTCGGTGGGCGACAGGCCGGCACTTTCAATGCCGTAGGCGACGTTCAGGTCCACTTCCACCGAATTGGCCGGTGGGGTCCAACCGTTGGCCTGGGTTGCCGTCCGCGACAAAGCCTGTAGCGTTCCGTCCTGCTTCAGAAAGAAGCGGGTGTTGGCATTGCTGGCACCCGTGGTGGCGTTGAGGGCGTTCTTCCAGGCGTCTGGCGCCAGGGGCGTGACGGGCTGCTGGGCCGCACTGGACTGCAGCAGGGCTTCGTAGTTGCTGCTGAAGTAGTTGGCGACAGAGGCGGCCACGCCGGCGCGTGTGGCATCAATGCTCATCGGTTTCTCCTGGCTGGGGGCCGTGCAGGTTCTGCGGCCCCGTGGTTCAGCGCCATGGTCGTTGAAGAGGGGGGCGCATGCAACTCTTAATCGAAAACCTCATTTTCAAGGTCAAACCCAGAGTCTTGTGCGGCGAACCCTGGGTCGCGCGAGCTGCGCCAAGTCCTCGTTCGCCAGCCAGACATTGAACAATGCTTGCTTTCTCTATACTTTAGGATAATATACCATCGTCTAGGTCAGGAGACCCTTATGCACGCCATGCTTCATGCCGCCCTCATGCCTGCTGCCCCATCGCCTGCGGTCCCCCTCAGCGCGGCGGAGATTGGCCGCGAACTGGCGCAGTTGCGCATACAGCGCATGCGAATCGACGACCGGGAGCGGGCGCTCCTGCTGGCCTTGGGGGAGTTGGGTGCGGCGCGCATGTCGCAAGTGCAGCAGGGGCTACAGGCCCAGGGGCTGAGTCTGCAGGATGTGCTTCATCGCACCCTGGAGAGCAGCGCCCGCAAGCCGGCGCAGGACTTGTCCAAGCTGGCGCAGTCCTTTGTGCGCAAGGCGCCTTTGAAGTTTCGCCACCCCGAGCAGCCCGCCCTGGTGTGGTCGGGCCGCGGTAAGACGCCGGTTTGGCTGCGGGAGCTTGAGCGGGCGGGTCGATTGGAAGAGGCCCGATTAATACTTGGCGCTGAGTGCGGCGAGGCTCAAACTTGCTGAACGATTTGCACGATCTTCGATTCGCACCATGAGTTCGACCAACACCCTTGGATTCGGCAGCCTGGCCTCAGTGGCTTGGACGCCTATGGACGGCTCTAGTCTGAGCAGTTCGCAATTGAGCTCCGTCAATGGGGTCATCAATACCAATGCCCAGTTGGCCAATGCACTGCTGTCGGCCATCAACGGCGCGGTGAATCTGGATTGGAAGGCCTTTGCCCTGTCGGACCTGGGCGTCTCAAGCGCCCAGCAGACCAGTTGGGCCGCGCAGATCAGCGCTCGATTGGGCCTGACGGTGGGCAACACCACCGAGCTGTCCCTGGGGGAGTGGCGTCGCATCGCGGCTGATCTGCAGACCGATGCCGCCCGCGAGGCCTCCAAGCGGGCCGTCAACAGCGGTGGCGGCATCAAGGCAGTCAACGGCAAGTGGTTCGTCAATGGCCAGGAAGTGAGCCTGCTGGACGTCTACATGGCCGTGCGTGTCAATCAGGTCTCAAACTTCGACAGTTCGCTGGCGCTGTACATGGATGAGCTCAAGTCGAACAACAAGCTCGTCAAGGCGGCCAATGAGTGGCTGGCCAAGGTCCGCAGCATGAAGCCCACCGACACGTCCGGCTCGGTGGCCTGGTCGTCCATGGCGGCTGCAGCCAGCAGCTTCAGTTCAAGCTATGGCTACTCGCCCAGCGTCTTCATGCCCACAGGCTGGGCCGCAGTGAATACCTCGTCTTCGTACAACTACCTCAAGTTCGACACCTGGGTGGAGGAGTGCAAGCAGTACGTCTCACAAAAGGACACCGAAAACCAGATCGCGCAGCAAAAGCTCGAACAGATGACCAACCGCCGCAGCGAGGTGCTGGAGGGCCTGACCTCCTTCATCAAGGCGCAATCGCAATCGGGGCAGAGCATGTCCCGCAACCTGGGTTAAGCGGCCATGGGCATGCAAGGATCCATGCAGGTCAACGTCGACGGCGCGCGTGGCTACTATGGCTCGCCAGTGGCCGGCACCAACCTGACGGCAAGCCAGCAGAGCACACTGGGGTCCGATATCGATGCTGCCAAACAGGTGGCCTTGGCCATTCGGCAAGCGCTGACCCAGGCCCGCTCGTCTGGCGTTCGGGCCTTCAGGGCCGCCGATGACGCAGCCTTTATCCTGCCGGCCGGTGTGTCGCCTGCTGAGCGCGACATGATCTTCAATCAAGTGGTCGGCCGTCCCTGGGCTGGCAGCGAAATGAGCTTGAGCGATTGGGCTGCGGCGGCCCAAAGGATAGACCAGTGGGTGGGGCGCAGCCAGTCCATGCTGCCTCCTGGCGACGGTGGTGGTGTGCAAAACGTGGGGGGGCAGTGGTACGTCAATGGCGAGGCCTACTCCATGGCCGAACTGTTCACCGCGACGAGGGTGAACACCTACAACGCGCTCGACGAGATGCTCAGTGCGTCGCTCAACACGATTGCGGCCAACAGCCGACTTGTCAACAGCTTGACGGATGTGTTGAAGGCTGGAAGGTCTTTGTCCGGTGGATGGGCACGGGGTTTGATCGCTGAGAACGCGTACTTCCAGCCAGGACACCTTTGGGACAGCGGTTTTGTGCAGGCTGATGCCGTGCACTGGAACACGGTCAAGGACTTGGCCGATTCCATCCTTGGGCCTGGCAGTGTCTTGGCCAACAGCATCAGTCAAGACTGGAATGCAGGCGGAACGATTGGGGGCGATAACTGGAAAACGGCAATGGACCAGCTCAGCACCATCATCGATTCCAAGACCGCCGACAACCAGGTGGCCCAGCAACGCATGGAAAGCGTCATGACCTTGCGCGGCAATGTGCTCGATGGCCTGGGCAGCATGCTCAAGGGTCAGCAGAACATGAACTCCAACCTGAGCCGCAATCTGTGAGGCCCCTGTGAGTACGCAGCTTGCCCCGCTCAGCAGCGCCGCGCACCCGGGCCTGTACGCTTTGAACGTGACGGGTACAGGTCTGAGCGCCGGTGATGCACTCGGCGTGACCCAAGAGATCGGGCAGTCGCGTGCGGCGGCCGCTGCAGTGGTTCAAGCCATTGGGCTGGCGCGCGCGAAAGGCTTGTCGTCCTTTGCGCCCTCCGATGGACTGTTGTCGCCGCCGGCAGGAATGAGTCCAGCGCAGATGGAGAGCTTGTTCCAGCGCGTGCTGGGGCTGGGCTATCAGGGCGTTGTGGGTCAAACCAAGGGATATCGGACGCTTACTCTGGCCGAGTGGTCGAATGCAGCCATGGCGCTGGAGCGCGATGCCGCAGGCCTGTCCTCGCGTCTGAGTCCTGGGCAAGGTGGTGGCGTGCACTATGCAGATGGCCGCTGGTACATCAATGGCCAGACTTACACCCTGGCCGAGAGTTTCCTCGCTTTGCGCGTGTCCGCCTACAGCGCCATGGACCAATATCTGGCCGACCAGATGAGTCGCACCCAAACCAACGCCGGTGCGGCCCGCAAGCTCGTGGGGCTGCTGGCCGACTTGAACGCCACGTTTGCTTCGCGGGGGGGCAGCAGCGCAAGTTATTCGGCGGCTACGGACCTGTCGGCCCTGGCGGGCCAGCACGACTTGACCCTGGCCGACCTGGCGCGTTGGGGGGCGAAGGTGCTTGGGGGCGGAAATTTTGCGGCCGTGGAATCTGCCAGCGCCGGTGGCCGCGATGGCGTGTCGGGGACCGAATACGCCGCCCTCATCACCGAAGCCAAGGCGATTTTTGATTCCATCAACGCCGAAAACCAGGTGTCTCAGGTTCGCCTGGACAGCGTGGTCAACGCGCGCGACAACGTCATCAACGGCCTGAATCAATTCATGAAGGGTCATACCGCCCAGCAGGCCGCCTTGGGCCGCATGGTCGGCGGTGCCTGAGCATGGCCTCTATTAATGTTGTGTGGGCCCACCGATTAACTCTTCACGAAAGCGCAGGCCAAGCCTTACATTGGCCCCACGCAAGGAAAGGCACCCCATGAACGCACACGCGCAAGCCCCCCTGCCCATGACCGACCTGGGGCGCCTGCTGAGCGAAAAAGATGCTCAGATGAACCTGACCAAATTGCTGCGCACGCTCGAGGATGAATCCCTGCGCGTGCAACGCAAGATGAGCCAGGGGCTGAGCCAGGACGATTACGCGCATGCCAGCAAGCGCGTGAGCGCTCTGGACAGCGCTCAGCTGATCCTCAAGTCGCTCCAGATTTATCTGGTTCACTGATCCGATTCATTCCCCGCGGGAGTTTCATGACTCCCACTTCTCTCTTTAGCTTAAAGGACTTGATATGGCATACGATGCAGCCAAGACGACTCTGCCAACTTACCTCGCAAGTGCTTCGGTCGGCGTCACACCGGCTCTTAATGTGTTCACCACGGGCATCAACAATGCCGGTGAAGCGCTTCAGAAGGCCATTGGCGATGCTGGGGACAATCCTAACGACCCTACCAACCTGATCAAGATGCAGGCGGCCATGGCCACCTACAACACCTCGCTGATGGTAGCCAGCTCGGTGGTCAAGTCCATCGAAGAGACTGCCAAGAGCTTGACCCAGAAACTCTGATCACGTCTCTGTAGAGACGGCCGCCGGGGGGCGGGCCGATGCTTCGTACCGACTTCAACCAACTGCTCGCGCATGGTTCGGTCTCCGATATTGCGGAGGCTGCGGTCGAACTCGCCCGCCTCGAGCTGCGCACCGACGGCGATGTCTTTCTCAAGAAGGCCGAGGCCTGGGCTTACCAGGCTCATTTTCTCTCCACCCTCAACGAGGTGGAGGAGGCGCAGGGGCGCTTTGCTCTTGCCCCGGTCGACGGTCTGGTGATGTCCTTTCTGGAGTCCCGCGTAGCGCCCTCCAATCGCCTGCCCACCGGGCACCTCTACGAGCCGGCGATCCATGAGGCTATGGAGGTCTTGTCTGAGGCGCTGGACTCGCCCCTGGCTGAAGAAGCCGCCGACGCGCTTGAACTGCTGGACCGCGACCTGATGCTGCGCGACTACCTGCTCGAGCGCCGGCTCGAGCATTTTTATTCCTGAGCCATGCCTGATCGCAAGACTGTTGACTTTCTGTACTGGCACGCCGTGACCAAGATGCGCGCCAGCGACTTCGAGGGCGCGGGCGTGCTTTTCAGGTTTTTGCGGGCAGCCGTGCCTGAGCGCAGCGATGTGGGCCTGGGTCATGCCTATAGCCTGTTGCGCCAGGGCCAGGTAGACCAGGCCGCCAAGGTGGTGGCGGACCTGCGGCGCCGGCCCATGAGGCCCGATGAAATGGCACTTCTGGGGCGCTTGCACCGGCGCTGTGAATTCGAGATGAGCCGGACCGCCCGCAAGGGGGCCAGCCCGGCCAGGCTGCGCGCGGCGCGCGGCGAGGCCTTGCAATGAGCCCGATCCCCAGCACGCTGAGCCTCCAGGACCTGCCCGAACTCGAGGGCCGGCTTGTCCAGCAACGAAACGCCGATCTGCTGCATATGGGGCGGCGTGAATACGAGCTCGGTGGCATGGCGCTGCGCTTCGAGCGTAGCCTGGACGGGGAGGCGACTGAGGCCGCTGAAGGGGTCTGCCTGGCGCTCCTGTACGCCGGGGAGCCGTTGCGCCTGCGCCTGTCGCGGGCTTGGGCGGAGTTTTTTGCCGGCATGGCGGGTGTCACTTTGGCAGAAATTGGCCGCGACAAGCTCGATCTGCTGTGCCTGACCCGCCTGGTGCCGCATCTGCCGCGTTCCGTGCAATTCCAGGCTGCGGCGTACACGCCGGCCGACCTGCCGCCTCTGCAGGCAGAGCCCGTGTGCCACGGCAGCTGGCGCGGTGTGCATGTTGCCACCGGCGAGGCTAGCGGTCATGCGTTTGCTCTCGAGGCGGCTGCAGGCTTTTCGACCTATGCCTTCCTGCTCGCCTTCGACCCCTACCTGCGCCGAATGCTGCCCTCGCCATTGGCCACGCTGCCCTTGTCCATGCCCCTGGTGGCTGCACGCTGGGTGGCCGAGGCCGGTGACTTGGCCGGCCTGGAGGTCGGTGACGTGCTGCTCATTGGATGAGGCCTCAATCCCCCATGTCCCCGCGTGACCCTGTCAACAGCCTGATCCGCCCGGAGGCGGTCGATTACACCCTGGTCATTCTTGGCTCTGGCGATGAGGTGCCGCCAGGCTATTTGCTGGGCGCTTCGCGCCTGAGCCTGGGCGCTGGTGAGGCCGACGATGTCTTTCTGTCCGGCGTCGGCATTGTGCCGGGGCATGTGCGCATGGTCTTCCTCGATGGGCAGCTCACGGTCCTGTCGGCCAGCGAGGAAGTGCGCATCGACGGCCTGACCGTGGCGAGTTTCCCGGTCGATCTGCAGCCACTGCAGACTTTGAGCCTGAGCCCCGACACGCACCTGGCCTACGGTCCGGTGGGCTCTGCCTGGCCCAACCCGCCGCTTTGGGAGGCGACGCAGCCTCCGCCCCCGCTAGAGCCTGAGTTCGATGCTGCAGGTGAGCCCGCCGCACCGGCCCGCGTCCGGCGCACAGCGCGCACGGTCAAGCAGAAGGTGGTGCACTCGGCTCGCTTGGGTAGCGTGGTGCTCGGCGTGGCCATGTTGCTCGTGGTGGTCATGGTGCTGGCCAACTTGATCTGGGGCAGCCGGGAGGTGGTCAATCCGGGAGAGCTTGCGATCGACCGGTCCGAGCAGGTTTTGCAGGAATTGCTGGCGCGCGACCCGGCCCGCTTGGGTTCGGTGCGGGTTCAGCGGCGCGACGATGGTGTCATTGCCTTGACGGGATTCATAGAGACCGACGCCGCTTACCGCGATCTGGCTGATCAGGTGCGCCAGCAGGTGGTCAGTTCGGGCGGCAATGTGCGACTGGACGCCCTGACACGTGAGCGGCTGGAGGGCTTGGTGCGTGACCAGATCGGCCGCTATCCGCTGGGCAGTCATCTCGAGGTGACGACCGAGGAGATCGAACTGAGCGTGTACGGCGTGCAGACCGAAGCGGTCGATGCCACACGCCTGTTGACCGATCTCTCCCGGCTTCGCGACCGTGTCAAGCCGCGCCGCATGAGCATCAACATCGAGCTGCAGCCTGCCGAGGCTGTGGCCTTCGACATCACAGAGCAACTGGCCAAGTCGCCCATCACGCGGGAATTTCAATTTTCGGTGGTCGATACGGGCGGTGTCATCAGTGGTGTGGTGGCTCCTGCGGCCGAGGCCGAGGCGCGCAACCTGCTGGAGAACCTGAAACAAACCCAAAGCGATCGTCTGCCATTAACTTTTGACCTCAAGGTCGACCCTAAGCTCAACTTCAGCCTCGTTGGCCTGACCACGGGCGGCGATGCGGCGACGGCCACTTTGCTGCAGCGGGGCCGGGCGGAGACCTTCCGCGTGGGTGAGCCGGTGTTCGGTACCGGTGAACTCAAGGAAATACGGCGCAATGGCGTGGTGGTGGCGATGGGGCGGCGGGAGCTGTTTATCCCGATGCAAGTGCGGTGATGGCGATGCACCATGGTTAGCGGCGGCACGATTGAAGGAAACTGGGAATGATCTCGATAGCGCTTGCAATGGATTCGGCACAGCCTCCAGCCGCTGTGGCCGGTGCGGCTGCGGCTGGGCCCAAGCTGCCCGGGCCGCAAAACCTCAGCGCGCAGGAGGTGTCGGCCTTCCAGCGCGCACTGGCGCAACCCGACCCCCAAGCCTCGCGTGAAGCGGCTTCGTCCTCGGCCGGCCCGATGCCGGTGCCCCAGCAGCCCGGGTCCTTGAGCGAGTTCAACGCCCTGGCCCGTGATCGTTGGATGGCGCCAGGCGAGGACGACGCAGATCACCCACCGCAGGAAGACGCCGAGTCCGCCAACCAGATGCCCCCGGCGGTGGCGTCCTTTATGGCGTCCTCTGTGGCGTCCTTGCCAACGGCTCCCAAGCCCACGCCCCTTGGCAGCGGTCCAGTGCCTGCGTCCAGGGCTTCGCTGGCGCAGAGCTTGGTGCCTGCGATGACGACGGCATCGGAGGGACCCCGCGAGCGGGCCTCGGACGCTCAATTGGTTTTCGAGCCTACGGTCGTTCATGGGGCGCAGGTGACCGCGCAGGCCTTGCGGCCGGCCGAGCTGTCCGCCGTGGAGTCTTCTGGGTCAGTGGCCTTCGCGCCCAGGGCTTTGCAGGATCCATTGCCTAAGCCGGTGATGCCGGTGGCGCTGGAGATGCCCCGGGAGCAAACCTCGCAGGCCCAAGCGGTTTTCGCGTCCACGTCCGTTCATGGGGCGCAGGTGCCCATGCGGCCCTTCCGGTCGGATGTGCCGACCGCCATGGAGGCTCCTGCGTCAGTGGTCTCCGCGCCCAGGGCTTTGCAGGAGCCACTGTCGGCACCGGTGGCGCTGGAGATGCTCCGCGAGCAAACCTCGCAGGCCCGAGCGCTTTTCGCGTCCACGCCCACTCATGGGGCGCAGGTACCCATGCAGGCCTTCCTGTCAGACTTGCCGGTCGCCATGGAGGCTCCTTTGGCGGTGGCCCCTGCGTCCAGCGCATCGAAGGATCCGCTGGCGGCGCCGGTGTTGCAGGCGGCGGGGGAGGTGCCCATGCCGGCATCGCCGCAGTCCGCGCAAGCTTTCCCGAATGGGGTTGATTTCGCAGCGGCGGTACCCCCGAGCTCAGGGATGCCGACCGCCAGCAGCACGCCAGAGGCTGCGCAAGCGAGGCCGGAGCGGGCTGTCTTTATCGCCAGCGATGTGTCCCATACGCCGCCAGAAAAGGGTTCAACACCCCAGCCGGGCAATCGGCCGTTGCAGTCGCCGCCCGAGCCCAGACTCGCGCCTCTTGAGGATCGCTCGCAGCTCGAGTCTGCTACCCTGACCGACTTGCCGTTGGGCGCCGCGCCAGTGGCTCAAGCCCGCGCGCAGGCTCAAGACACCGAGGCCTTCGACCCCTCAGCCCCTGAGGACACCCCTGCTGCGAGCGTGCGCGCCGACTTGCCTGTCATGACCACGCCTGCGTCATTGGAAGCAACAGCTGCGACGCCAGCATCTGCGCGCGTTGACGCCCAGGCTGTTCGTGAAGTGGTCGGCCAGGTGCGCCGGACTTTGGCGCAGCGCGACCTCGAGGCCCTCGATGCGGGACGGGCTGTGGTGGTTTCTCTGCCGCAAGGCCTGCTGCCGGTGGAGCGCCTGGAGCTCAAGGGCGATGGCCAAGGCGGGCTGGCGCAGATCACCTTGGTGGCAGCCACTGCTCTGGAGGGTGACCTGCTGAGCGCGCGCGTGGGCGACCTGCGGGTTGCGCTCGCGCAGGACGTTGCGGGAGTGCGCATCGAGGTACGCAGCGACGCGCGCAGCGATGCGGCCAACATGGGCATGGATGCACAAAACAGCAGCACCCTGTCCGGCGGAGCGAGCCAAGATGGCCAAGGCTCCCAGCAGCCGTCCCGGGAGGATGTCCTTCAGGCGCTCGATCAGATTCAGCGGCGCGCCTCGGTGGCCACCGCTGGGCAGTGGATGGAGGCCGCGAGCGACTTTCAACGCCGGGTGGTGGCCGGTGAATGACGCACGCGCTTGAGCCCGATCTAGAAGCAGGGTCACTGGACAGCGCGACCATGCACGACCTATTCACCCTGGCGGTTCGTTTGTACACGCATCAGATGTATCCGCAGTCGGCGCGCGTCATGCAGTTCTTGCTGCGCCACGATCCTGCCCGCCCGCATTACCACCGTGCACTGGGCAAGGCCTTTCATGCGCAAGGTCAGCACGAACAGGCCCTGCAGGCCTATGCGCGGGCCGTCAAGCTTGGCATGCCCGATGCTGATGTGCATTTCTACATCGGCCAATGCCTGATCTTCATGCGCCGCTATGACCTGGCGGCGCAAGCGCTGGAGCGCTGCATGGCGCTGGCGCGATCTGGCCCGCAGGCCGGTGACGCCTTGCTTCAACGGGCAAGAATGCTCTTCGATCGGGTGCAGGTCATGGCCAGCCGAGCTGCGCGTGCCGTCAACCCACCCGTTCTTTCCAAGGAAACGCGATGAACCCTGACATCCAGGATGTGGACAGCCTTCCACAGACGCTCATAGCTGGTGGCCAAAACCTGGCCGCCCATGTGGGACTTTCACCCAACGCGCTGAAGGTGGTTTACGCCACCGCAGTCGGGCACCTGGAAGCAGGGCGGCTGGAGGCAGCGGCGGCGGGTGCTTTCCAACTCGTGAGTCTGGATCCGCGCAGTGAGGACCACTGGGCGCTTTACGGCAATGCCTTGATGAAGCTCGGTCGTTTTGCCGAGGCGGTGACCGCCTGGGAGATGGCCATGGCCTGCGTGCCTCGCTTTGCCACGGCCGTCACCGTGGCGCGCACGGCCATCGCCATCGGCAAACTTGACAATGCGGCGGAGGCCTTGCTGATGGCCCGCAGCTTGCGTCGCACCCCCGCGCACGAAGCGGAATTGGACGCGCTGATCGAAGCCTGGTACGCGGCCCGCGGCTAAAGCCGCCTCTTTGCCCTGAAAGCTCTGTATGGCCATCGATTACACGCCCCCGCCCATGAACCTCTACAACCGGCTGCCGGACCCAGCGGGCCAGCCGCCATCGCCCCTGGGTGGATCGGGGTCGGGCGTGGGCGGGGCCGCTGGCGTCGATCAGCCCGACGGAGCGCCCCTTACACCGCAGATCCAGCTGTCCCCCTTGGCGCCCCCTGCGTTCGGGCAGGGCACCTTTGGCGGCTCGGCGGTCGACGGCCCGGTGCTGCCGCCCGTTTCTTCCATGAGCAACCTGTCGGCCGCCGACATGATCCAGATCATTCGAAAAGAGATCAAGCAAATCTCCGAAGGTCTGCAAAAGGCGCAGGCCGAGGCCATCAGGAGCAGCCAGGCCACCATCGAGGCGAAGTCCAAGGCGACGATCGAAAAGCTCAATGAGGCGATCGGCAAACTCGAGGAGGCCCAGAAGATCAAGGATGCGATGGGCATCTTCAACAAGGTCATGTACGGCGTGATGGGCGTGGTGCTGGCATTGTTCACGCCGATGATGGCCTGCTTGCCGCCGCTGGCCGTGCTGGCTTGGGGCGCCTTTGCGGCCTACGTCACGGTCAATGAGAAGGACAATGGCAAGATCATGGAAGAGTGCATGGCCAAGATCAGCGAAGGCTTCGGCGTAGCCTGGGCTGATCAAGGCAAGGACAAGCAGCGTGAAAACGGCATGATCGCCTTCACCGCGACGATGGCCAGCATCCAGATCCTGATTGCGATCGTCACGATCATTGCATCCTTTGGATCTGCTGCGCCGGCGGCTGCCAGTACAGCGGCGACGACCACCGCAACCTCGGCGGCGCTGGCCGCCAGCCAGGCCGCCACCACGGCGGCCACCTCAGCGGCAACGACTGCTGCCTCCGGCGCCACCACAGCAGCGACGACGGCCGCCACGACAGCAGCCAGTACGGCTAGCACGGCCACGGCGACGGCGGCGTCCACTGCTTCGACGGCGGCCTCGACGGCGGCGTCTACCGCTAGCCAGATCGCCGGCGCCGCCCAGAAGCTCGCGGGTGTTGTGCAGGCCGGGGTGACCATTGGCACCTCTTCGGCCAAGATAGCCGCCGGCGTCTACGACTACGAAGGCACCATGATGAAGGCTGATGCGGAGGACACCAAGGCACAGATCAAGATGCTGCAAAACCTGCTCAGAAGCGAGATGGACTTTCTGCAGCAACTGGTGAGCGTGCAGGCTGAGTTGGACAAGGGTGTGGCCTCGATCATGCGCGACGAGCATCAGACCAACCAGCAGCTGCAGCAGCTCACCCAGTTCTCCTGATGCCGTGGATGATCAAGGTGTTTTCGGTGCAACGCAGGCCGCGGGCGACCGCGAGTTCCAGGCTCGCCTGCCGCAATTGCGCGAGCCCATGGGCTGGCGCTCGCTCGACGAGCGGGAGCTTGCGGTGAGGACGGCGCTGCTTTTGGATGCGGCCATGGCCGACCCTTCAGCGCGCCACACTCGCATCCCCTGCGGTGCCGTGCAGGCTCAAACCCATACCCCCGGGCCTGAGGCTGCAGATGCGCCCGCGGCCGAGGCGCCGCCACCGGCTGGCGAAGACGCTGCCCGCCGGTGGGGACGGCTTGCGCTGGGCCTGCCCTGGCTTGTGGGGGTGGGTGGGCTGGCCATGAGTGTGCCGGTGCTCGTTTGGGCGCCTTTGCTGGGAGGGCTTTGCCTGGGCTTGGTCGGGCTTCAGGTGGCTTTGGCGCGCGGCTGGATCCACCGTCGTCAGGCCCTGCAGTCCGAGCAGGCACTGCCGCCGGCGGCGCACTCCCCGTCCGCAGCTGCTGCACGCAACACGCCACCGGGCCTGTTGTTGGCGGCCTTCCTGGCCGTGTTCGGCTTGCTGGCAAGCCTGGTCCTTTACACCGCCGCGCTCAAGAGCCGCGAGCCTGCCTCTGTGGCTGAAATCATCCGTGCGCAGCACCAGGCTGCCCGGGCGGAGCAAGGGCAGGGCGACAAGGATGTGCCCGAACCTACAAGGAAAAGCCCAAGATGACCCCCACCACACCTGAGTTCGGCGACTACACCACCGAGGACATGAGCCAGATCGCCGCCAGCCTGGTCGAGCGGATTGCGGCCTGCAACGAGCACGGCTTGCAGCCCGGTGATGCCGCAGGCTTTTCGGACGAGTTCTTTGATGCCACCTACACCATGGGCGTGCGTTACTACGCCAACCGGCAGTACGAAAAGTCGCATGAAATGTTCAAACTGCTGTGCGCCCTGCAGCCTTTGAATGTGCGCAACTTCAAGGCCTGGGGGGCCAACTACCTGGGCCAGCAAGACTACCCGTCGGCCATCCATGCCTATTCGGTGGCCTACACCTTGTCGGCCACCGATGCCGACACCAGCTTCTATCTTGGCCAGTCCCACTACTTCCTCAAGGACTACGAGGAAGCCCGTGGGCACCTGGCCTATGCCCGCGAACTGGCGCGGCGCCAGCCTGCGCTGTGGCCTCAGATCGAAGCATGGAGCACGCAGTTGCTGGAGCGCATCGCGGCCAGCCCATCGTCCTGAGCGCGGGCGATCACCCCACCCATCATCAGAAGGAAAAGTTCATGACCACCATCGGCAATTCCCAGATCAGCCAGTCGCAGCTCGATGCCGCCCGCAATGCGGCCTCCGCCCAAAAGCCCTTGGACGTGCGAGAGCTTGGCGCGTCCTCCTTGGTCGATTCGAAAGGCAAGCCCTTGCTGCCTGCCGGTGGTCTCTCGGCAGCCGCCGCAGCCGGCTCGCTCGCGCTGAGCCCGGCCAGCCTCGAGGGCGTCGATTGGGATGCCCTGGCCGCTGACATGTCGACGACCGACACCATGAGCATCAGCATCTCTAACATCATGGTCCTGCTGGTGAGCACCATGTCGGAAATGCGCAAGGGGCAGCGCGAGGCCTGGATGGCCGATGCTCAGAGCGCGCTGGCCATGGGCCTCAATGCTGCCGACCGCATGCGCGAATCGGCGGCGGCCAAGCTCGCCTGTGATTGCATCAGCAACGGGGTGGCGATCTTGACTGCGGGCGCCCAGATTGCTACGCAAGGGGCCTCGATCGTCAAGGAGATGGCGGTGTCCAAGGCGGTCGATGCCCAGGTCGATGCGGCCATGAAGGCTCAGCAAAAGGCCGTGGAGTCGGCGCAATCGCAGGCCTCACAGGTGGTGACCAAAGGGTTTTCGGAGGAGTCCGTCGCCATGGGCGATGATGCGATGCAGGGCCTCAAGTGGAACGACAACCCCATGTTTGTCTCTCCTGACAAGGCCGTGGAGATGGCCGATGAGCCCTTGGCCCAGGGCAGCACAAAGATGGGGGCCGCAAGCCAGGAGGTCTACGACCATCTCGCGCCCAAGACGCCAGACGCCGCGCAGACGAATCAGGCGAACCAGCCTCAAGGGAATGCCCCGAAATCGTTCGATGCCAAGCAGGCGCAGCTCGATTCCAAGGAGATGGACCTCAAGATGTGGGCCACGCAGGAAAAAGCCCGGCTCATGAAACCCTTCAACGCCAAGGTCGAGATACTCACCAAGGGCTTTGACATCGCCGGTGCCCTGGGCAAGACCGGCGCTTCGGTGGGCGAATACTTTTCTGGGGTCAAGCAGGCCGAGGCCCAGGAAGCCCGCTCCAGGGGCGAGTACGCCAGCAACATCGCACAGGTCGAACTCGACTTTGCCAACGAGCTGCGCGACACCATGCGAGGCGCTCTGGATGCGATGAAAAGTGTCGAGGCCAGTCGCCACCAGGCCATGCAGGGTATTTACAACATTTGATTAGACTTTGGTATACTGCGCACCAGGGCTCGGCTGGCCCTTTTCCCCTGGAGTGGGGAAATGCATGAGGAGCGCAGCATGTCAGATACCCTCAAAAACTATACTTCCGACGTAGATCTCTTATTGGCGGAAGTGTGCATGGCAGGCGCCATGTACGGCCTGGAGCGACAGGTGGCGCTGATCGTCGATCACCTGGTCACGCTGCCGCGCACCCAGGGCGTGGCCTTGCTGGCTCATGCCCTGGCCAAGACCGTGGTGCGCGATTACGAGGCCGCGCTGGCCCTGACCGAGCGCGTGCTGCAGGACAAGCACTGGAAGCATTTGCACGGCGAGGCACGGGCTTTCCAGCAACTGGCCGAACAACTCAAGGCGGGTGTGCAGGTGCAGCCCCTGAGCCTTGAGTCGGTGGACGCCTGATGAGCATGCCCCTTGAATCGGCCCCGATCGCGGCGCTTAGCCGCGTCAACCCCGTGGGGCGCGCCGATCCGACTGCGCAAGCCCAGGGCCTGCGCACCGACGATGCCCTGCGAGGCGCGTTTGCGCGGCCCTCGGTGGCGCGGCTGCCGCCGCAGGATGTGGCCTTGTTCGAGCAACTGGTCTATGGCGATGCCCCGCATCTGCGTGCGCTTGGACGAGTCACGGCGGTGAGGGCCGGCGAAGGTGCGCCCGCACTGGTGCAAGACCCCGTTGCTGGCGTTCAACCCGCCGATCGCATCGCCGCCACGCTGCAGCATCTAGGTCGCATTCGCGGCCTTTGACACCCACCCTATTTCCCTGAGACACCCGACATGCATTTCGCTGATTCACGACCGACCTTGGCGCGCTTGCTGCGGTGGCTTTGCTGGACCTTTGTCGCGCTGAGCCTGTCCGGCTGTTCGCGCGAGATTTTGCTGCGGGACCTCACTGAGCGCGATGCCAATGAAATCGTGGCCGTGCTCTACAGCAGTTCCATTGAAGCGCAGAAGATGGTCGATCCCAAGGGCAAGAGCTTTTCGGTCGAGGTGCGCAGCGCCGAGCTGGCCCGCTCGGTGGCCGTGCTGCGAGCCTTGGGGCTGCCCAAGAGTCCCCGTACCAACCTCAACGAGGTCTTTCGCTCCAGCGGTTTTGCGCCCACGCCCTTCGAGGAGCGTGTGCGCTACCTCTTCGGCTTGGCCCAGGAAATCGAGCGCACGATTTCCTTGATGGAGGGCGTGCTGCAGACCCGCGTGCATGTGGTCATACCTGACGGCGCCTCCAAGATCGCCGACCTGCAGTTGTCCAAGGCTTCGATCTTTGTGAGCTACGACGACCGCTACGACATTGAAACTCTGGTGCCCCGTATGCGCAGGCTGGTGAGCGATTCGATCGAAGGCCTGTCGCCTCCCCGGGTGGAAATTCTGGCGATTCCATCGCGCGTGGACCTCAAGCAGGTCACCGAGGTGCCGATCTCGAAATTCTTGGGGGTGCGCATCCACAAGAGCGATTTCCCCTTGCTTGTTGCCGAGATCGGCGTGATGCTGGGCTTGCTGGTACTCAGCGGTGGTATGCAGTTGCTGGCCTACCGCAAGCGCCGCCAGGAAGAGCTCGCCCAGGACGCGGCTGAGGCCATGCCGCCAGCGCCTGCGCTGTCGGGCCTGCAGCGGTGAGGTCGCCGAGTTGGCAGTGATGGACGATTTCAAGGTTGACGCGATGGCTGCGCGGCGCGGTGTCTGTGATCCGCTGCAGTGGCCTACCGATCTGGTGCGCCAGGTCGACCGCTTCCTGTTTGGTGCCTCGCAGTGGGTGAGCCCCGGAGCACTGTGGGCGAGGATAGAGGCGACCCAGGCCGTGCCCCCGAACGCGCTGCCCTTGGACCTGCAGAGCCTGTCTGCCGGCCAATTGCAGCGCCTGGCCGACCGGGTGGCACCCATCGGTGACATAGAACTGCGGCGCCTGACCCGGGATTGGCATTCCAGGCTGGCCCTGCTGGATGCACAGCACTGGATGGACCTGGGTTTTACCTTGTCGGTCTTACCCTTTTGCGGTCATGTGCAGCGCTCCATGGACGGAAATTTCAGGCGGGCGCTGCGCGACCAGTTCGGTGTCGATGCGGCGGGCCTGCTCGACGAGCAGGCTGGGAAGGGACCGGCGCTCAAATTCCTGCTTGGCCCTGGCGCCTGGAAGCATCCGCAGCGGGTCGCGGCGGGCGGCGTGAGCGCGGCCATGGCCCAGCTGTGTGATTGGGGCGGTGCGGTGCGCCAGCGCTTTGCCCTGCAGTTCGACCCGCAGGTTCTGGCTGCGCCGGCGAGCGTTGAGGGACTGGACGAGACCTCATTGGAGATTGCATGCAAGCTTACGTTGCAAGACCACCCGTGGCTGTGGTCCTGAAGGAAGGCGCCATCGGCTTTGCTCCTGGCGTGCGCCGCATCAAGGCGGCCGATTACACGCGCCTGGTATCTTCGGCCCAGGCCCTGGATGAGGCCCAGGCCCAAGCCCAGGCCCAGGTGCGCCAGGCCGATGCGGTGCTGGAGGGCGCCCGCCAGTCCGGGCTGCAGCAGGGCCGTGCACAGGCGCGAGAGGAGCTGCTCGCCAGCGTGACCGAGCTGCGCGCCACACTGGCGGCCTGGGTGCGCCAGACGGAGCCGCGTCTGGCCGATATTGCCCTGCGCTGTGTGCAGGAGATTGTTCGCAGCACCGACAAATCCATCTTGGTGCAGGACTCCGTGCACCGTGCGCTGGCGGAAATGAGCGCGGCACAGGACATTCGAATTCAGGTGCATGCCGATCAGGTGGATGAACTTCGGGCCCAGTTGGCCGAGTTGATGGAGCGCCATGCGCTGCGGGGTGTGGTGCGGGTGGAGGCGGCCATGGCGCTCAAGCCTGGCGACTGCATCGTCGAGTCGCCGCTGGGCGTGGTGGACTTGCGCGTGGAGTCCCAGTTGCGCTTCGTTCAGCAGACGCTGCAACCGCAATGACGCTGGCGGCAAGCGCCCCTCCAGAGGCTGCGGCCGGCCCGGTGGTGGCCCTGATCAATGCGGGCCCCAACCCGCTGCTCGACAGCCTGGCGCGGCTGGACATGCGGCTGGAGCGCCTGCGCACCAAGGTGATGGCCGGCAAGGTGGTCGAGGCCATCGGCACCACGGTCAAGGTGGCGCTGCAGGGTGTGGGTGTGGGCGATCTGGTGGAGTTCCGCAAGCCCGACGGCACCACGCTGTGCTTTGGCGAGACGGTGGGATTCCAGGGCGATCTGCTCATCGTGGCGGTGCTCGGCGAAAGCCAGGGCATCTCGGCCCAGGTGCAGGTGTTTCCAGCCGGCGCAGCGCAGAGCGTGGAGGTTTCTGAAGAATTGCAGGGGCGCATCCTGGACGGAATGGGCCGCTTGTGTGACGGCGGCCCGCCCCTGAGTAAGCCCGGTGTGCTCTGGCCCATCTACAACGACCCGCCGCCGCCCATGACGCGGCAGATCATCGACCGCCCCCTGCCCATGCGGGTGCGTGTGCTCGATGGCCTGCTCACCGTGGGGGAGGGCCAGCGCGTAGGCGTGTTTGCTGCGGCGGGGGGCGGTAAGTCCACCATCTTGTCGCAGTTGGTCAAAGGGGCTCAGGCCGATGTGCGCGTGATTGCCCTGATCGGCGAGCGTGGCCGCGAGGTGCGTGAATTCGTCGAGCACAGCCTAGGGCCGGAAGGCATGGCCAAGTCCATTGTGGTGTGTGCCACGTCCGACCGTTCCTCTCTGGAGCGCGCCCGTGCGGCCTACCTCGCCACCTCGATTGCAGAGTACTTTCGTGACCAGGGCAAGAAGGTGCTGCTGCTGATGGATTCAGTCACGCGCTTTGCCCGCGCCTTGCGCGAGATCGGCCTGTCAGCCGGTGAGCCGCCGGCCCGCCAGGGTTTCCCGCCTTCCGTGTTCGCCACCCTGCCACGGCTGCTGGAGCGCTCGGGCATGGGCGCCAAGGGCTCCATCACGGCGCTTTACACGGTGCTGGTCGAGGGCGATGACATGACCGAGCCAATTGCCGATGAGACGCGCTCCATCCTGGACGGGCACATCATTTTGTCGCGCGACCTGGCGGCCGCCAACCATTTCCCGGCGGTGGACGTGCTGGCCAGCGCCTCCCGCGTGATGTCCATGATCGCCGACCCCGAGCACCTCAAGACCGCCGGCCGTCTGCGCGAGCTGATGGCGGCCTACAAGCGCTCGGAGATCCTCATCAAGATTGGCGAGTACAAAAAGGGTGCGGATGCGGTGATCGACGAGGCGCTGGACAAGTGGCCGCGCATCATGCAGTTCCTGCGGCAGGGCACGCGTGAATTCACGGACTTTCAAGACACGCTCAAGCAGCTCAAGACCTTGGTGGGTTGACCGGGGCGGCCCTGGTAAGAAGCACCTAAAGCTTGCATTATTAGACTAACGAATAATATACTTACGTCAAATTACGCTTGGAACACGGAAGTAGAACATGCAAGCCCCTAGCAGCGAGACCAAGGCCGTGGAATCGGCCGCAACCATGGCTCAGATGCCGGTGGAACTGACATTGAGCGTCGGTGCCGTCACCATGCCGCTGCAGCAGTTGATGGCAATGTCCGAGGGGCAGACCTTTATCAATGAGGTATCCAGTTTTTTCCCCCGCGTGCGCCTGCATTCGGGCGATCGGCTGGTCGCTGAGGGTGAACTGGTGCGTGTGGACGACCGCATCGGCTTTCGAGTCACTCGGCTGATGGTCTGACGCCCGTTCGTTTTTTCGTGCCTGTCTGGCCGGTCCCCCCATTGGTTTGAGTTCATCGGATGGAAAGCTCTCTGTTTGGTCTGTCGCAGAACCAGATCGCGCTCATCGCCTTCCTGGGTGTGCTGCCTTTCCTGCTGATCGCGGTGACCTCTTTCATCAAGTTCGCTGTCGTCATCTCGCTGCTGCGCAACGCGCTGGGTATCCAGCAGATCCCGCCCAATATTGTGATCTACAGCCTGGCGGTGGTGATGACCGGTTATGTCATGCTGCCGGTCGGCCTGGAAGCGGGCAAGGTGATTCAGTCGGCAATGGAACGGGGTCGTCCCGTGCTGCAGGAAGTCAACAAAATCGCCGAGCCTTTCGTGCAATTTACCGAGCGTTTCGCTACAGCCGATGAGGTCGCGTTTTTTCGGGATTCAGCCAAGCGCATGTGGGGCGAGGAGACCGCCCGCGAGGTGCTCGACCCGGATGCCAAGCCGCTGACGCGCCTGGTGGTGCTGTTGCCAGCTTTCATGCTCTCTGAGCTGAGTCGGGCCTTTCAGATCGGCTTTCTTCTCTACCTGCCCTTCATCGTCATCGACCTCATCGTGGCCAACGTGTTGCTGGCACTGGGCATGTCCTCGCTGTCACCCGTGACCGTTTCCCTTCCATTGAAGCTGCTGCTGTTCATCGGGCTCGATGGCTGGAAGCGGCTGCTGGAGGCCATGGTGCTGAGCTATGGGGTGAGCTGATGCTGGCCGACAAGGAAATTCTCAACCTGGCGAGCCAGTCGCTGACCTTGGTGCTCACCGGATCGCTGCCTTCCATCGCGGCGGCGGCGGTGGCTGGCGTGGCCGTGGCCCTGATCCAGGCCTTGACGCAAATCCAGGACCAGGGCCTGCCCACCGCGATCAAGTTTTTTGCGGTGCTCTTCGTGCTGTTCCTGACCTATGTGTCCACCTCCAGCGCGATTGCGTCTTTCACCTCGACGCTATTCGGTCTGATCCGGACCATTTAGCGGAGCCATCGCTGTGGGCCTGTTCGCGCTGGATACCGAGTGGGTGGTCGTGATGGTGCTGAGCTTCGTCCGCCTGTACGGTTTCATGTATTTTTTCCCGCTGATCGGCGGCGAGCAGGTGCCAGCTATGGTGCGGACCGTGCTGTGCATGGCCCTGACCCCCTTTCTGGGCTTTCCCCAGGTGGCCTCGGGTGCGGCAGGGCTGGTGGACACGCGCGACATCTACCTGCTGCTGTTCAAGGAGGCAGGCTTTGGCGCCTTTCTCGGTTTGATCACGGGGCTGCCGCTTCGCCTGCCCGAGATCATTGGCGGCATGATCGACAACCAGCGCGGGACCGCAGTCACCGACACCTACAACCCCACCTCAGGCAGCGATGCCTCGCTGCTCGGGCAGTTGCTGTCCTTGACCATGGTGGTCTATTTCTTCAGCTCCGGCGGGCTCGATCAGCTGGTGCTGATGCTCGGCGGCAGCTTCAAGCTGCTGCCCATTGGCAGCTTTGTGCCGGTGATCGACATCCACATCTGGCAGGTGATGCTGGAGATGTTCACACGCTATCTCAGTGTGTTCGCCATTCTCACCTTGCCGGTGATGGTGGCGATGTTTCTGGCCGAAATTGCGCTGGCTGTGGCCTCCCGCTTTGCGCAGTCGCTCAATGTGTTCTCGCTGGCCCAACCCATCAAGGCCCTGGTGGCCATCAGCCTGCTGATCACCATGATGCCTCGCATCAACTACGAGGTGATGAAGTGGCTGGGCGAAATCATGGCCCGCTTCGGCCTGTAGAAGGGGGTCTGCACCTATGAGCGAGAAGACAGAACCGCCCACCCCCAAAAAGCTGCGTGACGCACGCGAGAAGGGCAACCTCCTGAAGTCCCAGGAGGTGATCTCCAGCGTGGTGATGCTTGTGGGCGTGCTGGCCGTGTTTGTCTTGGCCGCCGAGATACCCAGGCATTTCAGGATATCCATCGACGAGATGCTGCGCCTGATCACGCTGGTGGATTCGGGAACGCAGGCCACGCAGTTTGCGGGCGAGCTCGTAGCCCACCTGCTGGCCGTGGCCGGCATGGTGTTCGGGGCGATCGTGCTGGCGGCCGTGCTGGCCAATGTGGCCCAGATTGGCATCTATTTTTCCTTCTCCCGTTTCTCCAAGGGGCTTGACTCGCTCAACCCCGTCGATAACGCCAAGAACCTGTTTTCGAAGAAGACGCTGACGCAATTTGGCGTGAACCTCTTGAAGGTCATCGTCATCTTGGGCATTGCCTGGTGGTTCATTGGTAATCAGAAGGGCCTGGTGCAGCAGATCTATCTGTGCCGCAGCGATGTGCTGTGCGGGCTGCGCGAGGCCTCGATGCTGGCCTTCAAGCTGCTCCTGTGGACGACGCTGGCGATGCTGCCGATCGCCATTGCCGATTGGGTGCTGCAGCGCCACTTCTATATGAAGGACCTCATGATGAGCATCGACGAGGTCCACCGGGAATACAAGGAGCAGGAAGGCTCGCCTGAAATGAAGGGTCACCGCAAGCAGGTGGCGCATGAAATCGTGCATGAAGACCCGGCGCCGCGGGCCAAGGACGCCAGCGTGGTGGTGCGCAACCCCACCCACGTGGCCGTGGCTTTGCGCTATGAGCCGGAGTTGGTGCCGCTGCCCTACATCATCTGCAAGGGCATGGGCCGCGAGGCCGAGCGCATCATTGCCGAGGCCGAGCGTAATGGCGTACCCACTTTTGAGGACGTTCCCCTGGCCCGTGGTCTTAACGATGCCTGTGAGGTGGGCGAGGCGGTGCCCACCGCCTACATCGAGCCTGTGGCGCGTGTGATCCGCTGGCTCTACCTGAACTACCCGCAGCGTGTGTTCGATGGGCAGGACCCCTCCATCCGCCATGCAGTGACGCAGTCACGCCCTACAGCGCCCAGCTCGTACCGAGAGGGGAGCACTTACGGAAATGCCAGGACCTTTGGCAACCGGGAGCCGATGTGATGGGCGCCGGATTCGAGCCTTTTCAGACGGGCGCGCGGCCTTTGAGTATGCGACGCGTCTGGGTTTCGTCGAGCAGCAGGTCTTGCTCGAGCACGCGCGCGCGCTCGATCAGGTCATTCAGTTGCTCCGGTGTGAGGTTCAGTGTCCTGGGGTCTATCCCCTTTTCCAGTAAACCCGAGGTCTGGAGCAACTCATGAGCCAAGGCATCACCCTGCGCCAGCAGACTTTCGATCTCCTGCACGCTGCGCTTGAGCCGTATGGCCTGGATGACTTCACGATTGACCACCATGGCCGCGATGGTAGCGCAGCCCGCTTGCTGCGTCATGGTCCGCAGCGCCAGCCCAGGAGACTTTCATGATCGACATTGCGCAGTTCTACACCCTGCTGGGCGTGCCCCGCAGCCCCGGGCAGGACGAGCAACTCATGCTGCCGGGCGAGGTGCGTGTGCAGGTCGATGAAAGCGGCTGGACGGCACTCTTCGAAGGCCTGCAGGCCGACGCCGGGGTGCTGTCCGACGCGCTGGAAATCAGCCGCCAGGCGGGCGCTGCCATCCCTTTCGTCTCCCGGTCCGGGCATCTCGGGATGAGGTGGCAAAGTCTGAGCAGCCAGCCCGAGACATCGGCCGCCGTCCTGGCCCTTCGTGCGGGGCTTCGGCAGGTGACGCCCTCCTGATTAATGTTGGATCTGCTGCGAAAATGCTACTAAAGTCAAATTCAGACGCATTCGGCCGACCCCTGAACCGCACCCGATAACGCACCGGAACAAGACGGGAGCTCCAATGACCGATCTCACCCCTTTGCTGCGACAGACCCAGGTCGCCAGCGCCCACGCCAAGCTCGCTGCAGGCCCCGAGACGGTCGGCATTGCTGGCGAAGTCGCCAGCTCAGGCAACATCTTTGGCCGTTTCGCCGAATGGCTGGAACGAACCATGAGCCCAGAGGCGCGCCAGCAGCACCGCGCTGGCGTGGACGCCTATGTGCAGGCCGTCAAAGGCGTCAACGATGAGCTCGGCGCCATTGCCGAGTCCCGCCTGCAGCAGACGCGCCAGGAGGGCAAGCCCCTGACAGTGCGGGCCGTGCGTGAGCTGGCCGCCCGCGATCTGGTTCATGCCGTCGAGCGCCAGGCCACGGAACTGCGGCGCAGCCTTATTGAGCGGGGTGTGGCCGCTGGCGTCAGGCCCTGGGCCGGAACGGCGGCGGATGACGCGCGCCTGACGCAGGTGCGGCAATCGCTGGAGCTGGTGCTGGCCCACCTGGCCGATGCGCCTGATTCAGAAGGCGCGGTACGGCTGCAGTCCCTGGCCCGGTCGCTGGACCAAATCCGGGGGCGGGACCCCGGCGAGTGGATCGTCCCGGTCTCGCGCCTGCTGCCCAAGGGGCAGCGAGTGCTGGAGGTGTTCAACCCCGATGCCGGGGCGATGGTGCGAACCACCGTCACCAAATCGCAGTGGGACAAGATGCTGGCCGCGCGCAACCAGGGCCTGGAGGGAAAGACGCCCGACGAAGTCACCGCCTTGCGACGCACGGCGATGGAGGTGATCAAGGCCACGGACCAGCACAAGGGCTTGCGCTTGCTCGACCGCGCCCCCACCGACGCCTTGGTGGATCTGGCCTATCAGATTCGATACGGCGTCTACTCCGAGTTCGACGAGTTGCATGAAGCCCAGGCGGCGCTGGACGAGCGCTCGCTCGACGAGGAAAGCCGGCGGCTGCTCCATCAGTACAACAGCACCCGTGCGGACTTCGCCAGCAAGGTGTCGTTCGAAGCGCCGCCGGCGGTGGTCGACCTGGCGCCCAACCGTGACGACCCTCTGACCAAGGCCAGACGCGAGGTCAAGGACCTGCGGGGCTTTTACGCCGAGTGCCTGTCACCGTTGAACCTGGTGGAAATCGACACCCTGCCCGCCGAGGCGCGTTTGCGCAAGGCCTGCCTGGCCCACCCCGAGGTGTTCCTGGACCTGATCGAGCACCAGGACCTGCGCGAAGATCCTGCGCTTTCCGAGTTGGCCCCGCAGGTGATCCAGGCGCTGATCGGCTTGGCCGGCGGCATGGACACGGCCATGGCGGTGATGCAGGCGCCTTCTCGGGACGCCAAGCTCCAGATCCTTCAGAACAAGCTCGCGGCAGCGCCCGCTGCGGCCTTCAAGACACTCGATGCGGCGCTCGATGCGTCGATGCAGGCTATGGAGCCTGCCATCACCGAGGTGATGTCCAAGCTCTCCGATGAGATCGAGCGCGTGGGCGGCAACATGGGCCGCTACCTGGGCAAGGCCTTCAAGCGCTATTACGCCGAGCAGACGCCCATGGATCAAAAAGCCATGCTGGCTGCCTACATGCGCTCGGCCGTGCCGCAGTCGTCGGACGCGCAGCGCCTGGGAGCCCTGATCAAGGGTGCGGGCCCCTATGTGATCAAGATGCTGCAGATGCTCGGCGATCGCCTGGGGGACACCGGCGTGCAAAAGGAAATGAAGGACGCCCTGGGCTTTGTGAAGTCGGGGCTGCCCTCCATCCATCCTGAGATCCGCAATGCCATGCTGGCGGCAGTGATGAGCGATTCCAATGGTCAGATCGTGGGCCTCAAGAGCGTGCGCAGCCTCGGCGCCGCTTCGGTGGGCGAAACCTTTCTGACGAATCTGCAGAAGTCCGACGGCAGCAGCGAGCAGGTGGTCATCAAGTTGCTGCGGCCGGGCATTGCCGAGCGGGCTGCGCGTGAGCGCCGCTTCATGGCGGCGGTGGCGCAAACCGTGCCGGGCATGGCGGGCACCTTTGCGGGCGTCGCCGACCAGATCGAGGCCGAGATGGATCTGCGCAGCGAGGCGGCCAATGTCGGCCTTGGGCAGATCTACGACGGCATCGGCAACCCGGACGTCAAGACCATGAAGCTGGCCCAGGGCCTGCAGCAGGTCCAGCGGCCCTTCTACATGATTTTGGAGAAGGCCCCCGGCAGCACGGTCTCCCATTACATGAAGATGACCGGGAACTCGATGAGCAGCGACCGGCTGGAAGTACACCCGGTGACCCTGGCCACACGGCTGGGCGCATTGACCTTGGACCTGGCCGAGAAATGGGTGGGGGAAGCGCTTTTCGGCTCGGGCTTCTTCCATGGCGACCTGCATGCGGGCAACCTGATGTTCAAGGCCAACGAAGGCGGCCCCAACGGCACGCTGACGGTGATCGACTTTGGCAACAGCAAGGTGCTCAACCACCACGAGCGGCAGGCCATCTTCAAGATGATGCTCACCGCCACGCTCAAGGATGCGCCGGCCTTCTGCACGCATTTCGAGACCATTCTCTCGCCGGACGCCAAGGCCATGATGACCGAGGAGGTCCGCGCACGGTTTATCGAGAAGATTGCTGAGGTGATGCAGGTCAAGGGCGACACGCCGGGTGCGGCCATTGCGGACATTTTGGAGAAGGCCAACGAGCTGTACATCGAGGTGCCGGGGGCGATCGCCAACTTTTCGCGTTCGGAGCTCATGCTTGAGAATGCGCTCAATGATCTGACCCGCATCAACGCTGAAAAGTGGGAGCACTACCAGGAGAAGGTCGGCGACCTGGACCGAGAGATCGGCAAGCGGCAGAAGGCCTACGACAGGTGGCTGGCCGCTAGCATCTCTGACCTGGCGAAAGAACCCGCTCCGGATGTTGCGTTGATGGACGAACTCAAGGCCATGCAGGGCGTGCCCTTCTTGGAGCTGTCCGACGCGCAGATCGACCTGTTGCGCAAGCAGCGCGACCCCGCGCAGTTCCTGGTGGGGCGTTTGCAGCAGATTCACCAGATCCAGCAAGACAACCTCGACCAGACCGGACCGAAGTCGTTTTCCATCGAGCAGGCCATCACCAACGTGCTCCTGCGCCACAAGTCCGAGGCGATGAGGCTCAGCGGCGCCGAGCTCGGACTGCGCGCCGTTCGCCAGGCAGTTTGAAACTGTCCCGATTCACTTGCCCAAGATCGATATGAATTTTCCCGTCGAAATCGGCCAGTCTGCCGACATTCAAGTGCCTGATGAGGTCGCACCATGGCGTGCGGATCGTTTGGAGGACTGCGTGGTGATCGCCACCAGCGAGATCGTGGTTGACACCGCGGACACGGTGGCTGCGATGCGTGGCTGCCTCGTGGCCAACGTGTGTACCGAGTTGTCGGCCAGTGCGCGCTTTATTGTCCGAGATGGGGGTGAGCTCTGCCTCGAGACATCGATCGCACCCTCGCAGTCGGATGCCGGGATAGCCCGTCTCAAGGTCCTCAAGCAGAACTGCCTGGCCGCAGTGGGCTCAATGGAGCTCCCCGGCGCGGCCCAGATCGAGCAGGAACTGGAACAGGCCCACGCAGACGACGATGCAGATTCGCAGGTGCTGGAATTACTTCGCGTGCTGGAGGGCAAGGCAAGTCCCGATCCCGAGCTTTCGGCGCTACTGAGCATTGACGAAGTCCAGGGAGCAGGTACTTTCGAGCCTGATGACGAATCCTGGGTGATTGCCATCGGTCCGTCCTTTATTGCCGGTCACCTGAGCCTGACCGTGGGCCTGGCGCCGCTGGACGATGGCGATGAGGCCAAGACCCTGCTGCTCCGGGGCCTTGAGCTTGGCTCCGCCCGTGTGGTGGGTCCCAGCTTTCGCATCGGTTGCGACCCCATGGCTGAGACCTTGCTGCTGTGCACCGATCTTGCGCCTCATCTGGTGGACGTGGATGCGATCAAGGAAGCCATCGGCGGCTTGCTGCTATTGGCCGAGCGACTCGAGCCGAGACTCTTTGCGCAGACGGATGGGGTGCAGCGCCCTGCGATGACCTCCTTGCAACCGAATTTGGCCGACTCGCTCAGCACGTACTTGTTGATCCGCCCTTGAGCTGGCGCGCACCCTGAAGAGAGACACATCATGGTTCCTTTCAATCCTGCGATTCGCACCACGCATGACCCGGCTGTTCAGTCGCCCGAGATCGGCAAATCGACCAATGCTGTGACCCTGCTGTCGGTCAGACCTTTGTCCGAGCCGACGGTGCCATCTCTGACCCGCAGCGAAGCCCGCCAAGTGTTTGAGGCGGTGGCCTCGCAGTCTCAAGGGCTGGAGGCTGGCTTGCGCGCCGGGGGTGTGCCTTCAGCGAGCATCGCCCCGCTGCGAGAGGCCCTGGGCGAGCTCACGGGCGTGGGCAGCAATGAACGCATGTCGACCGCTCAGCTCAAGCAGGCCACCCAGGCCTTGAGCCAGCTCAATGTGGCCGCCAAACTGCTGGATCCCGCCCTGGCGCACGAGATGAGCCCGAATGATTTCGCGCAGAACTTGAGCGCCCACGCGGGCGCCATGGACAAGCAGGCCCGTGCCATGGCGCGCGATCCGGCGCTCGCACAGGCGGCAGGCCATCTTCAGGAGACAGCTCAGGCCCTGCGCCGCAGCACCCAGGAGAACTACCTGGCCTCCGGCCACATCGAGGCCTACTCGGTCAAGGAGGCGGCTAACTTTCGCGCCCTGCATTACGAGTCGGGAAAAGCGGTGCTTGACGACGTCATCTCCAAGCTCCGCAGCGATCTGCAGACGCCGGGCATCAGCCCGGGTGATGCGCACAAGATCGAGCAGCAGATTGAAGGGATCCAGGCCTATCAGGCTGAACTGCAGACGCAGGCCGACAACTACCGCAGCGATCGCTTTCAGGACAATGCAGACAAGACCGCCGACAAAAAGCAGCTCAAGCGCATGATGGGCGGCACCCTGCACACCTTCCAGGCCAAGAAGATTCCCCATCTTTTGGGTCTCATCGGCGCACGGTTCAAGAAGGCCGGGCTCGAACGCTCAGGCCGCAATGGCAAACCCTTGCCCGAGAGCTTTGGCAAGGTGCACATCAAGTCCGCCATGGCGGCCCACATGCGGGGGAGGCTGCAAAAGCTCGGCCTCTCCGGCGGCGATGTGCCCAGCATGGACAAGCTGCGGGGGCGCATCGGCGACGGCTACATGCACGGCGTGCAAAAGCAGCCCTGGCGCAACATCGAGCGCAGCCACGCCATGTTCGCCAAGGGCGATGGCGATGCGCTCAACCAGGTCAGCTTTCAAAACCGCATCACGCGGGCGCGTGACCTGAGCGAAGGCCTCAAGGCCAGCTACCTGGCCGATGGGCTTGAGGGCGTCTCCAGTCTGGCCACCAAGGAATCGCGCCACGTGGTCAATATGTGGCACACCGAATATGCACCGGCCAAGCCCGGTGGCTTTGCGTTTGCCGGCGTTCGCCACGGCATTCACGATGCCTTCAAGATCAAGGACGAGAGCCAGCGAATTACCGCCAATGACGCCCGGGTGGAAGAGTTCATCCGCGCATCGATCCAGACGGCCTCGCCCTCGCGCTTTACCCGCAATGCCGACGGCAGCCTGGGCTTTGACATCGTGTCGGTGTCCTTGGTCACGCCGGCGGCAGTCGGCGGCGACGAAAAGGAAATGTTGGCCAACCAGGTGGATGCCTACACGCGTGCCAACATGAAGTTCGGTCACGAGGGCATCGAAGTCAGCCTGCCTCAGCCGGACGGAAGCTTCAAGACCGAGCGGGTCAAGCCCCAGATCCATGCGTTCAACGCCGGTGTGAACTCGTTTTCGCTCGGCAAGCTGAGCCCTCTTTTTGGAGGCTGGGGCCCCAGCGACCGGCTGAACAATGAATCAGTCAAGGCTTTGGTGGGCGATCTGGCCAGCAGCGGCGCCATCGGTGGTCTGGCCGGCAACAAGCTCGCAGCCTTGCGCGAGCAGCTGGCCGATCCGTCGTTGGCTGCGCAACACTTGGACATCCGCCACAAGATGGGGGTCATTCAGGATTTGTCTAATCAGGTCACCACCATGCTCAAGGAAGGGCTGCACCACACGGCCAGCAGCGAGCCCTACAAGTTCCCGGTGCGCTTGCTGGCCCTGGCCAACGAGTGCGATGCCTCGCCGGCCTTCAACTGCAAAAGCGGCAAGGACCGCACCGGGCAGCTCGATGTGGAAATCAAGGACTTCTACACGAGCCTCAACGTCAATGACGGCCAAGTGCGTGAGATCAACCACCGGCGCAGCGAGGCGGAAAATCTCAACCTCAAGACCCTGTTCGAGCAGGGCGGTGGCCGCGAGATCCAGAAGTACAACACCGGCATCCCCGGCAGCAAGGTTGACCTCAAGGTCTTCTACAACCTGTTCCAGTTCACCAGCGACAAGATCGATGAGCTCAAGGGCCTGAGCAAGTGGGTGGGGTCCTGAGGCGCGGGGGCACTCACGCCCCCGAGCCCAGCGTCATGAACACCGTGGTGCCCTTGCCGGGCTCCGATTGCAGCCACACCTGGCCCCCATGCCGCTCGATGATGCGGTGCACGATGCTCAGGCCGATGCCATGACCGCTGGCCTGGCCAGCGCTGGACATGCGCTTGAACGGCGCGAAGGGGTCGGACTGCGGGCCGGTCTTGAAGCCGACGCCTGTGTCCTTGACGAACAGGCAGGGCTGCCCCTGTGCCTGGGCCCGGAACTGCCCCAAACCGGCCGTCAGCCCGTCATCCCTGCCCACCGTGATGCTGCAGTCCTGCTGGCCGCGGTTGAACTTGAGCGCGTTGCTCAGCAGGTTGACCAACGCCAGGTGCAGCAGCCGCGCATCGACCACCGCATCGCCCAGGGCATCGAGGCGAAGGGCCGGCACGCCCGGCGCGCCGGCCGCCAGGCCTTGAGCCAGCAGCGCCTCGCGCAGCGCGCTGTCGGCCACGGCGGTGAGGTCGGTCGGCTGCTTGCGGATGGGCTCGTTGCTCGCGCGCGCCAGGCTCAGGAGTGCATCGACCTTCTGGTGCGAGCTGCGCACCAGCTGCGTGATCTGCACGAGTTGCTCGAGGGCCGAGGGCGTGTCCCCCTTGGTGATGAATTGCTGGGCCATGTGGGCCAGCATGTCGATGCTGCCCAGGGGGCTGCGCAGGTCATGGGAGATGTTTCGGTTGAAGGCCTCAAGGCCTTGAACCAATTCCTGCAGGTCCAGCGTGCGTTCGCGCACCTTCATCTCCAACTGGCTGGCAGCCTCCTGCGCTTTGAGCTCGGCCTGCGCCCGCATGGCCACCTCCGCCTGAAGGCGCTGCCACTCGCGCAGCAGCGAGATGCTCATCATGATGAGCAAGATGACCACCGCTGGCAGACCCGTCCAAACCCTCACCACGGCGGTCGTGGCACCCGTGAGGATCAGGCTCGCAATGATCACCGGCACTGCCAAGAGGGTCAGACCGATCAGGCCATGGCCCATCCACGGCTCCCTTTTTTCGCAGTACAGGGCTGCTGCGCTGGCCAGCACGATGGGGGGCAGGATGCCGGTCAGCGCCCAGATGCGAACCACCGGGATGCCAAGCATCAGCAGCACAGCGGTGCCCACGACGTGAATGGCGGGCAGCGCGATCAGCCAGAATGCAAGGCGCCGCCGCGCGACTTCACTCAATGGTAGGTACTGGATCAGGCCCACCGACAGGCACACCAGCGCCCCGGCGACCAGAGGTTGGCTCCACCACCAGGTCCAGTTGGCATAGACCACACTGGGGTTCTGCAGGCTGGTTGTGCCTTGCCCGATCGCCCCGAGCAAGGTGGCTGCTGACAACCACAGGAAATAGCTTCTGCCCGTACGGCGCCGCATGAGCGCGAACAGCAGGCACAGCACCGCAAAAATCAGTGCCAACAGGTAATTGGGCGCGTAGCTATAGCCGCCCGCCGGGAGGATGGATTCCATGGGACACCGCCTCACCTTCTTTAACTATACTCGCACTATAGTCTTTGCGACAGGTGTTCCTATGCAGCTCCAACCTTTTGTCCTGATCGTCGAAGACCACCCTCTGTACAAGCAAGCCTTGGTCAGCCTGATGCGCATCAGTTTCCCTGAGGTGCTGGTGGAAGCCGGTGGCAACGGGGAGGAGGCCCATGCCTTCCTGTCGGCCCGCAAACCTGCGGTGTTGGCAAAATCGGTTCTGATGCTCGACCTGTCGCTGCCTGGCCCATCGGGGCTGGAACTGGTGGACCGCATCCATGGTGATTTTCCCGACGTTCGACTGATCGTTATTTCCGGTTCAGACGACGTGCTGCGCGTGGGCGCCTGCCTGGGCGCTGGTGCGGCTGCCTTCGTGAGCAAGACGACCCCGCCCGACCGCATTGTCGAGCTTGTTGGGCGCGCGCTGCGCGGGCAACTCACCCGACAGGAGTGGCTCACCGCTGAAGGCAACAAAGACCTCGACGGTTTGCAGCGGGTGCACCTCACCTCGCGCCAGCTTGAGGTGCTGGGCCTGATCTGTCAGGGCATGACCAACAAGCAGATCGCCGACAAGCTTGAGATCATCGAGGCCACGGCCAAGGCGCATGTGTCGGCCATTTTCAAGGAACTTGGTGTGGTCAGCCGTACTCAGGCGCTGCTGGCTGCCCAACGCCTGGGGCTGCGCGACCAAGCGACCTGAGCGATCGAGCAGGTCCAAACCTGAGTCGGACCACCGCCAGGAACGGTGGCTTGCGCTGATTTGATCTTGCTTTCGGGGTTCGACTAAAGTAGCATTCTGGGGGCAAAACAAGCGATCTCCGGCCATGAGCACTCTCGAGTCCCTCCTGCGAAGCCAGCACCTCCCCGACCAGTCCCGTCTGGTTGCCACGGAGGGCAAGATTGATGTGGGCGGCCAAAAGGCCACATCCGTCATCGGGCGCCTGGCCCAGGGGCTCGAGCGCATCCGGTCCTCCGAGGTGCGCCATCGCAACACTGCGGCGATTGAAGGCTATCTGAGCGAGCTCGGGCGCACGGATCCAGACCTGGCTGCTGCGGCGCGCTCCCGACTTCAGGACCGCTTGACCGCTGGCAAGCCCGTGACCGTTCGCAAGTTGCGCGAGGTCGGTGGCGACGCGCTTGTCTCCGTGGCCCAGCGCAAGGCTGGCGAGGTGGCTTCTGTGCTCAGGCAGGCTGGTGTCAACGGCACGCCCGCTGGCAAGAGCCCCAACGAGGGCCAGCGCTCGGCCTTGGACGGTGCGATCCGCAACCTCCAGCTGGTGTTGGCCCACGTGGAGGGCTCGGGTAACAAGCATGCCGTCGATGCGCTCATGTCCAGCCTGCGTGATTTGCATGTGCTGGCGGGCTTGCCGCCGCCGCAGCGCCAGAGCGGCACCGAGGCGGTCTTCGCTGGCAAGGGCAACAAGAAGACCCTGGCGGTTTTCAACCCGTCCGTGGACAAGCATGTGAAGACCCAGGTCGGCGCCAAGGATCTGGACGCGCTGCGCCACGCCTGGTCGCGTTCCAAGGCCGGTGAGTCCTTGGGCAACGATGCCAGCCTGCGGCGAAACGCGCTGGAGATCATCAAGGCCAGTGGAGAGGCCCGCGGGCTGCGACTGCTCAACCGGGCGCCCCTCGAAGCCGTGGTGGATCTGGCGATCCAGACGGTACACGGGGAGTTCTCTGAATTCGAGGTGCTCCATCCCCTGCAGTTGGAGATCGATGCCAAGGTGCTGGATGCCGAAGGCATGGCGCTGCTCAAGGCCTACAACGACCACAAGAAGGAGTGGGCGGGCAAGATTGTCGATGCGCCCGTGGAGCCGGCCAAAACCGAGGCAGCCCAGCCGCCCAAGGCGCCTGCGCGAAAGCCTGACCCCGATGTGATGCAGGTCCGGGGATTTTTTGCCGAGCTGATCTACCCCGGCAACCCGGCGACGCTGGCGTCGGAAGACCCGGGCAAGCGGGTCAAGCAACATCTGGCGCAGAACACGGCCCTGTTGGTCAAGATCATGGCCAAGCCGGAACTGCTGGAGCAGTCCGAGCTGCCCAAACAGGCCTGCGACCAGTTTAAGGAGGTGCTTGAGGAGCTCAAGCCCCAGATCGACAAGCTCGGGGGCAAGGACGACAACGCGCGCGCGGCGCGGCTCAAGATTGCGCTGACCCTGGCGCCAGCGTCGCGGTTTAACACCATCGCGCGCGACATTGACGGCGCGATGAACGATTTCGATCTCGGCTCCATGGGCGCCATGAGCGAGCTGTCCAAGGTGGCGCGAGACGCTGGCTCTGGCCCCCTGTTCGAGTTCCTCGGCAAGGTTTTCGATAGCTACTGCGAGAAGCAGACCCCGCTGGACCGCCGCGCCATGGTGGCGTCCTACCTGCGCGAGGCCGCACCCAACGACCCACCGGCGCACAAGCTCGTATCTATGCTCAAGGGGGCCGGCCCCTACCTGTTGAAGATGCTGCAGTTGTTCGGCGACAACGTGGGAGACCCCGAACTGAAGTCGGCGCTCAATGCGGTCAAGTCCGAGCTAGCGCCCATTCCCGTGGAATTGCGCAACGCGCAGTTCAGCAAGATCATCCAGGACTCTGGTGGCAAGATCAGCTCCCTACAAGGCATACGAAGCTTGGGCGCTGCTTCTGTCGGTCAAACCTTCCTGGCCAAAGCGGTGGACGACAAGGGCAAGGATGTGGAGGTGGTGGTCAAGCTGCTGCGCCCCGGCATCCTTGAGCGCGCTGCGCGTGAACGTCGGTTCATGGAAAACGTGGCCCAGGGCATTCCTGGCATGGAGGCCACCTTTGCTGGCATTGCTGACCAGATTGAAGGCGAACTGGACTTGCGCAACGAAGCAGCCAACGTCCGCAAAGGCGATATTTACAACCACATCGGCTCGGAAGATGTGCGTGCGATGAAGCTGATGGAGTCGGTGCCTGAATCGTCGACCTATATGGTGATCGAGCGCGCACCGGGTTCGCCCATGTCCAAATACATCAAGCTGTGCGCGGACCCCAAAGTCAAGCCTGGCTTCGACCCGGTGGTGATGGGTCCGCGGATGGCGCAGCAGCTTTACAACCTGTCGAGCAAGTGGTTCGAGGAGGCGATGTTCGGCTCGGGCTTTTACCACGGCGATTTGCACGCCGGCAACATCATGTTCGATGGTGATGCCAACGACACCGGGCTGCTCACTGCCATTGATTTCGGCAACGCCAAGACGCTCTCGCAGGAGGAGCGGTCGGCGATTTTCAAGCTCATGGTGGCCATTGAGATCAAGGATTCCAAGATCCTGCTGCAGCACTTCCGCACGCTGCTGTCGCCGCCGTCCCAGGCCAAGCTGACGCCCGAACTGGAGGGTCGCTTCATCGCCGAGGCCGACAAGCTTCTAAAGGGGCCGAAGGCGGCCACGGGCGGCAATGCGATGGTCAAGATCCTGACGATGGCCAACGACCTCGGCCTGGAGATGCCGGGAGCCATCTCCAACTTTTCGCGTTCGCAGGTGATGCTGGAAAACGCCCTGAGCGAGATCGTGGGACACAACACGAAAAACTGGCAGACGGCGGCCGATGACAAGGCCGATGCGCCCGACTTCATCAAGCGCAACACGGTTATTTTTCACGAGAGCATTGACCGTCAGGCCGCCAAGCTCGAGAAGACGGGCAAGTCCGAGGATCGTGCGGTGGCCTTTGCCCTGCGGGCCTGCAAGATGGTCGATTTCCCTGACCTCTCCCAGGCGCAGCGGGACCTGCTGACCCAACACGTTGCGAAGGACTTCAAGGCCCTGTCGCACTTCCACTCGCAGCTCAATCGGCAGGTGTCAGAGGAGCCGCCGCCGGTGCTCACGGTGGGCGATGCCGTCATGGAGGTGCTGTCACGCCACAAATGGGATGCGGCCAAGCTCGCCGGATTCGGCAATTCGCTGGTTGCCCTGGTCAAGGCGAGGTTCGCTCCGGATGAAGTCGATGCAGCGCCCGAGCAGACACAGGCCCAGAAGCCGGTGACGCCGGATCAATTGGTTTGAAAAGGACAAGCGATGAAGGAAAAATTCAAGGCCTTGTGTGTGGCTGCCGGTCTGCCCTGGAGCGACGAGGTCCCTGACGTCTGTGCCTTCGAAATCGAGGGCGGCCTGGTGACCCTGTGTCAAGCCGACGAGCAGACGGGTGACTTGCTGCTGGAGATCGCCTTGACCCCGGTGCCGCCGGAACGTCGCGATGCGGCGGCCTCGATGATTGCCGCCGCCAACTACCGCGGTATGCTCACCGATGGAGCCTGCCTGGGGCTCGATCCTGCAAGCGGCGGCGTGCTGCTCTTTCGGCGCCTTCCCATGGTGTCGCTCGACGCGGATGGATTTTTACGCGTACTGACCCGTTTTCTCGATGTGGCCGAGCAGATGAATGCCGCACTGGAAAATGTTGCACATGCCAAGTTGGCACCGGGTGCTGACAAGGCAGGGCGAAAACAGGCCCCCCCTCAATATCAAATGGCTGTTTGAGGTCCACCCTCCCGGGCTCTGCCTTGAGTTTTACATGCCCACGTAATTGGGCCCGCCACCGCCTTCGGGCGTGACCCAGACGATGTTTTGCGTCGGGTCCTTGATGTCACAGGTCTTGCAATGCACGCAGTTTTGCGCGTTGATTTGTAGCCGATCAGCGCCCGCGTCGGTCTTGACGTACTCATAGACGCCGGCCGGGCAGTAGCGCCCTTCAGGCCCGGCGTACTTGGCCAGGTTGGTGGCCACGGGCACGCTAGAGTCCTTGAGCGTCAGGTGCGCCGGCTGGTTTTCTTCGTGGTTGGTGTTGCTGATGAACACGCTGGAGAGCCGGTCAAAGCTGAGCTTGCCATCGGGCTTGGGGTAGCTGATCTGCGGCATTTCGGCGGCCGGGCGCAGCTTGCCGTGGTCGGCGCTGCTGTTGTGTATGGTCCACGGCGGGCTTTGCACGCCCACCTTGGGCAGCAACCAGTGCTCAATGCCGGTCATGAGCTTGCCCACCAGCGGGCTCTTTTTGAACCAGTTCTTGAAATTGCGGTAGGTCCACAGCTCTTCGTACAGCCAGCTGGCCTTGAATTTTTCTTCGAAGCCCGTGAGAACGTCGCTGCTGCGGCCTGCGGCCACCGCTTCAAAGGCCGCCTCGCCGCAGAGCATGCCGCTCTTGATGGCGGCGTGGCTGCCCTTGATGCGTGCGGCATTCAAAAAGCCTGCATCGCAGCCGACCAAGGCGCCGCCGGGGAACACGGTTTTGGGCAGGGCCTGGGGCGTGCCGTTGTTGAGCGCCCGGGCGCCGTAGCCGATGCGCTTGCCGCCTTCGATGTGCACGCGGATGCTGGGGTGCGTCTTCCAGCGCTGCATTTCCTCAAAGGGGCTCATCCAGGGGTTGGCGTAGTCCAGGCCGATCACATAGCCCAGTGTGACCTGGTTGCCTTCGAGGTGATAGAGGAAGCCGCCGCCAAAGGCGTCGTCATTCAAAGGCCAGCCGGCGGTATGCACCACCAGGCCGGGCTTGGCCTGCTCGGCCGGGATCTCCCATAACTCCTTGATACCGATGGCATAGGTCTGCGGGTCCTTGCCTTCGGTGAGCTTGAATTTGCTCAGCAATTGCTTGCCGAGGTGGCCACGCGCGCCTTCTGAGAACACGGTGTACTTGGCGTGCAGCTCCATACCGAGCTGGAAGTTGTCGGTGGGCTCACCGTCCTTGCCTATGCCTAGGTTACCGGTGGCCACGCCCTTGACCGATCCGTCCTCGTTGTAAAGCACCTCGGCGGCGGCAAAGCCGGGGAAGATCTCCACGCCCAGGCCTTCGGCTTGGGTCGCCAGCCACTTGACCAGATTGGACAGGGAGATGACGTAGCAGCCCTCGTTGTGAAAGTTGCGCGGCATCAGCCAGTCGGGTGTGCGCTGCGCACCGGTCTCCGACAGCACCAGCAGGTCGTCGCCGGTCACCGGCTGATTGAGCGGCGCGCCGAGTTCCTTCCAGTTGGGGATCAGCTCATTCAGAGCAATCGGGTCCATCACCGCGCCAGACAGAATGTGGGCGCCTGGCTCTGAGCCTTTTTCCAGTACCACCACCGAGACTTCCTGGTTTTTCTCCTGCGCCAGTTGCTTGATGCGTATGGCGGTGGCCAGGCCGGCGGGGCCAGCACCCACAACCACCACGTCGTACTCCATGGCCTCGCGTGGTCCGAATTGGGCCAGGATCTCTTGGGGGGTCATGTGAAGCTCTCCGTGATAATCGTCGTCGGGGGTGAGGGCGTGCTAAAGGCTTGAAGCAGCTTGGCGCGCCGAGCCAGGATTTTATGCAATGCGGTGCAGTGCACTGAAAGCCAGTATCCATCCGGCGACAGGGCTGATGCAGGAGAGGCCATGAAGATAGCGATTCCCGAGAAGAAAAAGAAGGTCTACGAGATGGAGATGCCCATCCGTTGGGGCGACCTGGACGCCATGGGGCATCTGAACAACACCAGCTATTTCCGGTACTTTGAGACGGCGCGCATCGATTGGCTCTATACCCTGGGGCAGGTGCCGGGCCCGGCCAAGGAAGGCATTGTCATCGTCAATGCCTTTTGTAATTTCTACCGGCAGATCGAGTACCCCGGCACCGTGCGCCTGAAGATGTACGCCAGCGACCCGGCGCGCACCACCTTTGAGACCTGGGTCACGATGGAGCGAAGCGACGATGCGGGCGTGATTTACGCCGCTGGCGGCGCTACCACCATGTGGGTGGACTTTCCCCGCCAAAAAGCCATCGAACTGCCCGACTGGCTGCGCGAACTCGTTACCGCCTGAGTCTGACACGCTTTGATGGCTGATGGCGCTGTGGCCCGAGGGCCATCTGCGGGCTGTGTGTGTGGTCAGGGCGTGTGGTCAGGGCGTGTGGTCAGGGCGTGTGGTCAGGGCGTGTGGTCAGGGCGTGTGGTCAGGGCGTGTGGTCAGGGTGTGTGGTCAGGGTGTGTGGTTAGGGCGTGTGGTCAGGGCGTGTGGTCAGGGTGTGGGAGCCGCGCCCTCGCGGCGATGCGGCGTCCCATCGGTAGCCGCATTTTTCAGGGCCCTTCGAAGACGGGCGCACGGGTGGGCACTGCGCCGCTCGTGTCCCCCGCCTCGGCTAGCGCCTCGGCTCCTCCTTGACCTCGCTTCGCAGCGCCCACCCGCACGCCCTCGGGTGATGCGAGCGGCGCGCTCGCTGCACAGATGGTCCACGAATCGGTGTCGCTTAACGAATGGGGCGCGGCCTTAGGCCATTGCAGCGTTAACCCTCGGCCGGTGCCTCGGGCCTGGCGCAGCGGCATCAAGGAGGAGCCGAGGCGCTAGCCGAGGCGGGGGACAGCCGCGGAGCTAGGCCCGATGCACCGGTCGCTACCCAGGCCCTTGTAGGAGCTGCCCCGGGCAAAAATGAAGAGGCGGCCTCTGATCAAGCGTCGAATGCTTCAAGGCGCAGTCGAGCAGAGCGCACGGATGGGCTATTCAGGCCGTAAGCCGCCAGTCTCAGCTTTTGACCTTCGGTACCCGACCCATGAGATAGAACTCGGGGTTGGGCATCATGCCTGAGAAGCTGGCCATGCGGTTTGAAAGGCCGAAGAAGGCGGTGATGGCGGCGATGTCCCAGGCGTCTTCGTCGTCCAGGCCGTGGGCCTGCAGGGCGGCGAAGTCGGTGTCGTCTATCTCGTGTGAGCGCAGGCAGACCTTCATGGCAAAGTCCAGAATGGCTCTTTGCCGGGGGCTGATGTCGGCCTTGCGGTAATTGACGGCCACCTGGTCGGCCAGCAGCGGCTTTTTCTCATAGATACGCAAGATCGCGCCATGGGCCACCACGCAGTACAGGCACTCGTTGGCCGCGCTGGTGGCGGTGACGATCATCTCGCGTTCGCCCTTGCTCAGGTGCCCGTCTTCCTTGAGCATGAGCGCGTCGTGGTAGGCAAAAAACGCCCTCCATTCGGCCGGTCTGCGGGCCAGGGCCAGAAAGACATTGGGGATGAAACCGGCCTTTTCCTGCACCTCGAGGATGCGGGTACGGATGTCTTCGGGCAGGTCGGGCAGGGCTGGGTGGGGGTAGCGGTTCATGGTCTGTGGCCTCTGGTTTGGTCAAGATCATAAAGGTAGGCCGCCGCAGTCCCGCTATGCTCGGGCGTCGATTAACTTCAGGAGTCCCCGATGTCAGACCAGCACGAAAACGCCACGGGCAAGGGCCCGGCCTATGACCGCGGCCTGCCGCTGCGCAAAAAAGTCATGGGCGAGGCCTATGTGGCCCGCGCCCTGGGTGCCGCCAGCGCGTTTACCGAGCCGATTCAGGATCACATCACCGCCAAGGCCTGGGGCGACGTCTGGCAGCGACCGGGCTTGGACCTCAAGACCCGCAGCATGATCACGGTGGCCATGCTCACCGCCCTGGGTAAGCAGCACGAGCTCAAGGGCCATGTGCGCGGCGCGCTCAACAATGGCGTGACGCCTCAGGAGTTGCAGGAATTGCTGCTGCACGCCACGATCTACTGCGGTGTGCCGACGGCGGTCGATGCGTTTCGCACGGCGGCCGAGGTGGTGGACGGACCGCAGGGTTGAGGTCTGAAGGTCGCCTCAGCCGGTGCCCTCATCGGGCAGAGGCGGCAGCTTCTTGAGCAGCCGCACCTCTTCGCGCAGTGAGCGCACTTCCTGGTGCAGCCTGCGCAGCTCCACTAAGAGCTCACGTTCGATCTCGCGCTCCTCGGTCTCGACGAAGATGGCGGCCACCGAGGCGGTCACCAGCGAGAGCACCGCCAGCCCTACCAGCACCACCAGCACGGCGAAGACCCGCGAGGCATGGGTGCTGGGCACCAGATCGCCGTAGCCCACTGTGGCTGCGGTGGTAAAGGCCAGCCACAGGCCGTCGCTCAGGGTTTTGACGCCGGGGTCGAGCAGCCAGAAACCCAGGCCGCCCAGGCCCAGGATGCCCAGAGCCAAGCCGACCGAGTAGAGCAGGCCTCGGAAAGCGACCATCTGTAGCCGCAGGCGGGGGACGCGCGCTGAGTTCATCACCGAACTGTAACCAGACTGCGCCGTCTGAAGCCAGTCCAGCAGGATCAATCCCGGCTGGGGAGCCGCAGTGCAGCGGCGCGAGCGCCTTTATCAGGCCCAGAAGGCTTTCCAGACCAGTTGGTTGTTGCTGTCGAGCGTGTCTATCGTGGTTTGTAGGCCTTGCAGCAAAATGACCTGGTCGGCAGCGTTGAAGGCCGCGGTGTCTGTCTGGCCCGCTTGGAAGCTGCCCAGGCTGCTGATCAAAAGGCGGGTCGATTCGTTGCTGCCGTTGCCATCACTGTCCCAGGCTTGGGCTCGGATGAAGCCACCGAGGTTGGCCAGGCTGTTTCCGGTGGCAGTGCCCAGTAGGTCTGCAATGTTGAGGACATCGCGATTGCCGCCACCGCCCAAGCTGAAGTCTGTGATCGTATCGTCACTGGCCTGACCAGCGATTCCCGCATCTTTCTTGAGCCAGAAATAGGTATCGGCCCCGCCACCCCCGGTAAATGTCTGCGAGCCAGCCCGGTTGATGAACAACTGGTTGTTGGTATCGCCTGCCGGCGGTGTAGAGCCGGTGGTCCAGAAATCGTCGGCCAAGGTGTTGCGGTTGAGCTTGAGCACTTGGTAGGCCACGCTGGTGTTGCCAGCAGTGTCGGTGGCAGTCACGGTGATGGTGTAGTAACCCTCTGCGAGATTGTTGACATTGGCCGCCGGCAGCTTGATGCCGGTGGCGTCGGCCACCAGGCTCTGTCCGAGTATGCTGGCCGTTAAGCTGCTCTGCCCGCTGACCGAATAGGGCACCAAAGCTTCTTTATCTCCTGCGATAGCCTGGGTGCTGCCAACCGGATTTCCGACCGTCAATGCCGGCGGCACCAGGTCGTAGCTGATGTTCGCAGCACTGGTTGTTGATGCTGGATCCAGGGGATTGCCGGCTGCGTCTTTGATCACCGGCGTACTCTTGAGTTGCACCTGAACTTGCCCAGTGGTATTGGGCGTGGGATCAACGATGAAGCTGTAGCTGTTGTCCTGCGCGTTTTTAGAAAATGAACTGGCGCGGGCGGTGCCCCCCGTGACGGAGAAATTGCTCAAGGTCAGATCCGCATCCAGTGCCTCGTCCAGACGGGCGGTGTAGGTGATGCCATTTGTACTTTCTGCCAAATTGACCACGCTGTCCGCTTTGGTGTCGGTCCAACTCCCGGATAGGCTGCTCATCTTGGGACGAACCGTGTCGTAGCTGCGTGTCAGCGCCGGATTGGCCCCGGTGAATGTGTTGCCGGCCTTGTCGGTCAGGTCGGCCGGAGTCAGTACGCCGAGGGTGAAGCTACCACTGTTGGAGCTGTCGGATTGCTCAAGCACGACCGTGTAGTTTTGGGCGTCGACGACCTTGAAAGAGCCGTTTTTAAACCTTGCGGCGCCGCTGACCGTCAGGTCATTGAGGCTCAAGGCCCGGCTGGGGTCGCGCGCCAGCGTGATGGTGGCAGTCAATCCGTCTGTGAACTCGGCAATGTTGAGTTTGCTATCGCCGGCCTTGACGTTGCCCGTGCCCGCCTCCAGGGTACTCAGGTTGTCGGTGAGTGTGGCGGCCCAGGTCGAGGCGTAGATGATGGTCAGATCGACATTGCGGGTGATGCTGTTACCGGCCGGGTCGACGGCAGTTGCGGTAAAACTCTGTGGGCCTTCGCTCAGGTCGGCGCTGGGCGTCCAGGTCCAGTTGCCATTGCTGTCGACCTGGGCGGGGCTGCTGGTGCTGCTGCCGGCCGGCTTGATGGTGACGGTGTTACCCGGATCGGTGCTGCCCGAGAGCGTGGGTTTGCGTGTGCTGGTGACGGTATCGGTCTTGGGGCCGGTGTTGCTGGCCTCGGCCAGACCTGCGCTCAGGCTGGGCGCTTGCAGGTCAAAGCTGGCCGGCGCAAATTGCAGTGCGCTGCTCAGCAGCGAGGCCGGGTCGAGCGGGTTGCCAGCCACATCCCTGAGCAGATCAGCGGCCGCGGCCTTGAGTTGTACCTGCACCTGACCGCTGCTACTGGGCGTGGGGTCGACCACAAAG